>Ga0335085_10006098_pt1 | contig 19140 bp, 18 predicted proteins | sample Lox_Sample_45_FD_206712 | JGI IMG/M metagenome (GOLD analysis project Ga0335085, IMG submission 206712) | Soil microbial communities from Loxahatchee National Wildlife Refuge, Florida, United States - Lox_Sample_4.5 | ecosystem: Environmental > Terrestrial > Soil > Wetlands | place: USA...
GCGACGATTTCGGCTCAGCCAAGCGGTGCCGATCGTTCGTTCGAGCCGTGTCCGGTGACTGTCACCGGACACGGCCGCGGCGGTCAGTCGCTCGCGGCGCGCGACCAACGTCTTCCCGCGGTGGGAAACTGAGCGGTGGAAGCGGCCGAAGCCACCCACACCCTCTCCCCGTGGGTGCGTGCCCGCTGGGACCAAGCTGCGGTCACGCCGGCGGAGGCCGCTTCCACCGCTGCTCAAGGTTCGACCCCCGTCTGACGATGAATCAGGCGGCCGTCTCTCCCTTGGTCGAGAGACGGCCTCGTCCGTCCGCCTCGCTTAGGGTGCCCGGATGGACGTCGCGCTGATGATCGAGGGCCAGGAGGGCGTCAGCTGGGAGCAGTGGTGCGCGCTCGCCGACGCCTGCGAGGAGCACGGCGTTCCGACGCTCTTCCGCTCCGACCACTACATCTCGCAGTCGGACGAAGAAGCCAATGTCGCCCACGACGCGTGGACGACGATCGCCGCGCTCGCGACGCGCACGGGGACGCTCCGCCTCGGGACGCTCGTCTCCCCCGCCACCTTCCGGCTGCCGGGCCTGCTCGCGAACGTCGCCGCCACCGCCGACCACGTCTCGGATGGGCGAATCGAGCTCGGTCTCGGTGCCGGCTGGAACGCGCGCGAGCACGCGGCATACGGATTCCCGTTTCCCGAGACGCGCATCCGCCTCGAGCTGTTCGCCGAGCAGCTCGAGATCGTGTACCGGCTCTGGACGGAGGAACGCGTCGACTTCCGCGGCCGCCACTACACGCTCGCGGACGCGCCCGCGCAGCCCACGCCCGTCCAGCATCCGCACCCGCCGCTGCTCGTCGGCGGCGGCGGCTCGCGCGGCACCGCGGACCCCGCGGCGCGCTTCGCCGACGAGTACAACACGCCCTTCGTGTCGCCGGACGAGGCGGCTGCCGTGCACGCGAAGGTGGCGGCGGCCTGCGAACGCGCGGGCCGCGACCCCGGGACGATGCGCTTCTCGGTCATGACGGGCTGCGTGCTCGGCGCCACGCGGGAGGACGCGCTCGAGCGCGCGCGGGAGCTGTACGGCCGCCGTGTCCGTGACACCGGCTTCGACGACTGGCTCGGCGCCTACGCGGCCCGGTCGGTGGTGGGCTCGGTCGACGAGGCGGTCGCCCGGCTGCGCGACTACGCGCGCGCGGGCTGCGACCGCGTGATGCTCCAGCATCTCCTCCACGCAGACCTCGAGCCGGTGCGGCTGATCGGACGGGAGCTGGCGCCGCAGCTCCGTGACTGTCCCGACTAGACGATCAGCGCTCCCGACGGTTCCGCGTGCTGCTCTTCGCCGCCTTGATCGAGCCGGAAGGGCGGGTACTCCGGCGTCAGGAAGGTCGCGTAGGCCAGCACGCGCAGCGACCAGCGGTTGAAGCCCATCAGCACGTCGAAGAGGCCGCGCGGATAGCCGCGCCCGACGAGGAGCAGCACGCCCGCGACGAGCACGAGCACGCCGACCACGCTCGGCGCCGTCAGGCCGAGGTGCCCGTGCCCGGCCGTCCAGCCGGCACCGGTGCCACCGGCGAGGAGCCCCGCGATCACGTACTGGGGGATGCCGAGCAACCACCAGCCGATCAGCCGCAGCCCGCGACGCTGCCGCTCCGGATACTCGACCGCGAGGCGCGCCGGGTAGTCGGTCACGTCCGCGAGGGTGAAGGGCGGGTAGCGGTCGGTACCGATGGCGGCAGTCGCGTAGTAGCCGACGCGCCAGCTCCAACGCAGGACGCCGACGTTGTAGTCGAAGAGCCTGCGCGGATAGCGGCCCGTGAAGAGCAGGACCACGAACGCGGCGAGCGTCGAGAGGCAGAAGCCGATCCAGAGGAAGAGGAGCGCGAACCAGTGCGGCAGCGCGAGCAGCCACTTGACGAGCCAGAGCCAGCGGCTGAGCGGCTCCTCGAGCCGTGCCTCGACGTGGACGGGATAGCGGTCGGCGTTCATCGTTTGCACTCCTCGGGTCGTCGAGCCCATCGTTGCCGTCCAGCGCCCGCTTGACAATCCGGGGAATGCCGGATCCGCCCCGGACGCTCCGCAGGCTCAAGCGATGGACGGCAACGGCATGCTCCTGCCGGCGGCGCGGTCTTCTACCTGCCGTCGGCCGCGCTCTTCAGCCGCGCGTGAGCTCGTCGAGGGAGGCCTCGAGCCAGCCGGAGGCTGCTCCGAGCTCCTCGGGGTCGCTCGACTTGACCACGACCTCGACTTCGGGGCCGCTCGGCAGGAAGGTCGGGTAGGAGCCGACCAGCACTCCGGGCCAGCGCTCGCCGGCCTCCGCGAGCGCGCCCGCGATCACGCTCTCGCGCGTGCGGTAGACACGGCGCCAGGCGCCGATCGGGCTGCCGCGCCGGAACTCCTCCTCGACCGCGGCGAACATTGCCTCCATCTCCGAGGGCAGCCCCGGCAGAACCCAGACGTTCTCGATCGAGAAGCCGGGAGCCCCGCCGAGCGGGTTCTCGAGCGGCCGGCTGCCGCGGGGAAGGAGCGCCCAGCGGGCCGCGTACTCCGGGTCGCGCGCGAAGCGGCGCCGCAGGTCGTTCGCGAGCTCGGGCACCACCTCCTGGGGCACGCCGAAGGCGAAGGCGATCGCCTCTCGCGTCAGGTCGTCCGGGGTGCCACCGAGGCCGCCCGTGACGAAGAGGAAGTCGACCCGTCGCGCCTCGACACGCACGAACTCGGCCACCGGCTCGATCTCGTCGGGGAGCGCGGCCGTCAGCCGCACCGCCACGCCGAGCGGGGCGAGCCGCTTCGCGAGCCAGGAGGCGTTCGTGTTCGGGACGTCGCCGGAGACGATCTCGTTCCCGATCGCGAGGATCGAGGCGGTCGGGATCGAGGCGGTCGGGCTCGAGCCGGCGCTCACAGATCGATCGTACGCGTGGCTGCGAACGCGTCGAGGAAGCGCCGGTCGTGCATGACCAGCACGACCGTGCCCTCGTAGCGCCCGAGCGGGCGGCCGGGCGCAGGACGTCGTCGGCGCCGAGCCCGAACTTCGCGAGCAGCGTTCTGGCGCTTTCGGGCTTCCCGCTCGAAAGCGCCAAGAGGAGCGAGAGCAGCGGCTCCCGGCCCGAAAGTGCGCGCCGGTCCTGCTCGAGCTCGCCGGGGACGACGCCGGGGCCGGTCCAGCGCGTGCCCGCGGCGAGCCGGATGCGGCCGAGGAGCACGTCGAGAAGGGTCGTCTTGCCGGTGCCGTTCGCGCCGGCGACCGCGAGGCGGTCACCGCGGTGCAGGACGAGGTCGAGCGGCCCGAGCCTGAGGGAGCCGCGCTCCGGCGACCGCGCTAGCGGGTCCGGACCGGCAGCACGAAGACGCCACCACCCTCGTCCTCGACGACGCGGACGCTCGCGCCGTAGTGCGCCGCAACGTTCGGCGCCGACAGCACCTCGGCCGCCGCCCCCTCGGCGACGACCGCGCCCTGATCGAGCAGAAGCAGCCGGTCGGCGAACTGGCCGGCGAGCGTGAGGTCGTGCATCGTCGAGACGACGATCAGCCCGTCGCCGCGCAGCGAGTCGACGAGCTCGAGGACGAGCTGCTGCCGGCCGAGGTCGAGCGAGGTCGTGGGCTCGTCGAGGAGGAGGATCGGCGCCTCCTGGGCGAGCGCCCGTGCCAGCACCGTCCGCTGCAGCTCGCCGCCGCTGAGCGAGCCGAGCCGGCGTGCGGCGAAACCGGCGAGGTCGAGCCGCTGCAGGGCGCGCGCCGCTGCCTCGAGGTCGCTGCGCCGCTCACCGCCGAGCGGGGAGATGTACGGGGTGCGCCCGAGCAGGACGTACTCGGCGATCGTCAGCTCAGGGGGCGTCTCCGGCTTCTGGGGCACGAAGGCGACGAGGCGGGCGAGCTCGCGCCGCGAGAGCCGCCGCACGTCCCGGTCGGCGACGGCGATCCTGCCCTCGAAGCGGACGAGCCCGGCCAGCGCCTTGAGCGCCGATGTCTTCCCGGCGCCGTTCGGCCCGATCAGCGCCACCCACTCCCCCGCCTCGGCTTTGAGCGACAGCGCGCGCACCGCCGTCGTCGCGCCGAAGCGCACCTGGATGTCCTCGAGCTCGATCACCGCATCGTCCTCGACGTGCGCAGCACGACGGCGAAGAACGGTGCGCCGAAGAACGCCGTCACGACGCCGATCGGCAGCTCGGCCGGCGAGAGGACGGTGCGTGCGAGGACATCGGTGAGCACGAGGAAGCCGGCGCCGACGACGAGCGAGAGCGGCACGACGGCGCGGTAGCTCGTCGAGACGAGCAGGCGGATCGTGTGCGGCACGATGATCCCGACGAACGCGATCAGGCCGCTGACCGCCACGGCAGCGGCGGTGCCGAGCGTCGCGACGACGACGATCACGAGCCGTGTGCGCGCGACGTCGACGCCGAGGCTCGCGGCCTCCTCGTCGCCGAGGCTCAACACGTCGAGCACCCGCCGGTGCAGGACGAGGACGAGCGAGCTGGCGAGGATGTACGGAGCGGCGATCGCCACGTCACGCCAGGTCGAGGTCGAGAAGCCGCCCAGGAGCCAGGAGTAGACGTTCTGGAGCACGTCGGTGTGGCGCTGCTGCACGAAGGTCTGCACGGCCGCGGTGAACGTGGCGACGGTGACACCGGCGAGCACGAGCGCTCCGGTCGTCCGCACCGCCCCGGCGGAGCGGCCGAGCGCGTAGGTGACCACGACGGCGGCGATCGCGCCGGCGAAGGCGGCGAGCGGGACGATGGCGTCGGTGCCCGTCGAGGCGACGCCGTAGACGATCGCGAGCGTGGCACCGAGCCCGGCGCCGCCCGCGACACCGAGCAGGTACGGGTCTGCGAGCGGGTTCCGGAAGACGCCCTGGTATGCCGAGCCGGCAACGGCCAGCATTCCGCCCACGAGCGCCGCCAGCACGACCCGCGGCGCCCGCAGCTGCCAGAGCACCGCGTGCTCCACGGCGTCGAGCGGCGAGTGAACGTGCAGGAAGGGGATCGGCGAGAGCACCGACTCGACGATCGAGCCCGGGCCGATCCGCACCGGTCCCACCGACAGGCCCACGACGAGCGAGCCGAGCAGGAACGCGGCCGCCGCCAGGCTCCAGCCCAGCCCGACCCCGCGCGCCGCGACACGAGGGGTCGCTTCCGGCCGGACGGCGTCGACGGCGGCCACGGGCCCCTACCCCTGCTTCGCGATCGCGGCGACGGCGCGCGCGAACTGGACGACCCGCGGCCCCCAGCGCGAGGCGACGTCGTCGTCGACGGCCACGATCCGGTGCTGTTTCACCGCGGCGATCGTGCCCCAGCCGGGCCGCGCGGCGACCGTCTTCGCTGTCTGTCCACAGCACTTCGAGTCGGCCAGCACGATGATCTGCGGGTCCCGCGCGAGGATGTACTCGGCCGAGAGCTGCGGGTAGCCGGTGTGCGCGGTGTCGGCGGCGTCGGCGATGTCCCGGAAGCCGAACAGCGTGTAGAGCCGGCCGATGAAGGTCGCCGACGTGGCGGAGTAGTACGTCTGGTCGAGCTCATGGTAGAGCCGCAGGTGGCGACGCGAGGCCGGCACGCTCTGGATCAGGCGCTTCAGCTGCACCTCCATCGCGTGCACCACCGCTTTCGCCTTCGGCTCGTGCCCGGTGATGCTGCCGAGGTCGCGGATCTCCTCGTAAGCCTGGGCGAGCGTGTCGGCGGCGGGCTCGTCCACGACGCGAATCCCGAGCTTCTCGAGCTGCGAGACGAACGCGCCGCCGTATGAGATCACGACGAGGTCGGGATGGTAGGCGGCGATCGCCTCGACGTTCGGCGTCAGGCCCGAGAGCGCGGTGCGGGGCGCCGCTTTCGGGTAGTTCGACTGGTCGTCCACGGCGACGACCTGGCTGCCGGCGCCGATCGCGAACAGGTCCTCGGTCATCGTCGGCGAGAGCGAGACGATGCGGGCGGGCAAGGCGTTGCGGCCGGCCGGGGCCCGTCCGGCGGCCGCCGAGAGCGAGACGGTGACGAGCGCGACCACGAGCGCCGCAACGCCGACGAGAGTGGGGCGAAACACGAATCCTCCCTTCCGCGAGGGGTTCGGTCCGGCGGCGGGCGGCAGGTCTTCTGACTCGGGGCTCCCTCCCCCGCCGCCTTCCCGGGCCTGCGGCCCAGTGGCGTCGTGGCGGGAGAGCGTCTCCCCTTACAGCGGCGGGACCGTCCCGGACTCGCACCGGAGTTCCCTCACCGCTCGCCGATGTGTGGCGGGACACTACCATCGCCAGGATGGAGGCGCTCGCGCTCGACCTCGACGGCGTGCTCGCCGACACCCGGCCGCTCTGGCGCGACTGGCTGGAGGACGCCGCCCGGCGCGCGCGGGTCGAGCTCGACGTGCCGGAGGAGCGGACGGAGGCCGCCACGGTGCTGGACGAACGGCTCGGCGACTGGCGGCCGCTGCTCGAGCGGTTCGCTGCCGACCGCGGGCCAGTCTACTTCCGCCCGCGGGCTGACACGACCGCGCTCCTGCGTTGGCTGGCCGCCGAGGGCGTCCGGATCGGCGTCTTCACCGACGCGCCGCGGGAGCTCGCCCAGATCGCGCTCGCCCACGCCGGCGCGGCGCGGCGGGTGGAGGTGCTGGGCACGCTCGACGAGGTGCGCGCCGCGCTCGGCGGCGATGCGCGGGTCGTCCGCTCGCACGACCAGCTCGCCGCCCTAAGATGAGCTTGATGGAGCGCGAGCTATCCGACCGCCGCTTCGAGACCCTGCTCGAGCGCCTCGACCGGCTCGGCGACGAGCTGGCGCGAATCAACAAGCGGCTCGACAACGACGAGAACTTCGTCAGGCTGGCGCGCGAGCTGGCGACGCTGAACGAGTCGCTGCAGGCGCTCGCCTACGCGGCCCTCGGCCAGCAGGCACCGAACGTCAGGCGCCGCCGCGCCGGCTAGTTTCGTGCGGCAACTGGGCGTCCGATCCGGCCGCGTCCCGGGACCAGGTCCCCAGCCGTGTCCGGACCGGGCAGGAGCCGCCGTTCAGGTCGCCTGCCGCTCGGCGCGCGGCCGAGGCATCGACCGCTTGGGCCGCGTCCCGGGACCAGGTCCCTGGACGGGGAGAGAGGGAACATGGCCCGGGCGCCGGGCCCGTCGCCAACCCAAGCGCCGACGAGCCTTCCGCGCTAGCGCCAGATGTCGAGCACGCCGCTCGTCGCGTGGTCGTTCGCGTTTCCCTCCGGAAGCGCGACGCGCCCGTCGACGACGATCGGGCTGTTCCAGTGACCGCTGCCTGCATCCAGCGTCGTCACGAGCGCGCCGGACGCCGGGCGGTAGACCCGCAATCCGCCCCCCGGCCCGTAGACCCACAAGAGCCCCCCGGCAAGCACCGGGCTCGTCCCGCCCTGCGCGTCGTTCCAGATGGCGCGCAGCCGGCCGTTCACGAGCGCCCAGGCCGCGGTTGCGCCGTTGTCGGCGGCGAAGAGCCACGTGCGCGACCCCGTGCGCCAGACGGCCGGCGCTGTGAAGAGGTCGGTGCCCGACGGGGTCGAGACGACCTGCAGCTCGTGGTCGCGATGCGCAGCCGCGCCGAGCAGCCGCTGCATCGAGAGCAGCCTGATCTTCCCGTCCTTGCCGCCCTGCGCGACGAGCTTCTTCGTCAGGTAGACCGGCGAGCTCGAGCCGAGGTCGGCGTCGGTCGCGTTCAGCTCCTCTGTGTTCGACGGCGTGTAGTTCCCGAGCAGATGCGTCGCCGAGGGCGGCAGCAGGAGCACCGCGTCGCCCCAGTCGGTGCGGCCGTTCCAGGGTGCGTTGCCCGTCGCGACGAGCAGGTTCCCGCTACCGGGGACGACCACTGCTCCGGCGCGGCCCCAGATGGCCGAGTCGCTCGCCGGGCACGACGCCGGCTCGATCAGCTCGTGCCGGTTCGAGCAGAGCGAGTTCCAGATGCGGAGCAGCTTGCCGCTCTTCGCCGCGATGATCGCGACGTGGCCCTGGTACGGCGGCGTGTCGCCGATGTAGCCGCCGGTGGTCGCGACCACGTGGCCGCGGTCGAAGTTGAGCGCGGCGGCGATCTTCTCGCGCGTGGGCAGCTTCGTGATCGAGCGCCGCCAGGCGACGTGACCGTTCGCGACCGAAAGCTTCTGGATGTAGCCGTCGGGCGATGCCGCGTAGATCCAGGCCCGATCGGGGTCGGCGACCGGCGTCGCCGTCGTGATCTGGGATGAGCCGGCCCACGAGTCGATCCCTGGCGGCGTCCAGCGCCAGAGGATCGACCCGCTCGCCGCATCGACGGCGAGCGTGACTCCGTAGGTGGTCGTGACGAAGAACGCGTCGTGCCGGCTCCCCCCGATCACGACGTCGTGCAGATAGATCGGCGACGAGTCGACCGTGCCGGGGAGCTGCACCTGCTGGCGGGTCAGCCGGCCGACGTTCGCAGCCGTGATGCCCGTGTCGATCTGCGCGTCGTTGCTGCGCTGCGCGTCCCAGCCGAAGCGCGTCCAGTCGTGGTGGACGAGCGTCTTCTCGGCGGCACGCACGCCCGACTCGCCGGTGACGGCGCCCGGGTCACCGCCGCCGCCCGCGCAGCCGGCGAGGACGAGCCCTGCCATCACCGCCACCGCCGGCAGCGCGATCGCGAGACCCCTCATGCGCCAGCCGCTGCCGCTCAGGTGCTCAAGAGCACCCGCCGGAGCTCGTCCTCCTTGCCGGGCTCGAGGATCGCCAGCACCTGGTCGCCCGCCTCGAGCGTCGTCGCGCCGACCGCGATCTCGGCCTTGCCGTTCCGCATCACCGAGATCAGCCGCGAGCCCTCCGGCAGAGCCAGCCCTTCGACGCGCTTGCCGGCCGACGGCGAGTCGCGGTCGATCTGCACCTCGACGATCTCGAGGTTCTCCCGGCGCAGCTCGAGCAGGTGGATCAGGTCGTGCTCCGGCACCTCGTGCTCGACGAGAGCCATGATCCGGGCGGTCGCGCAGACCGTCGGCGAGATGCCGAGCAGGTCGAAGTGCGCCTGGTTGCGCGGGTCGTTGACGCGCGCGATCACCTTCGGGACGTCGTAGCGCTCCCTCGCGATCTGGCAGATGACCATGTTGTCCTCGTCGTCGCCGGTGAGCGCGAGGACGATGTCCGGCGGCCGCGCGATGCCGGCCCGCTCGAGGACGAAGAGCTCGGTCGCGTCGCCGCGCTGCACCTGGTGCTCGAACTCGTCCTCGAGCCGCTCGTACTGGTCGCGGCGCTGCTCGATCAGCGTCAGCTCGTACCCCAGGCGGAGCAGCGAGCGCGCGACGTTCGCGCCCACCTTGCCCCCGCCCGCGACGATCAGGTACATGGTCGGTTACCCGACCGCCTTCGTCGCCGGGATCTCGCATGCGCGCACGGCCTCCATCAGCGTGTCGATCGCGACGCTCGTCGGGCAGACCGTTCGCAGTCCTCGCTCGGCGTAGAAGCGGGCACGCGCCGGGTCGAGCACACGCACGACGACGCACCGGACGTCGAAGCGCTTCTGCGCCACCTGTCCGATGACGATGTTCGTGTTGTCGCCGTCCGTGGCGACGACGACGGCGTCCGCGTCCTCGATGCCGGCCGCGTGGAGCAGGTCGACGTCCATCCCGTGCCCGACGAGGAAGCTGCCGGGCCAGTGGTCGCCGAGCCGGGACAGTGCGTCCTCCTTCTCGTCGATGACGGCCACGTCCCATCCCTCCTCGTCGAGCTGGAGGGCGATCGAGGAGCCGACGCGGCCGCAGCCGATCACGAGCGCCTTCATACGTGTCGCAGCGTAGCGCGCCCGCTCAGGCCGGGGGTCTCCTCGAGCACGCCCTGCGGGAAGGCGACGATCAGCACCTCGGCGTTCGCCTTGCGCAGCACGTAGTCGACCGTCGGGGAGAAGAAGCGCGACTGGCGGCGCCAGCGCGGCGAGGAGCCGAGCACGATCAGGTCGGCGCCGCCCGCCTCCGCAGCGTGCACGATCGCCTCGCCGATCGCGCGGGCGCGGATCGTCCGGCCCTCGACCTCGACGCCGTTGTCGGCGCCGAGCGCGGCGGCCTCCGCGAGCGAGGCGGACGCCTGCTCCTCCTGGTCGGAGAGCTCGGCGTCGAGCGGCTGCTCGAGCGGGACGAGGATCACGTGCAGCGCCTCGACGCTCGCGCCCCTCTCCTGGGCGAGCTTGACGGCGGTCGCGACCATCTCCTCGCCGATCTCGCCGAGCTTCATCGGCACGAGGATTCTCGAGAACTCCGTCGCCGGCAGTTCCTCCTCGGTGACGGGCTCGACGTGCGCGAGCAGGCCGGTGCCGCGATCGCGGCGGACGAGCAGGTAGACGACGACGCCGCATGCGAGCCAGGCTGGGCCGGCGTACCGCGCGCCGATGTGCGTGACCATCGCGACCACGAAGACGGCGGAGGTCGCGAGCGCGCCGACCATCGAGGGCACGGGCACGACGGTGCCGCGCACGCGGATCCCGAGGGGAACGCGGAAGGGCCGCTCGAGGTCGGGCCGGGTGAAGCGGAGCCGCACGACGGCCAGCTGGGCGGCCGTGAAGGCGAGCAGGACGCCGAAGCTGAACAGGCTGGCGAGGAAGGAGACGGGATTCGTCAGGAAGGCGGTCGCGATCAGGAGCGCGATCGAGACCCCGCACGCAGCGATCACGGCCGGGGGAGAGACGAGCGTCCGACGATTCAGGCGACCGAAGCTTCTCGGCAGCTGGCCGTGCTCGCCCAGCGAGTACGCGAGCCGACCGAAGCCGGAGATCGAGGTCGTGGCCGCCGCGAGCAGGATCAGCGCGCCGGTCAGCCCCACGTACGTGCGCAGGGCATCGGCGGAACGCTCGGGGATGTGCCCCCGCAACGCCGAGACGATCCCCATCAGCGGCGCCCGCTGCCAGCTGGTGCCGAGCGCAGTCGCCCCGTGCGGGGCCGGGTAGGCGGAGAGCGCCACGAGCGCGATCAAGACCGTGATCACGACCACGCCGCCGATCGCCGTGAAGAGGCTGAGCGGGAGATCACGGCCGGGCTGACGGGTCTCCTCCGCCAGGTTCGCAACGGTCTCCAGGCCGGTGTAGGCGAGCATCGCGAGCGGGAGCGCGAAGGCGACCTCGTGCCACGACGGCTGGCGCCCCAGGACGAGCCCGCGCGTCAGCGCCGCGCCCGAGAAGAGGAACACGAAGCCGAGCACGACGAGCAGGAGCTGGGTGACGAGGTCGAGCAGCGGCACGACGACCCCGAACGAGTAGAGGCGCGTGCGATGGACCAGCCGAACGGCGCCGATCGCCGCGATCACGACGCAGCCGAAGATCGCGTCTCCCGGGTGATGCGCGATCGCCTTCACCCCGATCGCGAGCCCGAGGTAGTGAGGCAGAAACAGCGCCGAGAGCGCGATCACGATCAGGTAGTCGAGAAAGAGCACCCAGCCGGTGAGGAAGCCGGCGAAGTCGTTGAACGCGACCCGTACGAAGGTGGCCGCGCCGCCCGTCTCCGGGATCGAGGTCGTTCCCTCGGCGTAGGAGAGGCTCACGATCACGAACAGGAGGCCCATCAGGGCGAGGACCGCAGGCGTCAGGCCGAGCGCGTGCAGCGCGACGATCCCGAGCGCGAAGTAGATGGAGGAGGCGATCTCGCCGTACGCGACCGAGGCGAGCGCGGGCGCGTCGAGGACGCGTTGCAGCCGCGGGAGCTTGCGGGCCATGAAGTCCGGACACTAGCGTGGGGCGACCCAGGGCTCCCCCACCGACCCCCTCGTTCTGCGCACTCGCTGGCCGGCCGCCCTCGGCCTCGCGCCGGGCAGAGCCCGGCTCCGGCCGCCGTGGCCGTGCATCCGCGAACGGGCGCCCCAGCGCCACGCTGGCGCATGCGACGCCGTACCGACTACCGGTGGCGAAGGAGGTAGATGCGGCCGCAGCCGAGCGCGACGAAGAGCGCCCCGAGCAGGTAGCCGACCGAGCCACCGCCGGCCAGCGCCGTCTCGGCGAGGATCGCGGTCCCGAGCACGATCACGAGCACCCCGAAGACCAGGGTCGAGCGGCGGTGGAAGCCCGTCAAGCCACCGCCTCGGTCGCGGCCGCGACCATCACGCGGCACGGGGCATGGCGGAGCACGAAGTCGACCGTGTCGCCGAAGATCGCACGGCGGCCGGCGCGCAGCCGCATCCGTCGCGGCCCGCCCATGACGATGATCTCCGACCCGCGGCGGGTCGCCTCGTCGACGATCGCCCGGCCGGCGTTGCGGGTCCGCCCGATGCGACCGGTCACCTTGAGGCCGTACGTCTCGCCGATCGCCCGCGCCTCGTCGAGCTGCCGGTTCGCCTCTGCGACCTCGTCGGGCAGATACGCGTCGAGCGGCAGCTCGAGCGGCAGCTCGAGCGCGGTCAGCGCGACGATCGTGGCGCGCCGCTCGCTCGCCAGCCGGCAGGCGAGGTCCATCGCCTCGTCCGCCGGATGCCCCGGCGCGACGGGGACGAGGACGTTGCGGTACTCGAGTGCGGCGGCAGGGCCGATCACGACCGGCGCGCGCACCGTCTCGGTCAACCCGGCCCGGACGATGCGCTTGCGGTACACGACGTAGGCGCTGAAGCCGATGGCGAGCCAGGCCAAGCCGGCGTAGCGCGTGCCCGGGCTCTGGACGACGACGACGAGCCACGCGAGCGCCGTCGCCGTGCCGCCGAAGATGGCGAAGAGCGGCCAGGTCACGCCGTGGAAGCGGAGGTTCGGCTTCGCCGTGAAAGCCAGCTCCTCGTCCGGATAACGCCGCCGCAGCTGGATCACGGAGAGGTGCGCGACCGTGAACGAGAGCATCGCGCCGAACGAGTACATCGTCCCGAGGAAGTCGGTCCGCCCGGGCAGGAGGACGAGGATCGAGACGAAGCCAGCGAAGACGATCAGCGACAGCCAGGGTGTCTTGAAGCGCGGATGCAGGCGCCGGAAGACCTCCGGCAGCTGCCGGTACGTCGCCATCGAGTAGGTGATCCGGGAGGCGCCGATGATGCCCGCGTTCGTCGCGATGAAGAGGATCGTGGCGGCGAGGATCCCGACGTAGAGCTTGAGCGACGAGAGCAGGATGCCCGAGATGCCGAGATTCTCGACCACGCCGAGCACCGGGTCGTTCTGGAACCCCCCCTGCTCGGGCGGCAGCGCGAGCAGCGTCGTCAGCTGCCCGTCGATCAGGTGCACGGGCAGCGCCGAGAGCGCGATCATCGGCAGCGTGAAGTAGATCGCGAAGACGGCGACCGCGACGTACGAGATCGAGCGCGGGATCGTCCGCACCGGGTCGCGCGCCTCTTCTGCGAGGTTCGACACGGTCTCGATTCCCGTGTAGGCGATCATCCCGACCGGGATCGCGAGGAAGAACTGGCTCCACGTCGGCGCAGTCCCCCAGTGGACGTTGTCCACGAGCGTCGAGGGGCTGAAGACCAGGAAGAAGCCGAGCAGGACGAGCAGCAGCTGCGTCGCGAAGTCGATCACTGCGAGGACGATGTTCAGCTTCGCCGACTCCTGGATCCCGACGACGTTCAAGGCGACGAGGACGACGATCACGGTCGCGCCGCCGATGATGTCCCACGGGTTCTGCTTCAGCGGCCCCCAGAAGATCGAGAGGTAGTGCGGCACGAAGAACGCCGAGATGGCGATCGTGATGATGTAGTTGAGCATCTGCGCCCAGGCAGCCCCGAACGAGACGAGCTCGTTGAAGGCGTGACGGGCGAAGCTCGAGGAGCCCCCAGCCTCGGGATAGCGGACGGTGCCCTCGGCATAGGTGGCCGCGGTCGCCGCGAAGAAGACGCCGGCGATCACGAAGACGAGCGGCGTCAGCCCGAGCGCGTAGACCGCGGTGACGCCGAGCGCGTAGTAGATCGAGGAGCCGACGTTCCCGTAGGCGGTCGCGAAGAGCGCGTTCGCACCGAGGACGCGCTCCAGCTGCTGCTGCCGCCTGCGCCGGGCCACGGCGGGACTGTAGTGGCCTGGCCGCTAGCGGAGAAGCTGGTACGGCACCGAGGCGAGGATCACGTGCGGCTCGAACAGGAGCAGCCGTTTCACGTACAGCGACCGCTTGTTGTGGAGCAGGCGGGCCCAGCCGCGAAGCACGAGCTCCGGCATGACGGCGATCACCTCTCGCCCCTCGTCCTCGGTCAGGTTGTGGAGATAGGCGAGCAGCGGCTCGCCGAGGTCGCGGTAGGGCGCCTCGTCGACGTCGAGCGGGAGCCGGGGCCCGTACAGGCGCCATTCGCGCCGAATCTCCGCCGCGTCGTCGAGGCCGAGGGCGAAGTGGACGGCGCGTGTATCGGCCACGCCCAGCGTCTGCGCCCAGTTGACCGCGCGCATCGAGGCGGCGTTGGCGCCGGACACGAAGATCCGCACCGCCGGCTCGCGCGGCGGCCCGTCCGGCTCGCCGAGCACGGTCGGCACGTCGACGACCACGGTGTTCGGCTCGCCGAGCAGGCGCACCTTCAACGCGAGCTCGAACGGACGCCGCACCTGGTCGAGTAGCGAGCGGCGGCGGAAAAGCTCGGGCACGATCACGGTCGCGAACGACGATTCGCTGCGCGGGATCCGCCAGATCTGGTCGAGCACCGCCTCCACCGAGCCGCCGTCGCCGTCGAGAGCCTCGAGCACCGGCGATCCGCCGGCCGCGTGGAGCCAGCGGGGCCGAATGCCGGGATCGGTGCGGCGGAGCGGGACGTGGACAGCCCGGAAACTCCCGTTCGCGATCGTCCGGGCGAGCGACAGCGCGCGCGCGCTCGCGGCGTCGAGCGACTCGACGACGAGCAGCGTCCGGTTGGTCGCCGCGGGGGCCGAGGCGACGGCCGCGGCTCCCGCGCGCAGCCTGCGCGCAACGCGGTCGTAGTGCCGGCGGATGCCGAGCATCCCGAGCACGAGGAGCGGGATCGCAACGGTGACGAGCCAGGCTCCCTCGGTGAACTTCGTCCAGATCACGATCGCGGTGACCATCCCGGTCGCAGCCGCCCCGACGGCGTTGACCGCGGCGCGGCGCCGCCAGCGCGGGGCACGCGTGCGCCGCCAGTGGCGGACCATGCCCGCCTGCGAGAGCGTGAACGCCGTGAACACGCCCACGACGTAGAGGTGGATCAGGTTGTTGACGTTCGCGTGGTAGATCCAGAGCAGGAGACCGGCTGCGGACGCGAGGACGAGGATCCCGTTCGAGAAGACGAGCCGGTCGCCGAGATTCGTGAACTGGCGTCCGACGTACCGATCGCGGCCGAGGAGCGCGGCCAGGCGGGGGAAGCCCTGAAACGACGTGTTGGCCGCGAGCACGAGGATGATCAGCGTCAGCGTCTGGACGACGTAGTAGAGGAACGCGCCGGTGGAGCCGGCGGGGAAGACAGCACGGGCGATCTGCGAGACGACCGACGTGGTCGAGCTCGGCCGGGCGTCCAGGTGGACGGCAAGGTAGGAGACGCCGAGAAAGAGGGTGATCGCGAGGCCGCCGAGCACGCCCAGCGTCGCCGCTGCATTCCTCCCTTGCGGCCGTCGAAAGGCGTTGACGCCGTTGGCGATCGCCTCGACCCCTGTGAGCGCGGTCGAGCCCGACGAGAAGGCGCGGAGGAGCACGAACAACGTGACCGCACCCGTCCCCGCCGGCAGGGGGTTCGGAGCGACCGCATGGTGCGCGTGGCCGGTCGCGAGCTGGACGAGCCCGACTGCGACCATCAGAGCGATCGCGCTCACGAAAAGATAGGTCGGGAGCGCGAAGAGCAGCCCGGTCTCGCGAACGCCGCGCAGGTTCGCGATCGCGATCAGCGCCAGGCACGCGAGCGAGAGCCCGACCATGTGCGGCTGCAGTGACGGCACGAACGAAGTGATCGCGAAGATCCCGGCCGAGATCGAGACCGCCACCGTGAGCACGTAGTCGGTGAGGAGCGCCGCCGCCGCGACGAGGCTCGGGAGGGCGCCGAAGTTCTCCCGTGCGACGACGTAGGCGCCACCGCTCGTCTCGTACTCACGGACCGTCTGCCGGTACGAGAAGACGACGACGGCGAGCAGCGCGGAGATCGCGATCGAGATCGGGAAGACGAGCCGAAGCGAGGCGGCGCCGGCGGCGAGCAGCACCACCATGCCCGACTCGGTCGCATACGCCACCGAGGAGAGCGGGTCGGAGGCGAAGATCGGCAGCGCCAGCCATTTCGGCAGCAGCGTCTCCTCGAGCTGGCCCGTCCGCATCGGCCGACCGACGAGGACGCGGCGCAAGCGTCGCGGCTCGAGCTCCTCCCCCTCCCTTTCACGGAGCGCACTCACGGGTCGAGCGCCCTCCGCACGCGCAGCAGCATCCGGGCGAGCGCCTGGTCGCTCTCCTCCGTGTAGAGGGGGCTGCCGGGGTCGCGCAGCAGGGAGCGGACGAGCAGGATCCCGCGCGGCGCGACGGCCCGGTCGTCGCCGAGACGATCCGCGATCGACTGCAGCAGATCCTCGTGCGGACGGAGGGCGGCTCGGCGCAGCGGCGACGAGGAGGGCAGGTGCCCGGGGTCGAGCCGGTCGATCGTGTGCTCGAGCTCCTGCCGGAGCGCGGAGCGGGCCGCGGGATCGACGAGCTCGTGCGCGCGCCACTGGCGCAGCTCCGAGACCTCGCCGCCGCGCGGGTCGGTCACGATCATGTGGTCGACGGCACGGCGAATGTGCGAGAGCTCGCGCCTCGCCCGCACTCCCCGGACGACGGCGGCGGCGGCAAAGCAGGCGGCGGCGAGCAGACCGACGCCGCGAAGCGGCGGGTCGAGCTCGAGCACGAGCGCGAGCGCGGTGAGGGCCAGGAGCGGCAGCACCGCCCGCCACGGCTGCGGCAGGTCGAGAGTTCCGAACCGGGGGGCTCTGGCGGCCATGAGGCAAACCTAGGGCGCCCCGGCTCAAGCGAGGCTCAGGATTCCGCCGCTCGGCTCAGGAGGATCTCAGGACGGCGGCGGCTCGACCAGCCGGTAGCCTGCGCCCGGCTCGGTGACGATGTAGCGCGGCCGCGCCGGGTCGGGCTCGAGCTTGCGGCGCAGCTGGGAGACGTACACGTGCAGGTAATGCGACTCCTCGGCGTAGCCGCGCCCCCAGACCTCGCGCAGCAGCGTCGCGTGCGTGAGCAGCTTGCCCGGGTTGCGCGCGAGGGCGCGGAGGAGAGCGAACTCGTGCGGCGTCAGCTGCAAGGCGCGGCCCGCGATCGTGACGGCGTGCTTCTCGAGGTCGACGCGCAGGTCGCCGACCTCCACGATGGGATCGCCGGAGGGCTCGCCGCGGCGGAGCGCGGCGCGGAGCCGCGCGAGCAGCTCGTCGATCCCGAACGGCTTCGTCACGTAGTCGTCGGCGCCGGCATCGAGCGCGGCGACCTTCTCCTCCTCCTCGCCGACCACGGAGAGGACGATCACCGGCACGCGGCTCCACGTGCGTAGCTCGCGGCAGACGTCCGTGCCGCGACCGTCGGGGAGGACGAGGTCGAGGATCACCGCGTCCGGCGGATTGACCGCCAGTGCGGTGAGCGCGGCCTCCGCCGTCTCGGCCGTCTCGACCTCGAAGCCGGCGCCGCGCAGGCTCGCGCGCAGCGCGCGCAGGATCTGCGGCTCGTCGTCGACGACGAGGACCCGGCTGCTCACACGACCACGGGGCGCTCGACCGTCGGCAGCGCCAGCACGAAGTGGCCCCCCGTCCCCTCCTCCTGCGTCCACAGCTGTCCCCCGTTCGCCTCGGCGAAACCCCGCGCGATCGCCAGACCGACGCCGCTGCCGCGGATGCTGCCCGAGCTCCGCTCGCCGCGGTGGAAGGGCTGGAAGACGACGTCGCGCTCGCCGGGGGCGAGACCGGGGCCGCGATCGAGCACGTGGATCCGCAGCTCGGTCGCCCCCCGCTCGGCCCGCACGCGCACCGGCGAGCCCGCGGGCGAGAACTTGAGCGCGTTGCCGATCAGGTTGGCGAGCACGCGCTCGATCTGGCCCGCGTCGACGTGCACCGGCGGCGCCCCGGGGTCGATGGCGACGACGACGCGGTCGGTCGGCTGGTCGACGCTCTCGAGTGCCTGGGCGACGAGCTCGTCGATGGGCCAGAGCTCACGACGCGGCTCGACGGCGCCCGCCTCGAGCCGCGATAGATCGAGCAGGTCGCCGACGACGCGGTCGAGCCGGGTCGCCTCCTCGCGGATCGCGGCGGCGAGGATGTCCCGGTCGACGTCCGCCAGGCGGAGCTCCGGATTGGCGAGCGCTCCGGCCGAGGCGAGAATCGCGGTCAGGGGCGAACGCAGGTCGTGGGAGACCGAGCGCAACAGCGCCGTCTTGAGCGCATCGCTCCGCCGCAGCGCCTCGGCCTCGAGCGCCTCGGCCTCGAGCGCGCGCCGGTCGACGACGACGGCGAGCAGTGCGGCGACCGAGGGCAGGAAGCGCCGCGCAACCGTCTCGTCGACGGACGAGTCCGCAGCGACGAAGAGCGTTGCAACCCGCCGCAGGTTGGCTTCGAGCGGCAGCGCCCGTTCGCCCGGTCCGGCGGGACGCTCGCCGAGCTCCAGCCGCGCGCCCCCGGCGCCCAGCACGCCGCCGACCAGCTCGGCCAGGTGCGCCAGCTCGGCGTCGAGCTCCGTGCCGCGGAGCAGATCGGCCGCCGCCTCCGCGAGCACGTGCGTCTCCGCACGCCGCTGCTCGGCGTCGTCGCGGCGGCGCCGCGCCCGCGCTGCGAGTGCGCCGACGACGACGGCTGTGACGAGGTAAACCGCGAGGGCGAGCCAGTTGCCGCTCTCGTGCAGGTGGAAGGTGTGCCGGGGCGGCAGGAAGAACCACTCGAACGCGAGCATGCTCGCCACCGAGACGGCCAGCGCGAGCGCCGTCCCCCAGAGCAGCGCGACCGGCAGGACGGCGAAGACGTAGAGCACGCCGAGGCTCAGGACCGGCACGTGCGGCTCGAGCAGTGCCACCGCCGCGCTGACGAGCACGACCGCCCCGGCCGCCGCCGGGATGCCGACAAGCAGCTCGGCCCGGTTCCTCACGCCAGAAACGGTACTCCTCGAAGGGGCCAGTCTCGGAGCCGGCCGCCATGTCCCGGGACCTGGTCCCGAGACCTGGCTCTTGCAGCCAGGCGGTCGACACAGGCGGCCCCTCTACCGACATCCCTTCGAGCGCCGTCTCGGCCACGCGGGCACGTCTCGCGTCTCGCGCAGCCATGGCCCGGGACCTGGTCCCGGGACGTGACCGAAAGGGCATCGGCACTGGAGGCGCAATCGGAACCCCAAACACCCGCCGCAGCGCCGCACGGAGGG
>Ga0335085_10006099_pt1 | contig 19139 bp, 13 predicted proteins | sample Lox_Sample_45_FD_206712 | JGI IMG/M metagenome (GOLD analysis project Ga0335085, IMG submission 206712) | Soil microbial communities from Loxahatchee National Wildlife Refuge, Florida, United States - Lox_Sample_4.5 | ecosystem: Environmental > Terrestrial > Soil > Wetlands | place: USA...
CAGTCGGGCGTCAGCCCGTTTCGGAGGGCGGGGCCAGTCCGGGAGGCGGTCCCACGGAGGCCGCCCGCGTCTTCTCCTCGCGCGAGAGGTTCCAGAGGATGAGGACGAAGGCGACGATCGCGAGGTCGACCAGCGAGAAGCCGAGCAGGAGCTGCCCGAAGACGAGCTTTCCGATCCCGAAGAGAGCCGAATAGACGAGGACGATTCCGAGAAGCCAGTTCGCGAACGACATCGCCCCGCCCGGGATCTCCTCCCGCCCGAGGCCGAGCCGCTTCGAGACCGTCGCCCAACCCGGTCCGCCCGGCCGGACCCGCCGGTAGAAGGCGTCGAGCGTGGCGTCCGTCTCCGGCTTCGTCAGAAAGGTCACGGCCACCCAGACGACCGTCGACACGCCCACCGTCACGAGCATGACGAGCGCCTGCACGCGGAACTCCTCGGCGTCGAAGAGGGCGTGGCCGCGCGGGTAGGGGTTCGTGACGAGGGACATCGCGGTGAGCGAGACGATCATCGAGGAGAGCATCGCGCTGATCTCGCTCCACGCGTTGATCCGCCACCAGTACCACCGCAGGATCAGGACGAGACCGGTTCCGCTCCCGAGGGCGAGGAGGAAGCGCCACGCCTTCTCGATCGTCGTCAGGTTCATCGTGACGACGACGGAGGCGAGAAAGAGGAAGACCGTCGCGAGGCGCCCGACGAGGACGTAGTGCTTCTCATCCTCCCCTTTCCTCAGGAAGCGCTTGTAGATGTCGCCGACGAGGTAGCTCGCCCCCCAGTTCAGGTGCGTCCCGACGGTGGACATGTAGGCCGCCGCGAAACCGGCCAGCATGAAGCCCTTCCAACCGTCCGGCATCAGGTCGACCATCGCCTGAACGTACGCCGCTTCGCGGTCCATCCGGCCTCCGACGAGGACGCCGCCGGGGTAGAGGAGGACCGTGCAGAGGCCGGTCACGATCCAGGGCCACGGCCGGAGGGCGTAGTGGCCCACGTTGAAGAAGAGGGTCGCGAGGACGCCGTCCTTCTCCGTCCGCGCCGAGAAGATCCGCTGGGCCACGTAGCCACCGCCCCCCGGCTCGGCGCCGGGGTACCACGCGGCCCACCACTGGACGGCGAGGAACGTCAGCATGGCCAGTGCGGGCATCCAGACCGAACCGGCGGGGGGGACGACGGAGAGGGCGGCGTCGGCCGACCCGAAGTGGCCGGCGAGCCCGTCCCGGAGCGCGACCAGGCCGCCCACCTTCTTCACGGCGAAGACCGCCAGCGCAATGACGGCCGACATCTTGATGACGAGCTGGACGAGATCGGTCCAGAGGACGGCCCACATTCCGGCCGCGGCCGAGTACGCCACGGTGATGACGAAGCAGAGCCCGACGGCCCAGACGGGATCGATCCCGAGGGAGACCTGCAGGATCTTCACCATGGCCAGCGTGACCCAGCCGAGGATGATCAGGTTGATCGGCAGGGCGAGGTAGAGCGCGCGAAAAGCGCGGAGAAAGGACGCGGGTGCGCCGCCGTAGCGGATTTCGGCGAACTCCACGTCGGTCATGACGCCCGCCCGCCGCCAGAGCCGCGCGTAGAGGAAGACGGTCAGCGTCCCGCTCATGACCATGTTCCACCAGAGCCAGTTCCCCGCCACGCCGTGGGCCGCCACGAGCCCCGTCACGACGAGGGGCGTGTCGGCGGCGAAGGTCGTGGCGATCATCGCGGCGCCCGCCAGCCACCAGGGAACGGCTCGCCCCGCCACGAAGTACTCGGAGAGCGATTCGCCCCCCTTCTTCGTGAACCGGATCCCGACGCCGATCGAGAGGGCGAAATAGGCCACGACGATGCCCCAGTCGAGGAGCGTGAGCGTCATGGCCGGATGTTAAGCGGGTGGGGCGTCCTGCACTGTAGAATCAGTCTCAAAACGAAGGAAAGGAGAGACCCCGATGAGACCCCGAACGACCCGAACGCTCGCGCTGGCCGCCGCTTTTCTGATCGCCCCCGTTCTCCGCGCCGAGGACAAGCCGATGGCGCCGCCGAAGCCGGCGCCGGAGATGTCCCAGCTGAAGTATTTCGCGGGAAACTGGAACTGCGCGGGCAAGACCTTCCCGACTCCGATGGGGCCCGAGCACGCGACGGAAGGAACCGTCCACGCGGCGCTCGGCCTCGGGGGGTTCTGGTACGTCGTCCACTACGACGAGAAGAAGGCGGACGCGAATCCGATGCCCTACCACGCGGGGATCTTCTGGGGCTACGACGCGGCCCAGAAGGTCTTCGTCCTCCGCTGCGCCGACAGCTTCGGCGGGTACTGCGCCGAGACGGGCAAGGGATGGTCCGGCGACACCTTCGTGATGGAGGGTCCGGCCGGGGGGATGGGGCCGGTGACGGCCTCCCGCGACACGTTCACGAAGAAGAGCGCCACGGAGATGGTCCACGCGGGAGAGATGCAGGGTCCGGACGGCAAGTGGATGAAGACCGACGAGGAGACCTGCACGAAGGCGGCGGCGAAGAAGTAGGCGGTCCGGGCGCTCCCCGCGACAGGGGGAGCGCCCTTTTCCGGCCCGAAGGGTCGAAGAGTCGGCGCTGGACGCGGTGCTACCATGCGTCGCGTTGCCGGCATCCGGCGGCTCCATGCCGCAATCTTGTTGAACAGAGAGATGATGATGAAGCTGTTCCTCCGTCTGGCGTCCGCCCCGGTTCTTTTCGCGCTTCCCCTTCTCGCCGCGGCGTCCCCCGCGACGGGGTCGCCCGAGGGGAAGAAGCCGCCGGCCACGCTGTCGGAGCAGCTCGGCGGGATGAAGTTCCGCCCCATCGGGCCGTTCCGCGGCGGACGCGTCACGGCCGTGGCGGGCGTGCGCGGAGCGCCGATGGTCTTCTACTTCGGCGGGACCGGCGGCGGCGTCTTCAAGACGACCGACGGCGGGGCGACGTGGGAGGCGGTCTCCGACAAGGACTTCCGGACCGGCTCCGTCGGTGCCGTCGCGGTTTCCGAAACCGACCCGAACGTCGTGTACGTCGGGACGGGCGAGTCGTGCATCCGCGGCAACACGTCGGCCGGGGACGGCGTCTACAAGTCGGTCGACGCCGGAAAGACGTGGAGGAACGTCGGTCTCGCCGACTCCCGTCAGATCTCGCAGGTGATCGTCCACCCGAAGGATCCGGAGACTGTCTGGGTCGCGGCGCAGGGGCACGCGTGGGGTCCGAACGCCGAACGCGGCGTCTTCAAGTCGACGGACGGCGGGCGGAGCTGGCGGAAGGTCCTCTACGTGGACGACAGGACCGGCGCGGGTGATCTGGCCCTCGACCCGGGGAACCCGCGGGTCCTCTACGCGGCGATGTGGCAGCACGTCCGCCGCCCCTGGACGATGGAGAGCGGCGGCCCCGCCTCGGGACTCTGGAAGTCGACCGACGGCGGCGAAACGTGGGCGAAGCTCGGCGGGGGACTTCCCGAGGGGATCGTCGGCAAGATCGGCGTCGCGGTGTCGGCCTCGCGCCCGGAACGGGTCTTCGCCCTCGTGGAGGCGGAGAAGGGCGGACTCTTCCGCTCCGACGACGGCGGCGAGAAGTGGACGCGCGTCTCGGAAAACCGGAACCTGATCCAGCGGGCCTGGTACTACACGCACGTCTTCGCCCACCCGAAGAACGCCGACGTCGTCTATGTCCTCAACGTGAGCGCGTGGCGGTCGGGAGACGGCGGCCGCAGTTTCCAGAAGATGAAGATCCGCCACGGCGACCACCACGATCTCTGGATCGACCCGGACGACCCGAACCGGATGATCGAGGGGGACGACGGCGGGGCGACGATCACGTTCAACGGCGGGAAGAGCTGGTCGACCCAGGACAACCAGCCGACCGCGCAGATCTACCGCCTCGCGACGGACGACCGGATCCCGTACTGGCTCTACGGCGCCCAGCAGGACAACTCCGACATCGCCATCCCGAGCGCCGTCCCCGGCCGGAGCATCGACCGGAGCGAGTGGTACCCGGCCGGCGGCGGCGAGAGCGGCTGGACGCAGCCCGACCCGCGGAACCCCGAGGTCATCTGGGGCGGGAGCTACGGCGGCGAGATCACGCGGTACGACCGCAAGACGAGGCAGTCGCGGGTGGTCACGGCCTGGCCGCAGCCCATCGACGGACAGGCGACGCGCGACCTGAAGTACCGCTTCAACTGGAACGCCCCGATCCTCGTCTCGCGTCACGACCCGAAGGTCGTCTACCACGCGGCGCAGAAGATCCTCCGCTCGACGGACGAGGGGACGACGTGGGAGGAGGTGAGCCCGGACCTGACCCGGAACGACCTGTCGAAGCAGGGCTTCCCGGGCGGGCCGATCACCCGCGAGATCACGGGCGTCGAGACGTACCCGACCATCTTCTACCTCATCGAATCGCCGCGGGAGAAGGACACTCTCTGGGCCGGGACCGACGACGGTCTCGTCTGGGTCACGCGCGACGGAACGAAGACGTGGCAGAACGTCACGCCCCGGGGGATGCCGGAGACGGTGCAGGTCAACGCCATCGAGGTTTCGCCCCACGACCCGGGGACGGCATACGTGGCGGCCGTGAACTACAAATACGACGACGACCGGCCGTACGTCTACCGGACGACGGATGGGGGAAAGAGCTGGACCCGCATCGTGAACGGCCTTCCGGCGTCGTCGTTCGTCCGGGTCGTGCGCGAGGACCCGGGGCGGAAGGGACTCCTGTTCGCGGGAGCGGAGACGGGGCTTTTCGTCTCGTTCGACGGCGGCGCGAACTGGCAGCCCTTCCAGCGGAACCTGCCGGCCGTCCCGATCACCGACCTCGCGGTGAAGAACGGCGACCTGGTCGTGGCGACGCAGGGGCGCTCGTTCTGGATCCTCGACGATCTGACGCCCCTCCGGACGTGGGATCCGCGGATCGCCGACGAGGCCGCGGTTCTCTTCCCGCCCCGCCCGACGCCGCGGATGCGGTCCTGGACGGACGAGAACGCCGATCCGCCGTCGCTCCTCGCGGGGCAGAACGGCCCCGGGGGCGTCGTCGTCTGGTACTGGCTGAAGACCGTCCCGAAGGAGTCCGAGACGGCCGGGGAGAGGCGGACGATCGTCCTCGAGTTCCGTCAGGGGGACCGGCTCCTCAGGAAGTTCACGAACGAGAAGAAGGACGCCGACGAGAAGAAGGACGACGAGGAGGAGGGGGACAAGCCGATCGAGCCGAAGGCGGGGTTGAATCGTCTCGTCTGGGACATGCGGCTCCTCGTTCCGGAGATCGCCACGTCGAAGGAAACGTTCGGGGACTACCCGCCCGAAGGGCCCCGAGTGATCCCGGGGGTCTACACCGTCCGTCTCGTGACGAGGGCCGGGACGAAGGAGGAGAAGGTCCTCGAGCAGAGCTTCGCCGTCACGCCGGATCCACGCGGAACGGCGCCGGAGGCGGACCTCAGGGCACAGTACGACCTCCTCCTGGCGCTCCGGGGAGACCTCGAGCGGTCCCACGACCTTCTCCGGAAGATCCGGGAGACGCGCGCGCAGGCGAAGGAGCTGGCCGCGCGCGCCGACCGGCTCGGGAAGACCTCTCTGGCGGATCCGGAAAAGGCTCTCTCCGCGAAGCTGACGGCCCTCGAAGAGAAGATCATCAACCCGAAGATCAAGGCGACCCAGGACACGCTCAACTTCACGCCGAAGCTCGACTTCCAGATCGCGGCGCTGGCCGGGTTCGTGGACAGCGCGGACGCGAAGCCGACCGCCTCGTCGTTTGCGCGGCGGGCGGAGCTGGCGGGTGAGCTCGAGGCGGTGTCGAAGGAGTTCGACGGGATCGTCGGGAACGACCTGGCGGCCTTCAACAGGGCGGTCGAGGAGGCGGGAATCCCGCCGGTCGTGGTGCTGCCGAAGAAGAAGAAGTAACCCGGCATGCTCGCCGTTCTGGCCGGCCTCCTCGTCTGGGTCCCGGCGCTTCTCGGCTGGGGCGACGCCGCGCTCCCGGCGCTTCTCGGCGGGCGGCTCCGCGAGGACGACGAGGCCGGGTTCGCCCTCTCCGGCTTCACCGGACTGGGCGTCCTCGCGGCGCTCGGAGCGGCCCTGAACCTCTTCACGGGCCTCGGACCTCCGCTCTCGGCGGCGGCCGCCGCCTGCGGGCTGGCGCTCTTCGCACGCCAGCGGGCCGGAGCCCTCCGCCGGCTCACGCCGGGCGATGCGGCCGCCCTCGGCACGCTTCTCGTTCTCCTGGCCCTCATCGCCTCGGGGCCGATCCGCCTGTACGACACGGGGCTCTACCACCTGCAGGCGGTGGCGTGGACGACGGCCGGCCCGATCCCGGCGGGCCTCGCGAACCTCCACCGCCGCTTCGGCTTCGACACGCTCTGGTATCCCGCGGCCGGGCTCCTCGAGCTGCCGGGATTCGCACACCGGAGCGCGTCCCTCGCGCCGTCTCTCGCCCTCTTCTTCTTCGGCGCGGCGTCCTGGTCCGCCGGGCGGAAGGCCGTGGCGGGGACGGCCGGCACGGCCGGACTGCTCCTGGCCTTCGGCGTGGTCCCGCTCGCGATCCTCGCGACGGCCGAGGGAATCCCCTCGCTCTCGACCGACGTGCCGACGGCGGCCCTCACGATCCTCTCGGCGCATTTTCTCCTCCGCCCGTCGCCGGCTCGTGCCGAGAAGTGCGCCGCCTTCACGCTCGCCTTCTTCGCCGTCACGGTGAAGCTCTCGGCGGCCGTCTTCCTGCTCGCGGTGCTGCTCGTGGTCCGCGTCGTCCCGTGGGCGCTCGTTCCCGCCGGCATCGTCTGGGTGATGCGCGGAATCGCCCTGTCGGGCTACCTCCTCTACCCGGCGGTCGCGACGCGACTTCCCTTCCTCCCCTGGGCCACGCCGCCATCGATCGCCCGGGAAGAGGCCATGTGGGTGCGGAGCTGGGCCCGGATCCCTCTGACGAGACCGGAGGTGACCCTCTCCGGCTGGGGGTGGCTCGGCATCTGGGCCCGGGCGACCGTCGGGCGGCTGTCGGTGCTGCCGCTCCTCCTCCTCTTCTTCGCCGGAGTCGCGGGACTTCTCCTCTCGAGGCGCCGCCCGTCCGATCCGGCCGAGACGCGAGCGGTCCTCGCGACGCTCGCGGCCGCGCTGGCTTCGACGCTGTTCTGGTTCGCGTCGGCCCCCGACCCCCGCTTCGGATACGGTTCCCTCTTCGTTCTCGCGGCCGTCCCCCTCGCGGCCGCGCTTCCCCGACTCGGCTTCGGCCGGTGGCCGGGCCGCGTCCGGGTCGGCTTCGCCGCGGCGCTCGGAGCGGGCCTTGCCGGCGCGGGGATCCTCTTCCTCGTAGCCGGGGCGGGCTTCCGGCCGGCGTGGCTCGTTCCGGCCGGCGCCCCCCACGCCGCCGTCGAAGGGCGGACGACGCTGGAAGGAGAGACGGTGTGGGTCCCCGTCGTCGACAACCGGTGCTGGGACGCGCCGCTCCCCTGCACGCCGTACCTCCGGCGCGATCTGCTCATCGGGCGCGACGCCGCCGGGCGCCCGCGGGTCTTCAGCTTCGCGACGGCGCCGCCGCCGGCCGGCGTCCCATGACCCGGCGGGCGTGGCGGAGGAGCGAACCCAGGACGAAGCCCGGCATCCTCCCGAACGACTCGAGAGCCCACCGGTCGCGGAGAAAACGGGGGAATCCGGCGACCCGCGCGGCGAGAGGCGTCGTCTCCCGGGGGGCGATGAAGGCGTAGTCGAGGAGCACGCGTCTGGTGACCGCGCGAAGGCGGGGCGGCCAGGCGGGCAGGGCGCGCAGGACGCGGTCCTCCTCTTCGAGGCGCGAGACGGGAATCGTCCGAAGTGCGCGCAGCGCTTCGGGCGGGACGGGTGCCCGAAGGACGCGTACGAGGTATTCGAGGCCGTCGAGCATCGCGAGGACGAACCGGCGCACCCGGGCCGATTCGACGACGAGGTCCCAGTCGAGGTCCGGTGAATGGCGGAGAATGCCGTAGGCGTCGGCGACCCAGCGGATGGGCGGAATCGGGCTCGATTCGCAGCCATGAACCACCACGTGGAGCAGGAGGTCGGCCGGCGAGAGGATGCGCGCCGGCCCATCGCCGAGTCGCACGATCCGGCTTCTCTCCCAGACGCTCTCGTCCGCGGCCCCGGCGCGGTCGCGGAAGAAGAGATGCCAGTGCAGGTCGAGCTCGCGGCCCTCGCCGTCCCGGAAGGCGGCGGCGTGCTTCGTCGTGAAATACGACTCGAACCTTCGAGAGGAGACCGGCGGCCATGGGTTCCAGCCGCTCTCGCCGAGGAGCGCGACGGCCGCACGGACGTCCTTCTTCCGGACGAGAAGGTCGGCGTCCGACATCGGCCGCGCTCCCGGATCGCCGTACGCGCCCGAGGCCAGAGCCGCGCCCTTCAGGAGGACCGAATCGATTCCGTGCTGCGCGAGCCTTCGGATGACGGACGCGGCCCGGTCCAGAAGGATCTGGTTCCGGTACCAGGTCGATCGGTAGACGGACAGCAGCCGGGGTGTCAGCGCGTGGGTCACGCCCAGCTCCTTCAGGTTGAGATGAAGGGCGGGGAGAAGGCGAAAGGACCCCTTGTCGAGACGGTCGAAGTCGACGCTCACGGCCCATTGCGCGAACGCCGACCGGGCCTCGTCGCCGGAGAGCAGCGCCGCCTTGAGGAGAATCTCCTGCTCGGGCGTGGGAAGGAAGGCCGGACGCGTCATCGACGGACGGGCTCCGCGCGCCAGTACGCGTCGTAGAGGAGGCCGTTCGTCGATTCCTCGTCGGGCTCGCCGAAGGCCCTCCGCGCCGCCGCGACGGCGTCGTTCCGGTAGCCGGCCGATTCCGATGGCAGGGGGCCCTCGATCGGTTCGATGAGGAGCATTCGTATCCGCGGCCTCGGCGCGCGGGAGGCGATGGAATCCAGGACCCGGGAGAGCGTCTTTGCCGAGCGGCGAAAGTCGAGGCCGGGACGAACGACGAGGTTCAGGGCGGGCGCGGCCGCGTCCGCCGACCCGGGTTCGGCAATGCGAACCGCGCGCGCCGCCTCCTCCGGCAGGTAGCGCTGCAGCGCCTTGGCGGCGAATCCCGGGAAGACGAGGATCGCGTCGCCCGTTCGATAGCCGTTTCCGATCCGGAAGGCCGCCCCGCGAAAGTCCTCCAGAGGCCGCCCGAAGGAAGCCCGCACGTCCCGGACCCAGTACGCCGAGATCGCGAGAACCGCTGCGCCTGCGGCGCCCGCGGCCCACTGCTTCGGGAAGGGACGGGCGAACGCTGCGAGGGCGATCGCCCCGAAGTAGAGGGGGAGGGCGGGAAGCAGGACGCGGTCCAGGGCGATCGGGAAGACGAACAGCGAGGTCAGGACGATCGAGGCCCAGAAGGTGCCCGCGCCCGCGAGCAAGGCGATCGCGGTCCGCTCGCGCGAGACGACGATGAGCGCCGCAGAAGACGCGAGAATCACGACTCCGACCGCGAAGTCCGGGGAGAGACCCTCGGCGAGGCGGCCCGGAAGGCCGAAGAGCGAGCCGAAGCAGCGCGCGACGACTCCGGCCGTGGTCGCGGGGAGCCACCAGTCGTGCCGAAGCCGACCGAGTGCCTCGAATCCGGCTGCGAGAGCAATGAAGATCGCGGTCGCGGCCGCGCCGGAAGGAGCCATCGCGAGGATGGCGCGCCTTCGCTCGTCGCGGGGCGCGGCGACCGTGACGAAGGCGAGGAGGGCGGGGAGGAGAAACACCCCCGCGACGTGCGTCAGGACCGCCGAGGGGAGCGCCACGAGGAGCGCGGCGCGGGCGGGACGGCTGGACGGCATCTCGGCGAGCCGCCACGTTGCCGCTGTCGCGACCAGCGCGAGGAGGACGAGAAGACCGTATCCGCGGATCTCGGTGCCGTAGCGCACGAGGAGCGGATTCGTCGCGAAGAGGAGCCCGGCCGCCAGGGAGGACGGTGGAGAGCGCCTCCCGAGCATGACGAGCAGGACGGCGAGAGATCCGAGCGCCAGCACGAGACTGAGGAGCCGCGCGGCGGCGTCCGAAGGTCCGAAGGCCGCCCACCACCCCCGGAGGGCGGCGAAGTAGAGCGGGGGATGGCCGTCGGCGAGCGAATAGAGGGTCATCTGGACGAGCGTCGGGTCGGCGGCTCGCGTCAGAGAGTGCGTCTCGTCGAGCCAGGCGGGACGCGAGAGACCGGGAAGACGGAGGGCCCCGGCCAGCACGACGAGGGCGATCGACGCCAGGGCGTAGCGCGCGCCGGGAGGCGCCGGACTCACCGCGGGGGCCCGGGGGCGCCGGGGCGGCGCACGGGCGCCAGCGCGGCCGTCGCCCCGCCGTCCCTCGAAGCGCGGCGCCTCAGCGATTCGTGAAGGACGCGCACGACGTTCAGTTCCCCGGGGCTGCGCCCGTTCACGGAATTGCGGCCATGCAGACGGTAGTAGTGGGTCGTTTCGGGAACGACGACGACCGGCACGCCGCGTTCGCGGGCCACCATCGAAAACGCGAGATCCTCGCCGAATCGAAGCGAGACATCGACGCCGCCGATGGACAGGAAAGTCGCGCGTCGGAGGGCGATCGCCCCGAACAGGAAGACGAGGACCGGAGGCTCCGGCGGCTTCCAGCCGCCGGCGGAACCCGGATCCCCGTCGTGCCGCACGACGGAGGTGTGTCCGAGAACGAGGGCGCCCGGATCGGCTTCGAGTTGCGTCCGAACGGAGCGCAGCCAGCCGGCGCTCCACAGGTCGTCCGCGTCCAGAAACGCGAGGATCTCTCCGTGCGCGGCGTCGGCTCCGGCATTTCGCGCCGCACCCGGGCCGGCGTTGTCCTGCCGGACGATCCGGAGGGGCGCGCCTCTCTCCCGGCGGAGCCGTTCGAGGAGCGCGGGCGTCCCGTCCGTCGATCCGTCGTCGACGGCGACGATCTCCACGGCCGCGTCCCCTTGTCGCCGAATGGACGCGATGGCCTCGGGGAGCAGCCGCTCCTCGTTGAAGACGGGAACGATGACGGAGACGAGAGGGGGAGGCGCGTTCGTCATGCCGGCGGAAGAAGGCTCCCCACGCTCGCGGCGACCGCCGGGAGATCGGAGCCGAGGTCGAGTCGGAACGCGGGGACGGCCTTCACGAGGGCGCCCAGAGACGTGAACGTCGACGCGCCGGCGCCGGCCATCTGGAACATCGTGCTCGGGGCGAGCGCCCGGAGCGCCTCGCCGGGGGCGATCGGGGTCAGGAGAGGTGCACTCCCCGCCCCCACGCGCGGAAGGACGACGGCCCGGAGCGTCGCTCCGTCTGCCGCCCGAGCCGCGGCGGGCCGGCCCAGGTCGAGGAGAGCCTTTTCCGCCGGCTCCCGGTCCGGGTTCCGGATGTTCCGGGCGAAGCGAGGGAGGCGGGCGAGGCTGTCCGCATTCAGCTTCGCGGTCGCGTGGAGCGGATGGACGACGGGACGCGGAGCGCCCGAGACGAGCGCGTAATCGTCGGCGAGGTGCTCGAGGCCGCCTTCGAGGCATGCGAGCGCCGTCGTGGACTTGCCCGAACCGCCCGGACCCGCGAGGAGCACGGCCTGTCCGCCCCGCCCGACGGCGGCCGAATGGACGAGCTGCGTGCCGCGGCCGCGAAAGAACCAGCCGAAGAGGGAAAGGAGCGGCGCGCCGAGTTCGTGAAGCGTCAGATCCTTCTCGTTGCGGACCCAGAAGAATCCCGTCGCCGATCCCGCGTCGAAGACGCTGAGCGCGCCGGAAGCGAGGGAATAAGCCGCCAGCACGGGTTCCGCCGTGTAGCCGGGGATCGCGCCGTGCGGCCCGAAGGCGGAGGGCGTTTCGGGTGGAAGCGGCGCGGAGACGTCGGTCGTTCGTGCGTCCCAGACCCTCACGGTGAGATCCGGAGGCCCTGTCCCGTTCGCCGAAAGGCGCGGGGCGAGGGGGCCGCGGACGAAGGGGACGAGCGCGTCGCCGGCGAAGAGGATCCGGACCGTCTGGCCGGCGATGCGGAGCGTCAGCGTGTATTCCCGGGTCGCCGCGGCGGCGCGCGCGAACGCCTCGTCGAGCTGCCTCACGAAGGCGGGCGGGCGGGCGTCCCGAGGCCCGGTCGAGGACGCCGACGGAGGGCCCGCTGTCGTCATTTCGGGGTGCTGCCCGCCTTCTCGGCGGCGCGCGGCCAACCCGTCTCGTCCACGTCGTGGATCGGATCGAGGAGGAGCAGGTCCTGCATGTCCGTGAACTTCTCGAATCGGGGAGGCGTGAACGGCCCGGCGTCGCCCGCCAGCTCGAGCCGGGCCGGAGCCGTCGCGGTCTGGAGCTGGGGGACGAGGAGACCCTCCGCGACGAGCGCGTCGAGAAACGTCCGCACGGAGGTCCGGACGACTTCGCGCTCCTTCGGGAAACGGGCCGCGACGGCTTCCGAGATCACCTCGTCCGCCGCTCCCGCGACGGCGAGGCGAAAGATGTCTGCCGCCGTCTCGCGAAGCGAGAAGTAGTGTCCACTCTCGAGGTTCACGGCGACGACTTCCTCGTCGAACACCTCGAACACAACCCGCGGCGCATTGACGCCGTAGCCGCACCCGCTCGCCATCTCTCCTCCTCAGGTCCCCCGGGGCGCGAGGATAGCGCGGCCGGCGTCACCGGAGCGCGAGGAATCGGTCGTGAAAGCCATTCCCTTCTCGAGGCGCACCGTCCGATCGCAGCCGCGCGCGACGGCGAGATCGTGCGTCACGACGAGCAGGGTCGTTCCGGGAAGGGCGGCCCGCAAGCTTCCGATCACGGAATGGACGATCGAGAGATCGAGATGCGCCGTGGGCTCGTCGAGAAGCAGGAGCTTCGGCCTCCGGAGGATGGCTCTCGCGAGCGCCACCCGCTGTCGCACGCCGCCCGAAAGGGTCTCCCCGTCCTCTCCGACGGGCTCCTCCCAGCCGCGAGGCATCCGGGCGACGACGCCGTCGAGGAAGGCGAGACGAGCGGCCTCTTCGAGCGCTTCGCGGGTGGCGCCCGGCGTGCCGTAGGTGACGTTCTCGGCGAGCGTCCCCCGGACGACGAGCGGGTCGTGGAAAACCGTTCCGATCCGGCGCCGGAGCGAGACGATGTCGAAGCCGCCGTACGGAAGTCCGTCCGCGAGCAGCCGGCCGGACCAGGGCTCTCCGAAGCCGAGGACGAGGTTGAGGAGGGTCGTCTTGCCGGCTCCGTTCTCGCCGACGAGGGCGACCGCCTCACCCGGCGCGAGCGCGAGATCCACGCCGCGGAGCACGGGACCGCTCCCGCGGTCGTAACCGTAGACGACGTTTTCGAGGGTCAGGCCTCCGCGGAAGTCGATCGGCGGCCGGGGACCCGACGGGGCGGGGGCCGGCAGATTCAGTACCTCGAGGACGGCCTCGAGCGACGCGCGGCCTCCGACGATCTGAGGCAGCGAAGTCGAGAGAATCCCCATCTGCGAACGGAGAAGCCCCAGCGTCACGAAGAACGAGGCGAGCGTCCCGATGGTCATCCGCCCCCGCACCACGTCGATGCCGCCCACGATGAACACGGTCACGCCGGCGGCCGCGAAGACCGTTCCGTGCAGGAGGCCGTAGGCCGTCGCGAGCCAGGCCATCCGCCCGCTCGTCGTGCGGAGGTGGTGGATGCGGGCGCCCTGCCGAGCGATCTCCTCCTCCTCCGCCGCCTGCGCCTGCGTCAGGTCCCTCTTCCAGAGAACGAAGAGCACGCCGCGGCTGAAGGCCTCGAAGGCCTGCCGGAACGCGGCCCACTCGCGCCGGACGCGCACGCCCAGGAACCGGCTCGTGAGCAGGACGGGAGGAGCAAAGAGGAGCGTCACGACGAGGAGCCGGGGCGAGAGCGTGAGAAGAACGACGGCCAGGGCGGCGCCCACGAGGACCGTCGGAAGGAACTGCGTCACGAGCGCGTTCGTCGTGACGTCGACGCGCTCGGTGTCCTCCACGGCTCGTGTGTGGAGCGCCGCGCGGTCGGTCCCCGCGAGGAAGGTCCGGGGCAGGGCGTAGAACTTCGCGATGAGGTCCTCACGCATCCGCGCGATCGCCCGTTTCGAGACGTCGAGGGTCACCCGCCGGGCCCAGAGCGAGAGGCCGGTGTGGACCGCCTGAAGGAGGAACATGGCCAGGCCGACGAGGACGAGCGCCGCGGCGTCGCGTGCGGGAAGGGACGTGTCGAACGCCCGCTTCGCGAGCCAAGGGATCGGAACGAGAGCGAGCGGCTGGGCCACCGCGAGCGTCAGCGCGAGTGCGAGCCCTCCGCGTCCGCCGGCATAGAAGGAGAGGTAGCCGCGCAGGACGGCGCGCGCCCTCACGCGGACTCTCCGCGAGACGGGCCGCCGCGCCGGCGGTCGATCGCCGCCTTGAGGACGCGGACGTAGTCGCCGGCGGCGGCCTGGTGCCGCACGGTCTGGTTGGCCCCGTGGATCCGGCGCAGGAGCACGACGTCGTGCAGCAGCCGGCTCGCCACGCGAGCCTCCTGGGCCCGCGCGTACCAGTCGATGAACTCGCCGAGCTTCAGGCCCTCCGGGAACGGTCCGACCGACCGGAGCGTCTCGCGCCGCGCGAGCATCGAGCCGGCGACCAGACCGGGAACCGGCGGATCCGCCGCCCCCCCGCGGGCCTCGGCGAGCGACGTCCCGCGCCGCGCGACGCAGTTCTGGGCGTAGCCGAAGACGAGGTCGAGAGAAGGATCCGCCGCGGCCGCGTCGAGCTGGAGACGCGTCTTGTCGGGAGTCCACGCGTCGTCGCCGTCGAGAAACGCGATCCAGTCTCCGCGCGCCGCGACCACGCCGGTGTTGCGTGCGGCTCCGGGACCGCCGTTCGGACGCGAGACGAGCCGCACGGGGCCGCTGAACGACCGGGCGACCGACGCCGTGCCGTCCGTCGAGCCGTCGTCCACGACGACGATCTCCTCCGGCGTCACACTCTGGGAAAGGATGCTGTCGAGGGCCTCGCCGAGAAACGCCTCGCACTGGAAGGCCGTCACGACGGCGCTCACGCGGATCGACAAGGGCACAATCGGATTCTATCCGGCGCTTGATGGCGTGCGGCGGGAGCGCTTTTCGCATTACGATCGGCGGGTGGCGCTCCGGGAATCACGGGCGCCCGTTCGATGAAACCGCTGTCTGAAGTCCTCGCGACGGAAGGCGAGATCGTCCGCCTCGACCCCGACCACCCGGGGTTCAAGGATCCCGTCTACCGGCGGCGCCGGAACGAGATCGCGAAGCTCGCATTGTCGTACCGCGACGGCGAACCGGTCCCGGCGGTGGCCTACACGGACGACGAGCAGTCCGTCTGGCGGACGACCTGGAAGCGGCTCGCGCCGCTCCACGAGAAGGTGGCCTGCCAGGAGTGGCGGGAGAGCTCGCGGGTCGTGGACCTCGACCGGTCGCGCGTCCCCCAGCTGGCCGAGGTGAACGGAAAGCTCGCGCGCTCCGGGTTCCGGATGCTCCCGGTGGCCGGGCTGATCTCGGGGCGCGGCTTCCTGTCGGCGATGGCCGAGGGGGTCTTCCTGGCCACGCAGTACATGCGTCACCACAGCGTCCCCTTCTATACGCCCGAGCCCGACGTGATCCACGAGCTGGTCGGTCACGCCGCGGGCCTCTTCCATCCCGACATCGTGAGGCTCTCGCGGCTCTTCGGCGAGGCCGCGCGCCGCGCCGACGAACCGGCGATGCGGCAGCTCGAGCTGGTCTACTGGTACACGCTGGAATTCGGCCTCGTCCGGGAGGACGGAGCGATCCGGACCTGCGGCGCAGGGATCCTCTCCTCCTTTGGCGAGATGGAGCGCTTCGAGACCGAGGCCGAGATCCGGCCGCTCGACTTCGACGACGCCGCCAGGCGGCCTTACGACCCGACGAAGTACCAGCCCGTCCTCTACCTGTCGAACTCCTTCGGAGAGATGGTGCGGGACGTCTCGGCCTGGCTCGCGACGGTCTGAAGGACCCTCTGCCACGCCGCCGCGATTCCGGTATCGTCGCGGAGACTTGCCGACCGGATTTCCTGGAAGGGGGAAGAGTTGAGCCAGCCCAAGGCCCGCCGCCGCCTCGCCGTCCTGTCCGTCCTCGCCGCCCTCCCGATCGCCTCCGCCGCGACCTCCGGTCCGGCCTTTGGCGCCTCTCCGGACGTGGAGAAGGCGAAGACGTTCTCCGAGCAGATGGAGGGCCTCTCGTTCCGCTCCATCGGGCCCTTCCGGGGCGGCCGGGTCGTGGCCGTAGCCGGCGTGGTCGGGAAGCCGCTGACCTGTTACTTCGGCGGCACCGGCGGGGGCATCTTCCGGACGACGGACGGCGGGCAGAGCTGGGAGCCGATCTCCGACAAGTTCTTCCGGACGGGCTCGGTGGGCGCGATCGCCGTGGCCGAATCCGACCCGAACGTCCTCTACGCGGGAATGGGCGAGGCCTGCATCCGGGGGAACACCTCGCACGGCGACGGTGTCTGGAAGTCGACCGACGCGGGGAAGACGTGGAAGAACGTGGGCCTCGCGGAGACGCAGCAGATCTCCGCGGTCGTGATCCACCCGAAGAACCCCGATCTCGTCTGGGTCGCCGCGCTCGGTCACACCTGGGGACCGAACACGGAGCGCGGCGTCTTCCGGTCGGCGGACGGCGGCGTCACGTGGAAGAAGGTGCTCTTCGTGGACGACAGGACCGGCGCGAGCGACCTCTCCCTCGACCCGTCGAACCCCCGGATCCTCTATGCCGGCTTCTGGCAGGTGAGCCGGAAGCCGTGGGTGCTCGAGAGCGGCGGGCCGGGCTCTGGCTTATGGAAGTCGACCGACGGCGGCGACACCTGGAAGAAACTCGCCGGCGGCCTCCCGGAAGGGACGGTCGGGAAGATCGGCGTCGCGGTCTCGCCCGCGCGGCCCGAGCGGGTCTGGGCGATGGTCGAGGCCGAGAAGGGGGGCCTCTGGCGGAGCGACGACGCCGGGGAGAAATGGACCCGCGTCAACGAGGAGAACAAGCTCCGCCAGCGGGCCTGGTACTACTCGCACGTCGTCGCCGATCCGAAGAACGCCGACACCGTCTACGTCCTGAACGTCCAGTTCCAGAAGTCGGTCGACGGCGGGAAGACCTTCACGGCCCTCCGGACGCCGCACGGGGACAACCACGCGCTCTGGATCGATCCGACCGACCCGAACCGGATGGTCGAGGGGAACGACGGCGGCGCAACCGTCAGCTTCGACGGCGGGCGGAGCTGGTCCACCGTGCTGAACCAGCCGACGGCGCAGTTCTACCGGGTGATCACGGACAGCCGCGTCCCGTACCGCGTCTACGGCGCGCAGCAGGACAACACGACCGTCTCCATCGCGAGCCGGACGCGCGGATTCGGCATCGGCCTGACCGACTGGTACGACGTCGGGGGGTGCGAGAGCGGCTGGATCGCCCCGGATCCGAAGGACCCCGACATCGTCTACGCGGGCTGTTACGGCGGTTCCATCACGCGGTACGACCACCGGACCGGCGAGGAGCGGGAGGTCGTCGCCTGGCCGCAGCTCGCCGTGGGGCAGGCCGCCAAGGACCTGAAATACCGTTTCCAGTGGAACGCGCCGATCCTCGTCTCGCCGCACGACGGGAAGGTCCTCTACCACGCCGCCCAGAAGCTCCTGAAGTCGGTGGACGAGGGACGCACCTGGAGCGAGATCAGCCCCGACCTGTCGCGGAACGACCCGGCGAAGCAGCAGAAGTCCGGCGGGCCGATCACGAAGGACGACACCGGCGTCGAGGTCTACGACGTCATCTTCGCCCTCGCCGAGTCGACGCTCGAGCCGGGGGTGATCTGGGCCGGAACCGACGATGGCCTCGTCTGGGTGACGCGCGATGGCGGGACGAACTGGTCGAACGTGACCCCGAAGGGGATTCCCGAGTGGATCCAGATCAACGCGATCGACCTCTCGTCGCACGGGAAGGGAACCGCTTACGTCGCCGCCGCGATGTACAAGCACGACGACTTCCGGCCGTACATCTACAAGACCAATGATTACGGGAAGAGCTGGACGAAGATCGTCGGCGGGATCCCCGACAAGGCCTTCACCCGCGTCGTGCGGGAGGACCCGGTCCGGCGCGGCCTGCTCTACGCGGGGACCGAAACGGGGCTCTACATTTCCTTCGACGACGGCGCGAGCTGGCAGCCGTTCCAGCGGAACCTCCCCGCCGTCCCGATCACCGACCTCGCCGTCAAGAACGACGACCTCGTCGTGGCCACGCAGGGGCGCTCGTTCTGGATCCTGGACGACGTCTCCCCGCTCCGCTCCTGGAAGCCGGAGGTCGCCTCGAAGGACCTCTACCTCTTCCCGTCGTCGCCCGCGTTCCGGATGGCCGGTGGGGGAGCGTGGTGGATGGAGGGCGAGGGCGCTCCACGCGGCGTCGGCGCGAACCCCCCGAACGGCGCCTTCGTCTACTACTGGCTGAAGGAGAAGCCGCCCGAGAAGCCGACGGGGAAGGACGCGGTCACGATCGAGATCCTGGACGGCGACGTGGTCCTCCGGACCTTCACGAGCGAGAAGCCGCCCGAGCCGGGCGAGGGGGCGCCTCCGCCGGACGAGAGCCGCGAAAAACCGCTCGAGCCGAAACAGGGGCTGAACCGCTTCGTCTGGGACCTCCGGATGCTCAAGGCCCAGCTCGTCCCGAAGGCCATCGTCTGGGGAAACACCCAGGGGCCGAAGGTCGCGCCCGGAACCTACACGGTCCGGCTGAAGAAGGGGGAGACGGTCCTGACCGGGAAGATCGAGGTGAGGCCGCACCCCGGCCTGAAGATCTCCGAGGCCGATCTCGCGGCGCAGGCCGCCTTCCTGCGCGACGTCCGAGACCGGATCACGGAGACGCACCAGGCCGTGCTCCGGATCCGCGACGTGAAGGCTCAGACGAAGGAGGTGACGTCCCGCGCCGAGAAGCTCGGAAAGAAGGAACCGGTCGCGACGAAGGCGAAGGCGCTCACCGAGAAACTGACCGCGTCCGAGGAAAAGCTCGTCAACCCCAGGCTCAAGTCGTCGCAGGACATCCTGAATTTCGCGCCGGCCCTCGACCACCAGTTCGTCGGTGTCGCCACGGCGGCCGGAAGCGCCGACGGGGCGCCGCGTCCCGCGGAGACGGCCTACTACGCCGAACTGAAGGCGAAGCTGGACGCCGTCCTCGCCGAAGTAAACGGCGTCTTCGAGAAGGACCTGGCCGAGTTCAACGCCGCCGTCCAGGGCGCGGGGATCCCTCCCGTGTCGGTTCTGCCGAAGAGCGACAAGAAGTGAAACGTCTCCACCCATCGTCCGTCGC
>Ga0335085_10006100_pt1 | contig 19132 bp, 15 predicted proteins | sample Lox_Sample_45_FD_206712 | JGI IMG/M metagenome (GOLD analysis project Ga0335085, IMG submission 206712) | Soil microbial communities from Loxahatchee National Wildlife Refuge, Florida, United States - Lox_Sample_4.5 | ecosystem: Environmental > Terrestrial > Soil > Wetlands | place: USA...
CGTCAAATTCCGGGTCGCGGGCCGGGGCCGGGTGGTCGAGTTCGCCTCCGGACCGCGGCTCCGACCTGAGCACATGGTCCGCAAGGTTCTGAAGCGCGTGCGCGGTCTTGGCTTCGAGGCGGTGTCGGTCGGCTACCCGGGACTCGTGGTCCACGGGCGCATCGCCGCCGAGCCGCGCCATCTCGGCAAGGGCTGGGTGGTCTTCGACTTCCCTGCGGCCTTCGGCAAGCCGGTGCGCATCGTGAACGACGCCGCCATGCAGGCGATCGGCAGCTATCGCGGCGGACGGATGTTGTTTCTCGGGCTCGGTACCGGTCTCGGCGCGACCCTGATCGTCGACGGGATCGTCGAGCCCATGGAGATCGGCCACATGCCCTACCGCAAGGGCCGCAGCTTCGAGGACTACGTCGGGGAGCGGGCTCGCCGGCGTCTCGGCACGCGCAAGTGGCGTGCGGTGGTCGCCGATGTCGTCGCGCAGCTCGAGCAGGCGCTCGAGCCCGACTACGTGGTCCTCGGGGGCGGCAACGCGGCGCGCCTCAAGAGGCTGCCGCCCGGCGCGCACCGCGGCGATAACCGCAACGCATTCATCGGCGGCCTGCGCCTGTGGCGGCCGGGCGCCGTCCGGCCGCGGCGGGCTCTCGCCGCGGCACTGCGCGCATGAGCGCCGCGCCGGGCGGTCCCGGGCTCCCGCCCACCTGGTCCAGCAGCGCCAAGGAGGTGGTCGGCTGCCCGCTGGGTCCGGCACGCCTGTGGTTCACGATCGGCGGGGGCATCATCAACGAGGTCTACTACCCGCGGGTCGACATTCCGCAGATCCGCGACCTCGGCTTCATCGTCGGCGACGACGCCGGGTTCTGGGTCGAGGTGAAGCGCCTGTGGCGGCACGACGTGCAGCTGGCGAACCTGGCGGCCCCGGCCGTGATGATCGCTCATCACCATGAGCGCTTCGAGCTCACGCTGCGCGTCACGCCCTGCGACGACCGCGACGTGCTGCTCATCGAGGTGACCCTCACCGGTGATCCCGCGCTGAAGCCCTACGTACTGCTGGCACCGCATCTCGGCGGCACTGGCCTCGGCAACCGGGCGGCGGTGGTCGAGTACCGTGGGCGACGGGCCCTCACGGCCGAGCAGGGCCCCTTCGGGCTCGCGCTGGTCGCGGCCACCCCCTCGCAGACGGAAGCCTTCGGGCGCGCCGGCGCCGGCTACGTGGGCGAGAACGACGGCTGGCAGGACTTTCACCGTCACGGCGCCATGACCTGGGAGTACAGCGAGGCCGGCCCCGGCAACGTGGCGCTGCTCGGGGAGTTGCCCCGGCAGGCGGTGCTCGCCCTCGGATTCGCCAGCAGCGCCGATTCGGCCGCGACGCTCGCGCTCACCGCGCTCTGTGAGCCGTTCGAGCTCGGCTGGGCTCGCCAGCAATCGAGGTGGGCGGACTGGTACATCCACAATACGCCGGTGCACAGCGTGCCGGCCGATCTGCCCGAGGAGTGCCTGACGCAGCTACGCATCTCGGCCATGGTGCTGCGCAGCCATCGCGACAAGATCTACCCGGGCGCCATGGTGGCCTCGCTCAGCGTTCCGTGGGGCAATACGCGCGAGGAGCGCGAGGGCTACCACCTCGTGTGGCCGCGCGACCTGGTCGAATGCGCCGGCGCCCTGCTCGCCATCGGGGCGCTCCAGGAGGCGCGCAACACGCTGCGTTATCTGATCGCGACGCAGAATTCCGACGGACACTGGAACCAGAACCAGTGGCTCGGCGGCAAGAGCTACTGGTCCGGGATTCAGCTCGATGAGGCCGCGTTTCCGGTGCTGCTCGCGGCGGCGCTCGGCGAGCGCGACGCGCTCGCGGGTACCGAGGTGGGCGACATGGTGCGGCGCGCGCTGTCGTTCCTGGTGCGCACCGGGCCGGTGAGCGAGCAGGACCGATGGGAGGAGGACTCAGGCCTCAACACTTTCACGCTCGCGGTGTGCATCGGCGCGCTGGTCGCGGGAGCCCCGTACCTGCCCGCAGGCGCGCGGGATCTCGCGCTGGCATTCGCCGATTACTGGAACGCGCGCCTCGAGGACTGGACCGCGGTCGCCGATACGCCGCTCGCGCACCGCCAGGGGGTTCCCGGCTACTACCTGCGCGTCGCGCCGCCTGAGGCGCTGACCGACCGGTGCTCGCCGGATTCGGTCATGGCGATCAAGAACCGGGCGACCGACCCGGGCATCCCGACCAGCGAGCAGGTCGGCGTCGATTTCCTGCAACTGGTGCGTTTCGGGCTGCGACGCGCCGACGATCCGCTGATCGAGGCGAGCGTGCGCGTGGCGGACGCGCTCCTCAAGGTCGACACACCCTCGGGCCCCGCCTGGCGCCGTTACAACGGCGACGGGTACGGCGAGCACGCGGACGGCAGCGCCTACGACGGTGCCGGGTGCGGGCGCGCCTGGCCGCTGCTCACCGGCGAGCGCGGACACTACGAGATCGCCGCGGGGCGCGACCCGCTGCCGCTCATCGAGGCGATGGTGCGCATGGCTTCCCCGGGCGGCATGCTGCCCGAGCAGGTGTGGGATGCCGCCGCGATCCCCGCCCGCGGGCTCGAACCCGGCCGCCCCACCGGCGGCGCCATGCCGCTCGCGTGGACTCACGCCGAATACATCAAGCTCGTCATCTCGCGCGCGCTCAAACGCCCGTTCGATCGGCCGGCGCTCGTGTGGGAGCGCTACCGCGGCGAGCGGCCGGCGCTCAAGCGCGTGATCTGGTGTGAGCACGCGCCGGCCAACGCGCTGCCCGAGGGCTGCTCGCTTACGCTCGCGCTGCGTGAGCCGGGGACGTTCCGCGTCGGCTTCGACGGCTGGCAGGACGCGCGCGAGCAGGAGGCGACCGGGGACCCGCTCGGCCTGCACCTCCTCGAGGTCGACACCGCGCACCTCGCGCCCGGGAGGTGCATCGATGTGACCTTCCGCCATGCCGGGAGCGGCGCCTGGATCGGCCGGGACTTTCATGTCCCGGTCGTCGCGCGGCCTGCGACCTCGGGGTAGTAGGCCGATGCCCTTCACTCTGGCGCACCCGGCCGCGGTCCTGCCGCTGCGCGGCACGCGGCTGCTGCGGACCGCGCCGCTCATCCTCGGCGCCGTGACACCGGACGTGCCGTACTACCTGCCGTCCGTCGGGGGCGGCCGTCCGCTGCGGCTCGATACGCATACCTGGGTCGCAGCGTGCACGCTCGATGTGGCGATCGGGATGGCCCTGCTGGCTGCCATGGTGCTGCTGCGCGAGCCGCTCACGGTGCTGCTGCCGCCGCGCGCGCGCTGGCTGTGTCTCGCCGCGCTCGAGCCCTTTCGCCGCTTGCGCGTCGCGTGGCTGCTCGCGCCGCTCGCCATCGTGATCGGCGTGTGGTCGCACCTCCTGTGGGACTCGTTCACGCACCCCGACGGCTGGGCGGTGCGCCACATTCCCGCCCTCAGCGACCCCGTCACGATCGGCTGGTACAGCGGCGAGCTGTACCACGTGCTGCAGTATCTGAGCTCGGCGGTCGGCCTCGGGATCCTCGCTCTGTGGTACGCGCGGCTGCCCGTACCGGCGGGCGCGCTGGCCGGCCACGACAGCCGCCGCGCACACGCCGGACCCGCGCTGGCGCTGATCGCCGGCGCGGCGCTGCTGATCGGTGGCGTCGAGGCGCAGCGCTATTACTTCCACTCCGAGCATGCGATCTACCGCACGCTCGACGTGCTCCTCACCAGCGGCCTCGGCTGGTTCGCGCTGCTGTACCTGTTCGCCGGCGCGTTGGTGATGCTCGAGCAGCGCGCGGGCGGCGCGCGACAGCAGTAATTTGCAGCTCGCATCGGACATTGCGCTGCGCTGTCCTGCTGCGCGCAAGCCCGGGGCGCACATCCCTGTGCGCCCGCTCGGCGCTTTGCGCCTCGCCCTGTCACGATGCTCGCGCCGCCCGCCGCCTGCGGCGGCGGGCAGGTCCCCGTGCCTCGTCCGGTCATGAGCACGGACGAGAGCGCGCGGCAATCGCCCACCACCGGCTGGCCGTGGCGAGCCGGGAACGAGTTTCGGCTGCTCGACGGCGGTGCCGTGTTCTTCGAGCGCATGCTCGGGGCGATCGACGCGGCCGGCAGGCACGTGCTCCTCGAGATGTACCTGGTGAGCTCGGGCCGCGTGGCCGGGCGGTTCATCGAGGCGCTGACGCGCGCGCGTGCGCGCGGCGTGCGCTGCTGCGTCGTGTTCGACGCCTTCGGCGCACTCGGGCTCGCAAGCGGCGACCGGCGCTGGCTCATCGAAGCGGGGGTCGAGCTGCGCTTCTTCAACCCGCTGCGCTGGCGCGACCGGCTGCGAAACTTCAGGCGCGACCATCGCAAGCTCCTGCTGGTCGACGGCGAGGTGGCGTTCGTCGGCGGGGCGGGGCTCACCGACGAGTTCGCGGGGCCTGAGGCCTGGCGCGAGCTGATGGTGGAGATCCGCGGCCCGGTCGTGGCCGATTGGCAGCGCGCCTTCGCCCGCACCTGGCGGCGCCTGGGTCCGGAGCTGCTGCTCCCTGAGCCGCCGCCCGCGGCGCTTGCGGGCGGCGCCCTCGGCCGGCTCGCGCTGAGTGAGGCGCGGCAACATTCGGTGCTCGCGCACGGCGTCGTGCGGCGCATCGACGCGGCGCGCGCGCGCGCCTGGATCATGAGCGCCTACTTCGTGCCCTCGCGGCGCTTTCGCAAGGCACTGCGCCGCGCGGCGCGCCGCGGGGTGGACGTGCGGCTGCTGATGCCGAGCGCACGCACCGACCACCCGTGGGTGCGGCACGCGGCGCGGCGCTTCTACGGCAAGATGCTGCGCTACGGCGTGCGCATCTTCGAGTATCAGCCGCGCGTGCTGCACGCCAAGATGATCGTGTGCGACGACTGGGTCTCGATCGGCTCGAGCAATTTCGATCGCTGGAGCTTCAAGTGGAACCTCGAGGCGAACCAGGAGGTGGCCGACGGCCGTGTGGCAGACGCCGCCGCTGCCGTCTTTGCCGCCGACCTGAGCGTGTCGGAGGCGCTCAGCCGCCGCCGCTGGCCGCAGCGGGCGCGGCTCGACCAGCTGCGCGAGCGGATCGCGGGTGCGCTCGATCGCTGGCTCGAGGGGTGGCGGCGCCCGCCGTGAGCGTCACGGCGCCTCAGGAGCGGCGACAAAGAGCTCGTTGGTGCGCACGAAGGCCAGCAGGAACGGCGCCAGCGTGCGCATCTGCGTCGGATAGGCGCGGACCGCGGCGAGCTTCAGGTCCTCCTCCCGGGGCGTGAGCTCGAAGGAGGCGAGGGACGCGCCGCCGAGGAGCGGCGGGCGCGGCAGCGGTACACCGGGCATGAGCTCGCGCGGACCCGGCCAACCCTCGCCGCCGTGCACGATCCAGCAGCGCAGCGCGGCGAGCTCGCCGCGGCGCGCCAGCGCACGCAGCGTGAGCAGGCCCGCCGCACGGTGATCCGGGTGCGAGTCGCGCGGGCTCGGCGCCAGCACCAGCGTCGGATGGACGCGCTCGAGCACCGCGCCGAAGTCGCGTTCGAGGCTCGCGCCGCTGTAGGCGTGACCGGGATAGAGCGCTTCGGGGTAGGGCACCACCGCGGCCGCCGTGAAGCGCGAGGTGAGGGTCGCATCGCGGGGCTCGGTGAGGAGCGCGAGGATTCCGCGGTCAGGGTAGCCGAGAAACAGCTGCCCCTCCGGCGGTACGCCGAGGAGCGCTGCGGCCGCACGCGCTTCGCGCATGCGGCGCACGCCGAGATCGCGCGCCCGGGCCGGCTGCCACGGCATGCTCTTCTCGACCAGCATCAGGTCGAGGAGCGAGGCGTCGCCGCTCGTGATCCACACCACGCTGGCGCGACCCCCGGCCTCGACGACCCGCTGGATGACTCCGGCGCAGCACAGGGTCTCATCATCCGGATGAGGCGCGACGACCAGGAGCGACGTGGCGGCGTCGAGCCGGGGAAGCGCGGGGTCGTCCGCCGCGGCGTGCGCCGCCGGGACGAGCGCTGCGACCACCGCCGGGAGGAGCCGCGCCATGTTTCTGCCACGAGAGCGCAACACGATGCTCGTAGCCTAGCGCAGTACGACCTGGAAGCGTGTGCGGGCAGTCCCCGTGAGAGTCCGCGGCGCTCCCGGCAGGACCGCCGGGATGCGCGCCGCGGCCGTAGCAGCCCGGAGCGGTGCGACGGAGCGCCCGCTCCGGGGGCGCGGATGACGAGCCTGCCGGGAATTGCCACACTAGCCGCACCCGTCGGCGAGGCCGCATTCCCGGAGTTTCAAATCCATGGCGCACAGCCCGCAGCTGGCGTACCACGATTCGAGTTTCATCGATTCGGACGAAGGTCGCCCCATACGGATCGTGTCCGAGTATCTGGCGCCGCTGCGCACCTTCTGCGCAACCGGCGTTACCGCCACCGTGGTGTTCTTCGGCTCGGCCCGCGCGCGCAGCGGCGGCGTGCTCAGCCGCTATGTCGACGAGGCGACCGAGCTCGCGCGCCTCGTGACCGAGTGGAGCCGCAGTCTCCCCGGCGGCGAGCGCTTCCTCGTGTGCTCGGGCGGGGGTCCGGGGCTCATGGAGGCCGCCAACCGCGGTGCCGCGCTCGGCGGCGGGCGCAGTATCGGGCTCAACATCGGCCTGCCCGAGGAGCAGCGTCCCAATCCCTTCATCACGCCGCAGCTGTCCTTCGAGTTCCATTATTTTTTCATGCGCAAGCTGTGGTTCGCCCACCTCGCGCACGCCCTCGTGGCATTCCCCGGAGGCTTCGGCACGCTCGATGAGCTGTTCGAGATCCTGACCCTCGCGCAGACCCGCAAGCTCGACCGCTCGATTCCCGTGCTGCTGTACGGGTCGGCCTACTGGAAGGAAGTGATCAACTTCGAGGCGCTGGTGCGTCACGGCACGATCGCCGCGGAGGATCTCGAGCTGTTCTGCTTCGTCGACGATCCGTCGACGGCGCTCGCCCTTCTCAAGCAGCGCATCGAGATCGCGCCCGAGCCGCCCGTGGCGCCGTGCTTTGCCCGGTCGCGCACGCCCTGAGCCGCGAGCGCGCTCCTAGGCCACCGGTATGGTCGGATCGATCTGCGCCGCCCAGGCGCTGAGCCCGCCCTCGAGGTTCGCCGGCGAGGCGATGCCCGCATCCAGTGCCAGCGCGCAGGCGTGCAGGCTCCGGCCGCCACTGCGACATATGAAGACCGGGTCGCGCGCCAGCCCGCGGAGCCGCTGCGGCAACTCGGCCAGCGGGATGTTGACGGAGTTCGGCAGGTGGCCGGCGTCGAACTCCCAGCGCTCGCGCACGTCGATGAGCGGCGGCGCGCCTGCCGGTGCCGGCGGCGCGAGCAGCGCCGCGAGGTCGCGGGGCGAAAGGCGGCGCAGGCCTGCCTTTGCGGCGGCGCGCGCGGGTGGATCGCGCGGCTCGGTGATCGTCGGGGCATCCCCGCACACCGCGCAGTCGCGCCGCCGCTCGACGCGAAACTCCTGGAAGCGCAGCTCGAGCGCGTCGTAGGTGATCAGCCGTCCGGTGAGGGGGGTGCCGGTCCCCGTGATGAGCTTGATGGCTTCGGTCGCCTGCAGGGTTCCGAGCACGCCCGGCAGTACGCCGAGCACGCCGGCCTCGGCGCAGTTGGCGACCAGACCGTCCTCGGCCTCAGGGAACAGGCACCGGTAGCACGGCCCGCGCCCGGGCACGTAGGTCATGACCTGGCCCTCGAAGCGGTGGATGGCCGCGGACACCAGCGGCTTTCCGCAGAGCACGCAGGCGTCGTTCACCAGGTAGCGGGTCGAGAGCCGGTCGCTGCCGTCGACGACCAGGTCATAGTCCGCGAGCACGGCGCGCACATTGGCCGCCTTGAGCTCGAGCGCGTGGGCCACCACCCGGATCTCGGGATTCAAGGCCGCGAGGCGCGCGCGCCCCGCCTCTGCCTTGGGCTGCCCGAGTGCTGCGCTATCGAACAGTATCTGGCGCTGCAGGTTCGAGACGTCGACCTCGTCGAAATCGACGAGCCCGAGCGTGCCGCATCCGGCCGCCGCGAGATACAACGCGGCCGGCGAGCCGAGGCCTCCGGCACCCACGATGAGCACCCGCGCCGCCTTGAGCTTCTCCTGGCCGGCGGCACCGATCTCCCGGAGGGAGAGGTGGCGCTGATAGCGGGCGCGTTCGCCGGGGGAAAGCGTCATGGGCCCTCAGCCCCCCGACAGCGCGCAGATCACGTGCACCGTGTCGCCGCCGCGCACCGGCGCGGCGAGATCGCGCGCCTCGGACGAGTTGATGAACAGCCGCATGTGCGGACGGATGCGGTCCTGCTCGTCGATCATGCGAAAGCGGATGCCGGGGAAGCGCCGCTCGAGATCACCGAGCACTTCGGCGAGCGTAGCGCCGCGACCATCCACGCGGGATGCGCCCGCGGTGTAGGAGTGCAGGGGACTCGCGATGCGCACCGTGCAGGTCATCGGTCTCAAGCGGCGTGGCTGACCGAATAGATCTCGGGCAGGTGACGCGCGATGCAACGCCAGCTGTCGCCGCCGTTGGTGCTCGCCCAGACATCGCCGCCGGTGGTGCCGAAGTACAAGCCGGGATGCGCGTTCCTGTCGGCGCACATGGCCTGGCGCAGCACCGTGAACCACGCCTGCGCGGGCAGCCCACGATCGAGCCGCTGCCAGCTGCGGCCGGCGTCGCGGGTGCGGTACACGGCCGGCTTGCCGCCGATGGAAGTGCGCGGCCAGACCGTCTGGCCGTCCATCGGTAATACCCACGCCGTGTCCGGGTCGGTCGGATGCACCACGATCGGGAAGCCGACGTCGCCTATCTTCTTGGGCATGGCATTGCCGATGCGCTCCCAGCGACTGCCCGGGCGATCGAGCCGGTAGATACCGCAGTGATTCTGCTGGTAAAGGCGATCGGGCTTGGCGGGATGCTGCGCGATGCAATGCGGGTCGTGGCCGAAGGGCACGCCCGGGTCGGGCAGGAAGTCCGCCGCGACGCCCTCATTCAGCGGCGCCCAGGTCGAGCCGGCATCGCTCGACTCGAACACCCCGCCGATCGAGATCCCGATGTACAGATGCCGCGCGTCGCGCGGGTCCACCAGGATGGAATGCAGGAACTCGCCGTCAGGCGTGCCGTTCAGGATCCATTTGGTCCGCATAGGATGGTCGTTGAACCCGGCGACCGGCTGCCAGTGCTCACCGGAGTCCTCGGAGCGAAACAATCCGGCAGGTGAGCTGCCTGCGTACCACACGCCGGGCTCGCTCGCATGCCCCGGCGTCAGCCAGAACACGCGCTCGACCGCACGCGCTTCTTCGCCGCCGACGGCCTTGCGGAACGCGGGGGGCTGCGCCGCCTCGCGCCAGGTGCGCCCTCGATCGCTCGAGCGGAACACGGTTGGGCCCAGGTGCCCGGTCTTGGCCGCCATCAGCACCGAGCGCGGCGCACGCGGGTCCTGCACCACGTGATGGATGATGTGCCCGAGGAACTGCGGGCCGGCGAGCTTCCAACTGCGGCGCTGCGCGTCGGCGCGCAACGCGAACAGTCCCTTACGGGTGCCGAGCCACAGCATGCTCATGCGCCGAGCATCCACGCCCGGCGCCGCGGCTGTCAACGGGCTGCGGGGCTTCGCCGCGCCGCAGCGCGCCGGCTATGCTGCAGGGACCCTGGGGAGCCAAAGTAAGCCGTGGATCGCATCCGCCCGAACGTGCTCGTGCCGCTCCTTACCGCGGGCGTCATCGCTGGCAGCGCGCTCGCGCAGACACCCGCGCGCGGGTCCGCCCCGCTCGCCCAACCGCGCGCGCCGGTGGCGCAGCCGGTGCAGCGGCGTCCCTGGGCGGACGCGCGCTTTGCCGTGGTCGAGCACGACTTCGTGGTCTATGTGCTCACGCGCTTTCCGGTGGTCGCGACCTACCTGGGAGGTGCGGCCTTCGACCCGCAGCTCGCCGGGGTCGATGGCCGGCTGCGCGACTATTCGCCGGAGGCCATCCGCGCCGAGGACGCGCAGCTCGCGGAGTTTCGCGCGCGCTTTGCGCAGCTCTCGCCTGCAGGCCTGTCGCCGCGGCGGCGCATCGACCGCTCGGTGGCACTCGCCGAGATCGCCTTCCTCGAGCATCAGCATCTCGTGCGTCGTCACCAGCAGAAGTCCCTCGATTCCTACGTGGACGAGCCGGCGCGTGGCATCGACTGGCAGATCCAGGGCATGACGCCGGCGAGCGGTGCGCCCTACGGCACCGACGCACAGTGGCGGGCGGTCATCTCCCGGGTGCGCGCCGTGCCCGCGTACCTCGCGACCGCGGAGCGGCAGCTGGCGGCGGGCGTCGCCGCGCACAACACGCCGGATGCGCGCGTGCTCGGCGACTTCGGCCTGCGCAGCGCCGCCGCCGATGCCGACTACTTCGGCGGCACGTTGCCGCAGCTCGCGGCCGGCGCCATCGCCTCGGCCCAGCGAGCGGCGCTCCTGCACGATCTCGCGGCAGCGGGTGAGGCGGCCGCCGCCGCCTATCGGCACCTCGCGGCGATGATCGCCGCAACCTTCTTCGAGGACAGCGGCGGCGGTGAGCCGCTGCTCGGTGCGCAGTACCGCGCCGACCGCTTCGCCCTCGGCGAAGGCGAGTACGACTGGGCGCTGCGCAACAATCTGCGTCTCACGGTGAGCGCGGCCGAGCTGTTTGCGCAAGCGTGGCCCGCGGTCGAGGCGACGCGTGCCGAGATGATCGCGCTGGCGCGCCAGATCGCCGCCACCCGCCAGTGGCCCTCGGGCGGCGACGGGCCGGCGACCGTGCGCTTGGTCTTCGAACAGCTCGGCCGCGACGCACCGCAGAGCGATGCCGACATGCTCGAAGGCTACCGCCGCGCCGGCGAGCGCCTCATCGACTATGCGCGCGCGACCGGACTCTTCGACGTGCCCGCCGGCTACCGCCTCGAGGTGCTCGCGACCCCGCCGCAGCTGCGCGCCTCGGTGCCGGACGGCGCCTACTACCCGGCGCCCCCGTTCAAGAAGGGCGGGGCAGGTCGCTTCTACATCACGCCCACCGGGGACGATGCCGCGGCGTTGCGCGGGCAGCACGACTACGCCTCGATGCCCGACCGCGCCGCGCACGAGGGCTTCCCGGGACACGACTGGCATTTCAAGGTGATGACGCAGTACCGCGACGAGATCTCGCCGGTGCGCTGGCTGTTGCCCGGCGCGGTCGAGGATTCCTCGTCGATGTGGCAGGACTCGATGGCCACGGAAGGCTGGGCGCTGTACTCCGAGGCGCTGCTCGCCGAAGCGGCGCCGGGTGCGCCGCAGGGGTTCTACGCTCCCGAGGAGCGCCTCTACCAGCTGCGCGGCAAGCTGCTGCGCGACCTGCGCGTGCGCATCGACACCGGGATCCATACGGGACGGCTGCGCTTCGAGGAGGCCGTGACGCTCTACTCCGAGGTGGTCGACTTCCTGCCGGGCTCGTGCCAGGACCCCGCCGGCTCGAGGTCCGAGCTCAAGCAGGCGAGCTGCAACGCGGCACGCGCGGCGATCACGCGCTACGCGCGCTGGCCGACTCAGGCGGTCACCTACCGCCTCGGCAAGGAGCAGATTCTGATCCTGCGGCGCCGCGCGCAACTCGAGCTCGGCACGCACTACTCAGCGCAGCGCTTCCACCTCGAGTTCATGAAGCAGGGGACGATCCCGCCGGGCTATTTCGGCCAGGAGCTGCTGCGGGCGCTGCGCGCGCCTTAGTTGTCGGGCAAATCCCCGTGCCTGATCAGGCGGCGACGGGCTGGCAGAAGAACAGGTGCGCCGGCAGTACGTTGAGCGGCTCGAACCTGCGCGCGACGTAACCGAAGATGCGCTTGAGGTCCGCGAGCACGCGCGTCGAGAACTGGTAGACGAGGAACGCACCGCCCGGCGCCAGCACCGCACGGGTCTTGCGCAATATGCGCTCGCGCAATGGCGCCGGTATGGTGCTGAACGGGATGCCCGAGATTATGTAGTCGGCCTGGTGCTGGCCGAAGCGGCCGAGGATCTCGTCCACCGACTCCGCCGATCCCTCCACCACGCGCAGCCGCGGGTCGGTCAGCGCGCCGCGCAGATAGCTCACGAAGTCGGGATTCATCTCGATGGCGATGAGCAGGGCGTCAGGGCGCATGCGGCGCAGCACCTCGGCCGTGATGCCGCCCACCCCCGGTCCGTACTCGACGATCACGCGCGCCCGCGTCCAGTCGACCGGACTCAGGAGCTCGCGGATGAGGAAGCGCGAGCTCGGCACGATCGAGCCGAGCATGCGCGGGTGGCGGAAGAAGTTGCGCGCAAAGAGCAGGACGTGGCCGTCTCTGTTCGTCTGAAGCCTGTCGTTCACGTCATGCTCCCGCTGCAATGCAGGTTGGATACTGTACCGCAAAGTGCCCGCGACATTGCCGCGGGCCCGCGCGGCCGCCGTTCTCGTCGTTGGACCGCTCAGCCCCCCGCGCGTTTCGCCTGGTAGCCGAGCTTGCCGAGCTCTGCGACCAGCCGGTCGCGATGCTCGCCCTGGATCTCGATCGCGCCGTCCCGGACCGCGCCGCCCGCGCCGCACCGGCGCTTGAGAAGCGAGGCGAGCTCCTCGAGCGCTCCCCGCTCGAGCGGCAAGCCGCGGATCACCGACACCGCCTTGCCACCCCGTCCGGCCACCTCGCGCGAAACGCGCACGCGCGCCACGCCCGGCGCGGCACGCAGCGGCGGCTGCGGCACCGATCTGGGTCCCGCCGTGTGCAGTACGGCACCCCGGAATGTGGCTCTCGGCTTCATGCGTAGTGTTGGCGGTGTGAGGCGATTACAATCCTGCCGAAGCGATCCCTGCAACTGCAACTTTGAGGCGACCAGGCCCCCTCATGACCCCACGCTCGCGCTTGCATGTTCCCGCACCGCCGGCCCGCCCGGGGCAGGAACCCGATTTCAGCTACGTGCAGATCTCGCCCGCGGGCGCCGTGATCCGCCCGGACGTGACTGCATCGGTGCGCGACATGGAGAGTCTCTCGGTCGAGATGGTGCGCGTGCTCGATGAGGAGCACCGGGCGGTCGGCCCCTGGAACCCGCACCTCGAGCCCGGCGAGCTGCAAGTGGGGCTGCGGCACATGCTGCTCACCCGCCTGTTCGACGACCGGATGCAGAAGATCCAGCGCCAGGGCCGTATTTCCTTCTACATCAAGTCGACGGGCGAGGAGGCGGTGGCGGTGGCGGCCGGAATGGCGCTGCAGCCCACCGACATGCTGTTCCCCTCCTACCGCCAGCAGGGCCTGCAGGTGCTCCGTGGCCGCAACCTGGTCGACCTCATGTGCCAGTGCCTGTCCAACACGCACGACATGTGCAAGGGCCGCCAGATGCCCATCATGTATCACTGGGGCAGCGGCAATATCTTCACGATCTCGGGCAACCTCGCGACCCAGTTTCCGCAGGCGGTCGGCTGGGCGATGGCGGCCGCCATCAAGGGCGAGGACCGCATCGCCGCGAGCTGGCTCGGCGAGGGCTCGAGCGCCGAGGCCGATTTTCACTATGCGATGACTTTCGCCGCCGTGTATCAGGCGCCGGTGATCCTCAACCTGGTCAACAATCAGTGGGCTATCTCCACGTTCCAGGGCTTTGCCGGCGGCGAGCACAAGACCTTCGCACAGCGTGGGCCGGGCTACGGCATCCCCGGAATCCGCGTCGACGGCAACGACTTCCTGGCAGTAAATGCGGTCACCCAGTGGGCCGCGCAGCGCGCTCGCCAGAGCGGCGGTCCGACGCTCATCGAGCTGGTGACCTACCGCGCCGCCGCGCACTCGACCAGCGACGACCCCGCGCGCTACCGCCCCAAGGAAGAGTGGCGCGCGTGGCCGCTCGGCGATCCGATCACGCGGCTCAAGCAGCACCTGATCGCGCTCGGCGAGTGGTCCGAGGAGCGGCACGCCGCGCTCGAGAAGGAGCTCGAGGCGCACGTCAACGCGTGCTGGAAGGAGGCGGAGAGCTACGGCACGCTGAGCGGCGGCCCGGCGCTCGATCCGCTCACGATGTTCGAGGACGTGCTGAAGGACATGCCGGCAAACCTCAAGGAACAGCAGCGCGAGCTGCGAGCGCTGCGCGAGGCGCAGGGCGCGGCGCGCGCCACGGCGCCGACTTCCTCGGCAGCGGGCAAGGCTTGAGCCGATGGCGCGCATGAACATGGTCCAGGCGCTGAACTCGGCCATGGACGTGATGCTCGCGCGCGACCCGCGCGTCGTCGTCCTCGGCGAGGATGTGGGGTATTTCGGCGGCGTGTTCCGCGCGACCGACGGACTGCAGCGCAAGCACGGCGTGCATCGCGTGCTCGACACGCCGATCGCCGAGGGCGGCATCATCGCGACCGCCATCGGCATGGGGGTGAACGGCCTGAAGCCGGTCGCCGAGATTCAGTTCGCCGACTACATCTATCCCGGCTACGACCAGGTGGTGAGCGAGCTCGCACGGCTGCGTTACCGCTCGGCCGGCGATTTCTCCGCCCCGGTGACCATCCGTACGCCCTGTGGCGGCGGCATCCGCGGCGGCCAGACGCATTCACAGAGCCCGGAGGCGATCTTCACGCACGTGTGCGGCATCAAGGTGGTGATGCCCTCGAACCCGTACGACGCGAAGGGACTGCTGATCAGCTCGATCGAGGGTGAGGACCCGGTGGTGTTCTTCGAGCCGAAGCGCCTCTATAACGGGCCCTTCGACGGCGATCCGCACAAGCCCGCGGTTCCCTGGAGCGCGCATCCGCGCGGCGAGGTGCCCGAGGGCCATTACACCGTGCCGCTCGGGCGCGCCGAAGTGGTGCGCCCGGGGAAGGACGTGAGCGTGCTGACCTACGGCACCATGGTGCACGTCGCCGAGGCGGCGGTGCGCGCCGCGGGTCTCGATGCCGAGATCGTCGACGTGCGCACCATGGCGCCGCTCGATGTCGACACGCTGTGCACCTCGGTCTGCAAGACCGGCCGCTGCGTGGTGGTGCATGAGGCGACACGCTTCGGCGGCTACGGAGCCGAGCTGGTCGCAACCGTACAGGAGCACTGCTTCTGGAATCTCGAGGCGCCGGTGCAGCGGGTCACGGGCTGGGATACCCCGTATCCGCATGCCTTCGAGTGGGACTACTTTCCGGGGCAGGTGCGCATCGCCGCGGCGCTCAAACAGGTGATGGAGGCCGCATGAGCAGGTACGTCTTCAAGCTGCCGGATCTCGGCGAGGGCACGGTCGAGGCCGAGATCGTCGGCTGGAAGGTGAAGCCGGGCGATACGGTGGCCGAGGACGACGTGATCGTCGAGGTGATGACCGAGAAGGCGGCGGTCGAGGTGCCGGCGCCGGTCGGCGGCCGCGTCGTGTCGACGACCGGGCAGCCCGGCGACACGGTCGCCGTCGGCGCCGAGCTGATCGTGCTCGAGACCGAGTCGGGTGCGGCGCTCGCGCCTGCGGCGCAGAGTCCGGCAGCAGCGGCCCCGGCCGCGCAGGTCGCCGCCGCTGGCAACGGCGCCGCCGCGGCGGCCGAGGAACGCGCGACGCCCGCCGTGGCGCGCGGGCGCGTCGCGACTTCGCCGGCCATCCGCCGCCGCGCCCACGAGGCAGGCGTCGATCTGCGGCAGGTCGCAGGCTCCGGACCGAGCGGGCGCATCGTGTCGAAGGACCTGGAGGCCTATGTGGCGCGCGGCGCGGCGGGACAGCCGGTGCCGATCCGGCCGGCGCCGCGGGCGGTGCCGGCGGCGAAGTCGCCGCCGCGTGCGCCGGGCGCCACCGAGGAGATCAAGGTCATCGGCCTGCGCCGCCTCATCGCCCAGCGCCTGTCCGAGGCGAAGCGCAACATTCCGCACTTTGCCTACGTCGAGGAGCTCGACATCACCGAGCTCGAGTCGCTGCGGGCGCATCTCAACAGCAAGCTCGAGCGCGGCGCGCCGGGTCTCACCTACCTGCCGTTCCTGGCACTCGCGCTGGTGCGCGTGCTGAAGGACTTTCCGCAGTGCAATGCGCACTACGACGCCGAGCGTGGCGTGATCGTGCGCCACTCGGCGGTGCACCTCGGCGTCGCCACCCAGACCCCGGACGGCCTCAAGGTGCCGGTGGTGCACGCTGCGGACCGGCGCACGCTCTGGGATCTTGCGGCCGAGATGCGCCGGGTGAGCGAGGCGGCGCGCACCAACAAGGCGACGCGCGAGGAGCTCAGCGGCTCGACCATCACCATCACGAGCCTCGGCAAGCTCGGCGGCATCGCCAGCACGCCGATCATCAACGCGCCGGAGGTGGCCATCATCGGCGTGAATCGCGCGGTCGAGCGTCCGGTGGTCTTCGAGGGAGCGATCGCGATCCGCCTCACGATGAACCTGTCCTCATCCTTCGACCATCGCTTCGTCGACGGCTACGACGCGGCGGCGATGATCCAGGCCCTGAAAGAGTGCCTCGAGCACCCGGCGACGATCTTCATCGGCCATTGATTCGCGGCCACCCGGCGTGCGTGCGGCGGCCGCAATCGAGCCTGCGATTCGGGCTGGCCGTCTCGGTCAGCCTCTGGGCTGCGCCCGTCTGCGCGGCCGAAGGCGGCGCGCAGTCCCAGAGCCCGCCGCAGCTCCCGGAGGTCGTGGTGATCGGCATCACTCCGCTCCCGGGGACGGCGATCGATATCGACAAGATTCCCGGCAACACCCAGGTCCTCTCGGCCGACGACCTGAGTCGGCAGGGACCCGCGAGCCTCACGGTGGCGCTCGGCTCCTCGCTGAGCAGCATCAACATCAACGACGACCTCGCCGACCCCTTTCAGCCTGACATCCTCTACCGGGGCTTCGAGGCCTCGCCGGTGCTCGGCACTCCCCAGGGTCTGGCGGTCTACCAGAACGGCGTGCGCATCAACGAGGCGTTCGGCGACACCGTCAACTGGGATCTGTTTCCGGACGTGGCCATCAGCCGCGTGGAGCTCGCGAGCTACAGTCCACTCTATGGCCTCAATGCGCTCGGCGGCGCCATCGCCGTGTCGATGAAGGACGGATTCGCCTATCGGGGAACCGATCTCGAGTTGTCCGGCGGCTCCTATGGAAATCGCTCGGCCGTCGCGCAGCTCGGCGCCAGCTCCGGCGCCTTCGGTTTCTATCTGGCGGGCAGGGCACTCGACTGGGATGGGTGGCGCAACCGCTCCAGCGACCGCATCCGCAGCCTCTACGCAGCATTGAGCATGCACGCCGAACATACGATGCTCGACCTCACCTACACGCGTGCCGATAACTCGCTCGACGGCCAGGGACCGGCCCCCGTGCAGGAGCTCGCCGTCAACCGCTCCCTGGTGTTCACCGGACCCCAGAGCAACGTCAACACGCTCAATTTCCTCACCCTCAACGGGACCTTCAGGCTCGCCGACCACTGGTCGCTCCAGGGGGTCGCCTACTACCGCGACTACGCCCAGAACGTCGCCAACGGCAACCGGACCGACTATGCCGCCTGCGTAAGCCCGCCCGGGATCCTCTGCCAGCCCGATGGGATCACGCCGCTCACGAATGCCGCCGGCGAGACCCTGCCGGACATCTCCGCGGGCGGCACGATCCCCATCGGCGAGAACGACTTCGAGATGATCCACTCGTGGGGCCGCGGCCTCACGCTGCAGGTGTCGGCGGACGAGGCCATTTTCGGCCGCGGCAATCATTTCAGCGCGGGCGCGGCGCTCGACTACGCAGCGACCCGCTTCTACAGCGGCTCACAGCTCGGCGTCATCGACCCGCAGCTGCAGGTATTGCCGTCGGACCTCATCGTCAACACACCGCAGGACTCCCCCGGCGCGCGCGCCAACGGCGATCCGGTGCCGGTGAGCGTCGACTCCGTCAACAGGAATCTCGGAGCGTATCTGACCGATACGCTCGACATCACGACCGCGCTCAGCGTCACGGTCAGCGGCCGATACAACCTGACCCACATCGACCTCGCGGATCAGCTGGGCACCAATCTCACCGGCAGCAATCGCTATCAGCACTTCAACCCGGCGCTCGGTGCCACGTACCGGCTCACGCCGCTCGCGACCGCGTACGGCGGTATCTCGACCAACACACGCACTCCGACCGCGAGCGAGATCGAATGCTCGGATCCCGCGACTCCCTGTCTCCTGCCCAACAATCTGGCCGGCGATCCACCGAGCCTGCGTCAGGTGATCGCACACACCGCGGAGCTGGGCATCCGTGGCAGGACTCCCGCGGCGACCGCTGCGCTCAGCTGGAATCTCGGCCTGTTTCGCACCGTACTGCACGACGACATCTACGGCATCGCAACCTCCGTCAGCCGCGGATTCTTCCAGAACATCGGCAACACCCGCCGTCAGGGCATCGAGGCGGGTGTCGGTTATCGTGACGCGCGCTGGTCGGCCTTCGTCAACTACAGCCTCGTACAGGCGACCTTCGAGTCGGCGCTCGTGGTGCCGTCGCCGTCGCATCCGTATCAGGATGCGCTCGGCGACATTCAGGTCGAGCCGGGAGACCACCTGCCGGGTATTCCCGAGCACCGCCTGAAGCTCGGAGCCGAGTACCGGGGGGGCTCCTCGTGGACGCTCGGCACCACGGTCAGTGTGGTCGGCAGTGCGTATTTCGCCGGTGACGAGGCCAATCTGCTCGCACCGATACCGGGCTACGCGCTCGTCAGCCTGTACTCGAAATTCACCCCGTCGGCACACCTCGAGCTGTTCGCTTCACTCAACAATCTTCTCAACCACAAGTATGCGACCTGGGGAATCCTCAGCGACCCCACCGGTGTGGGTGCACCCGGTATCCCGACCGATGCCGTGACCAACGGCCCCGGCGTCGACAATCGATTCCTGAGCCCGGCGGCACCTTTCGAGGCGTTCCTGGGCCTGCGCCTCATGCTGTGAGGCTGGCCCACGCGCGCTACCATGGCGAGCGTGATGAAGCGCAGCCGGCACGGCCTGGCCGTTCTTCCTGTGACGCTGCTCAGCGCTTGCGGAGGCAGCAGCGGCGGGGGCGGCGCCCCGACAGCGCCGCCCTACAGCTCGGTTACGCTGGTGCAGCTCTCGAGGGCTGCGGCGTTCACGGCGGGCTGCGACGGCGTGGCGCCGGTCGGGACGCTCTACGCCGGTACCACGGCCGAGCCTTCGCTGGTCGTCAACCCGGCGAATCCCATGAATCTCATCGCCGGCTGGCAGCAGAACCGCTGGTCCAGCGGCGGCTCGCAGGGGCTCGATTTCGCGGCCTC
>Ga0335085_10006101_pt1 | contig 19130 bp, 15 predicted proteins | sample Lox_Sample_45_FD_206712 | JGI IMG/M metagenome (GOLD analysis project Ga0335085, IMG submission 206712) | Soil microbial communities from Loxahatchee National Wildlife Refuge, Florida, United States - Lox_Sample_4.5 | ecosystem: Environmental > Terrestrial > Soil > Wetlands | place: USA...
GGTCGGGTGCTGGTTCAAGTAGTCCACGTACCACGAAGGAACCAGCATGCGACATCGACTCATCCCCGTGGCGCTGGCCGCCGGGGCCTCGCTCGTTCTGCTCGCCGGCCCGGCCATGGCGGCGACGCCGACCTGGACGGTGGTGCCCAGCGTCAACCCGTCCGCCACGACCCTTAACGCCATCTCGGCGCGTACCGCCACCGACGCCTGGGCGGTCGGCCAGGTCCAGGGTGTCGGCGACGATGCGGGCCTGCAGATCTTCGCCGAGCGGTGGAACGGCACGCAATGGCAGCAGGTCCCGACGCCGAACATCGTCCGCCAGGACGAACGCCTGCTCGGCGTCTCCGCGAGCGGCCCGAACGACGCCTGGGCGGTCGGCAACACGAACAGCATCAGCGCCGCAAGCCACGACACCCTGGCCGCGCACTGGGACGGGACGGCGTGGACCATCGTGCCGACGCCGACCGCGGCCAGCGGCGGCAGGCTGGCATCGCTGTATGGCATCGCCGACCTCGGCCCGGCCAACGCCTGGGCCGTCGGCCAGGGCAAGGACGCACGGCCGCTGGCCGAGCACTGGGACGGCACGGCCTGGTCAGTCATCCCGGTGCCGGTACCGACCGTGCCGTCCGGGACCGGCTTCGCGAACGCGGTGCTGTCTAGCATCTCGGCGGTCTCCCCGACCGATATCTGGGCGGTGGGCACCACGACCGCGATCCAGAACGCCAATAAGGCGGTCACGCGCTTCACTCTGGCCATGCACTACAACGGCACAGCATGGTCGATCGTGAAGACGGTGAACACCGCCGAGCCGACCGGGCTCAGCGGGGTGACGGCGATCTCGGCCAACAACGCCTGGGCGGTCGGCAACGGCTTCAACAACGTGCACGACACCAGCGCGAGCGTCGCCAACAAGGCCGTCATCGAACACTGGAACGGCACGGCCTGGTCGACCGTCGCCAGCCCGGCGGGGTTGATCTCGGTGGACAGGATCAGCGCGGCCAGCGCCACCGACATCTGGGCCAGCGGACAGGCCCCCCTGCAGACCGTCGGAGGCATCCCGGCGCCCGTTGCGCGGACCCTGCACTGGAACGGCACCGCCTGGTCCGTGATGCCGGGCCCCACCGGATCGGACCCCAACACGGAAGTGACCGGACTATCGGCGCTGCCGTCGGGTGAGGCCTGGGCGGTCGGCGCCACCTTCTCCGTCGCCGCTGCCACCGCGTTCATCGCGCACCACATGCCCTGATGCCCGCCGTGCACCGATGGCGCCGGCGAGCATGTCACAGCGTGCCCGCCGGCGCCTCGGTCCTTGTCCCTTCGGCCCAGCGGGCCGCGGGGATGGTGAGCGCGCCGCTGAGCAGGAGCATCGGGCCAAGCACGAGCCAGCCCGGCCATCCCCAGGCAATGCACAGGGTGGTAAGGATCAACGGTGCGAGGGCGATGCAGCCACCAGTACCGAGGTTGAACACTCCCTGATACTGGCCCTGTGCATGTGGTGAGGCTAGCGTGAAGCCGAGTTCGAACTGCCCGGCGGCTTGCCACATCTCCCCGATAGTATGCACAGCCACCCCGATGACCAGCAGGAATGGCGTCACCCAGCTCCGGGTAACAGCGGTCACCGCGAACATGGCACAGCTGAGCGCGAAGACCCAGCCCGCTCGCCGGGTGACCGTGGCACCCGACTCGACCCCATCCACGCCGCGGCTTGCCCGTACCTGGAAGAACACGACGAGAACGGTATTGAGGATCAGAAGCGGCGACACGATCCACCGCTGACAGGACGTGTGATCCAGGATCCATAGCGGCAGCGCTACGGTCAGCACCTCGTACTGGAGCGACATCACGCCAGACAGGGCAGTCATCACCAGGTACGGGCGGTCGCGCAAGGCGATCCATCCGGGCTTTCCTGTCCTGCCGGGCTGCGGCTCCACGCGCGGGAGCAGCGAAATGATCGCCGCAGCGATACCGAAGCTGACCGCGTCCCCGACGATCAGGCACAGGTAGGCCGGACGGGTGTCCACGTGGATGGCAAAGCCTGCCACGGCCATGCCCAGGCTCATCCCCACGTTGGTCACCGAGCGCAGGTAGGCGCGGAACCGCACCTTCCCGCGGCCGCCGACGGTCGCGATCAGCGCACCGCGCACGGCGCGGCTGCCCTGATCGGCGAGGCCGACCAGGCAGGCCACCACGAGGAAGGAGCCAAAGGTCCGCACCAGGGCGAACCCGGCCATAGCCAGGGCCTCGACGGCCAAGATGGCAACGTATATATCCCGGGGCCCGCGCCTGTCCGCCAAGCGGCCGAGCGGGATGCCTGCCGCCAGCCCGGCAAGCCCGGCGATGGTCAGGCCAAGACCTACCGTTACCGGCGGCAGCCCAACCGACCGGGTGAAGAACAGCACCCCGCCCGTGACATACAGGCCGTTGCCCAGGGTGCTGACGAGGACCGCGGCACTCATCAGCCGTTCGGATCGTACGGCGGGCAGCCCGGCCCGGAGGAGAGCCGCCGCGATCATGCCGACTGATCCAGCGGCCGGCCGGCCCGCGGTGTGTCCTGGCGGGCGGGTGGCTGGTCACGGGCGGGTGGCTGGTCATGGGCAAGCAAGCGCCATAGCGCGGCCCGGCCAGCCAGGACTGACCAGTGCGCCGGGCGCAGACTGCCGATTTTGATCCAGTCGGCCCGCGGAACACAGAGCAGCCGGCCCATGAGGCCGATCGCCGTGTTGCAGTGGGTGACGACGATCAGCTTGGCGGCCGGAGCCTGCCCGGCAGGCAGCGCCTCGAGCACAGCGGCCACTGCCCGGTCCGCGACCGCGGCCAGACCTTCGCGCCCGTCGAAGGGGCGGTCATCGCCTTCCAGCCAGCGGGCATACCCGGCCGGGTACCTGGTGGCGACCTCGTCCCTGGTCAGTCCCTGCCAGCGGCCAAGATGCTCCTCGCGTAGCCTCGGGTCAGCCTGTGGCGTAGCACCGTGCGCGGATGCGATCACCCGCGCGGTCTCACGTGTCCGGCGCAGATCACTGCACAATACCTTGTACGAGCCCCGGTCCCCCAGACACCGAGCCAGGGCTGCCGCCTGTCCCCGGCCGATCGCGCTCAGCGGAACGTCCAGGTGCCCGGTGAACCGGCCGGTGCCGGACCAGGCGGTGTCGCCGTGCCGGACCAGGATCAGCTCGTGCTCAGGTACGCCCACCGCTGCCGCCAGACACGTCGATCGAAGTCCCGGTGACGTAGGAGCACAGCGGCGAGAGCAGCAAGGCGGCGACCGGAGCTACTTCCTCTGGCCGGCCGGGGCGTCCGAGCAGCACGCCGCGCCTGTCCACCTCCTCTGCACACCATTGCGCGAGCGTATTGCCGGTGCCGCTCGCCGCGTAACGGGCAGACTGCCGCTCGGTCATGATCATCCCGAGGTTGATCGCGTTGACCCGTACTCCCGCCGGACCGAGTTCGGTGGCGAGCGTGCGAATGAGGTTGGCCAGCGCCGCGCGCAGGGAACTGACGGCGGCCATGCCGGGTTCGGGCGCGTGCGCCGTGACCCCGTTGATGAGCAGGATGCTGCCCGCGCCGGACCGGGTCAGCGCGGGGACCGCGGGCAGGACCGCATGGAGCGTGCCGCCGATCTTGATCTCGAACTGCTCCTGCCAGACGGCATAAGGGGTGTTCAGTACCCCGCCGGTCGCGCCCGCCCCGGCGCTGGCTACCACGCCGTCAAGGCCTCCAAAGGCTGCCGTCACCCCGCCGACCGTCTCGCTCATCGCCTGCGCGTCACGCACGTCGGCTGACCAGGCGGCAAATCGTTGTTCCTGGCCGGCCGGAAGGCTCCGCCGCAGTTCCTCCAGCCGTGCCTGGTCCCTGGCCAAGGCGGCCACCCGGGCGCCTTCCGCGAGCAGCAGCCTGACAATCTCCCGTCCGACGCCCTGGCTGCCGCCGGTTACCAGGTAACTGCGTCCGGCCAGTCCGAGATCCACATATCTCCCGATTGTCGCTTCTGTATTTACTGAGCCTGCGATGCTAGTGCGCACTCGGGGCAAGCTGCGGGCCAAGGTAGCTGCCTCAGCGCCACACGAGCACTTGGCGCAACCAGTCCTCGAACTGCGCGTAAACCCGCTGCAAGCCTGCGTGGTCGTCCGCCTCGAACAGCGCGTCGATCACGTACTGTGACATCCTGGACGCCCTGCTCGACGAGGCAGCCATCTCCTGGTCCACGGTAACGCTCAGCACGCCCGGGATCGGGCACGGCGGCACCGGCGCCGCGAGCGGCCGCCCCGGGTGCGGCACCAGCATGTCACCCATGATCGCGCCCGGACGCGCGCTGGCTAGCGGCACATCCACGGGGAGGCCAGCCTGGGCGAGGCACGCGGCCCGCTCCAGATCGAGGGCCAGCACCTGCTGGGCGATCAGGTTGGTGTTGCCGCCGCCGGTACGGCACGCGATCTCGCACAGCGCCAGGCCCCGCCCGGGGACGTCGAACAGCTCGCAGTGAAAAACCATCGGCCCGTCAGGGCAGGGCATCGCCTTCAGCAAACGGGCGGTGTAGTCCAAGGCCGCCGGACCGCGGGGATCGGCATGATCGAGCATGAGAATACCGCCCGGCTCGAGCGCCGAAATCGTCTGCAGGCAGGTACCCACGTACGCGCCGACCATGGAGGTACGGATTCCTCCCGCCTCCACGATGCCGTCGACCGCGAGCATCGGTGCGTCGATCCACTCCTCTACCAGGTAACGCCCGGGATCGTCACAGGGGAACGCTTTTTCCGCGACCCACGATTCGATGGCATCAAGACCCTGCAGGCGTACCGTGTCGGCCGACCCGGCGCCATCTAGCGGCTTTACCACGACGGTGGCGCGGTGCCCGGCGGCGAAGTCCATCAGGTCAGCCACCGAGTTGACGCACTGGTACGCGGGAGTGCCGAGGCCGGCGGCCTGAGCGATCGCCTTCATCACTGGCTTGTCCCTGAACGCCGAGGCCGACGCGACCTGCTGTCCGCCCAGGCCTATCCGTTCCCGCAGTTCAGCAGCGCGCACCACATCGCACTCGCTGAGCGCCACCACCGCCGCGAACGGCCGCGACTCATTCTCGGCGAGCACAGCCGCGTCGACCGCACGGTTCCGCCTCCAGTCACCGAACAGCCGCACCCCGGCGAACCGATGCGGGACGGAGTTGACGAATGTCCGGGTAGCGGCGGTGTCGTCGGCGAACAGGACGACATCAAATCCTTCCTGCCCGAGCCACTGATCGTAACGATGGGTTTGGAGGTTCTTCTTGGACAGCACCGCCACGCGGCGCCGCGACCCGCCGGAGCGGGGCGGAAGATCTGCTACAGCCATGCGCAGCCATCCCGCCACCAGGCCGCCAGCTCGCTGAGGCCGTCCTGGACCTGCCCGGTGGTCGCCGCGCACACGATAGCGTCCGCGGCCGAGTCGCCAGCGTACTGCGGACCACTGGCTGCCTCGCCGACCGGCATGCGCAAGGTGAGCTGCGCCCCGGCGACTGGGCACGGGGAAGCCGGCGGGGAGAACCGGCCGTGTCCCCGGTGGAAAACGATCCACCCGGCATACTGACTGGGATCGCCTGGCTGGCCGCCGAAGGACACATCCAGGCCGCTTTGCCCGCGTATGTTCGCTCTGGACAAGTGGACGCCGAACGCACGTTCGTAGGCAGCGGCCACCCCGCCACCACCGGTACGGCACGCGACTTCGCACAGGACGGGACGCAGATCCGGCCCGACCCACGCCTCCAGGTGGAAGCTCGTGGGAAACGGCGGCGCTGGCAGCGCCCGGTGCACGGCGACGGCGAGGTCCCGCAGGACCGGCGTGCGGGGGTCTTCGGCGTCAAGCAAGACGCTGGACAGGCTGGAGCCCGCTCGCACCGCCTCCGCGTTGCCGCCGCTGTACTGGGCGGGCCAGCAGTGCAGCACCCGGCCGCCCGCCGTCACGCCATCCACGTGGAAGAACGGTGCCTCGACGAACCTCTCCACCATCCAGTAACCCGGCCTGGCCGGCGCGGCGGGCAGATGTCCGTCCCGCAGGAAGCCTTCGGCCTCCGGCGCATCCCGGATCACGCGGACCCCGATCGAGCCAGCCTCCCTGCGCGGCTTCACGACCACCGGGCCGTCCGACGTGGCCACGAAGTCCAGCAGATCCGACGGGCGGTCGACCGCGCTGAAGGGCGGGACGCGGATGCCGGCCGCGCTGGCGAGCCGTTTCATCACCAGCTTGTCGCGGTACGCCGTCGCCGACTGCACGCTCTGCCCGGGCAGCTCGAGCCTATGCCGCAGCCGGGCGCATCTGAGCACGTCGTCTTCGCTGGAGCTCACGATCAGCGTGACCCCATGCTTCCTGACAGCCCGCTCCGCTGCCCATTCGGTGGACCAGCACCGGTAGTTCGCAACGACCTGGCAGTCGAGGAACTCCCGGCGCGCGACATCCTCGCAGCCCACGATCGCGCCTGGCACGGTCAGCAGGACCGTGCTGGCCGCGGCGTCGCCGAGCCATTGGTGCAGTGGCCGTTCCCGCAATGGCTTCCGGGACAGCAGCAGCAATCTAGGTGGCATCGGTGCGCGCGGAAAGCGATGCCAGCGGTATGAAGGGAGCCTCGGGCTTCCAGGCCGGCGCCGGGCTTATCACGCCGGCTGGCGTGGACCAGTTCAGCCGCGCGGGGCAGGATGCCACGCCGTGGTCGTCCATTATCCGCGGATAGAGTTCCCGCCGCCGCGCGACGCACGCGAGCAGGCCACCATCTTCGGCGAACCAGCTTCCCAGGTATTCGTCAGAGAAGTTGCAGATGAGTGCGTGCCCGCATGGCTCGCAGTAAATCTTGGCGACGTTAGCGCAGTCTTTCACCGTGAAACCCAGGTTCCGGGCGGGCGGGTAGCATGAGACCGTTACCTCAGGGCCGTCGGCTTCCTCGATCTCCTCGTAGAGATCCTCCATGACCGCGGTGAACTTGTCGAACAGAGCACTCGGGCGCAGGCTCAGCTCCGCCTGGTTGTCCGCTGCCATACCGGACGGGATCCACGGCTTTATCTGGACCACATCCACGCCGATGTCGCGCATTATCCGGTAGATTTTCGGCGCTTCGTCGAAGTTATGCCGCCCCAGGCCGATGCGGATGAACACCCACAGTCCGGCTTCTTTTGCCATGCGGATATTACGAAGTACCATATCGGTGTCGCCCGGCTTAGAGCCCTTCATGAGCGCCATCAGCCGGTCGCTGCTGGTCGTGTTATAGGTGACCTTGATGCCGGACAGCTTCATGTCGACGAGGCGCGCGATCCTCTTCTCATCGAGCAGCGTCCCGTTGGTGACCAGCCTGGTGGTTATCCCGCGCTCGCCCAGCGGCCGGAAGACCGCGTCGACGATGTCCATTGCCATCAGCGGCTCGCCGCCGGTACCGTATACGGCTTCCGGCTTTTCTGGTTCCCTGGGATCGTCGAACCAGTCGAAGAACGATACGAGGAAGCGTTCGGCGTCCAGCGGATTGAGCCGCTTCCCGATATAATCTTCATTGACACAGAAGATGCAGGAACGATTACATCCGTCAAGGAACTTGACTTCGACTCCGTCTGCCGGAACATATCTGGACAGTTCCGTCTGCGGGAAATTCTCCGCACGGAACTTCCGGTAACGATCTTGACTTCCCCCGCGGGAGACTGCATCACTCATCTGAAACCCCTGGATGTGTACGATCCCATGATTGACCGGCGACCAGATCAGCACGCCTGAGCAGCCAGCCCACTTCGAACCCCGTCGAGTCAGTCGCCGGATCCGTGGTACCCGAGTACGCCACGGTCAGCCCGCAGTCCGCGAAAAGACGCTCCCACCATTCACGCGGCATCAGCCGCTGGTCCGTGAACGGGTGCAGAAGGAAGTAAGCGTTGTAATAATTACGGGCCAGCGGATGGGTCATCGCGGCCAGGTCAGCCGAGCGCAGGTCGACGTCGATGATTACCAGGTCGAGGCCGGGCGCCGCATCGAACAGGCTCAGAAGCAGCCGCCTGACACCGTCTTCGCCCTGCTGCCCGAGTACCTCGTGGATCACGAACGCCAGAACGGCAAGGTCAGGCTGGTCGGGGGTGCTGGCAATCCACTCCAGGGCACCCGCCTGCTCGATCGTGACCCGGTCCGCGGCGGGCTGCCCGGTCACCCACTGCCTGGCGGCGGCCACCGCGTCCGCGTCCGGCTCGATGCCGGTTGCCAGCAGGTCGGGGTAATCCGCGCAGAGTTCGGTCAGGTACACGCCGGACCCGCAGCCGAGGTCGATCAGCCGCTTGTACTTCCTGCCTGACAAGGCGAGCAGGCGCCGGACCAGGGGCACAGCGTCATGCATGCTGATTCCGCAGCTGCCCGAGCCGACATAGCGGCCGACTCGCGGCGCGCCCGGCGTCCCGGCTTCCAGGTGATCCGCGAGCGCCAGGAATGTTATGCCGTAGCCGCCGACCATCATTTCGTACCACGCCCCGGCCGCTCCGTATACGCGCGCCAGCTCAGTGAGCTTGAACGTGCCCTCGTCGCACGTCACCAGGCCGACGGCCCGCAGGTAATCGAGCATCGCGGTCAGCCGTTCCAGATCACGCCGGCCATCACCGGCAAGCTCGGCGAGCGTCGTGCCGTCGGCGAGCTGCGAGGCCAGCCCGCTCTTGTGCATGGCGAAAATTGCCATGCTGAGAACGAAACCATGGAACGGCTCGAGCGCCGTGACCAAGGTGCTCTCCCGGATAGGCAGCAATGTATCTTCCATGTCTGAAGTACCTCTGTCGCTCAGTTACGTCGTGCTGTGTTCCGGCTCGGCCAGCTGGCAGCGAGCATGGGCAGGACATCCCGCAGCACTGCCTCAGACACGCCTGCCGGAATCCGGAACCAGGCGGCAGCCCTGGGGTAGTAATTGGCCCCCGTGGTTATCACGATCTTATGTTTCATCATCAGTTTGTCGGCGAAATCCTCGGCATCTTCGCAGTCCGAGCCGCCCGAATCTGCCAAGTTCAGCCATGCTTGCACCCCGCCCTGCTGAGCGCCGACACCAATGTTATTGCCCGCTGCCCAATCCAGGATCATTTGCCGGCCAGCCCTGACCCGCTCCACCAATGCTGCGTTTCCGTGACCGCAGAGTGCGGCCGCATGGTACTGAGCGGCTGTACCTACAGAAATTCGCTCCCATTCGAGCCGTATTGTAAGCTGCTCGATCGCAGCCTGCCCGGCTATTATCCATCCTATCCGCAGGCCTGGCGCTCCGTAGTTCTTTGAAAAGCTGTTGATCGCGTACACACCTTGCCAGTCCCTGATCAGCGGCAGCGGGGTACCGATCACCGCCTGATCAAAAACGAACGAGTCGCAGACAAGATCAAAGATGACCGAAAATCCTTGCCGTTCCCGCGCAGCCAGGAGCGCACGAGCGGTGGAGTCATCCAGGCAAGCACCGGTAGGATTGTGCGGCGTATTTACATAGAGCAGGTCACCTGGACCGAGGCCGAGCGAGGCCCAGCCTTGCGCGGCTATCAGCTCCTCCCAGTCCTCGACCACAACCTCGAGGCCGGCCGCATGCAGGAGATCTGCGAAACTGAGCAGCACGGGGCCGCCGCAGATCGCCCGCCGTACCCCCGACCCGCTCAGTTGCCTGGCCACCAGGCCGAGCCCATCAAATGCTCCGTTGGTGACGAGGACCGACTCGATTCCGATGTCGGCTCCCTGGGCGGCGGCACGATCCCGCAAGGCAACTCTCAGCGCATCGACACCCTGGCTCGGCGCATAGTCATAGTGCCCATCGCCGGAAATCAGATTGACCGGCGGCAACGACAGCTCCGGCCACATTGGAATATTTTCCGCGAGCAGCGTCCATTCTTCGCTGACTGTCTGCGCCACTGCGGATAGCCGCCGGCTCAATGGTGACAGCCCCATCCGGCGGTACCCATTGCCGATCACCGATGTCATGCCTTCTCCCGCGGCTGGAACTCTATCCGCACAATTTCAAGATCACATTTATCCAGCAGTAGCATCCTGAACCGCTCCGCGCGTCCTGCGGAACGAGTGCTGACCCTGACGAAGGGACGTTCAGTTCCATCCCAGCCATACACCTGACACTGCGCTGCCGCCACGAACACGCAGTCCTCGCAGAATTCCTCGTCCGTCAAGCACTCCCGGACAAGACGCTCGATCTCGATGCGCTCATCCCCAGTGAAGCCAAAAAACTCTATTGTTGGCATCGAAATTTCCTCCGCATGTTGCCGAAGCCCTCTTTCAGGCTCGACAACATCTCCTTTGCCTGATGCTGTCAGCGAGGGCTGATACGGCGCTGAAGCCACGCTGACGCGACGGCAAAGGGGCACAAGGAACAGGGAAACAGTGAGGTGGGGCGGGTGGGGCTGCTACACCACCAGCGGGGGGACGAACGACCTGGCGATCGATCTGAACGGCAACTGGTCCGTACCGATCAATATCGGCGCGTCCGGCCTGTCGGCGGGCGTCTCCGTTGCGAGCACCCCCGTCATCTACTTCTACTACTACTACACGCTCGGCGGCTATGGGGCGAGCTACGGCACTGCGCCCATCCCGGCTGGCTGGAGCAACGGGACCGGGCCGGTCAGAGTGGTCCCGCAACCAGACCCGCAAGACTACACACTGGATGCGGAAGGCTAAGTGGCACTGAAGGCACCGTCTGGCCTTCAGGCGAATTCGTCATTCAACATCACGCTGTGGGCCAGCGATGGCACTACCACGCAGACCGAAACCGCTCCCGTCGTGATCCAAGCCTCCTGCAAGCGTCATTACTGAACGGCCGGCGCCGGGCTAACTCCGGCACACGCCGGGAGTCCCGGGCCGACCCAGGACCAGGTGGTCCCGTCAGCCGGTGGTCCGGGTCCCCCGGGCAGCCATAACGCGCCGCCCGGGCCAGCCAGCAGTTGCTGGATCTCCGCGATGAGCTGCTTGGCGGGTGGCAGGCCGGGCATGTCGACGTCGGTCTGGGGATTGTGGCCTTCGGCGATGCGCTGCCACCGGTCGAGTGCCATCTGGGTGAAGTGAGGGTCGGTGAATACCCAGAACCGGTTGGCGGTGATGGCATCCGCTACCAGGTCGGCCACGGCGGCAGGCGCCATCCCTTCGTCGATCGCGCGCTGCACGTGCGGTTCCGTCACTTCGGCGGTCGCCGCCCGTGCGGGGACCTCCCCCAGGCTCTGTGACCAGTTGCGGTCGGCCTGGGCGATGCTGGTGCGAACCCAGCCCGGGCACAAGACGCTGACCCCGACGGGCAGCATTGCCACGTTCATCGCCTGGTACAGGTCTTCGGAAATAGCGACCACAGCGTGCTTGGTCGCGTCGTAGGAGGGGCCAATCCCCGGGACCAGCCCGGCCACGCTCGCCGTGTTCACGATGTGGCCTTCGCCCTGCGCGGCCAGCACCGGCAGGAAGGCCCGTATCCCGTGGATGACTCCCCACAGGTTGACTCCCAGCACCCACTTCCATGCCGAGAGCGGGCCGAACCACGGGTCGGCAAGGCTGGCCACGCCCGCGTTATTGCAGACCACGTGCACCGCTCCGAAGCGATCAACCGCGGCCGCCGCCAGGGCATTGACCGCCGCCTCGTCGCTGACATCGGTGGGCACCGCGAGCGTCCTGCCGCCCAGGCCCGCGATCTTTTCCGAGGCGGCCTGCAGTGCAGGCTGCTCGATGTCGGCCATGACCACGTCGAGCCCGGCGCGGGCGAACCGCTCAGCCAGCGCCAAGCCGATGCCGCTGGCGGCTCCGGTGACGACGGCGACTTTCCCCGCGGTCAGTTCCATGGTCCCTCCCCTGATCAGACTTGGTTTTACGCTACACCGGCTGGCTCGCCCTAGCACCCCTGGAACTCTCGTGATGCAGGAACATCCCTGCTGAGCCGACCGCCGCAGAGCTGGTTGAACCTGTTCACCAAGATGGGGCTGGAAGCCAGGCAGACACGGCCATCCCGGAACGCGCGGGAGATGGAAGCATCGATAGTGCTCCGAGCCGGAAAATTATTCCACTTACTCGAATGGAACTGACAGATGCGCAGAATGCCTTCTCGTCAAAACTGAGTAAATTCGATGGCCACGACCCCAGAGCGTGAGCCGGGAGCGATGATCACTAATGGCCAATCGCACGTGTGAGCACGACTTGACCGTCTGTCATGACTGTTGAGCAGCTTCGCGGTGCTTCTGGCCACGCGCCCTGGCGTAAGGTTCGCCCCGGCGGGGTATATGACAGGCGCCCACCGGCACACTGATGGACTGGGAACCTTCATGCCGAGCCTCGAGGCGAAGAGACTGGAAGCGCTTTATGCGCTCGAGATTCTCGACACGCCCCGCGAGGAGCGCTTCGATCGTATAACGCGGACCGCGGTGCGCCTTTTCCGAATGCCGAAGTCCTTGCTGGCGTTCGTCGATGAGACCAGGGCCTGGGTGAAATCCGACGTCGGTACCGCCATCGACTGGGTGCCGCGCGAGTCGTCGTTCTCGGAGCTGGCCATCGAGACCGACGAGCCGCTGGTCGTTCCGGACGTGCGCAAGGACCCGCGGTTCGCGGCGCACCCCCTTGTCATCGGGCCCGACCGGATCCGGTCGCTGGCCGCCCACCCGCTGAAAACACCTGATGGTTATCGGGTAGGGGCCTTGCTGGTGATGGATTCCGAACCGCATGCCTTCAGCGACGAGGAGCTCCAGTCGCTCACCGACCTGTGCCGTCTGGCCGAGGAAGAGCTCGCGGACATCGAGCTGACGCGGCTGCTGAAGCTGACCATCGAGAGCCAGGCCCGCATGCGGGCGGTGATGGACGCCACCAGCGAGGGCATCCTGCTGATCGGCAGGGACGGCGTGATGGGCTATCACAACCGCCGCTTCCTGGACCTCTTCGGCTTCGCGGCAAAGCAGATCGACGGCCACCCCCTCGCCTCCATCGAGGGCCCTGTCAACCGGATCTTCGATGAGCCGGACGAGTTCCGCCGTCGTATCCTCCAGGCCGCCAGGCGCCCGGGAGCGGCTACGCGTTTCCTGACCAGGCAGCGCTACCCGGAAGTCCGCGACCTCGAGGTCTCCGCGGCGGCGGTAACCGACCGCGAAGGCCGTGACCTTGGCCGACTCCACGCCTTCCGGGACGTCACCCGCGAGCGTGAGCTCGACCGCATGAAGGACGACTTCGTGTCGCTCGTCTCGCACGAGCTGCGGACGCCGCTGACGTCGATCAAGGGCTACGTCGACCTGCTCATCGACGGCGACGCGGGCGAGGTCACCGAGGAACAGAAAGAGTTCCTGGACATCGTCAAGAGCAACTCGGACCGGCTCGTGCTGCTAGTCAACGACCTGCTTGACGTCTCGCGGATCGAGGCGGGCCGGATCAGCCTGCGCGTGCAGCCCGTCGATGTGGCCGGCTCCATCGATGAGGTTGCGACCTCGCTGCGGCCGCTGATGGAGCAGAAGAGGCAGTCGCTGAAGCTGGAGGTGCCGGCCGACCTGCCCCAGGCGAGAGCCGACCGCGATCGCGTGGTCCAGATCATCACCAACCTGCTGTCCAACGCGCACAAGTACACGCTGGCAGGCGGCACCGTCGCCGTCCGGGCGCAGGCCGGCGAGAACGAGGTGCGGGTCGAGGTCAGCGACACCGGTGTGGGTCTGTCCGCGGACGAACGGGACAAGCTGTTCACCAAGTTCTTCCGAGCCCAGAACCCGGTCACCCAGAACGTCAGCGGCACGGGCCTCGGCCTCAACATCGTCAAGTCGCTGGTCGAGAGGCAGGGCGGCCGGATCTGGGTGACCAGCGAGCCGATGCAGGGCTCCACCTTCACGTTCACCATCCCCGCCGACAGCACGGCACGGACCGCCGCGACGGCCACCGCCGCCGCTCATGCGCAGGCGCCCGTGACGACGGCGGGTACGCGGATCCTGGTGGTCGACGACGAGCCTGACATCGCCGGCTTGATCCGGCGCTACCTGGAGCGGGGCGGCTACCAGGTGCTGGTCGCGCACGACGCTCGCACCGCGCTGGAGACGGCCAGGCGAGAGCGCCCGGACCTGATGACACTCGACGTGAACCTGCCTGACTGCGACGGTTTCACGCTCCTGGAGTGGCTGAAGGACGACCCGGCGACCGCGCAGATTCCCGCGATCATGCTGTCGGTGCTCGAAGACACCGGTCGCGGCCTCTTGATGGGCGCCGTCGATTACCTGCACAAGCCGATCGACGAGCCGACGCTGCTCAGCCACGTCGGCTCGATCGTACGCGGCCCGGAGCCGCAGGTCGTCCTGGTGGCCGATGACGAGGAACACATCCGCGCGCTGATCGCGGGTCACCTGCGGCGGGCCGGCCACCAGGTGCGCGAGGCGGCCGACGGCGAGCAGGCGCTCCAGGCGGCGCGGGCCGAGCCGGCGCCCGGCCTTGTGCTGCTCGACATCCGCATGCCGCGCCTGGACGGCCTCGGGGTCCTGCGCGCCCTGCGCGGCGACGAGGCCACCCGCCACCTGCCGGTCGTGATGATGACCGCCAGCCGGGGGATGTCGGCTTCGTACCGGTCGGCGATCGACCAGCTGGGGGCGTCGGTCCTGTTGCACAAGCCGAGCAGCGCGGAGGAACTGGCCGAGCTCATCACTCACGGGCTAACGAAGGGGGCCGAATGAGCAAGCGCGTTCTGGTCGTCGAGGACGAAGAGGACATCCGGCGCCTGGTCTCGATCAAGCTGAAAGGCGCCGGCTACGAGGTCACGACCGCGAGCGACGGGGAGGAAGGACTGGCCGCGGCCGTGCGCGACAAGCCGGACCTCCTGGTGAGCGACGTGATGATGCCGAAGAAGGATGGCTACACGATGGTCCGCGAGGTCCGCGAGGCGCTCGGCTCGGAAGCTCCCGCGATCATCATGCTGACCGCGCGCGGGCAGGACAGCGACGTCGCGACCGGGCTAGACAGCGGCGCGGACGACTACATCGTGAAGCCGTTCGCCCCCCGCGAGCTGGTCGCGCGCATTCAGGTCGTGATGCTTCGTCACGAGCGGCAACGCGGGGAGACAACGGCTCCGTGACCGCTACCGAGGAGCCCGTCGCCGAAGCCGCCGCGACGCCGCGTCCGGGGCGCCAGTACTGGGAGGCCCAGGGCCTCACCGACATCGTCGTGCACGAGTTCCAAGCCGCCGCGGCGGCCGGACGGACGGACGAGATGCGCGCCGCGTTCTACTTGCTCGCCGGCTACCGGGCCCGGACGATCACCATCTTCCGGTGGGCGTTCGAGCACCGGCGTGAGCCGCTCGCCAAGGCCACGCTGCGCAACCTGATCGCCCTGCACAACGGCCTCCGGACGATGCGAGAAGCAGCGCCCGCCTCGGTGCCTCGATCGCTCGCGCTGGGCCGTTCGGGCCGAGTGCGGCTGACCCACGACCTGGTCGTCAAGGTCCTGAGTGATTCGGACCGGCCGCTCGACGTGCCGGCCGTGACCGAACGGGTGAACGGGCTCTCCCAGGTGGTCCCGCTGAAGCCGGACCGGATCCGCGAGCACCTGAAGGAACTGGCCGACACCGGACACGTGGAGCGGCACGGAAGCGGCTACCGCCGCACCAAGCGGCCGTACTTCGAGGTCAACCAGGACCACGCCGCGCTCGAGGCCCTGGCCGGACCGAGGATCTACGCTGAGCTCGAGGAACACAGCTTCCGGGGCCTGGGGGACCTGACCGCCCGCCGAAGCAAGTTCCGCAGCCTCGTGCTGGAGCCGAAGGGCTTCGACGACGAGACCGCGGCGCTCCTGCTCGCCGCCGTCCTGGTGATGATCGAGCGAGAGCCCGGCACCGCCGGACACGGCCCCTGGGGCGCCGCCGACCTCATCGGCTCCTCGTACCCGCGGCCGTACCAGCAGGAAGCGTTCGCGATCTTCCGTGGATACGGCTATCAGGGCCAGATCATCGAGGCGCCGACGGGGAGCGGCAAGACGCTGATCGGGATGATGTGCATCCAGGACTGGCTCACCACTTTGTCGCCCGGCCAGTCGATCCTGGTGCTGGTGCCGACCGTCAGCTATCAGCAGCAGTGGGTCGGCGAGCTCTGTTACAAGGAGACTGGACTCAAGCTCTCACCGCACCTGGTTTACACGGGGACCCCGGCGCAGGTCGAGACGGTCAGGGCCCGGACCGGCGTGATGCCCGCCGTCCTGGTCATGTCGTATCCGGCGCTCGCGCAGACAGGATCCGGGGTGGGGAAGGGGGGCTTTGACCGGGACTCGATCGAGATCTTCCTGCAGGGCGCCAACGTCCGTCACGTGATCTTCGACGAGGTCCACAAGGTCGTCGATGACCTGCGCAGCGTCTCCGCCGAGGTCACCAGGGTGCTGATCGAGTGGCTGCGTGACGGCAGCCTCCGGGGCGCCATCGGCTTCTCCGGCACGGCGGCGGCGTACCGCAACCGCTTCGCCCGGCTCGGGCTCGACCTCGTCCACGTGATGCCGGCGGCCGAGCTCATCGCCTACGGCTTCGTCGCGCCGTTTGCGGAGCTCGGTGTGCCGTTCGCCTACTCGGAGCGCGAGCAGCGCGTGCGCCAGCTCGTCGACGAGTACAAGGAGCTGCTGAAAAGCCTCCTGAACGAGGTCGTGGGGGCCGCCGCGCTGCGGGCCTGGTTTGCCGAGCTGGCGATGGACGACCGGGTTGCGATCGCTCGCGGGCTGCTGCGGATGGCGGCCGGCGCGGGGGCGGATCGCGACGCCGCCATCGCGGAGCGCCTGGCGAGCTGGGAAGCGGGCGGCGCCCTGAGGCTGCCTGAGGTGGGCATGGTCACGATCCTCCAGGTCCTGCGCGGCTGGTCGGACAGCGACCTGGTGGGTGCCGCGCTAGACGGGGACGCCGACGGCCGACGGGAGATCGCGGCGGCCACCCTGCGGCGTGCGGACGCCATCCGCACCGAGCTGGCTGGGCTCATCTACCGGCCCGAGGCCGAACGGCGGCTTACTGCGGCCGGCTGGGGCACGGCCGCTCCTGCGGGCGCCCGGGAGCTCGCGACCGCGGTGCTGCCGGCCGGGCAGCGGTCCGAGCGCTCGCGGGACGAATTGGCCGTGACGATGAGCGGCCTGTATCCGAGCCTGGTCGAGTGGGCGCAGCGGGTCGGCGAAGGCCGGGTCTCTGTCGTGCGGTCGATACTGGCGGCCGAGCGCTCGGTGCGCACGGTTCACGGGGTCATCGTGTTCGACGCCGGCACCCGCATCCGGTGGGATCGGACACCAGGACCGGCGCGGCCGGGCTACGGCGGTGCAGGGGGCATGTTCAGTGAGCTCCTCGGCGTACCGGCCGTCGTGCCGATGGCGGCGCTGTCGAGCGAGATCTACCTGCCCCACGATCCAGGCGCTCCGCTCAGCGGTGCCATCGCCGGATTCATCCGGCGCCGGATCGTGGTCGACGAGCAGGGTGACGCACTGCTCGCGATGCTGACCCAGGGCACCGAGCTGGAGCCGCGTCAGGTATCGACGTTGCAGTCAGCGGTGACGCGGCTGCTGGCCGCCGCGGTCGCGCCTGACGCGCCGCCGGGATCGGTGACGCGGCTGGTGGTGATGCCTCTGCGCCGGGTGGTGCGGGAGAACTTCAGAGGCGAACAGCGCGCCCGGCTGATGACCCGCCTCTCGACGCGTCAGTACCACCTCCGCCAGTGGTCGATGACCTTCAAGGCGTACCGGGAGATCGCGTTCCGCTTCGAGCGGGCTCAGGTGGCCGAGCTGCAGCGGGCCGACGGCAGCGTGCACCGGTTCGCCGTGATGCGCATGCCCGCGGGCGATCAGAAGCAGCTCACCTACGACCTGACGGCGCGGATCGTCGATTCGGACGAGCTGCCGGTCAACACGATCATCGTCTCATCCTGGGCCCGGACCGGCTGGAACGTGATCCGGCCGAACGTGCTCATCGACGCTACCGCCACCCGGGACGTGACGGCCTGGCAGCAGCTCCGCGGCCGGTCCATGCGCGCGATGCGGACGTGGACCAACGACTGCTACCGCCTGGTCCTGCTGCTCATGGGTTCGCGGCCGCTAGGCCCCGAAGGCGCCAGCGGGCTTCCGCCGGACGTGGCCGACGCCTACGAGGACATCATCCAGCACGCCGGGGGGGCGCCTGCTGACCTCGACGACGCGATGGCGGCAATCCTCACGAGCGCCGGCATCGACCTGCCGTCCGACGGCGGGGACGGGCACCGGGTTTCCGCGCTTGCCCCCGAGCTGCGCGCCGAGATGGTGACCCAGCTGATGATGCAGCGGAACAAGGTGACCCACATCTACGAGCTGGTCAAGGCGTACGGCAGCACGATGCAGATCCGCTTCAACCGGCAGGACAAGCGCTGGGACCGCGTCGAGGCGCTGGTCGCGAAGCACGCACGCGAGTATGCCGTCAACCTGCTGGACGGTGCCTACGGCCCGGGCGAGGGTCACGCCCCGATGGTCTACGCGGGCGACCCGCGGCAGGACGTCCCGTCCGCGCTCCGCAAACACCTGACCGAGACACTGCGAGATCGCGACGCGACGATCGTGAAAGGCTGGCTCGAAGGGATCGCGCAGGGCGGCGCGGAAGACCTCGGCCTGGACTAAGGCGCGGATCCCGGAAGCGTCTCACGCACGGGTGGTTGATTCCGGTACTGGTTCGCCGTGCTGGCTCCGGGCGGCGGTGAGGATGAGCTCGATGACGGTGTCGAGGGGGATCGCGGTGGAGTCGATCACCAGGTGGTACAACGACGCGTCGGCCGGGTCGACGCGGTACAGGCGCCGAACGTAGGCGGTGCGCGCCTTGTCAGCCGCTTGCAGGTGAGCGCTGGCCTGCTCCTGGCTGATGCCCTCGACCGTGGCGCCCTGGATGATCCGGCGGGCCGGCGGCCCGTCGAGCCGGACGTGGAAACCGCGGTCCTTGCCGAGTACCACCGCGGCGGCCCGGCCGAGGATCACGCCCCCGCCGCCGGCTAGCAGGTCGTTGATCCCGGCCTCGGCGCTGCACCGTAGGTCTTCGTCCTGATGCCGGGCGGACAGCGGTGACTGGGTCGGGCCGACCGGCATCGAGTGCGTCAGGGACGCGAGCAGCCGGTGGACCGGCGTCGCCTTCGCCTCCTCGACTACCAGCCGTTCATGGCAGGGGCCGGTCAATACGACCTGGCCCTCCGTGGACGTGGCGCGCTGCAGGAAGGGCAGGC
>Ga0335085_10006102_pt1 | contig 19130 bp, 12 predicted proteins | sample Lox_Sample_45_FD_206712 | JGI IMG/M metagenome (GOLD analysis project Ga0335085, IMG submission 206712) | Soil microbial communities from Loxahatchee National Wildlife Refuge, Florida, United States - Lox_Sample_4.5 | ecosystem: Environmental > Terrestrial > Soil > Wetlands | place: USA...
CTGGTGGTCAACGGCAACGGCACGATTGCCACGACCGTGGCCAACACGCAGATCCTCTTCGACGGCATTCCGGCGCCGATCATCTACGTTTCGGCAACGCAATCGAGCGTAATGGTGCCGTACGAAATTGCGGGACGCGCCACGACCAACATGACAGTCGTGTACCAGGGTGTGCCCTCGGTGGCGGTACCGTACAACGTACTTTCGGTGCTGCCGGGCATTTATACGCAGAACGCTTCAGGCACCGGTCCCGGGTCCATTCTGAACCAGAATTACAGCGTCAACGGGCCGGGCAATCCGGCAGCGGTCGGCTCGGTGGTGGCGGTGTATATGACCGGTGAAGGCGTCACCAATCCAGCGAGCCCGACGGGCGGGGTCGCGCCAGGCAATGGCACGGGGCTGAACAAGCCGGTAGTGGCGGTGACTGCGACGGTGGCCGGCATTCCCGCGACGGTGAATTACTACGGCTCGGCGCCGGACGAAGTTTACGGCGTCATGCAGGTGAACCTCACCATTCCGCCGGGCGTGCCCGCGGGCGCGCAGCCGGTGGTGATCAGCGTCGGCGGCATACAGACGCAGACCGGAGTGACGGTCAGCGTCGCTTCGAGCGGCACGGCCGAAGAGCAGTAACGTACACCCCGCGCGGGGTCTCGGAGGTATAGCGCAGCAACCGCTCCCTGACGGTCGCGGCTCGGATTGAGTGCCGAGTCGGAGCTTCAGTGGGCGCAAAACGCCCTGCTTCTCCCAATAGGAGCAGGGCGTTTTTCTTTTCTGTTGACGGCGCCCGCTATTCCGTCTTACGATATATTACGCGAGGCGTAATAGCATGTCCGACCCGACCATTCTCGTTCTGGCCAGCCTGGCCGACGGCCAAAAGCACGGCTACGCCATGATGGAAGACATCGAGCGATTTGCCGGCGTGCGGCTGGGACCCGGCACCCTCTACGGCGCCATCACGCGGCTGGAGCAACGCGGCTGGATTCGCGCAGTCGGCGGCGGCGAGCGGCGCCAACCGTATGTGCTGACAGCTTCAGGCCGCGCCTATCTGGCCGAGCAGACAACCGCGTTGAACCAGGTGGTGCGCACGGCACTCGGCAGGTTGAAACACGCATGAGACGGTGGACGCGGCTGGCAGCAGAACTGTATCCAGCCGCCTGGCGCGCGCGCTATGGAGCCGAATTCGAGGCCTTGCTGGAGGAGGCCGGCGGCGGCTGGCGCGTGCTGGGCGACGTGCTGAAAGGAGCTTTCGACATGCAGTTCAGTTCGTGGGGTTTTGGCAGGATCACGGCGATTACCGGCGCGGCAGGCCTGGCTGTGGCGGCGTTGGTTGGATGGCTCACGCCGAATCTGTACATATCCAACGCGGTGGTGAGCGTGTCGCCCAACGGTGACGGACAGAAGGTCGCCGAAAACCTGCGGCACGCCCAAGCCGCGGCGCTGAGCGACGATTCGTTGGCGTCGATGATTCAGCAGTTCAATCTGTACCCGAACGAACGCAAGACACAACCGATGGCGGATGTCGTCGCCGATATGCGCAATCGCCGGGTGATGATGGCGCCGCTCGGCGGTCACCGCAGCCCGAGCAAGGGCGTGTGGGCTTTCCCCGCGATCGAGGTGCGCTTCGCCGACCCGGACGCGGCCAAGGCGCAAGCCGTGAACCGCGAGTTGACCAGGCGGCTGATCGCGGCGGGACTGCCGGCAGTAGAAATCACGGTGCTCGATGCTTCGAGTCTGCCGCAGAGTCCCGCCGCACCGAACCGCGTAACGATTGTGCTATTCGGTCTGGCGATCGGGACGGCAGCGGGTCTGCTGTTTATGGGCGCGCGGCGCTGGCCGGCGGTGGCGCTAGCGGGCATCGGCGGAATGGTGGCAGCCTTCGGCGCGTCGTTCCTGATTCCGGAGCGTTGGACATCGATGGCGGTGGTACACATCACGCCGCCGGAAGCGGCCCCGCAGGTAGTGGCCACCGTCCGGCGCAGCGGAGGCGTGGACGCCGGAATGATCAACGCCAATCCCGGCACGCTGTATCTGCGCGCCGACGGCCGCGACCGGATGCAAACGCGGTTGGCAGTGCGGCAATCCGTCACGCGACTGATACAGGAGAGCGGGGCGCCCGATTCCGGCCGCGGCGTCGATTCGGTGGTAGTGCTCGATCCGGCCAGCCTTCCGCGCCAGCCGAGCTTCCCGAACCGCTTTTCGATCGCCGCCCTGGGCCTGCTGGCGGGCATGCTTGCTGGCGTGTGTTGGCGCTGGACCCGAACGCCGCGCGAAACGATTGCAACCTGAATGCATGGTGGGGAGTATATAGCTTGAGCGCCTGACTCAGAATGGGCGCGGCCGGAGGACAACCATGCAATCGTTGGCATACGCCACGGGGATCCTCGCAGTGACAGTTCTAGCGCTGGCGCAATCGGACGCGCCCGCACCATCCTTTGAAGCAGCCGATGTTCATGCAAGCCCGCACGGCGTGAGAGAAGGCGGCCTGTACGTGCATGCCAATCGCTTGGAACTGCACGGGATTACCATGCTGCACCTGATCACGACGGCTTACGACGTCAAAGAAGACAAGGTATTCGGCGGCCCGAACTGGCTGGATACCGACCGCTTCGAAGTGATCGCCAAATCCGCGCGAGCGATCAACGCGCAGACGTTCCGGCCGATGCTGCAGGCGCTGCTGGCGGAGCGTTTTCAGCTCAGGATCCGCAAGGAAGATAAGCCCCAGCCGGTGTTCGCCTTGATACCGACGAAACATGTGTTACTGAAAAAGAGCGCGGCGGAAGGGGAACCGCAGTGCAAGCGGACCAACGAAGACGGCTACATGACGTTGACCTGCCAGCACGTCACCATGACTTATCTGGCGGGGCTGCTGCCGGGCACGGCCCCGAATTATTTTAGTCATCCGGTGGTGGATCAGACCGGCCTGAGCGGGGCGTACGACGTGAAGCTGCAATGGACCGGCCGCGGCCAACTCGGCGGGGGCGATCCGGATCATCCGGGTATTTCTCTCTTCAATTATTTTGAAAAGCAGCTCGGTCTGAAGGTGGAGCAACAGACGCGGCCGGCGGAATCGCTGGTGATCGAATCGGTGAACGAAAAGCCTTCGGCCAATCCGCCCGGCACGGCGGAGAAGTTGCCGCCGCCGGTGGCCGAATTTGAAGTGGCTGAAGTGCGTCCCAGCAAGCCGGATACGAAGCCCGACTACCGCATGAAGAACGGCCGCATCGAAGCGATGGGCCTCACGATGAAGCAGCTCATCGGGTTCGCCTATGACTTAGACGACTACATGCTGCCGGGCGGCGAAAAGTGGCTGGAAACCGATCATTTCGACATCATCGCCAAGACCGATCCGAGCGTCACCGACGGCACGCTCGAGGCGATGCTGCGGACGTTGCTGGCCGAGCGGTTCCACTTGAAATGCCACTTCGAGGAGCAGCCTGTTTCGGTTTGGGCGCTGACCGCGCCGAAGGGCCAAGGCAAACTGCGCACGTCCGCCGGCGAGGAGCATGCCGGTTGCACGCGCACTCCGGGTGACGGCGTCTTCACTTACTCCTGCCGCAACACGACGATGGCGCAGTTTGCGGATAAGATGCCCACGGTCGGTGGAATCATCAATTATCTTTACGAACACCCGGTAGTGGATCTGACCGGCTTGAGCGGCTCCTACGATTTTGAGATCGTGTGGTCGCCACCGGCGCGCGTGTATGGCCGGGGCGGCCGCGGGGACGGCGCAGCACCCCCATCGGCAATGCCTACCGCAAGCGCGCCCACCGGGGGATTGACCATTTTCGAAGCGATCGCGAAACTCGGGCTGAAGCTGTCGGTGGAGAAGCATTCGATGCCGGTCGTGGTGATCGACCACGTGGACCGGACGCCGGATAATTAGCGCTTGTGATCAACTAACTCCGATAGCGCTGGGGACCGCTCCCGTTGATCACGGCCCGGAACAGCGGGAGCGGTCCGGCCTCGAGCACAACGGTCGTCCTCGACAGAGCGGTTCCGTCAGATAATTAGAGTCGCATGACTCGTAGGGATTTTCTCGCCAGTGGAGCGGCAGCGCTCGCGGCATCGCGAAGAGCACGGGCAGCGGAGCCGCAGCCCAACATCATCTTTCTATTGGCCGACGATCTCGGTTACGGCGATACGAGTAGTTACGGCGCCGAGCGCGTGCGCACGCCGAACATCGACCGCTTGGCGGCGCACGGCGTGCGCTTTACCGACGCGCATACCAGCGCCGCCACCTGCACGCCCTCGCGATACTCGATCCTCACCGGGGAATATGCGTTTCGCGTGCCGGACGCCAAAGTCCTCCCGGGCGATGCGCCGGCGCTGATTCAACCGGGACGCGTAACGCTGGCTTCGATTCTGCGCGAGCGCGGCTACCGCACGGCAGCAATCGGCAAGTGGCATCTCGGATTAGGCAATGGCCACCTGGATTGGAATGGCGAGATCCGGCCGGGACCGCTCGAAATCGGCTTCGACGAGAGCTTCATCATACCGGCCACCGGCGACCGGGTGCCGTGCGTGTACGTGGAGAATCATCGCGTGGCCAACCTCGATCCGCGCGATCCCATCAAGGTGGATTACCACGGTCCGCTGGACGATTCGCCCACCGGCAAGACGCATCCCGAACTTCTGAAGATGAAGCCGAGCCACGGTCACGACATGACTATCGTCAACGGGATCAGCCGTATCGGCTACATGAGCGGCGGCAAATCGGCGCTATGGAACGACGAGACTATCGCCGATACATTGACCGCGCGGGCGCTCTCGTTCATCGACCGCAACGCCGCGCGGCCGTTCTTTCTGTACTTCGCCACGCACGATATTCACGTGCCGCGTTCGCCGAACCAGCGCTTCCGCGATTCGACCACTATGGGGCCGCGCGGCAACGTGATCGCCGAGTTGGACTGGTGTGTGGGGCAGGTGGTGGACCGCCTGGAACAGCGCGGCCTGCTGTCCGACACGCTGCTGATCTTTTCGAGCGACAACGGCGGTGTGGTGGACGACGGTTACCAGGACGACGCGGTCACGAAGCTGGGATCGCACCGCCCCAACGGACCTTTGCGCGGCGGGAAGTATTCGAACTTCGAAGGCGGCACGCGCGTCCCGCTGATCACGCACTGGCCGGGCCACATCCGGCCGCGGGTTTCGAACACGCTGGTGGCGCAGATGGACCTGGTGCGGTCGCTGGCGCAACTGACGGGCGCAAGCTTAGCACCGGGCGCCGTCCGCGACAGCGAAAACGTGCTGCCCGCGTTGCTGGGCGAATCCACGAAAGGCCGCCGGCTTCTGGTGGAACAGGCGGGCGATCTTTCGCTGCGCGAAGGGACCTGGAAGTACATCTCGCCGGGCACGGGGCCGAAAATCCAGGTGAACACCAATACCGAGATGGGCACCGATCCTGGTCCGCAGCTTTACGACCTGGCTGCCGATATCGGCGAAACGCGCAACCTTGCCGCGCAGCAGCCCGCTCGCACTACCGCGATGGCGGAAACGCTGCGGAAGATCGCGACGCAGTGAGGGCTGCGGGCGCGGCATCGGGTTGCCGCCGGTCAGGCTCCTCTCAGAAACGGGACCAGTTTTCGGAAGTACGCTGCCTGATCGTCGTACATCGCCAGGTGGCTGCCTTTTTCGCTGATCCAGGCTTCGGCGTGCAGCATGGACGCGGCCATCTTGCGTAGGTCGTCGGCGGACATGGTGTCGTAGCGCGCCCCCATTACTAACGTGGGAACGTGGATCTTCGGCAGGTCGGCCCAGCGCTCCCAATTCTTGAGCCTGCCGGTGATGACGAACTCGTTGGGCCCTTGCATATAGTTATAGATCTTCTGATTCATGTTGCGAAGGGCGCGCTCGACCGGCTCGGGCCAAGCCTGCAAGCGGCATAAGTAGCGCGAGTAGACCTGCCCGATCATCACCTGCTCATATTCCGGCGCGTCGTACTTACCCGCTTTTTCGTACTGGTCGAGTTTGGCGATGACGTCCGGCGGCAAGGCCGCGCGCAATTCGGCGGCGTGCTTTTCGTACGCCTGAATACCCGCGGTCATGTCTGAAATGATCAGCCCGTGTAAGTGCTGCTGATAAGCCAGCGCGTACTCGATGGCCAGCATGCCGCCCCACGAGTGGCCGTACAGATAAAACTGCTCGAGGCCCAACTCGCGGCGGACCGTTTCCACCTCGTCGCGGAAGCGCTCGATGGTCCACAGCTTCGGATCGCCGGGCTTATCGGAATTGCCCGAATCGAGCTGATCGTAGTAATACATCTCGATTCCATTGGGCGGCAGAAAATCTTCGAAGCACTCGAAGTAGGAATGGTCGAGTCCTGGCCCGCCGTGCAGCAGCAGGACTTTTATTGGACTCCGGCCCAGCCTCTTGGTCCACACCCTGTGGCCGCCACCGACGTCGATCATGCGCACGCCGCCGGTGCGCACCTCGGTATAGTCGGAGATCACCAGCGCGGCCGAGTTACTTGCGGACTGGGGCGCTGGCGATGTGTGGCAAGCCGATCCCACCGCCATCCCCGCGGCGATCGAGGAGAGAAATGCCCGTCGTTGCATTCAGGCATTTTATGTACAAAGACGGCCTGGAGTAAACTGAAAATCGCCCGAGGAGCGGACCATGACACGACGTAAGCTTCTACAATCGGCGCCCCTGTTGGCGGCCGCGCAGGCGGCTCCGCAGCAGAGTTCGCCGCCCAACATTCTGCTGGTGATTTCCGACCAGTTTCGCGCCGACGCCCTCGGCTGCATGGGAATGAATCCCATGGGCCTGACGCCCAACCTGGACGGCCTGGCGCGTCGCGGCGTGCTGTTCCGCTCGGCGATGGTGAATCATCCGGTATGTGCGCCGGCACGAGCCTGCCTATTCACCGGGCAGTACGAAGAGAAGCACGAGGTGTGGCACAACGGTCCGGGCCTCTCGCCCAACGCCACGACGCTGGCGACGGTGCTGCGCGGGCGCGGATACTCTGCCAACCTGATCGGCAAGTGGCACCTTTCGCCAGGCGGTGATCCGGCCACCACCGCCGGTCCGGTGGCGCCCGAGCATCGCGGCGGGTTCCTGGATCTGTGGGAGGCTGCGAATACGTTGGAGCATACGTCGCACGCCTATGAAGGCAACCTCTACGATGGCGCGGGCAAGGCGATTCCCTTCTCCGGCGTGTATCGCGACGAGTTCCTCACTAATCGCGCGGTGGACTTCTTGCGCACGCGCGCCAAGCCGCCGTTCCTGCTGGTGATGTCTTATCTCAACACGCATCACCAGAACGACGTAGACCTGTACATTCCGCCGAAAGAACTGGCCGGCAAGTACAAGGACTTTTTCGTGCCGCAGGATCTGCGTCCGCTGCCCGGCTCATGGCCGAGCCAGCTTGCGGATTATTACGGCTGCGTCACCAGCATCGACAATGCCGTGGGGACGCTGACCGGAGCGCTGAAGCAGCAGGGCTTCCTGGACAATACCATCGTGCTGTTCATGAGCGACCACAGTTGCCACTTCAAAACGCGCAACGCGGAGTACAAGCGCAGCCCGCATGAGAGCTCGATCCACATTCCGCTGATTATGGCCGGCCCGCGATTCAACCGCTCGCTCGAACTGCGCAACTTAGTGAGCCAGGTGGATATTACGCCGACGCTGCTTGAGGCTTGCGGCGCGCCGGTGCCATCGTCGATGCAGGGACGCAGTTTTCTGCCGCTGGTGGAGGGCCGCGGCGAAGGCTGGCGCGACGAGGTCTATATCCACATGAGCGAGTTTATGACCGGCCGCGTCCTGCGCACGCCGCGCTGGACATATGCAGTGGCCGCGCCGAAGCGTCCCGGATGGCGCGCCGTGCCCGAGGCGGATATGTATGTGGAGTACATGCTGTACGACAATTACGCCGATCCGTGGCAGCATACGAATTTGGCGGGCCGCACCGAGACGGCGAGTGTATCGAAGGAATTGCGCGAGCGATTACTGGCACGCATTGCCGAGGCTGGCGGCAAGCAGCCCACGATCGAGCCGAGTTGGTTCCCGTATAGCTGAGCGGACGGGTTGAACTATGAGGAAAGCCAATACGAAAGCCGCGCGCGCATCAGGGCTTTTCGCCGCAGCGTGACGATTCCGGCGGAATTGGCTGTCGAAATCGAGCGTTTGGACACTGCCTCGTCCTCTTCGGAAAAATCTTCTCGACCGGGTGGCAAAAGGCCCAGATTTCACTTGGCGACCTCAGCCACCTGCAGGAGTGGGTGAACCGCGGCTCGACTGCGCGCCGGACGGCGATTGTTACAAAGACTTGGGCTCCTTCATGATTTGTGGAACCGGCGAGTGGCCCAAGGCAATTCTGATCAAAGGCATGGCGCCCTTCGGATCTCCCATCGAATAGCCGGCGCGTCTTACTGATCGTCCTTCACGATCTCCACATAATCCAGCCCGGCAGGCTCAGCACCATCGGGCACGCCTTCGACTCGGATCTGGTCGCCCGGACGCAGCGCGACGCCGGTCAGTTGCCGGCGCGTGGAAGAAGTCGAATCGAGGCGGCGCGTGGGCGGCAGTTTGCGGTCGGCGGACCACTCATCCACCAGTTGCTTGCCGATCCACAACCGGTAGTGCGACGCGCCGTCGTTCTGATCGAAATATTGTACCCGCACGGTGTACCATCCGGGCCCGCCGTGATACGTCAGCGCCGCGGTACACGATGCCGCTGCGCAGCCCACGGCCTTGCCGCCGGAAGCATCTTCGGAAGGCGTCACGTCGTGCACGGTGTAGCCTTGCAACTCCATCTGCTCGGCTTCGAAGCGGCCGGGGTAATGGCCCACGCGGCCCTTGGCGTCGGCGATGCCTGAAGCGTGCGCGAACCAGTTGGTGACCGCATCGCGCCACACTTCGGCCTGGCCGGCCTGATACTCGAGTTGCGCCAGCACTTCCTGGTAGCGGCGCTCATCCACCAGACCCGCGAGCCGCCGCCACGCGCGCACGTAGCCCTCGACCGCCTCGGCGCCTTCGTAGTGCGAGTCGTAGATGTACTGGATCACCGTTTTGCCGCCGTGCAGCACGTGCGTGTAGGGCACGTGGTGGAACCACAGCAGCAGGTCGTCGGGACAGGTGGTCATCGATTCGTACATGCGCGCGACTTCCGGCCGATATTGGCCCGCGAACCCGGTCCCGGTGGCCGACGTGCGGTCCATGCCGGCGCCCTTTTCGTCGGCGCGATGCCACTGCCCCCAGCCGTTGCGCTCGGAGGCTTCTACGTTCACGCCGAAATGATTGCCGGTGATGTCGGTGAGCGTCTGCAAGCCCAGCGGCCCGGTGTAATTCTCGTAGGTGCGCCAGGAACTGAGTTGCATCTGCTCGATGGTGCGATCGACCGTTTCGTTGGCCCCGAAGGTCAGGCGCGTCCATTCCGCGGCGATCGCGGCGGCGGTCAGATCGGGATTCCACGCCAGCCGCCCGAAGCCGTACAGGTTGGCCTGCGACATGTGGTTGCCCAACCAGTTCTGGTCCATGCCGACGTTTGCCACGCCCACGAATCCGCCGGTGGGCCGGTGAAACACCTTGCCTGCGGCCAGCGCTTTCACCGGCGTGGCGGAGGTACCGGCGTGCAAATCAAAATCGAGCACCTCTTTCCACATCGGCGGCAGATAGACCATGTGGCGTGCCTGTCCGAAATATTCCTGCGTGACTTGCAGTTCGATGGCCTGGTTGGTCTTCTCGAGCGCGCCGAACAGCGGCGAAGCCGGCTCGCGCACCTGAAAATCGATGGGGCCGTTCTTGATCTGAATGACGACGTTGTCGTCGAACTTGCCATCGAGGTCGTGGAAGTTATCGTATGCGGCACGGGCGCGATCGTTCTTGGGATTGCGCCAATCCATGTGGTGGTCGTAGACGAAGCCGCGGTACAGCAGCAGTCCGCCATGCGGCGCCAGCGCGCGCGCAACGACGTTGGCCGCGTCGGCATGCGAGCGGCCGTAGGTGGAAGGACCCACGCGGCCTTCCGAATCGGCCTTCAGCACGAAGCCTCCGAAATCCGGCACTGCGCGGTAGATCGCGTCAACGGTGGACTTCCACCAGGCCGCGACGCGCGCATCGAGCGGATCGAACGAGTCGAGCTTGCCGATGGACTGCGGGCTGCCGAAATCCACCGCCACCACCACGCGCACGCCCCACGGACGAAAGGCCGCGGCGATGCGCTGGATATTCGGCAGAAACTCCGGCGTCAACACCTGCGGATTGGCGTTGACGTTGTTGATCGAGCACCCGTCGATGCCGAGCGAGGCGAGCAGGCGGCCATAGTCGGAGACGCGCGACAGGTCTTCGCGCGCTGTGTTGTTCTCCCAGAAAATCGACGGGCCGCCGTAGCCGCGCTCGATCGAGCCGTTGAGGTTGTCCCACTGATTCACCCAGCGGATGGGCGCGTACGGCGCCTGATGCTCGTCGAGATTGGCCAGCGACCCGCCGAGCGCGATGCGGCGCAACAGCGCGAAGCTGCCGTACAGAATGCCGCGGCCGTCTGCGGAGGCGACGACCAGGTAATGCCGGCCCCCTGCCGTGACTGACTTCAGCCAGAAGCCATCGGCGGGAATCGCGACGTCGAGGTGCCAATCCGGCGCGGCGCGGCGGATCTCCTCGATCGTGCCGAGCACCAGCGCATCTTCCGCCGGCAGCGCCGACGCCGTGCGCAGCGTGCGTCCCAGCATGCCGCGGACGCCTCGCACGATTTCGGATTGCGCGCTGCGCGCTGGCTCGGAATCGTCGAGCAGCGAGAGGACAGCCGGCATCGATTGGCGCGCACCGGACAACGCGGCGCCTTCGAGCGGCGCGTACCGCAGCCAGGCATCGGCACCGGTTTCGGCATGCAAAGCGATGGCGCACAGGGCGCCCATCACGAACTTGTGCATGGCAGGCTCTCCTTTATGAATTTACGCCCGACGCCAGGTAGCCACCATCCACCGCGATGCACTGGCCGGTCAGGAAACTGGCGCCATCGGACGATAGCAGCACCGCCGCGCCTACCAGCTCCGCCGGCTTGCCGAAGCGGCCCATCGGCGTGCGCGCCAGCAGTTCCTGCCCGCGCGGCGTATCGTTCACGATCTGGCTATTCAGCTCGGTCGGAAAAATTCCCGGCGCGATGGCGTTTACCGAAATGCCGTCGCGCGCCCACTCGCAAGCCAGGCTGCGGGTCAGCGACAGCAGCGCCGACTTGGCCGCGCAATAGGCGGCCACGCGATGGAACGCCAGGTACGACCCCAGCGACGCGATGTTCAGCACGCGCCCACGCCCGGAAGCCTTCAGCGGCTCATAAAACGACTGGCAGGAGCGCAGCGAGCCGCCCAAATTGGTGTCCATCAGCGACGACCACTGCTCCTCGCACACCGTAGCGGTGTCGTGCATGAAGGTGTAGCCGGCGGCGTTGACCAGGTTGTCCACCACCCCGAAACGCTCGATCACCGCATCGCGCAAGGCGTCGACCGATCTGCGGTCGCGCACATCGGTCACACAAGCCAGCGTTTCGCGGCCCAGACGTTGGATGGCGCAACAGACCTCCTCGACCGCCGCCTGCCGCCGGCCGGTGGGCACCACATGCGCGCCGTGCTCCGCCAGCCCGAGTGCAATCTGGCGGCCGATGCCCGAGGTGGCGCCGACTACTACCGCAACGCGGCCGGTCAGGTCCAGGCAGTTTGGCATGTTAGTAAGGTATCTCCGGCACGCGATCGCTTTTCGGATCGGCCCAGCGGTCGTTGGGGATGATCGGCGTCCAACCCGGGCGGCCCGGATCCTGATCGTACGCATAGCCGCCCAGGCGCCGGTACAGCTCCTGGTATTCGCGTAGCTTTTCGCGATTCAGCCGCACGCCGAGACCCGGGCCTTCAGGCACGCGGATGGCGCCGTCTTCGTAACGCATCAGGCCGCCTTCAATAATATCGTCCGTCAGATGATGATAATGCGCGTCGGCGGCAAAGGAAAGGTTGGGCAGTACCGCACCCAGGTGCAGCATGGTGGCAAGCTGGATGCCCAGTTCGCCCGACGAATGCACGGCCACGCCGAGTTGAAACGTCTCACACACCGCCGCCGCCTTGACGCACGGCCGGATGCCGCCCCAGAATGTCGTATCGAGCAGAATCACATCCACCGCGGTATCGAGCACGTTGGCGGCGAGCTGCTCGAAGTTCACCACCACGGTGTTGGTGGCAAGCGGCATTCCGACCATGGCGCGCGTGCGCCGCATGCCGTTGAGCCCGAACACCGGGTCTTCCAAATAGTCGTTGCGCAGATCTTTGATGGCCTGCCCGAAGCGGATGGCCTGCTCGGTGGACCAGACCGCGTTGGGGTCGAAGCGCAACGAATCCTCGGGGAAAGCCGCCGCCAGGGCGCGGTAGCATTCCAATTCGTAATCCTGCGGAAAGACGCCGGCCTTCAATTTATGCGTGTGAAATCCGCAGCGCCGCTTCAGTGCACAGGTAAATTCTACAAGCTGCTCGGGCGTGCGCACTTCACCTTCGCCGGTCCGTGGGTTAGGATAGCGAAAGAAACAGTAAGTGGCGAAGGGTACGCGGTCGCGCAACTTACCGCCCAGGATGTCGCATACCGGCACGCCCCATGCCTGCCCCAGTATGTCGAGACAGGCGAACTCCAGCGCGGCCAGCACCTGGGTCCGGTTGTTATACAGCGACGCAGTCGGGTTGGCAATCAGGAAGCGCATCTCCTCCAGTCGCGCCGGGTCGTGCCCGACCAGGTACGTCTTCATCGCGCGGAACATCGCCTCGGCCGATTCGCCGCCGCCGCCCATCTCGCCGAGACCGATCAGCCCGTTGTCCGTTTCCACTTCCACGATGGTGCGGACGAAGCGACCCCAGTGGCACCCGTTGGCATGCCGCAGGGGCGCCTCCAGCGGGACTGTCACCGTGGTCGCGCGAATGTCCCGAATGCGCATATTAAGTTTCATGATACAACAATAGGCCGTTAATTTTAAGATCGTGACGCAGACCGCGCGGAGACGCGGAGAAACCAAACGTGGAGGCGCAAATTGATTCATTATGCCGTGTTACGCCGCGTCAACCGCATGTCCGCGTCAATTCTCCTACCCTTGACTTTAATGCTAAATTGCTATATATAGTTTGAGACTGCAACGAATGCGCGGAGGAATGGGTCTTTCGTCCGCGCCCTGTGTGGAGGTTAGGCAAAGCTGTATGAGTATGCGAACTCGTTTTTCCCTCTGGGCCATGCCCGCCCTGCTCGCCTTGTGGGGCGCCACCGCGCACGCCCAAGTGTTATATGGAACCTTGACCGGCAATGTCGTCGATCCCAGCGGGGCCGCTGTCGCCGGCGCTAAAGTCGAAGCGCAGAACGTGGAAACCGGCGTCGCCCGGGACACCAATACCGACGAACGTGGCGCTTACCTGTTCCCCAACGTCGGATCAGGCGTTTACAAGATCACCGTCACGGCGCATTCCTTCAAGACCACCATTGAAAGTAACGTCATCGTCAACACCAGTGAAGTCCGCCGCGTGGACTTTTCGCTGCAAATCGCCCAGACCAACGAAACTGTAGAGGTTTCGGCGGCTGCCGCGGTTCTGCAAACTGACAGGGCCGATATCCATTCCGAGGTTACCTCGCAGGAAGTCACGGAGTTGCCGTATCAAGGCACGGAGGGCAAGAACTTTCAATCGCTGCTGCTTCTGCTGCCCGGCGCGAATACCACCGCCGGCACCGGCGAAGCCAATTCGCAGGCCGGCAACCCCCAGCGCGCCGTCACCGTGTCCATGAACGGCGCATCCTCGCAAGCCAACGCCACCCGCCTGGACGGCACCATGAATGCGTATCCGTGGCTGCCGGTGAACATCGCCTACGCGCCTTCCACCGAGGCCATCGAGACGGTCAGCATCAGCGCCAACGCGTTCGATGCCGAGCAGGGCGCGGCCGGCAGCGCCGCCATCAACGTCACCATCAAATCGGGGACCAACAATCTCCACGGGGTCTTATTCGAACGCAATACGAATAACAACCTCACCGCAATCAACAATTACTTCACCCACCCCGGGCGGTTGGGTAAGAACATCTTCAACCAGTACGGCTTCGCCATCGGTGGCCCGGTCTGGATTCCCAAAATCATCCATGGCAAGAACAAGCTGTTCTGGTTCATGGATTACGAGGGTACCAAGAACAACCTGTATGCGGCCGATCCTAATCTGACCCTGCCCACGGCGGCCATGCGCACCGGCGATTTCAGCGCCACCGGAACCACGATCTACGATCCGACCACGGGAAACCCCGATGGCACGGGCCGCTCACCGTTTCCGGGAAATGCCATCCCTTCCAACCGGATCTCTCCGGCAGCGGCAAAGCTGACGAGCCTCCTGCCCGCGCTCACGAGAAATCCGACTCCCGGCAACAATACCAATTACTTCAGTAATTACGACGCCTACGGCGGGACGACTTACAGTGTGGATCGCTGGGACTGGAAGGTCAGTTACGATCCCACCGCGAAAGCCATGATCTGGGGCCGCTACAGCCTCTCCCCGATGGCCATCGTCACTCCCTTTGTTTTAGGCCCCGCGAGGGGCGACGCCTACGCCGGCGGCAATCCCGGCACGGCCGGTGGGCGCGTCCAGGTGTCGGCCGCGGGCCTCACTTACAGCTTCACTCCCACGCTCCTGTTGGATGGCAACGTCGGCTACACGCGACAAAACATCGGCGCCAACGGCGACCCGGACGATGGCGACTACGGCACCGACGTCCTCCACATCCCCGGCACCAATGGCCCCGGCGCTAACTACACGGGCATTCCGGGCTTTCAGGTCTCCGGCATCGCCAATATGGGAAACACCAACACCGGCAGCCCCTTCCAATTCCGCGACAATCAGTACACGAGCACGATCAACGTCACCAAGATCAAGGGCGCGCACAACATCAAGGTCGGTTGGGAATACGATAAGTACGCGCTGAATCACTTTCAGCCGCAGGGCGGCACTTTCGGCACCGCGCGCGGCACGTTCGGTTTCGATGGTTCGCTGACCGCTCTCAAGGGCGGCACTTCCATCAACAACGGCAGCCCGTCGAATTCCTGGGCGCAGTTCCTTCTCGGTTTCCCGTCCAGGGTCGGCAAGGTGACTCAATTCACCAACCCCATCGCGCTTCGATTCGCCACCTGGTCCGCCTATGCCCGCGATATTTGGCAGGTGACCAGCAAGATGACGATCGACTATGGCGTACGATGGGAATACTACCCCATCTACTCGCACGACCATTTTGGCGCCACTCGCTTCGACCCGAGCAACGATTACATTTACATCGGCGGGGAAGGCGGCGTACCATGGGACGCCGGCGCGACGGCCAGTAAGAAGAACTTCGCTCCTCGCGTGGGCATCGCCTACCGTCTCGATTCGAAGACGGTCGTGCGCAGTGGTTACGGCATCAGCATCGATCCGGACAACATGCGCAACCAGCGCAACCAGTACCCGGCGATCGTCAACACGGATATCAGCCCGCTCAATACGTACCAGTTCATCAGCTACGCCGGGGTGGCAAATACCGATGGTTCCAGCCAGGTTTCGCTGGCTGATGGCCTGCCTTTGCCCAACTTCCCGAACATCTCGGCGGGCATCATCAAACCTTCCGCGACGCCTTCGCTGACTACCTATCTGCCCAACACCAGCACCAACACCTTTCCGGCGTACTTCAACCGCGGCTACTACCAGAACTGGAACTTCTTCGTGCAGCACGAGTTTTCCCCGACCCTGTGGGCGGAAGCCGGATACGCCGGCATGCACGGGGTGCACACGCAGATCAACGTGAACATCAACGGAGCAGCCCCGGGCACCGGCACGGCAGGTGAACAGCTTTATCCGACCGTCACGGCCACCATCCTGAGTTATGAGCCGTTCGGCGATTACCTGTACGATGCCTTGCAGATGCGAGCGCGCAAACGAATCGGCGCGTCGCTCATCGGCGCCAACTATACCTGGTCCAAAGGCCTCGACAACATGAACGGCGACAATGGCGATTCCGGGCTCTTCCGCGCCTACCCGGTGTCTTACCGGCTGGACAAGGCCCTCAACGGCATCGTGCGCGAGCAGACGCTGTCGGTTTACGTGATCTACCAATTCCCCTTCGGAGTGGGGCACAAGTGGCTGAGTCACGGGATAGCCACCTATCCGCTCGGCGGATGGCAACTTAGCACCATCGTCAGCCGGTACTCCGGACTCCCCATCACCACCATCGGCACCACCTCCAGCATCAATGCGAACGGTCAGACCAACACCGCCAATCAGATCAATGCGAACGTGGCGATCCTGGGCGGACATGACCAGACCCATCCCTATTTCGACGGATCCGCCTTCGCGAATCCGCCGGCGGGCGTGTTGGGGTCGGTCGGCAGAGACCTGCTCATCGGCCCGGGCTTCTTTCAGATGAACGCGAGCATTTCCAAGCAGTTCGTTTTCAAGGAAGGAAAGCTCAAGTTCCAGTTGACCGGGGAAGCCTTCAACCTCACCAATACGGTGGTGTTCGCCAACCCGGGCGGCAGTTGCTGCTGGACCGCCAACGCCACCACCGGCGCGACGAATTACAACGGTTTCGGCACCATCTCCAACCAACAGTCCTCTCCAAGGTACTTACAGGTGGGTGGTTATTTGCGGTTCTAAGTTCGTAAGTGACAGGGCGCCTGCGCAGCTTGGCAGGCGCCCTCCTCATGCCGTTCCCGCCCGCCAGCCTACCGACCGCGCCACGTGCCCAAGATGCCTACGCGTCCAACCGTTCCTCTTGTACCAGGGCCAGCGGAGGAAGCCATGGAACTTTGACTTTTCGTTGTTTCCTTCGAGCACAGTCACCGATGTCCTGCGCTATGGTCCCGGCGAACCCGGTCCCGTCGAATCGATCAAGAAGGCCACTTTCAGCCGTGCCGGCCAAACGGTTCTGTGTACCGACAGCTTTGTGAAGCACGCGTTTACCTTCACACCGTCCTTTTCGTGCTTCGTCACCTGCGACTCGGAGGAGCAGATCCAGCGGCTGACCGCCACGCTCTCCGAGCACGGCGCGACCCTCATGACGCTGGGCAACCATAGCTTCAGCCGCATGTTCGCCTGGGTCAACGACCGCTACGGCGTCTCATGGCAGTTGAATCTCGATTGATCGACGGCGCGCTAGGGCTCGTCGCACAATAGGAATCAGAGGATATGGTTCCATTCCTGGTTCTCGTCACCGCCACATTGGCGTTCCGAGCCGCCGGCGCTGCCGGTGTCCAACTGTTGAACGGCTGGACCCCATGCTTGCGGGCCGGCCTTGCACTGATGTTTTTGTTGACCGCCTCGGCGCATTGGGGAAAGCGCAGAGCAGACCTGATCGCAATGGTTCCCCCGGCGTTTCCCCGCCCTGCGCTGATTGTTACCGTTACGGGCGTCCTGGAAATCCTGGGGGCGCTGGGACTATTGCTGCCGCCGGTTGCACCCGTGGCAGCCGCATGTTTGGCCTTGCTGCTGTTGGCGATGTTTCCGGCGAACGTGCGTGCGGCACGTCAGAATCTGCAGATCGGAAATACCGCGGCTACCCCATTGCCGCTGCGAACGGCGTTGCAGATTGTTTTCATCGCAGCGTTGGTGGTTGCGGGTTTACCGAGCGCCTTCGGCCTCGAATAGCCGCGGCGCAAGCCAGCCCGCTACTCATGCCGCAATGCCACCATCGGCTCGATGCGCGTCGCCTTTCTCGCCGGCGCCCAAACGGCCATCAACGCCGCTCCCAGCAGCACCGCCGCCACCACTCCGAACGTCACCGGATCGGTCGGACGCACACCGTACAGCATGCGCGTCATCAACCGCGCCAGGAGCAGCGCGCCTGCGACGCCCGCGGCCGCGCCCGCGAGTACCTGCGTCATCCCTTGAGCCACGATCATCCGCAGCACCTCGGCTCGGCCAGCGCCCAGCGACACGCGAATACCGATCTCGTGCGTGCGTCGCGCCACGGCATAATTCATTACACCGTAAATTCCCACCGCCGCCAGCAGTAGCGCTACCGCGCCGAACATCCCCAGCAGCAGCATCTCGAAGCGCGGCTGCGCAGTCGCGTCGCGCACCACGCCGTCCATCGTCAAGACTTCGGAAATCGGCAGGTTGCGATCCATCGCCCAGACCGTCCGCTTCACCGAGGGCGCGAGTTCGGCCGGGTCGCCCGCCGAGCGCACCACCAAGGTGATATACGCAATGTGCGAACCGAGGCCGCCCGCGCCCAGGAAATCGCTATTCTGTAACGCCGCCAGGTATACCTCCGGTTCCGGATCGGCCGCCCATGCGTCCTGCTTGGCGTTCTTCACGATGCCGATCACGGTCAGCCACGTGGGTGCGTGACCCTTGTCGTCATCGAAGCTGATGCGCTCGCCGATCGGGTTCGCGCCCGGCCAATACTGCGCGGCGGCCCGCTCGTTGATCAGCACCACGCCCGGCGCGCGCGCATCATCGCTTTCGGCGATTGGCCTCCCGCGCAACACCGGCAATCGCATGGTTTCGAAATACCCCGGCATCACGATGCGGTAAATGCCTTCAGGCGATTCTCCCGGCCGTGGCTTGGGCCGCCCTTCGATCGCGAACGACCAACCCCACAGGTCACCGGCCAGCGGCAGGTGATTGATGCCGCCCGCCGCTTCGACGCCAGGAATGGCGCGCACACGCTCCAGCAAGCTGCGGTAAAACACTTCGCGCCGCCCCGGTTCGGTCTCCGCGGAGCCGGCCACCGACACCACCATCGACAGCACATGGTGCGGATTGAATCCCGGATCGACATCCTGGAGCGCGGCGAAACTGCGGATGGTCAGACCGGCGCCGGTCAGCAGCACAAACGCCAGAGCGAATTCGGAGGCCACCAGGAAACCGCGCAACCGGTTGTGGCGGCTGCCATCGCCGGCGCGTCCGCCTTCCTTGAGCGCGCCACTCAGATTGCCGCCCGCCGCCTGCATAGCCGGTGCGAGTCCGAACACCAGTGCGGTCAGCAGCGTCACGCCGAGCAGGAACAGCGCCACGCGCCCATCGATCGACACGCTATCGAGCCGCGGCAGTTCGGCCGGGCTGAGCGCCACCAGCGCCCGCGTCCCCAACACTGCCAGCACCAAACCGGCCATCGCGCCAATCGCCGCCAGCAGCAGATTCTCGGTAAGGAATTGGCGCACCACGCGC
>Ga0335085_10006103_pt1 | contig 19129 bp, 17 predicted proteins | sample Lox_Sample_45_FD_206712 | JGI IMG/M metagenome (GOLD analysis project Ga0335085, IMG submission 206712) | Soil microbial communities from Loxahatchee National Wildlife Refuge, Florida, United States - Lox_Sample_4.5 | ecosystem: Environmental > Terrestrial > Soil > Wetlands | place: USA...
TCGCGGGCCCCACACGCCCTGCCTCGGGATGATCGCAGGCTAGACCGGGGCGGCCATCAGGGGGAAGGTCACGGGCGGTGATCTTGCACGCCGTTGCCAAATCGCAATAGGAAAACCGGGATGACCCCGGCGGCGGCGCAGGTATTCCGCCCGCTGCCGCCGGGCCGGGGCGCTGTTATCGTTGCCGCCGGAGGCTTTGCGATGGCGATCGACTGGGCCGGACTGCGGGCGGCCGCGGCCGAGGTGGCGCAGCGGGCGTACGCGCCCTACTCGGGGCTGCGGGTCGGGGCGGCGGGCGAGACCGGCGATGGCCGGGTCGTGGTGGGATGCAACGTCGAGAACGCCTCCTACGGCCTCACGCTCTGCGCCGAATGCGGCCTGGTCTCCGCGCTGCACGCGGCGGGCGGCGGCCCGCTGGCCGCGGTGAGCGTGGTCTCCGGGGACGGGCAGCGTCTCCTCCCCTGCGGGCGCTGCCGGCAGCTCCTGCTCGAAGCGGGCGGCCTGCGCCTGCTGGTGGACACCGACGCCGGGCCCATCGAGCTCAGCCGCCTGCTGCCGTCGCCGTTCACCCAGGCCGACCTGGCCGCCGTGCGTGGCGGCGATGACTGAGGCGGCCGGGCCCGCCCCCACGTACGCCGCGGTGGACCTGATCCGGGCCAAACGCGACGGCGCGGACCTCACCGGCGACGAGATCCGCTGGCTCATCGGTGCCTACCTGTCCGGGGAGGTCGCCGAGGAGCAGATGTCGGCCATGCTCATGGCCGTCTACTTCCGCGGCCTCGACGCGACCGAGCTGCGCAGCTGGACCTCGGCGATGGTCGACTCCGGTGAGCGGCTGGACCTGGGCGGCCTGACCCGGCCCACCGTGGACAAGCATTCGACCGGCGGCGTGGGGGACAAGGTCTCGCTGATCCTCGCGCCGCTGGTGGCCGCGTGCGGCGCGGCCGTGCCGCAGCTGTCCGGCCGCGGGCTCGGCCACACCGGCGGCACGCTGGACAAGCTGGAGTCCATCCCCGGCTGGCGGGCCGCCCTGCCACCCGCCGAGATGATCGCCATCCTGCGCCGCGTGGGCTGCGTGATCAGCGCGGCCGGGCCCGGCCTGGCGCCCGCCGACCGGCGCCTGTACGCGCTGCGCGACGTCACCGGGACGGTGGAGTCGATCCCGCTCATCGCGAGCTCGATCATGTCCAAGAAGATCGCCGAGGGCACCGGGGCGCTGGTGCTCGACGTCAAGGTCGGCAGCGGCGCGTTCATGCGCGAGGAGGCCGACGCCCGGGTGCTGGCGCAGACGATGGTGACCCTGGGCGAGGAGCAGGGCGTGCGCACCTCGGCGCTGCTCACCCGGATGGACACGCCGCTCGGGCGCGCGGTGGGCAACGCCCTGGAGGTCGAGGAGGCGGTCGCCGCGCTGGCCGGCCAGGGACCGCCCGACCTGGCCGAGGTGGTGCTCGCGCTGGCCTGCGAGATGCTCGCACTGGCCGGGATCGAGGCCGACCCGGCGGCGGCGCTGGCGGACGGCCGCGCGCTCGCCCGGTACCGCGACATGATCGTCGCCCAGGGCGGGGACCCGGACGCGCCGCTGCCCGTGGCCCCGCACACCAGGGCGGTGGCCGCGCCCGCCACCGGCTTCCTGGCGCGGCTGGACGCCCGGGCGGTCGGCAACGCCGCCTGGCGGCTGGGCGCGGGCCGCGCCCGCAAGGAGGACCCGGTCAGCGCGGCCGCGGGCGTGCTGTGCCTGGCGAAGCCCGGGGACTGGGTGGAGCAGGAACAGCCGCTGCTGGAGCTGCGCGCCGACGACGAGTCCCGGTTCGACACGGCGCTGGCCTCGCTCGGGAACGCCATCGAGATCGGCCCGGAGGGCCCCGGCGAGATGGCCCCGGTCATCGACCGGATCGGAATGTGACAATGAGGGCATGAACGCCGATGCCGTGACCGGAGCGGCGGGCGTCGTCGCGGCCGGGGTGACCGCCGGGGCCGCCACCCCCGGGGCCGCCGGGTCGGGCATGGTCGGCTCCGACGCCGCGCTCCGGCAGATCCTGCACGGCCTGCCCGGCGTCGACCAGGTCGGGGCGCAGGAGCGGGCGGCGTCCCTGGCGACCCGGTCGATCAAGCGCGAGGCCAAGCTGTGGGCGCTGGAGACGGCCGTCCGGATGGTCGACCTCACCACGCTGGAGGGCGCGGACACGCCCGGGAAGGTGCGCGGGCTGTGCGCCAAGGCGCGCCACCCGGACCCCGATGACCCCTCCGTGCCGCCGGTCGCGGCCGTGTGCGTGTACCCGGACCTGGTCGCCCTGGCCCGTGCCGAGCTGGCGGGCAGCGAGGTGGCGGTCGCCTCGGTGGCGACCGCCTTCCCGTCCGGGCGCGCCTCGCTCGCGGTGAAGCTCGCCGACGTGGCCGACGCGGTGGACGCGGGCGCCGACGAGGTCGACATGGTCATCGACCGGGGCGCGTTCCTGGCCGGCCGGTACGCGCAGGTCTACGAGGAGGTGCGCGCGGTGCGCGAGGCGTGCGGCGCCGCGCATCTCAAGGTGATCCTGGAGACCGCCGAGCTGGCCACGCTGGACAACACCGCCCGCGCCTCCTGGCTGGCCATGCTGGCCGGTGCCGACTTCATCAAGACCTCGACCGGCAAGGTGACGCCCGCCGCCACGCCGCCGGTGGCGCTGGTGATGCTGTCCGCCGTGCGGGACTTCGCCGACGCGACGGGCCGCCGGGTCGGCGTCAAGGTCGCGGGCGGCATCCGGACCGCCAAGGACGCCATCCGCTATCTGGTGCTGGTCCGCGAGATCGCCGGGCCGGAGTGGCTGACGCCGGAACTGTTCCGCATCGGCGCCTCCAGCCTGCTCAACGACCTGCTCATGCAGCGCAGCAAGCAGCTCACCGGCGTCTACGCCGGCCCGGACTACTTCACCTTGGACTGACCCCGGGGGTTAAGAGAGTGACGAGCGTTAGCACCACGACGCCGGGCGCGGACTGGGAGTACGCGCCCGCGCCGGAGTCACGCCAGATCGTGACCATCCAGCGCGAGTACGGCCTGTTCATCGGCGGGGAGTCCGTCCCGCCCGCCAGCGGGGAGCACTTCACCACGCTCAACCCGGCCTCCGAGGAGCCGCTCGCCAGCGTCGCCCAGGCCGGCGAGGCGGACGTCGGCCGGGCGGTCGCATCGGCCCGGGAGGCGTTCGAGACCAGCTGGGGCCGGCTGCCCGGCCGGGAGCGGGCCAAGTACCTGTACCGGATCGCCCGCGCCGTCCAGGAGCGCGCCCGCGAGTTCGCGGTGCTGGAGAGCCTGGACAACGGCAAGCCGATCAAGGAGTCGCGGGACGTGGACGTCCCGCTCGCGGCGGCGCACTTCTTCTACCACGCGGGCTGGGCGGACAAGCTCGGCTACGCCGGGTTCGGCCCCGATCCCCGCCCGGTCGGGGTCGCCGGGCAGGTGATCCCGTGGAACTTCCCGCTGCTCATGGCGGCGTGGAAGCTGGCGCCGGCCCTGGCCACCGGCAACACGTGCGTGCTCAAGCCGGCCGAGACCACCCCGCTGACCGCGCTGCTGCTGGCCGAGGTCATCGCCGAGGCCGGGCTCCCGCCCGGCACGGTGAACGTCATCACCGGCGACGGCCGCACCGGGGCCGGGCTGGTCGGCCACCCCGGGATCGACAAGGTCGCCTTCACCGGCTCGACCGAGGTGGGCAAGCAGATCCAGCAGACCGTCGCGGGCACCGGCAAGCGGCTCACGCTGGAGCTGGGCGGCAAGGCCGCCAACGTGATCTTCGACGACGCGCCCATCGACCAGGCGGTCGAGGGGGTCGTCAACGGCATCTTCTTCAACCAGGGGCACGTGTGCTGCGCGGGCTCGCGGCTGCTGCTGCAGGAGTCGGTCGCGGACGCCGTGCTCGACCGGCTCAAGCGGCGCCTGGCCACGCTCCGCCTCGGCGACCCGCTGGACAAGAACACCGACATCGGCGCGATCAACTCGCGCCAGCAGCTCGACAAGATCGAGGGCCTGGTGGCGGCGGGCGAGGCCGAGGGCGCGCAGCGGTGGTCGCCGCCGTGCCAGCTGCCGGCCAGGGGCTACTGGTTCCCGCCGACGGTGTTCTCCGGGGTGAGCCAGTCGCACAAGATCGCGCGGGAAGAGATCTTCGGGCCGGTCCTGTCGGTGCTCACGTTCCGCACCCCGGAGGAGGCGGTGGCGAAGGCGAACAACACCCCCTACGGGCTGTCGGCGGGCATCTGGACCGAGAAGGGCAGCCGGATCCTGTGGATGGCGGGGCGGCTGCGCGCCGGGGTGGTCTGGGCCAACACCTACAACCGGTTCGACCCGGCCAGCCCGTTCGGCGGGTATCAGGAGTCCGGTTTCGGGCGGGAGGGCGGCCGGGCCGGGCTCGCCGCGTACCTCGATGCCTGACCGGCCGGCCGCCGGCCGCGCGGGACAGGCCGCGAAAACGGCGAAGGCCGGGAAGACCCAGGCCAGCGGCAAAACGAGGGCCCGTGGTGACCGCCCTGCCGATCGCGCTGCCGTCCGGGCGAACGCCAGGGGTGACGGTCCTGGCGGCGCGTCCGCCCGGGTGGACGTCCGCAAGACCTACAAGCTGTTCATCGGCGGCGCCTTCCCGCGCTCGGAGTCGGGCCGGTCCTACCCGGCGGCCGGGCCGGACGGCGCCGTGCTCGCGCACGTGGCGATGGCCTCGCGCAAGGACGCCCGCGACGCGGTGGTGGCCGCGCGCAAGGCCGTGGCGGGCTGGGCCGGGGCGACCGCGTACAACCGGGGGCAGGTCCTCTACCGGGTCGCCGAACTGCTCCAGGGACGGGCCGCGCAGTTCACCGCGGAATCCGTTGCGAATGAAGGGGTGCCGCGGGCGGAGGCGGAGCGGGCGGTGACCGAGGCGATCGACCGGTGGGTCTGGTACGCGGGCTGGCCCGACAAGGTCGCCCAGGTGACCGGGTCCGCCAACGCGGTGGCGGGGCCGTACTTCAACTTCAGCGTGCCCGAGCCGACCGGGGTGGTGGCCGTGCTCGCGCCCGCCGCGCCCGGGCTGCTCGGGCTGGTCAGCGTGCTCGCGCCGGTGATCGCCACCGGCAACACCGCGGTGGTGGTGGCCAGCGAGACCGTGCCGCTCCCGGCCGTCACCCTGGCCGAGGTGCTCGCGACCTCGGACGTGCCGCCCGGGGTGGTGAACATCCTGACCGGCCGCACCGCCGAGCTCGCGCCCGTGCTGGCCGCGCACATGGACGTGAACGCGATCGACCTCACCGGGGCGGCGGCGGCCGACCGGGCCGGGCTGGCGCGGCTGGCGGCCGGGAACGTCAAGCGCGTGCACGCGGCCGACGACGACTGGGCGGCGCCGCCGGGGCCCGAGCGGATGCTGGCGTTCCTGGAGATCAAGACGGTCTGGCATCCCATCGGCATATAGGCCATGCCCTGTCGATCTTCAGCCTGCTGCGCGACCGCCGGAGAGCGGCCCGCGGCGTGGGCCTTGCGTTCCATCCCTCCGGCGCCCGCTCGCGACGGCCAAGGCCGACAGGACACGGCCTAGGCCGTGATAGCAAGGACCCACGGAGCGGGGATGCCAGCATCCGTGCCGGGATGACAGGAGACGACCGTGAAGATCGACGCTTTCTGCCACATTATGCCGCGCCCTTATTACGACCGTTTTTTCACGCTGGACGAAACGGTCCACGCCGCGAACCTGCGCCAGCGGGTGGCGAACATTCCCTGCCTGGTCGACATGGACGTGCGCTTTGCGCAGATGGACGAATTCGGCGACTACCGCCAGCTCATCAACATCTGCGCCCCCCCGGTGGAGGACCTCGGCTCCCCCCAGATCTCCCGGCAGATGGCCCGGATCGGCAACGAGGCCATGGCCGAGCTGGTCCGGTCCCACCCGGACCGCTTCGCCGGTTTCTGCGCCTGCGTGCCGATGGATGACCCCGAGGCGGCCGTGGCCGAGCTGGAGTACGCGACCCGCCAGCTCGGCGCGGTCGGCGCGCAGATCTACACGCACGTGCACGGCGAGGCGATGGACGACGCCCGGTTCGACCCGTTCTACGCCACGGCGGCGCGATCCGGCAGCCTGGTACAGGTCCACCCGTGCCGCAATGCGACATGGCCCGACTACCCCGCCGAGAAGCGGTCCCGCTATGAGATCTGGTGGACGTTCGGCTGGGAGTACGACCTGTCGGCCTTCATGGCCCGGATCGTGTTCTCCGGGGTGCTGGAGCGCTACCCGGATCTCAAGCTGCTGATCCACCACGGCGGCAGCATGGTCCCGCATTTCTCCGGCCGGGTCGGGCCCGGGTGGGACCAGCTGGGCGCGCGCACCCCGCCCGATCAGAAGGACGACATCGAGGGCTACCCGCTGTCACGCCGGCCCGTTGAGTATTTCCGGCAGATGTATGGCGACACGGCCATGTTCGGGGCCGCGCACGCGCTGCGCTGCAGCATCGACTTCTACGGCACCGACCACATGCTGTTCGGCTCGGACAGCCCGTTCGACCCGGAGCGCGGGCCCGGCTACATCCGCGCGACGATCGCGAACCTGGCCGAGATCGGGCTCAGTCCCGCGGAGCAGGAGGCCATCTTCTGCGGCAACGTCACCCGCCTGACCGGGCTCACCGTCAAGGAGTGACCCGGGGGCCGGGGCCTGGGTTCAGCACACCGCCACCCAGCCCGGCTCTGCCGCGTTCACGCGCGGCCTCGCCGGGAACCGCGCGCGGGCAGGCCCGGGCTCTGCGGCCGGTCCGTAGAATGATGGCCCCGACCCGGGACGGGAACCATGTACCGCGTTTCCCCTGCTCTCGCGCTGGCTGGTGTGCTCGCCCTGGCGGTCGCCGGCTGTTCCGCGGCCCCCCGGTCCGCGCCTGCGCGGCATAAGCCGCCGGTCAGCTACTACCTGGCGCTGGGCGATTCCCTGGCCGTGGGCGTCCAGCCGGACGCCGAGGGGACCAGCGTCGAGACCCGGAGCGGCTACGCGGATCAGCTCTACGCGACGCTGCGCGCTAGCCACCCTGGCCTGCGGCTGGTCAAGCTCGGCTGCCCCGGTGAGACCACCCTCACCATGATGAATGGCGGCATCTGCGCGTATCCCGCCGGGTCGCAGCTCGCGGCCGCGGTCAGCTTCCTGCACGCCCACCGGGCCCGGGTGTCGCTGGTCACGATCGACATCGGCGCCAATGACGCCGATGGGTGCGTCACGCGGCTCACCTTCGGCAACTTCGCATCCTGCCTCACCAAGTCCATCCCGCAGGTCACCACCAATCTCACGAAGATCCTGGCGAGGCTGCGGCAGGCCGACCCCAAAGGCCACATCATCGGGATGAGCTACTACCTGCCCGCGCTCGCCCAGTGGCGCAACGGGCCGGCCGGCATGGCCATTGCGCGGGTCAGCGAGATGACCATCGCCGGCTACAACGTCCTGCTGAACCGCGTCTACCAGGCACGCGGCGTCAGGGTCGCCGACGTGTTCGGCGCCTTCCATACCGCCGACTTCGGCCAGCAGGTGACCGTGCCCGGGTTCGGCACCCTGCCGCGCAACGTCGCCTCGATCTGCCAGTGGACCTGGGAGTGCGTGGCACCCCCGCGCGGGCCGAACGTGCACGCCAACCAGGTCGGTTACCAGGTCATAGCCCAGGCGTTCCTGAGCGCCGGCGCGTCCGCGCCAAGGCCCCAGCGGTAGCTGAGAACCACCGGGGCCTGCGAGCCGGGGAGCTTAGGCGGCGCTGGGGCTGGCCGACGGCCGCGGGAACGTGGGGAGCTTGGACTGGCAGGCCTTCACCGCGGCAGCCACCTTGGGATCGTCCGGGTTCAGCCCGTTCAGGAAACGGCCGGCCCGGGGCGCCCCGCTGGCGGGCGGGCTGGCGGGCGCGGACGGCGGCGCGGTCGGCCGGGCGGTCGGGATCGGCACGCCGTGCGCGGCCATGCACGTGCGGAACGCCTGGAACGCGGCGGCGAACCGGCCGCCGAAACCGAACCCGCCGGCCGGGCGCAGCGACGCGCACGCCTGCCGGGCCTTCTGCATCGCGGCGCTGCCGGCGCCGAAGCCGCCGGCCGGCCGGGCGGTCGGGCGGGCCGTCGGCCGGGCGGTCGGGACGTTGACACCATGCTGGCGCAGACAGGTGAGATAGGCGGTTATCGACGAGCCCGCCGGGCTCGACGAGCCGGGGGCGGTGGCGGCCGCGGACTTGGCCTGGCCGCACCCGGCGATGAGCAGCAGCGCCGCGCAGCCCGCGGCGGCCGGCACCAGCGCGCGGCGGGGACGGCTGAGACACGAGTGCGGCGCCACCGGGCGGCGCGTTATCCCGCGAAGCATGGAACATCTCCTCACCAGGCCCCGGCCCGCGGGCCTTGCCATGTGCCCCGCCCCGTGCACGACGTGAAAGCAGATCACCGGAAGCAGACCAAATCGTGCCGACCAAGGATGAGCGGAAGCTGGGCGTCCGCTGCCTGTTTGCCAAATGCCCGTTTGCCATGGCGCGCCTTGGCCGTGGCCTGACTCCGTGGCGTGGGCGCATGCGGCCGGTGGTCGCCTAGTGCAGGATCTCGATGTACCCGTCCGTTCCATGCACGCGGATCCGCCGCCCATCCGGGATCAGCCGGGTGGCATGCTCCACCCCCACGACGGCCGGCAAGCCGTACTCCCGAGCGATCACCGCGCCATGGGTCATCAGGCCCCCCACCTCCGTCACCAGGCCCTTGATCGCGACGAACGCGGGCGTCCAGCTGGGGTCCGTGTAGGCGGTGACCAGGATGTCGCCCGCTTCCAGATCGGCCTCGGCCATGTCCAGGATGACGCGAGCCCGTCCCTCGACCGTCCCGGCGGAAACCGGCAGGCCGGTCAGCGCGCCGGCCGGGGCATCGGCGCGTCGGTACGTCCCGGCGACGACCTCGCCATCCGAGGTGAGCACCCGGGGCGGCGTGAGGGCCTGATACGACCTGAACGCGTCCTTGCGCTGGCGGATGAGCTGCTCATCCACCTGGTTCGTGCGCACGACGTCGTAGAGCTCGGCGAACCTGAGGTAGAAGATGTCTTCCTTCTCCTGGAGCACATGGGCGTGCACGAGGCGCTCGGCCTCATCCAGCAAGGCCTGCTTGTAGACGAAATAACGGCTGATCATGTGGTACTTCGGATACTCCCGGTACCCGATGAAGGTCCGGACCCGGTCGATCATCCGCTCGGTCTCTTCGGCCTTCCGCTCCCCGTCCGGCAAGGCCCGCAAGCGCGCCAGCAGTTCCTGTTCCTTCTTCCAGGCCTCCTGCCGGCCTTGCTCGAAGCGCCGTTCGCCGGCGCCCGGCTCGAAGTTCTTGATGTTGCCGAGGATCATGGGCACGAGCGTGGTGGGGCGTTCGCTCCAGCGCGGCTTGGTGATGTCGATCTCGCCGACGCAGCGCATGCCGTACTTGTCGAGGTAGGCCTGGATGGCGTCCCGGGCTTCGCGCCCGCCTGCGAGCGCGGGCAGCTCGTCCAGGAAGTTCTCGTCCTTGACGTGCTGCAGGAACGCCACCACGTCCGGATACGGGCGGATCACGTCCGCGACGTCCAGCAGTGCCAGGCCCATCTCCGACGTGACGTTGCCGGGCGCGGACTGCGAGAGTGTGTCGGCCGCGTTCTTCTCTCCCAGCCACGCCTGCAGATGCTCGTTGAGCCACCCGGTGGACTGTATCGCCGCCATGATCACCTGCATGTTCTGCGGGATGAACAGGGTCCGCTTCAGCTCCTGGACGTCCTCGCGGATGAAGTCGAGCAACGCCGTTCCGGATTTTGCCTGGATGCCGTGCTTCAACGTGTCGAGGGAGGCCTGGCCGCGTTCGATCAGCCCGGCGACGATGGCCGGATCGGTCTCGATCGGGGCGGCCGCGCCGCCAGCCGCCGCGCCGCGGGGCGGTGCCCCAGCGCGGCTCTCGCCCGTTCCCCCGTCCGGAAGCTCGGGGATGAAGTCGCCGCGGTCGATAACGGCCTGGAGCGCGTCCCCGATCAGCGGATCGGATGTCCCCAGCGCCTTCACGAGGCCTGCGCGGGTCGCGGGCGATCCCAGGTCCCGTGTGACGTCCACGAACAGCCGGCCGCCCGCCGTGAACATGGGCCGCCCGGCCGTCAGCTGCCACAGGGAGATCCCCAGGGGCTTCATGGGGTCGGTCATCATCTGCTGATGACCGACGGAGACGTACACGTGGTTCTGGTGATCGCTGACCTCGGGGACGGGGAACAGCGTGGTGATCGGCCGGCTCTGGACGATCTGGAACCCGTCGTCGACCAGGCACCATTCGATGTCCTGGGGCTGGCCGAAGTGCGCTTCGATCCGCCGGCCCAGCTGAGCGAGCCGCACGATCTGCGCATCGGTCAGTGCTGGCTGCTCCTGCCTGGATGGCTCGATGGCCAGTTCCCGCGTTCCGCCTGCGGGCCGGGCGTGGATGGCGAGCTGTTTGCTGGCGACTTCCTTGGCGACAACTTCACCGTCCCGCACCCGGTAGACATCCGCGTTCACCAGGCCGGCTGCCAGGGCCTCGCCGAGGCCGAAGCTGGCCTCGATGGAGACGACCTTCCGGTTGGAGGTGACGGGGTCGGCCGTGAAGAGGATGCCGGCCGCCTGCGGGAAGAGCATCTGCTGCACGACCACGGCCATGTGGACCTTCCGGTGGTCGAACCCGTTCCGCAGGCGGTAGGTCACGGCCCGCTCGGTGAACAGGGAGGCCCAGCACCGGCTGACGTGCTGGAGGATCGCAGCCAGCCCCACGACGTTCAGGTACGTGTCCTGCTGGCCCGCGAAGGAGGCCGTCGGCAAGTCCTCCGCCGTCGCGCTGGACCGGACGGCGTAGGCAGCTTGCCCGCCCAGCCGGGTGACCGAGCGGGTGATCGCCGCCGCCAGATCGTCAGGGATGGCGATCCCCTCAAGGGTGCGGCGGATCTCCGCGCTGAGCGTGCGGATCGCCTGCCGGTCGCCGGGGTCCAGGCGCGACAGCCGATCGAGCTGATCGTCGATCCAAGGCGCCGTTGTCATGACCCGCCGGAAGGCGTCCGTCGTCACGCAAAAGCCAGCCGGCACGCGAATGCCTTCGATCCGCGAAAGCTCCCCCAGGTGCGCGCCCTTGCCGCCGACGAGCGCGGCCTGGGTCTTGTCGATCTCTTCGAGACCCAGCACGTAGCGCTCGGTCATCGCGATACCTCCAGGGTGGCCGTGCTCACCCATGCCATAAATTCCGGGCCCCGGCCTGCGATTATGCGGCACGACCCGGGCCTTGCCGCAAGTCCCCCGGTGCGCTATATGCTGAAAATGGCAAGGGGCGCGGTCTCCTTGCCTTTGCTCTTGCTGTCCGCCGTGGACGGGCAGCCTCCTGACCCGCCGCTCACCGGCCGGCCGCCGGTTGCGTAGGTTGTGCGGCATGGACACTCCCGCCGGCCGGCCCGGTGATCTCGCCGCCGTGCTGCACGGCACCGGCCCGGATCCCGGGCAGGCAGAGCAGCTCAACCTGTTCGGGCGCTTCGTTGGCGCGTGGGATATCGACTGGCACGGGACCGATAGTCACGGGCGCCCGGCCACCATGGCCGGTGAGCTGCACTTCGGGTGGGTTCTCGGCGGCCGCGCGGTCCAGGATGTGTGGAAGGTGCCCGCCTCCGGGCCGCCGCCCGCCGGCCTGCGGCCCTTCTACGGCACCACGCTGCGCTTCTACGACCCGGCGATCGCGGCCTGGCGGTCGACCTGGATCGACCCGCTCAACGGCCGCGTCCGCCGCTTCATCGGCCGGCCGGACGGCGGCAGCATCGTGCTGGAAGGGCTCGACGACGACCCACCGGAGCGCTGGGGCTTCCGCGACATCACGGAGGACTCCTTCCGCTGGACCGGCGAGGTGTCCGAGGACGGCCGGTGCACGTGGCGCCTGGACGAGCAGATGTTCATCCGCCGCCGGGGCCATGGCTGACGCGCGGGCGCTGGCCCGGCGCGAACGCGACCCGCTGCGGGCCCTGCGCGTCCTGTGACGCCCATGCGCGGGCCGGGCAGGTGTGCGGTGATCGGCGCCGGGGTGCTCGGCGTGTGCGTGGCGGCACGGCTGGCTGAGGCGGGCGTGGCGGTGACGCTGCTGGAGCAGGCCCGGCCCGGCCACGCCGCCACCCGGTCGAGCTTTGCCTGGCTGAACGCCAACGACAAGGCGCCCCGCGCCTACCACGACCTCAACCACGCCGGGATGCGGGCGTGGGCGGCGCTGTCGGAGAGCCTCGGCGGCGCGGCGTGGTACCGGCCCGCCGGGAACATCGAGTGGGCGGAGGACGCGCCCGGGCGCGCGCAGCTCGCCGCCCGGGTGCGCAGGCTCGCCGGATGGGGGTACCCGGCGCGCCTGATCGGTGCCGCCGAGGCGGCCAAGCTCGAGCCGTCGCTGCGGCTGCCCGCAGCGGTGGCCGAGGTCGCCTGGTTCCCCGGTGAGGGGTATCTCCTCACCGGCCCGCTGGTCAGCCAGCTGGCGGGACGGGCGGTCCAGCATGGGGCCACGCTGCTGGCCGGCGAGCCGGGCCGGGTGACCGGCCTGGACACCGCAGGCGGCGCGGTCCGGGCGGTGCGGACCGCCGCCGGCCAGGTGATACCGGCGGATGCGGTGGTGTGCTGCGCGGGGCGCTGGGTCCCGGACCTGGCCGCACTGGCCGGCGCGGCGGCCCCGGTGCCGCTCGTGCCGTGGGCGGCGCCCGGCGCGGCCGCGCCGGGCCTGGTGGTCCAGGCCGGGCCGGTGACGCCGCCGGGCCCGGCGCGGATGGTGCACGCCCCGCGGGTGTACCTGCGGCCCCATGCCGGCGGGCTGGTGCACCTGGAAGCGCCCGACGCGGCGGTGGACCTGCACACCCCCGAGGCGGACCTGCGGCGCTGGGCCGGTGAGCTGCTGCGCCGCGCGCGCCGGGTGGTCCGCGGGCTGGACGGCGCCAGCGTCGCCGGATACCGGGTGTGCGTGCGCCCCATGCCCGTGGACGGCCGGTCCATCGTGGGGTGGCTGCCGGGCACCGGCGGCCTGTACGTGGCGGTGACGCACAGCGGTGTGACCCTCGCCGCCCGCCTGGCGGAGCTCATCACCGCCGAGCTGGCCAGCGGCACGGCGCCAGCTGAGCTCGCGCCGTACCGGCCCGGCCGCTTCACCGCCGCCACGCCAGCACCAGACTAGGCATGCCCTGGGCATGCCCTGGCTATCATGGCCGAGTGCGAGGGGCCGCAGCCGGGGGGAAGCCCGCGCCGTGGTGACCGTCGAGGACGTGCGGGCCGTCGCCTCCCCGCTGCCCCGTTCCTACGAGGTCCTGGTCAGGGACCGGGTGAAGTTCCGGGTCGGGCGGATCGTCTACCTGGCGTTCTCGGCGGACGAGACGGTCATGGGGTTCGCGTTCCCCAAGGAGGAACGCGACGCGCTGGTCGCCTCGGAGCCCGGCAAGTTCCTGCTGCCGGGCGGGTCGGATCTGCGGTACAACTGGGTGCTGGTGAGGCTGGGCGCCATCGGGCGCGAGGAGATGGGCGAGCTGGTTCTCGACGCGTGGCGCATGGTCGTGCCCAAGCGGGTGGCCGCGGCACACCTCGCGGCGGGCGGCCCAGCGGGCAAGCCGGCCCACCCCTGACCCTGGCGGCCCCGCCGGCGGTCGCGGTGGCATATCGTGGGGCCATGGGACGTCTGATCCTGATCCTGCTCGCTGCGCTCGCCGTCATCCTGGTCGTCTCGATGGTGATCTCCGCGCTGCACTTCCTGTTCTGGGTGGCCGTGATCGCCCTGGTTCTGTTCGGGGTGTTCTGGCTCGGCGGCCTCATGCGGCGGTCCAGCCACTAGCAGAACGCACCTGAAGGGCGGGGCCTGGCGGTCATATCATGCGGCCAGGCCCCAGGATGACGCTGCGGTGACACGAGGCAGGGAGCCGGCATGACGGAGATGGATTGGGCCACCTCTGACCCGCACGAGCCGGGCCACCCGCCGGTAGATCTCGACACCGACCGGCCGCATCCCGCGCGGGTCTATGACTACCTGCTGGGCGGCAAGGACAACTTCGCGGCCGACCGGGCGGTGGCCGAGGCAGGCCTGCGGGCCAATCCCAACTCGCGGATCCCGCCGCGCGAGAACCGCGCGTTCCTCGGCCGGGTGGTGCGCTACCTGGCCGGTGAGGCGGGCATCAGCCAGTTCCTGGACATCGGCACCGGCATCCCCACCTCGCCGAACGTGCACGAGGTCGCGCAGGACATCCAGCCACGGGCGCGGATCGTGTACGTGGACAACGACCCCATCGTGCTCGCCCAGGCCCGCGCCCTGCTCACCACCGGCCCGCGGGGCAGGACCGCCTACATCGACGCCGACCTGCGGGACATCGATGCCATCCTCGGCTCCGCCGACCTGCAGCGGACGCTGGACCTGAGCCAGCCGGTCGGGCTGTTACTGATTGCGGTCCTGCATTTCATCCCCGACGAGGACGACCCCTGGGCGCTGGCCGCCCGGCTGCTCGCGGCGCTGCCTTCCGGCAGCTACCTGGCACTGTCGCATCTCACCGGCGACTTCGACCCGGCGGCGTGGGCCGGGGTGGTCGCGGTGTACCGGCGCAGCGGGGTGACCATGCAGGTCCGGCGCAAGCCGGACATCGACCGGTTCTTCGCCGGGCTGGATCTCATCGACCCCGGTGTGGTATCGCTGCCCCAGTGGCGCCCCGACCCCAGCGACGTCGGCCGCCCGCCGAGCGATGCCGCCGTCTCGGTGTACGGCGGGGTGGCGCGCAAGCCCTAGCCGTTACGGAGGTGCCGGTGGCAGCGGAGCCAGGATTCCCCCAGTTCCGGCAGGTGGTCCTCGACAGCACCGACGCGCGTGGGCTGGCGGAGTTCTACCGCCAGCTGCTCGGCCTGGCCTACCGGCCAGGCGATGAGCCGCCGGCCGAGGGCGAGCCGGATCCGCGCGGCCGGGACTGGCTGGTGCTCCGGGACGCCAACGGCTCGGCGCGGATCGCCTTTCAGCAGGTGACGGAGCTGCCGGAGGTGACCTGGCCGGCGGGCCCGGTGCCGCAGCAGCTGCACCTGGACCTGACGGTCAACACGCCCGCCGACCTCGACGCCCAGCACGAGCGCGCGCTGGCGCTGGGCGCCCGGCTGCGCTACGACCGCTCCGGCGACCCGGAGGAGCCGCTGCGCGTCTATGCCGACCCGGCCGGTCATCCGTTCTGCATCTTCGTGGCCGCCGGGCCGCCGGCCTGAACCCGGGCCGGCCGGTCAGACCGGCACGGGCAGGTCCGTCCTCTCCCAGCTGACGACCACGATCGGGCAGGGCGGATGCCGGAGGCAGTCGCGGGCCACCGGGCCGATCGCGTCCCGCCCAGTGGAGGCGACGCCGCCCAGCACGAGCAGGTCGGCGCCCGTCGCCCGGTCGAGCAGCACCTGCGTGGCCAGCCCTTCGGCCACCTCCACGGTGACCGGGATGACCGACGCCGGGCCGAGCATCGTCCGCACGGCCCCCTCCAGCCGGGCACCGGCCGCGGCCCGGTCCTCGTCGGTGCCGCGCAGCCGGACGCACGAGGCGTATGGCGCCACCCGCCACCGGGCGCGTTCCCAGGCCTGCACCACCTGGAGCCGGGTCGCGCGCAGCCCTGCCTCCCGCGCCGCCCACCGCAGCGCGGCCAGCGAGGCTGGCGACTCATCCACACCCACGACAATGCGGGGTTGCCCATGGGCACTGTTCATAGCGGCACCCCTTTCGCCGCGGTTCCAGTCTGGCCCAAGCCCGGAAGGTGCGGAAGGGCGGAAGGTCCCTTACATCGCTCCGCCCACGGCACCGTGGTGACGGCAGCGGCGGACCCCGCTGGCTGCCCGAGCGGGTAGACCGCCACCGGCGTCCTCCTCTTCTCCGCGGAGCGGCGGTCGGGCCCGCGCCCGCCGCCCTCCGCCCGCTCCGCCGCTACCACCGGACTCAGGTGGTCTACCCGGGCAGGCCGGGCAGGTAACTCGCGTCCCTCGCCTGCTGTCCTATCACGTATAGATCACGGGCTCGGGCCTGAAATCGCCGAATCACCCGTTCTGAGTGACGCGCGACGGCGCGTTCGCAGGAGATATTGGTGCGAGCGGCGCGGGTCACCGGGTGAGCGTCGCATATGAGGATTGAACGGTCGCTGGAAACCAGGAGAATCCAATGAGTACAGAAAGTGAACGAGCCGCCGGGTTCGGGCGGCTCGAGGACGGGCTGCGCCAGGCCAGCGACTGGTACCTGTGGGGGCCCTACGTCAGCGAGCGCCAGTGGGGCACGGTCCGCGAGGACTACAGCCCGGACGGCGAGGCCTGGGGCTACCTGCCGCATGACCACGCACGTTCCCGTGCTTACCGGTGGGGCGAGGACGGCCTGGCCGGGTTCTGCGACATCGAGCAGCGCCTGTGCCTGGGGCTGGCGCTGTGGAACGGGCGCGACCCCATCCTGAAGGAGCGTGCCTTCGGGCTGACCGGCGCCGAGGGCAACCACGGGGAGGACGTTAAGGAATACTGGTGGTATCTCGACGCCGTGCCCAGCCATGCCTGGAACCGCTGGCGTTACCATTACCCGCAATTGGCGTTTCCCTATGAAGACCTCAGGGCGGAGAACGGCCGGCGGGGCAAGCATGATCCGGAATATGAGCTCCTGGACACCGGGGTATTCGACAACGACCGCTACTGGATCACCGAGGTCCACTACGCGAAGGCCGATCCCACCGATCTGCTGATGCTCGTCACCGTGACCAACGCCGGCCCCGACGCCGACACCCTGCACGTGCTGCCGACCGCGTGGTTCCGCAACACCTGGTCCTGGGATTATGGCGCCCCCAAGCCGGTTATGGCCGAGGCCGGGGAGACGTCGGCCCGGATCGAGCACCCGTTCCTCGGCACCCTGGAACTGCTCGCGGGCACCGCGCCGGACGGCACCGCGCCGGCCCTGCTGTTCTGTGAGAACGAGACCAATCTCAGCCGCCTGTACGGCGCGGCCCCGGTCACGCCCTACCCGAAGGACGGCATCAACGACCACGTGATCCACGGCGCGGCCACCGTCAACCCGGATGGCCGGGGTACCAAGTGCGCCTTCTGGTACAAGCTGGAGGTGCCGGCGGGGGCCACGGTGCAGCTGCGGCTCCGGCTGCGCCCGCGGAAGGCCACATCCGAGGCGGCCGCGGCCCTGGGCGACCAGTTCGAGCGGGTCATGTCCGCCCGGCGCGCCGAGGCCGACGAGTTCTACGCCGAGCTGACGCCCAAGCGGGCCACCGCCGACGAGGCGCTCGTCATGCGGCAGGCGTTCTCCGGCATGCTGTGGAGCAAGCAGTTCTACAACTACGACGTGGCCCGCTGGCTGGACGGGGACCCAACCCAGCCGCCCCCGCCGGCGTCCCGCCACGCCGGCCGCAACGCCCGGTGGCGCGACTTCAACTCCTTCGACATTCTGTCCATGCCGGACAAGTGGGAATACCCGTGGTTCGCCGCCTGGGACCTGGCGTTCCATTGTGTGGCCCTGGCCCATCTTGACCCCGCGTTTGCCAAATACCAGCTGATCCTGCTGTGCCGGGAATGGTTCCAGCACCCGAATGGGGCGCTGCCCGCCTACGAGTGGGACTTCTCCGACGTCAACCCGCCGGTGCAGGCGTGGGCGGCGCTGGAGGTGTTCGCGATCGACGGCGGCCGCGACCTGGACTTCCTGAGCCGCGTCTTCGACAAGCTCCTGGTCAACTTCACCTGGTGGATCAACCGGGAGGACGCCGAGGGCAACAACCTGTTCGAGGGCGGGTTCCTCGGGCTCGACAACATCGGCCCGATCGACCGCTCCCACCTGCCCGCGGGCGACGAGCTGGAACAGTCCGACGCCACCGGCTGGATGGCGTTCTACGCGATCGCCATGGGGGGTATCGCGGCGGCGCTGAACCGCAGCGGCCGCCGGCCAGCCACCGACCTGGTGATGAAGTTCCTCGAGCACTTCGCCGCCATCAGCGACGCGATCGACGGCCAGGGCATCTGGGACGACGCCGACGGCCTCTACTACGACCGGCTGCTCCTGCCGGACGGGACCGCCATGCCGGTCAAGGTCCGGTCGATGGTGGGCATTATCCCCATGCTGGCGGTCGCGGTCCTCGACGAGGAGATGGTCGACCGATCGGTCGTTCTCGGCAAGCACTTCGCCGACTTCCTGGAGCGCCAGGGCCTCAACGACCGGGACAAGATGCGGCAGCTGGGGGTGCTGCGCGGGGAGCCCGGGCAGCAGCGGGTGCTGCTCAGCATCGTGGGCATAGACCGGCTCGAGAAGCTGTTCGCCCGGCTGTTCGACGAGAACGAGTTCCTGTCGCCGTACGGCCTGCGCGCCCTGTCCGCCTACCATCGCGACCACCCGTACACGCTCAACCTCGACGGCTACGCCGCCTCGATCGACTACGAGCCGGCCGAGTCGACCACGGACATGTTCGGCGGCAACTCGAACTGGCGGGGACCGCTCTGGTTCCCCCTCAACTACCTGCTGGTCAGCAGCCTCGAGCGCTACCACCGGTTCTTCGGCGACGATTTCACGCTCGAGTACCCGTCCGGCTCGGGGCGCCGGCTGCCGCTCGATGCCATCGCGCGGGACCTGGAGGACCGGCTGATCTCGATCTTCACGGTCGGCCCGGACGGCCGGCGGCCCTGCTTCGGCGGGGTCGAACGGCTGCAGACCGACCCGGCGTGGAAGGACAACATCGTCTTCAGTGAGTACTTCCACGGCGACAACGCGGCCGCCCTCGGGGCCGCCCACCAGACCGGCTGGACGGGGGTGGTCGCCGACCTGATCCGCCGCCGCCACGGGGAGGTGCCCTCCGTGGGCGACGTGATCAGGATCCTGGCGAGGCAGGCCCAGTCATGACCGCCCTCCAGGACGCCAGGACGGCGCAGGCGCTCCCGGGCAGCCAGTTCCCGCTCGGCGCGACCCCCGGTGACGGCGGGACGAACTTCGCGGTGGCATCCAGCGTGGCCGAAGCGGTGACGCTGTGCCTGTTCGGCGACGCGGGCACGGAAACCCAGCTCCCGCTGCAGGACTACGACGCCGGCGTCTGGCACGGCTTCGTGCCGGGAGTGGGGCCGGGGCAGGCATACGGGTACCGGGTAACGGGTCCCTACGATCCCGCCCGGGGCCTGCGCTGCAACCCGGCGAAGCTGCTGCTCGACCCGTACGCCC
>Ga0335085_10006104_pt1 | contig 19125 bp, 20 predicted proteins | sample Lox_Sample_45_FD_206712 | JGI IMG/M metagenome (GOLD analysis project Ga0335085, IMG submission 206712) | Soil microbial communities from Loxahatchee National Wildlife Refuge, Florida, United States - Lox_Sample_4.5 | ecosystem: Environmental > Terrestrial > Soil > Wetlands | place: USA...
CGTTCTCCCACACCGGTCCCACCACGGTCTACCCGCTTCGCCGGCTCGGCGATGGGGTCTACGCCATTCTGGGTGACACGGCGCGGGACGTCGAAGGCCGCCCCAACGCCGGGTGCGTCATCACCAAAGAGGGGATCGTGGTGGTGGGGGGATTGGCCAGCCCGATCCAGGGTGAGGCGGTGGTGCGAACCGTCCGCACGGTTTCGGCGGCTCCGTTTCGATGGCTGATCCTCTACGCCCACCACCCCGACATGCAGTTCGGCGCCATCGCGCTTCGACGAGTTGGCGCCCGGGTGATCGCGCATCCGGACACCCATGTCCTGGCGGCGGAAAACGGTCCTGACCAGATGGTGGCCGACTGGGATGGGGTGGTTGGATTGCAGGAGATGCTTGGGTTCGAATACGCCAACACCCCGGATCGCCCCGTCACCGGGGTGGACACCCTCACCATGAGCGGCCGCCAGATCGTGATCATCCACCCTGGCGCGGCGCATTCCGCCGGCGATCTGATGGTGTGGTTGCCCAAGGATCGAGTACTCTTCGCCGGAGACATTCTGGTCGAGGACGGCGTCACCATGGTCATCGACGGCAGCTCGCCGGCCATGCTCAAGGCGCTGGACCTGATCACCGGACTCAACCCACGGGTAATCGTCCCCGGGCACGGCCGGATCCCCGAAGACCCGATGCGTCTCGTGGATAGCACGCGGCACTATCTGGAGACCCTGCGCTCCAAGATGCGGGCCGCCGTCGAGGGCGGAGTATCCATGCGGAAGGCGATGGAGGACCTGCCGCCGGCCGACCGGGACCGGCCGGTCTCGATGAATTCCCGACTTCGGCGCAACGCCGCCCGGGTCTATGTAGAACTGCAGAACGAAATCATGGGGATCGAGTAGTGGAGCAGCGGCGGAGTCGGATGCGACCGGCCCATCGGGCCCGATGGCGGGCGGTGGCTGCCCTCTGGTCGGTGGTCGCGGCCGGGGCGATCCTGGGGCCGCGACTCTCGCTGGCTCAGGGAAAGCCGGGCGGGAGCCAGCCTCAACTGATCTCCACGGACCGCCTGGCGGAACTCGTGGCAGCGGGAGAGGGTCTCACCCTCCTCGACGTCCGGGTCTCCTGGGTCGATTACGTACAGAACCATCTCTCTGGCGCCCAGTGGGCCAATGTGGAGACGTTCCGTGCCGGCGAGGCCGGGCTCCCCTTCCAGCTGCTGCCCTGGGCGAGTTACCGGGTCCTGTGGTCGAGGCTGGGAGTAAGACGGGATCGTCCGGTCGTGGTCTACAGCGCGGGCATCAGCCTGGACAAGGACGCGACGTTCCTGGTCTGGCTGCTCGCGGCCTCGGGGCAGCCACAGGTGTACCTCCTCGACGGCGGTTTCGCCAAGTGGGAGGCCGAGGGCCGGCCGCGCACGCAGACGTTGCCCCGTTTCACGGTCTCGGAGTATTCCAAGGGGGCTTTTAGGCCGGAGACGGCAACGTTGGAGGACGTCCGGCGCGCGGTCGAACGGCGGGATGTGCTCTTGGTGGACGCCCGATCTGCCGTGCAATTCCAGGGGCAGGCAGGGGCTCAACCCCGGCGGGGTCACATTCCGGGGGCGGTCAGCCATCCTCTCGACGATGACCTCGAGCACCGCGACGCTTCGCTGGTGTGGAAGCCGGTCGAAAGCCTTCGCGCTGCCTACGAGGCCCAGGGGATCACGGCCGATCGGGACATCATCGTGTACTGCAACACGAGCACCGAGGCCTCTCACCTCTTCTTCGCGCTGCGCTACCTGCTGGGGTTTCCCAAGGTCCGGATCTATCTGGGCTCCTGGACGGAATGGGCGGAGCGCCAGGACCTGCCGATCGAGACCGGACCCTAGGGCGAGGCCTCCCGCCGTAGCTGTTCGGGGCGGAGGAGTTGCCCGCCCTGCATCACCCACTCCACCTCCTTCACCGCGCGAATGTCCGCCAAGGGATTGGCCCTGAGCAGGACCAGGTCGGCCCGCCGGCCGGCGGCGACGATCCCCAGCGTCTGAGCGGCTTCTCCTCCGATCGCGGCTGCCGCATCGGCGGTCGCCGCCCGGAGTGCCGCGGCGGGGGTGAGCCCGATGGAATCGACCAAAAGGGCCAGCTCACCAGCCATGGAAGCCCGCTCATCGGACGGCCCGTAGGCCACGTGATCGGTTCCGGCCGTGATTCGCACTCGGCGGCGAACCGCCTCCCTCATCACCTCAATGCCGAAGTCGGCCGCGGCCTTGGTGTAGGCTTCCGACTCGGATGCATATCGGGGATGGGTGGCCTCGTAGTGGGCCACCCGGTGCACCGTGGCGTCGAGAGTGGGCTCCAGGAAGGTGCCACGCCGAGCCAGGGTATCCAGGGCGGCCAGGACTCTCGGATCGTGCGCGCTCTCCCGGGTAGCCGCCGCCGCGGTGGCTTCGAACAATGCGGTCGCCCCTCTCAGGGTGTCACGGACGGAGGCCGGGTAGAGCTCACCGGCCAGTCCCGCAACATGAACCACCCCGTCCTGCCCGGCCTGGGCCTGCTCCATCACGCTGGCCGGCTGAACCCAGGCGTGGCCCCAAACCGGGAGACCGGCTTTGTGGGCCGCCTGCACCAACTCTCTGACCTGGGCGGCGGTCAGGTCGGCGTAGAGCTTGAGTCCGATTGCGCCGGCCGCCTTGGCTTGCGCCACCACCGAGTCGGGCCGATCGCCGCGCTGGTAGAGGATCGGCGTCCAGCCCAGCAGCCTCATGACCTGAGCGGGCGGCAGGCGATAGGCGCTGACGCTTCCGTCCGAGTTGTGAACCGCCTCGCGGCCGTAGAAGAATCGCGGCCCCGCCACCAGCTGCATTGGGTAGATCCGAGGGGAAGGGATCGACCGGGTGAGATCGAGCAAGGTGCGGGGATCGTTCCCCATGTCCCGCACGGTGGTGATCCCCCGCGCCAGCAGGTCTCGCAGGTCGGCCTCCATGCCGCGGCCGCCCCCGCGCTGGTCCCTGAACAACAGGTGTACGTGCGTGTCGATCAACCCGGGGAGCAGCCACCGGCCGGCGGCGTCGATCACGCGAGCGCCGGGAGGGACGGGACAGACTCGAATGGTCCCGGCGCAGACGACCCGGTCGCCATCGATTACCACGGAGGCCGACGGGGTGGTCTCGTTCCCGGTGCCATCCCACAGGGTGGCTCCTTCGATCGCGACCAGTGACGAGTCGGCGGCCTGCTGGGTCCAGCCCGTGGTGACCAACGGACCGCTCCAAACCCACGCGGCGACGAGCAACGAGGCGCCGAACCGGCGACCGGGGCGCCGGTTCAAGGGCAGGGAGGGCGTCCGGGAGTTGGCGGGGGCGCGCATGTCTCGTACTCTACATGACAACGAGTTTGCACGCCGGGCTGATTCAGGGGGGATGGGAAGCTGAGGAACGGCCGGTACCGGTGCCGGTCGTCTTGTTTAGTTTCAGCGGCTGTCGGGGCGGTAGCTCAGCTGGGAGAGCACCTGGTTTGCATCCAGGGGGTCGAGGGTTCGAATCCCTTCCGCTCCATTGATTCTCCGATCTAGCGCTTCAGGGCCAGTTGTCCCGCCTGCCCCAGCGTCAGCGTGTAGATCCCCACTAGGGACAACCCCTTGACCACCGCGGCGCGGAAGCCCGCGATGGCGTCCGGCTCGATCACCTTCCGAATGGCCAGGAAGTCCTTGGCCAGCAGCAGACCCAGGCCCACCGCTCCGAGGGCACCCACCAGGGCTATCAGGCCGACGCTGACAGCCACCCACCGGCGGTCGACTCCTCGGAGATAACACCCCCCGAGGATCGCGCCGAGGCCGATCAACAGCAGCGAGTAGTGGTCGAGCGTGGTAACGACGGCGGTGAATTCCCACTGGGCATTGGGCTGGCGCTGGACTGCCCAGAGCACCGCCAGGTCGAGGATAGTGGCTAACAGGATGCCGGTGCCTCCTCCGATCAGGAGGGTGGCGGTCGCCGGTCGAAGGTCGGTGCCTGCCACGGACCGGGAAGAAGGCTTGGGTTCGATGATCTGAGGGCGGGGCATGGCCGGTTCAGGCTCGGGGATTTTCAAATGGAGTCCGGGAAAAATCTGGTAGGCTTGTCAGTGCATCGCAACACGTTGTCGGTGGCGATCGCCGTGATTCAGCCACTCCCGAAGCGCCGGTCCTGGCCGGGGCTCTCTTGCTCTACACAACTCATTGCCAATCAAGCGGTTCACCAGGTGTCGGCGGCCTCTGATCAGCCCCGAAACAGTGGCCCGATGGTTGCCTGTTGCCAGTCCGAACTCCGAAGCCGGATCGACCTCGAACCTGGGGAACTCCATGCGACTGCGGTCGAGCCTTCTCGCTGCGTTCTCAGGGTTGGCATTGGGGGCAACGCCGGCCTCCGCCGGCCTGACCACCAGCGCCGCCGGTCGTTGGTCGTACCTGACCTTCGAGGGGCGACCAGTCCTGTTCGTGGCCTTTCCCACGGTAGCCAGTGCGGCGGCCTTTGGGGTCACGCACAAGGCGCTGGGGCAAGATGACTCGTGCTGGAGAGGGAGTACCTGCGCGGTGATCCTGGCCAACGCACCGCATGTGGAGCGTTGGACGGTCGATGAGGAACGACGGGTCCGCTACGTGCCGGTCGGGGGCGGCCAGGTGACGATTCCCGGCGGCACCACGCCGGAGCCGGTCTCCATGTCGGTCGTCGCTACGGGACTGGCGGGCATAGGGCTCTTCGGCGCCCTCCGGCGCAGGAAGTCATCCGAGTAAACCGGACCCTGCGACTCCAGCATGTTCGCATGGGCGCTCGCCTTCGGGTGAGCGCCCATTGTGTTGTCGCACAGCGTTGACCCTCCCTCCCGCCCGGTCCATATTGTCCCACGCCGGCCGTTGCTCGAATCGATTTCCGTTTCACTCGGTAGGAGCACCTCTCCCATGGCCTTTACCCTTCCGCCTCTTCCATACGCCTACAACGCGCTGGAGCCGCATATCGACGAACAGACGATGCGGATCCACCACGACAAGCATCACCAGGCCTATATCACGAACCTGAACACCGCCCTCGAGCCCCACGCGGATCTGCAGAAGAAGAGCATTGAGGCGCTGATCTCCAATCTCGATGGAGTTCCCGAGGCGATCCGGACGGCGGTCCGGAACAACGGCGGGGGCCACTACAATCACACCTTCTTCTGGGAACTGATGGCGCCCGGCGGCGACAAGGAGCCCTCGGGAGCGCTGGCGGCTGCCATCGACAAGGCGTTCGGCAACCTGACCAGCTTCAAGGAGCAGTTCGTCAAGGCGGGGCTGGGCCGCTTCGGCAGCGGATGGGCCTGGCTCACGCGGGATGCCAAGGGGGCCCTCGCGATCGAAAGCACAGCCAACCAGGACAGCCCCGTGATGTCGGGCAAGACGCCGATCATCGGATGCGACGTCTGGGAGCACGCCTACTATCTCAAGTACCAGAACCGTCGGGCCGACTACCTGGCGGCCTGGTGGAACGTGCTCAACTGGAGCGACGCCGCCCGCCGCTTCGGCAAGTAACCGGGTCCCCGAGATGCAGCTGCCCCCGATCGGCGTCGCCGCACCCGACTTCACCCTTCCCTCGACTTCGGGCGCTGACGTCTCGCTCTCCGCGCTCCGCGGAAAGAACGTGCTGCTCGCGTTTTTCCCGCTGGCGTTTACCAGTGTCTGCACCGCGGAGATGTGCGAGTTCACCGAAAAGTTCACCGAGTTCCAGGGTGCGGAGACGGTAATCCTGCCGATCAGCGTGGACTCGATCCCCACGCTGAAGGAATTCCGCGCCAAGGAGCAGCTCGGTCTCGATCTGCTGAGCGACTTCAAACGGGAAGTGAGTCGGGCCTACGGGACCCTGATGGAAGACAAGTTCTACTCCAATCGGGCCTATGTCCTGATCGATTCGGCGGGCCTGGTACGCTGGACCTTCGCCGAAGATACCCCCAGGAGCCGCCGGAACAGTCAGGAGCTGTTGATCCAGATCGACGCGCTGGGATAAGCGCCCGACACCCCCAACGCCATGCTCTCCGTCCCTGTCGCTGGAGCCGAGCGGTGAACCGATGGCGGGTTGCATTGCTCCTCCTGCTGGCTCTGGTTCCCGCCTGCCGCATTGAAGACCACACACCCGCTGGTAGCCGCCGGGACGAAGCGATCGTCCGGGAGGTGGTGATCGAGTTCTTTCAGGCCAGGGCCTCTCGAGATTGGCCGGGCCTGAAGGAGCTGTTCGAGCCGGGGGCGACGCTGGAAGGGACCCTCTCTCCCGAGCAATACGTCTCCCAACTCGGGGCACAGCCCGGGGGCGGCCCTCCGGGCGATCGGGTCCTCCGAGCCGACTACCGGCAAATGGCTGACCTCGCCAGTGCCTGGCTCCTGGTTCGGCCGGAAGGGGGAGCGCCGATGGCCTACTACTTCCTTCTCCATCGCACCGGGCGGACCTGGCGAATCCGCCACGTCGCCTCGACCACGATTCCCTCAGGGGCGGAGCCATAGCCGACCGGGGACCTGCGGAGCGCCGCGGATTCCAGGCCGGACCGCTGGTCGGAGCCGTGGTCGCGACGGTCGCCGCGATCATCGTCCTCCTGGCCGCCCGGTCCGGCGGCACTCGCCTCGAGGACGCCGCCAACGACATGGCCGTCCGAGGGGCGGCAGGCTACTTGTCGCTGCGAGCCCGGCCGGATGGCCGGGGACGATTCCTGCCGGCGCACCTGCTTTCCCTCTCTTCCTCGCTGGCCTCGTCGTCTTTCTGGGGTGCCGGCCTTCAGGTCACGTATGGTACCACGCCTCTGCTCCCCGACCTGATCGACCTCTCCCCCATGCTGGCTCAGTTGCCCCAGACTCAGAGCGGTGACAGCGTGCGACACTTGGAACTCGAGTCCCCGGTCTCGGGGCGGGTCTCGGCCGCGCAGCTCTGGAACCACCGGACCGGTCTGAGGGAGGGGTGGATCCTGGTCTGGGGCGCAGCTCCGGTCGGCTCGGAATCCAACCGGCGGCGGCTGGTGGGCCTGGTGGCGCTGGCCGGCGTGACTGCTCTGGCGGGGGCCTTCTACGGTTGGCGTCGGGTGCGGGTGCTGGCCTCCCTGGTCGGCGCCCTGGCGCTGGTCCTCCTGGGTGGCTCGACCAGCCTGAGCATCGCACGGGAGGGACGGACGGCCACTGATGTGAGCCTGGTCCGCCTCCGGCGGCTGGTGGAGATCGCGGCCAGCTCACGGGAAATCCGCCTGGATGACCTGTCGGCGCTGTTGCCGGATGTCACGACTCGCCTCGTGAGACCGCCCTTCGAGCGGAGGAGCGACCCTCCGGTGGCTCGTGAGACCAGGGCCGGTGAGCCATGGGCCTTTTTGATCGCCTCGCTGCGCGGCGGGAATGGCCTGGAGATCGGAATCCGACCGTTGGAGTCGGGCCTGGGGCCGTACCACTGGAAGATTTGGCTGGCCACCGTGGCGGGTCTCCTGGGGTTCCTGTTGGCATCCGGGGCGGGGGGTGCCGGCCGGGGCGACTGGACGCCGGGGCGGATCAAGCCATTTTTCGATGTAGCATGACCTCGCCCGAATCGGATCTCGAGCTGATCGGTACCGTTGCCCGGCTGCTGAACCAGGGCCTGGCGCCCGAGGAGACCCTCGCCAAGGTGGCGGAGGCCCTGTGCCAGGGGCTGCCCGCCCGGTCGGCCGCGATCTGGTTGCGCGAGCCGAACGCGACGACCGTCAAGGCGATCGAGCATCCCCGGACTCCCGCCGCCCGTACCTCCCGATCGTTGGCCGCCATGCCGGAGGGCTCCGAGGATGGAGAGCTCAAGATCTCCCTCCTCCACGAAGGGGAGCGGCTGGGCCAGCTCGACGTAATGCCGCTCCCTGACCATCCAATCAACGGGGATGGCAGGGTCCTGAAGGTGGTGGCGGACATCGTCGCTCCCTTCATCGCCTCGCTCGAGCTGTCGGAGGATCTGGCGCACGAAGTCGCCCTCCGCTCGCGCGAGATCGAAGAGCAGCGCCGGTTCATCACCCTGGTCGTCGACAGCCTGCCGGTGGGCCTCTACGTCGTCGACCGGGACTACCGGATCCAGATCTGGAACCGGAAGCGGGAGATGGGGACGCAGGGCCTGCGGCGGGACGAGGTGGTGGGGCGCCTGGTGTTCGAGGTGCTGACCCGCCAGCCAGCGGAGCAGCTCAAGGCGGAGTTCGACGAGGTCTTCGCCACCGGGCAGCCCCAGCGGATGGAGATCGAAGTCGTCGTCCAGGGCGAGCCCAAGCATTTCCGGATCACCAAGATCCCGATGCGGCACGAGGGCGACGCCATCAGCCACGTGATCACCATCGGCGAGGACGTGACCGAATCGCACTCGGTGCAGCAGCACATCATGCAGAGCGAAAAGCTGGCGGCCATCGGGCAGCTGGCCGCCGGCATCATGCACGAGATCAACAACCCGTTGGCCACCATCGCAGCCTGTGTAACCGCCATCGGGCTCCACCTCGAGGAGCTGCCGGTCGAGATCCCCGCGACGGTCAAGGAGTATCTCGACATCATCGAGAAGGAGGTGCATCGCTGCACCGCCATCGTGGACGGCTTGCTCGACTTCAGCCGGCCCAAGGAGAAGAACCGGCGGGACGTGGACCTGAGCCTGCTGGTGGAGGAGACCCTGTTCCTGCTCAAGCACCATCAACGCTTCAAGCGGATGCGGATCCAGCGGGAGCTGGTGGCCAACCCGCCGATGGTGCAGGCCAGTCCCGAGCAGCTGATTCAGGCCTTCATGGCCATCATGCTCAACGCGGTGGACGCCATGGAGGATGGCGGGCTGCTCACGGTGCGAACGCTGGTGAACCCCTATCGCGGCGACGAGATGGTGGTCGAGATCGAGGACACCGGGGTCGGGATCTCCCGCTCCGAGTTGTCCAAGATCTTCGAGCCCTTCTTTACGACCAAGCCCCCGGGGCGGGGCACCGGGCTGGGCCTCTCGATCTCCTACGGCATCGTAGAGCAGCACCGCGGCCGCATCGAGGTCGACAGCCAACCGGGACGCGGCTCCATCTTCCGGGTCTTCCTTCCCACGACGACATGAAGATCCTGGTCATCGAGGACGACCGGACGGTCGGGCAGTACGTGAAGCGCGGGCTGGAAGAACACCGGTACCAGGCGGACGTGGTGGACGATGGGTTGGAAGGGCTGCGCATGGCTTCGAGCGGCCGTCACGACCTGATCATCCTCGACCTCCGATTGCCCGGACTGACCGGGCTCGAACTGGTCCGGACCCTGCGCGACCGGGGTGGCACGGTCCCGATCCTGGTGCTCACCGCCCAGGACTCGGTCGATTTCAAGGTGCAGGCGCTCCGGGCTGGTGCCGACGACTACGTGACCAAGCCGTTCGCCTTCGAGGAGCTGCTGGCCCGGGTCGAGGCCCTCGGCCGGCGCCCCAAGCAGGTGAGCTCCCCGGTCCTGACCGTCGCCGATCTGCGACTCGACTCGGCCACCCGTCAGGTCACCCGCTCCGGCCAGCCGATCGAGTTGACTCCCAAGGAATACGCGGTGCTGGAGTACCTGATGCGCCACGCCGACCGGGTGATGTCCCGCACGCTGATCACCGAGTACGCCTGGGACTACCACTTCGACCCAGGCACCAACGTCGTGGACGTGGTGATCAACCGGCTCAGGAAGAAAGTGGACTCGGGCCATCGCCAGAAGCTGATTCATACGGTGCGAGGGGTGGGGTACGTTGTGAAGGCGGGCGCGTGAGTCACCTCGCGGTGGGAAACCGTCGTGTCTAGCATCCGCGCCCGATTGACGATCGGCTATGCCGTCGCGCTCAGCATCACGGTGGTCGCGTTTGGAGCGGCGCTCTACGTCGACCGGCTGCGCACCAGCGTCCGGGAGCTGGACCAGCGACTCGGCATCGAAGCCAGCCTCGCGGTGAACTACCTCAACACTTCTCGCGAAGTCCTCGGACGGATCGTGGCCGACGGAGCGCAGCCGGCCCTGATCTCTCAGGTCGGTAGCTACTTCGACGCAGCCCAGGACTATCAGCTGGTGGTGGACGCGGAAGGGCGGGTCCTGTCCGCCAACCAGGCGGCGAGCCAGCGCCTGGGCTACGAGCCGCTCACCAGGCTGCTCAACCTGGCGCGGCCGATCCCGGCCGAGACCCGGTTCGGCACGCTGGATCTGGGGCCCACCTTCGAGCCGGTCCGGTACGTCGTCGCCCCGGTCACCAACCTGGGCTCCACGCCCGGTGCGGTCGTGGTGGCCAGCCCGGTAAGCAGCGTCTCCTTCAGCCCTGCCGCGCTGCTCAAGGCGATGATGGCGATCGCGCCCATCATTTTCCTGCTCTCCGCCACCATCGGCTTCCTGCTGGCGCATCGCAGCCTGCAGCCGCTCGAAGGGATGGTGGATGAGATCGAAGCCATCACCGACGGTACCAGCCTCTACCGGAGATTGCCGGTCCCGCCCGCGACCGAGGAGCTGAGCCGCGTGGCCGGCTCGGTCAACCGGATGGTCGCGCGCCTGGAGGAAAGCTTCACCGCCCTGCGCCGGTTCACCGCCGATGCCAGCCATGAGCTCAAGACCCCGCTCATGGTGCTTCGAGCCAACGTGGAACGGGCGCTCACCCATCCCGGAACTCCGGGGGAAGCCGCCGCGGCGCTCGACGAGGCGCTCGACGAATTGAACCAGATGGCGGAGCTGGTGGACAACCTGCTGACCCTGGCGCGAGCCGACGAGGGAAAGGCAACGCTGGCCCGGGAGACCACCGACCTGCGCGAGCTCATGGCCGAAGGGGCGGAGACGGCCGGAATCCTTGGCGAGGGGGCCTCGATTCACGTGCGCACCGAGATTCCAGATCAGCCGGTGCTTCTGGAGGTGGATCGGAGCCGGATCCGGCAGCTGCTCCTCAACCTCATCACCAACGCGATCAAGTACACGCCTCCCGGCGGGAAGATCAGCCTGGCCCTGGTGGACCGGGGCGACGCCGTGGCGATGATGGTGGGGGACAGCGGGATCGGGATCGCGTCGGCGGATCTGCCGCACATCTTCGACCGCTTCTGGCGTGCCGAATTCTCACGCGACCGGAGCGGCGCCCGTCCCGGCACCGGACTCGGCCTGGCGATCACCAAGTGGATCGCGGAAGCGCACGGTGGAACCATCGTGGTGCAGAGCCGCGTGGGACGGGGAACGGTGTTTACGGTCACCCTTCCTCGTGCGGGGCTAGCTCCGACGCCGGTGCCGAGTCAGCTCCAGGAAGCCGCCGCAAGCTGAAACTCTCTTCCCTTAGTATCTCCAGCAGATCACTGAGCCCATCACCGGTCTAGCGCGCGCGGCGCGCCGGCCTATATTAGCGCGACTTCGCCGAGGGGCCGCCTCGGCGTTTGCTAATCGGGCTGTCATCGAATTGTCATCTCCCCGGAGGGTTGCCCGAAACCTCCGGCGTCTAGCTTCCCGGCCAATACGGACCCATCAGGGAGGCAGGTGTCGTGTTCGACAACCTGGTTGAGTCGAAGCCCAAACGTGCGCGAAGCGTCAAGGAGACGGCGTTCTCCGTGATTCTTCACGTGGTTCTGGTGTATGCCGCCGTCAAAGCCACGGCCGGCGCGGCGGAAACGTTGAATAAGGTGCTGACGGATACCACGGTGGTCTTCCTGGAGCCGCCCAAGGCTCCGCCACCGCCGGAACCGCCCAAGGACGTCGTCGTTACAGCCAATCCGCCGCCGCAGGGATTCCAGACCGTGGTTCCCCCGGCAGAGATCCCGACCGAGATCCCTCCGATCAATCCCAATGAGCACTTCGATCCCAAGGACTTCACGGGGAAGGGGGTCGAGGGTGGTATCGCGACCGGCGTCGTGGGTGGAACCGGTCCGGTGCCGACCACTGGTGAGGTGTTCCTGGCCGCGGACGTCGAGCAGGTGCCGACCGTGGTCTCGATGGCATTGCCGCGGTATCCGCCGGTCATGCAGTCGGCCGGGATCCCGGGGCGGGTGGAGATGAGGTTCGTGGTCGACACCCTGGGCAAAGTCGAAGAGGGTACGTTGCAAGTGGTGCAGAGCACGCACAAGGCGTTCGAGGAGCCGGCGCGCGAAGCGCTCCTCAAAGCGGTGTTCAAGCCGGGTCGCTCCCGTGGCAAGCCGGTGCGGGTGCTGGTCCAGCAGGCGATTTCGTTCAAGCCGGGGCAATAGGCGGTCGGTGGCAGATCATCCCGGGGGTGACACCCCGCGCCGGCGTTCATCTGGAGGGAGGAAACCGTGAATCTGAGTTTGATGGAACTGTACAACTCGATGGGGTTGTTCGCGAAGTTCATCGTGTACACGCTGCTCTTCATGTCGATCTTCTCCCTGTCGGTGGCGGTGAACAAGTGGTGGAAGATCCGCCGCGCCTCCGCCGCCACGCGGAAGTTCGCCCCCTCGTTCTCCCGGGCGATCCAGGAGGAGCAGCTGGATCAGGCGATCGCCCTGGCCGAGCGCAACAAGACCAGCCATGTGGGGCGGGTGTTGGGTGAGGCCCTCTCCGAGGTGAAGCCGCTGCTGGCCGATCGCGCCACCATCACCGCGGTCGACATCAACTCGATCGAGCGGGCGGTGGAGCGCGAGATGCTGATCACCCTGACCGAGTTCCGCCGCGGCATGGCGGTGCTGGGCACGGTGGGCGCCACGGCGCCGTTCGTGGGTCTCTTGGGGACCACGATGGGTATCGTGAACGCCTTCACGGGCATGGCGGCCGCCGGCGCATCAGGCGGTCTGGCGGGCATCTCCGCGGGTATCGCCGAGGCGCTGATCACCACCGCGTTCGGCCTCATGGTCGCGATTCCCGCGGTGTGGCTCTACAACTACTTCACGGTCAAGATCGAGAATCTCACGGTCGAGATGACCTACACGTCGAAGGAGCTGATCGACCACCTCATCAAGAGCGTCGGCAGCGAGTTCGGCCGTTCGATCTTCACCAAGGAATTCCAGGCCCAGAAGGCGGTGAGCAGCAGTGGCCATATCCACCCGTGACGCCGGGAGGGAGGCCGTCAAGGCCGACATCAACGTGACGCCGATGATCGACGTCATGCTGGTGCTCCTCATCATCTTCATGATCGTCACTCCCCTGATCGCCGCCGGGTTCAAGGCCACCATGCCCAAGGGTAAGAACCTGGACCCGCGGCCCGAGGGAGAAGGGGAGGTCGTCCTCGGCATTGATGCGTCGGGAAACTACTTCCTGAATACCCGTCCGATCCCCGCCGGGACCCTGGCGGATCAGCTGAAGGCGATCTTCGCGGCGAGGACCGAGGACAAGATCCTCTACTTCAAGGCCGACAACCAGCTCAAGTACGGCAAGATCCAGGAGGCGGTCGAGGTTGCCCGGCAGGCGGGGGTGCGGGTGATTTCCGCGATCACCGAGCCGCGGTCGGCCGCGCTCTTCAAGAAGGAGGAGAAGTAAAGATGGCGATGGCAGCGCCCTCCGCATCTGGCGTGACCAGCGACATCAACGTCACGCCCATGATCGACGTGCTCCTGGTGCTGCTGATCATCTTCATGATCACGCAGCCCCTCTCCCGCATGGCGCTCGACGTGCAGGTCCCGCCGGTCGAGACCGCCACCAAGTCCACGGCGGCCAGCAATCAGATCGTGCTCGAGCTGGGCGATGACGGGGGCTATGCGATCAATGCCCAGCCGGTTCCCAAGGACCAGCTCGACACCCAGTTCCACGCGATCTACGACAACCGCCCCGCCAAGCTCCTGTTCATCAAACCGGGCGTTTCGCGCATCTACCAGGACGTGATCGAGGCCATGGACATCGCGCGCGGGGCCGGAGTGCAGGTGATCGGTTTGACCCCCATCGAGGCCTATAAGCGCTAGTACGAACTTGGGAGAAGCGAAGGGATGTTCGGCAGGGAGTGCGGCATAGCCGTCACTCCCTGCTTTCTTTATTCGTTATGGCTTCCGTGACCCCGCCAGTCCCACCCCCAGCTCCGGCGCCGCTGGTGCCCATCCGGCCCCGCGTCGGGAAGGACCGAGGATGGAGGGGGTGGGCCGTTTCGCTCCTGGCCCACTTGTTGTTGCTGCTCGTCCTGGCGAGAGCGGTCACGCACGACCTCACCCGCGCCAGTGAGGCGATCCCCGGCGGAACCGCCGCCCCCGGCGGTGGCGGGGGCGGAGACGCGGGATATATTTCGCTGCCCGCGCTCCGGCCTTCCGCACCCATCGCGACCCGGCCCGTCGCGCCCGTGGAAGCGCCAACAGCTCCCGTCAGTCCTCCGGTCACTCCACCGGATTCGACCCCACCGCCCGAACCGGCTTCGGTCGCCGTGGCGTCGCAGGATTCGGCCACCGCCGCGAACGGCGAGGCCTCGGGAGTCGGTCCGGGGACCGGCGGTGGTGCCGGGGGAGGAATCGGGACCGGGATCGGCACCGGGACTGGCGCCGGGGAGGGACCGGGAACCGGCGGCGGGCCGGCAGAGAGCAGAGGCACGGCACCCCAGGCCCGGCAGATCATCCTGCCTCCCGAGGACCGGCCCAGCGACCTGCGCGGGGTCTCGCTCCGAGTCACCTTTCACGTGGACGCCCAGGGCCGGGTGGAGCAGGTCGAGGTGGACCCGGAGATCAAGGATCACGGGTACGCCAAGAAGTTCATGGACGTGATGCGGAAGTATCAGTTCCGGCCGGCGCGGACTCCCGACGGCACCGCGGTGCGGGGAGTCGCGGTCATCGTGGTGACGCTGTAGCGCGACCCTCATCGGGGAAAAACCATGTCCTCGCTGTTCGTTCGCAAATCGATCGCCGACTGCGAAAACGACATCGCCGAACGGGGCGGGCTCAAGCGCTCGCTCAACAAGTGGCATCTGACGGCGCTGGGCGTCGGGGCCACTATCGGCGCGGGCATCTTTGCCACCACCGGCACCGCCATCGCCGGAGACCCAGCCCGGCCCGGCGCCGGCCCGGCGATCATCCTCTCGTTCATCCTGACCGCGGTGACCTGCGGTTTCGCGGCCCTTTGCTATGCGGAATTCGCCGCCATGGTGCCGGTCTCCGGGTCGGCCTATACCTACGCCTACGCCTCCCTGGGTGAGTTGGTCGCGTGGATCATTGGCTGGGACCTGATCATCGAGTACGCGGTAGGGAACATCGGCGTCGCGATCGGATGGGCCGGCTACTTCCGGGAGCTGATCGCCCATTTCGGTATGAGCTTGCCGCCGTGGCTGAGCACGGACTTTCGATCCGCGCGCTTCGCCGCGGAAGCGGTGGCGGCCGGGGCCGCCGACCCCGCCAACCAGTTTCTGGCATCCGCCTTCGGCACGGCACCCCACCTGTTCGGCTTCCCGGTCATCCTCAATCTGCCGGCGTTCGTAGTCGTCGCGTTCATCACCGTGCTCCTGGTGATCGGAATCCGGGAATCGGCCAATGCGAACAACGCCATGGTGCTGCTCAAGATCGGCATCATCATCTTCTTCGTAGCGATCGGCGCGTTCCTGATAAAGCCGGTCAACTGGAACGACCCGAACACCGGCGGGTTCGCCCCCAACGGGTTCGCTGGAATCAGTGCGGGGGCCGCGATCATCTTCTTCAGCTACATCGGGTTCGACGCCACGTCCACTGCGGCCGAGGAGGCTAAGGATCCCGGCAAGGACATGCCGTTCGGCATAATCATGAGCCTGGCGGTGTGCACCGTTCTGTATATCGTCCTTGCCGTGGCGATGACCGGCATGGCTCCCTGGAAACAGTTGGGGACCGCGGAGCCCATGATCACGGCGCTTTCGCTGGCGGATGGATCTCCTGCGCTGCTCAGCGCCTCTCGTCTTATCGTGGCGCTGGGTGCGGTGGTGGCCATGACCAGCGTGCTCCTGGTCTTTCAACTGGGTCAGCCGCGGATCTTCATGTCCATGGCCCGCGACGGCCTGCTTCCCCCGGTACTGGCCAAAGTTCATCCCCGCTTCAAGACGCCCTACGTCGGCACCATTATCACCGGAATCTTCGTGGGTGTCTTCGCGGCCGTCGCCAACATCGCCGAAGTGGTGGACCTCACCAATATCGGAACCCTGTTCGCCTTCGTGCTGGTCTCCGCAGGCGTGATCGTGCTCCGCATCGTTGAGCCGCAGCGAGCCCGGCCGTTCCGGGCTCCCTGGGTGCCAATCACGCCGATCATTTCGATCCTGGCGTGCCTCTACCTGATGTGGCAGCTACCGGGGGTGACCTGGAAGCGATTCGGAATCTGGCTGGTGGTGGGTCTGGTCTTCTACTTCAGCTACGGCGCCAGGCACAGTCGTCTGCGAAACCAGGAGCGGAGAGCGGCCTAGCTGACCGGTCTACCCCAGCTTCGCGGCGAGCCGCGCCGCGCCCAGGGCTGGATCGATCGCTTCGGTGCGGAGCACGACCCGCCGCTCCTCCTCGAGCTTGCGGGTCAGCATGGTGAACAAGGGAAGCCCGCCTTGCAGTAGCCCTCCGTTGAAGGCCACCGGCACTTTCGCCTCCCCCGGGAAGTGGGGGAGGAGGTGCAGGACCAGCTGAGACAGCTCACGCGAGGCGTATTCGGCGATGCCGGTCGCCACTGGGTCTCCTCGAATCGCTTCCTCGAGCACCGCCGGGGCCAGGCCCGCGACCTCTGACACGGCCGCGTTCGACGCCCAGCGGATCAGCGCGTCCAGGTTCTCACAGTGGGCGGCTGCCAGGAGACGCGTCGAGAGGCTGGTCGCCGGGCTCCGGTCATCGGCCGCCCGGCCGACCGCGCCCAACGCCGCTCGCCCGATCGCGTAGGCGCTCCCCTCGTCTCCCATCTGCCACCCGTATCCCCCCGACCGGCGAATTGCCCCGCCGGGATCGCGCGCTACCGCCACGCTACCGGTGCCGGCCGTGACCACGATTCCCGCTCCATCCCCGAAGGCCGCGGCCAGCGCGATGTCGATGTCGCCGGTGACCTGCAGCCGGTTGGCCAGGGCTTCGCCGCGCAGGGCCTCGCGCAACTCGTCCCGCTCGAGCTGGCGTCCCGCTCCGGCGGCGCCGACGACCAGCGCTTCCGCGCGGAGCGCTCGGGCGGTTCCGAGGGCGCGGCGCACCACATCCGCGATGGTCGTCGCGGACATCAGCCCTCGGCCCGGGCGCATCGCGGCGCCGGGGCCCTCGGCCTTGCCGGCCACCCGCTCGCCATCCAGTACCAGGACGGAGGTCTTGGTGGCGCCGACGTCCGCGCCCACGAAGAAGCTGCTCATCGGATCGTCTCTGACGGTGGTCGCAGCGCGCTCGAGGTGATTCCCACCAGGATGGTGAGGACGGTACCCAGGGGCACGTACCACGGCCAGGCCAGGCGACCCAGCGGAGCCAACCAGCTCAGCGACGAGTAGGTCGCGAGGCGGCTGGCGAAGATGACGATCAGCATGGTGGCCATGGTGAACCAGAGCGCGGTGATTACGTCACGACCGCTGGCGCGAGGCCACCGCTCGGCCATGAGATAGGTGCCGAGGAGACCCCCATAAGTCACCGACGCGATCGAGAGGGCCAGGACCACGACCGGTGTATCACGCTGGCGGGTGTACTGCTCGAAGAACCAGGCGCCGCCGACCAGGAGCACACCCCATGCTGCCGAGAAACGACGTCCCACCCGAAGCAGATGGACGGGATCGCTTTTGCCGGTCCAGCCGACGTAGAAATCGTGGGTGACCGAGGACGCCAGCGAGTTGATCGCAGAGCTGTGGGTGCCCATGGCGGCCGCCAGGATTCCCGCGATCACCAGGCCAGCCAGACCGGCGGGCAGGTGATCCACCACGAAGCGGGGGAACAGCTGGTCGGTTGGAACATCTGCCGGGGCCTGACCCGCCGACCAGATGGCGGACCCGACCAGCAGGAAGAGCAGGAACTGAAGGATCACCAGCACTCCCGAGCCGACCAAGGCCACCTGCGCATCGCGGAGGGACCGGGCGCCCAGGAGTCGCTGGACGATCAGGTGATCGGTCCCGTGTGAAGCGGCCGAGAGCATGGCGCCGCCAACCAGACCGCCGAGCAGGGTGTAAGTCGAGGTCAGATTGAGGGAGGGGTCGATGACCCGGAGCTTCCCGGCGTTCTGCGCGAGGGAAAGCGCGGCGGCCGGCCCGCCGGCCATCTGCCAGGCGATGGTGAGCACGGCCACCCCACCGGCCACGTAGACCACGAGCTGCATGACGTCGGTCCACACCACGGCTTTCAGCCCTCCGAACCAGGTGTAGATCATGGTCACGATCCCAACGGCAAGGATGGACGTCGTGACACTCCAACCGGTCACCAAGGCCAGGGGGATCGCGCTGGCGAAGACGCGCACCGCATCGGCCAGAAACCGCGTGACCAGAAAGACGCCCGAGGCCAGGCGACGAGTCCCGGCTCCAAAGCGGGACTCGAGCCGGGCGTAGGCCGTCTCCTGCTGACCTCTGAAATAGCCGGGCAGGAGCCAGGCGGCTACCCCGATCCGCCCGAGCAGGTAGCCCATCGGGAGCTGGAGGAAGGTCAGGTCACTCCGGGCGCCGATCCCGGGCACCGAGATCACGGTGAGCGCGGACGTCTCGGTCGCGACGATCGAAAGGAGAATGGCCCAGGCGGGGAGATTGCGGGCGCCCAGGAAGTAGTCTCCGGCCGTGCGCGCGTTCCGCGCGACCCAGAGTCCGATGCCGATCGAGAGGGCGAGATAGACGAGAACGACGGCGAGGTCGAGAGCGTGCATGGACCGGCTCAGGAAAAGCGAACGGGCCCATCGCCGTGGAGCGATGGGCCCGAATGTTCGTTGACCGGAATCAGGACGGCTCGACGATCAGACTGCAAAGCTGCTGCCGCAGCCGCAGCCACCGGTGGCATTGGGATTGTGGAACGTGAAGCCCGACCCCTGCATCGAGGAGGTGTAATCCACGGTGACGCCGCTCAGGTACTGAAGGCTGAACCCATCCACGAAGACGCGGATCCCATTGACCTCAGTGACCAGGTCGTCCTCCAGCGAGTGTTCCTCGATGTTCAGGCTGTACTTGAATCCCGAGCATCCACCGGGAAGCACGCTGATCCTGAGACCCGCGGTTTCCACCGGCACCTGCTCCCCTGCGATGAACTTGCGCACTTCCTCGGCGGCCCGATCGGTGATCGTCAGGGAGACGCCGGGTGCGGGGATCGATTGAGCGGTCGTTTCCATCCTTACATGACTCCTCGAGAAAATCGCCGGCTACCATCGCCGACGAGAACACCGGTCAAA
>Ga0335085_10006105_pt1 | contig 19120 bp, 17 predicted proteins | sample Lox_Sample_45_FD_206712 | JGI IMG/M metagenome (GOLD analysis project Ga0335085, IMG submission 206712) | Soil microbial communities from Loxahatchee National Wildlife Refuge, Florida, United States - Lox_Sample_4.5 | ecosystem: Environmental > Terrestrial > Soil > Wetlands | place: USA...
AGTGTGCTGAAACCTCCGAACGGACCAATGGATCGAGAAGAGTCCTCCTGCAAGTTCTTCGTTACGATGCCAAAAGGGTCCTTAACCCGCGACCGGCCGAGCAAAGACAAAGACGTCGAACACGAATGTTTCAGCGAGATACAAAGCAAGCTATTCGTGGGAGAGGCTCAAGCAATTCTTCGGGCGGCCGGATCGGATGAACTGAGAAGAGATACAGGAAGAAGAAAGTTCACAGTCTCCCTCTTGAAAACCTTCTCTTCGATCTTCAAGGCGAAGCGTTCGCCGAGCCAGTGCAAGATTTCTTCGACAAGGTCCTCCGGCACGCTCGCGCCAGCAGTGAGGGCTGCGGAACGAACGCCCAAGAACCAAGTCAAGTCAATCTGTGACGCCTGGTCAACAAGGGCGCTTCGGACGCCAACTTTCTCTGCCAGTTCGCGGAGACGTTGGGAATTTGAACTACTCGCGCTGCCAAGGACGATCGCGATCTGGCATTCCTTCAAGATTGCTCGCAAGGCTTCCTGGCGATTTTGCGTCGCGTAGCAGATATCTTCCTTTGGTGGAAGGCGCAGCTTCGGGAATCGCGACCTCAAGGCCTCAATTACTGCACTTGTCTCGTCAATGCTTAAGGTTGTCTGGGTCAGGACTGCCACCCGCTCGGGATCGGGGATAAGAAGCCGGTCAATTTCATTCGGCGACTCGATGGTTTGAATCAGTCCGAGTGCTTCGCCCTCGATACCGACAACCTCATCATGTCCACGATGACCGATCAAAACGACGCTATAACCCTCGGATGCGAACCGTCGGGCCTCGAGGTGAACCTTCGTGACCAGCGGGCACGCGGTGTCAATGATTTCAAGATTACGACGCAGCGCTTCGTGATAGACGTGTGGGGCAACTCCGTGCGCGCTAAGAACAACAGTAGATCCCTCAGGGATAGGGTCAAGGCTGTCCACAAAAACCACACCCCGCCGCTGAAAGGACTCAACGACCCTACTATTGTGAACAATGTGATGATATGCGTAGAGTGGCGTCGCCCGGCTAGAAAGCGATTGCTCCAGAGATGCGACCGCCATCTGGACCCCTGCGCAGAAACCTCGCGGGCTTGGCAGCAGGACGCGAAGAGAGGGTTTTCTTGCTGAGTTGTGTGAGATGTTTTCCAACTCCCCAGCCCCGTGCATCCGATGATATTCGATTACCATGAAAACTGCAGCATTTTCTGACCTTCCGACTTTCCACTGCCTTGACACCCCGAACGCACGATGAGAAGATTTCCGCCTAGGAGGGTTCTGCCATGGGAGTAGACATCCCTCAACCGTTTGACTCTTCTGTTTCCGGATCAATCGGGGTTTCCGGTTCGCTTGGCGCAATTGGACCGGTGACGGTCGCTGGTATTCCGGATACTTTCCACATCGACATCGATAAATTGCCCAAGATTCAATTAGGGCTTGATCCGGTCACGCTGAACCCGGTCACGCTAAATCTGGCAATTACCGAGATACCTAATATTCGGGGACATTTGCCGGCGGACTTTTGTGTTGGCGTTTCTCTGCTTGGAATGGAATTGTTCAGTATCCGCTTATGTGGCGAGGCGCAGATTATTACCGAGCCCTATAAGCCCAATCCTTGCGAGAACTGTGGCACGATTGACGCAGCGGGCAACTTACCCTCGTCGCGTGGAGGTTGATCGTGGCGCAATCGGTAAAACAACATCCGACACTGCATTTTCGAGGTCTTCCGCGCGCGATTGACTCGCTGGTTGGAATTCCATACCAGGATGTTGGACCCACGCCGAAGGTCTCCGTTGACAATCTCCTATCGGCCCACGGGTTTGATGCCGGTGGGAAGTCCAGTCGGTTGCACCTGTCGCTCCCGCAAAGCACGCCTCCCGGTATATACAAAGGGTCAGCGGAGTTTGGAGGTAAGGCCTATCCCGTCGAGGTCCAGGTCGAGCCTTACTACAATCTTGCCTTATCGCCACGCCAACTGATTGTGAGCGCAAAGCCGGGCGAGAAGGTGCACGTTGACCTCGTTTTGGCCAATAGCGGCAACGTCGTCTGCGACATAGGCAAGACGTATGTTTTCGGCTTGTATGACATCCACGGTGCAGATAGTGCAATCGGCGCAGCTTTTCGCCAGACGGAGAGCACGGGTGAAAAGCGTGCGGACCGCTTGGTGGAGGCTCTCTCCGAGGGACACGGCGGAATGGTACGAATCCAGGTTGAAGAAGGTTCTGGCCCAATTGCTCCGGGGGAAGTTCGTCCCTTGCGCCTCAACCTGCATTTTCCAGGCGGACTCAAACCTGGCCACACTTACTCTGGAACTCTACCCATCGAAAATCTCCGGTACTACACGAAAGTACGAGTCATCGGGGACGGGAAATAAAGGGAGGCCGTATGGCCGACACGACAATCTCCGGTTCGATTAAGGAGATCACCAATTCATTTACTGATCTGCTCGACCAGACCCTAAATGCCAGTTTGGATATGCTGCAGACGTTTAGCAAGGCGGGTACAGATTTTTCCTCGAATCTGTCTTCCCGATTTGCGCCCCAGATGAAGGCGCTAAACCTTCCAAGCCTGGGTGGATGCTGCAAGATTCCTCCTCCTTGCTGGATGCCAAGAGAACTCACTGCTGTTACGAGTCATGTATGTGCAGGGGCGACGGCCTCGTTGCGCTTTCGAGTTACAAACTGCGGCATGGATGCTAGAACGATCACAGTCGAAGCCGATCAGAACGCCAGCGTGAATCCGGCGTCACTCCAGTTAGGGGCATTCCAGCGAGGATGGGTAACAGTGAGTTACACGGCTCCCGCCGCCTCGACGGGGGCGCAGAACTCAGCTGAGATCCTAATATTCGTTCACGGATGCAAGAGTTACTACTTGCGCTGGACCGTACAGAATTCCAAACGTGGCTGCGATTGTTGCCATGAAATAGAGATCGATGATTATCCCGATCTGGTACATCACTGGTATGACCATTTCTACTGCCCGCGTCCATGCCGGCCTGTTCGCCAGGTACCAGGCCGATGAGTTCGAGCGGGTTTGATGACGCCATTCGCAAAGCAATTGACCTCAACGTGCGCTATTACAGTTCGTTGGGTAAGCTGACGGTTGACTACTGGAAAGAATTGTTATCGGCGGTAGCAGCCCCGGTGAAGGGAAATAGCTCTTCTGATCAGTTCACGGGAAGCTCGGTTCAAGCTTCCGTGGCGCGCGCGCCGGTTCCCAAACCCGCCGCGATGGTGATGGAAGCTGCCAAAGACTCAGTGGCACAAGGCGTCTTCATGGTTGAAAACCATCTCAGCACTGAGGTTGACTCCACGGTCGTCGCTTCATTTTTTAAAGACCCATCAGGGAACGCGATCCAGCCACAGTTTACGTTCGATCCACCGCGGATCGCTTTGAAGCCCGGAGAGCAGACGCTGGTACGCGTTTTGACAACTATTGGCCCTGAGGTCGAGCCCGAGACTCGCTACACGGGAGAATTTGCTGTTCCCGGCCTGAAGGGCACATCCATCCCGGTTGTGCTGCGCCAAAGGAAGCAGTAAACCTTGGGCCACGACCACAACGCAACGGCAGGAGGTATCCTCGTCAGCGCAATGTGGTCGTATGCCGCCTCGGTTCTACGCCCAGCGCAGGCTATGAAACGGGCAGGCGTTACCGTCACCTTGCCATTGGTTGGCGAGATGCCTGAGAAGATTCAGCGCCTCGGCTTAGGACCGAAATTCAGCCGTCTATACAAAAGCCCCGTTGTCCTCAATCGTAAGACCGAACACGATCATCTGGTGGAAGAGTTCGACGAAATGTCGGAAGTTTACTCAGAGTTCGTTCAGCCATTTTCGCGGCCGATTTTTGAAGAAGCGACGCAGCTGATGTCTGAATATCTGACCCCCGATGCAAGAGTGCTGGATGCAGGCTGCGGTCCCGGAAGAGAATTGCAGCGCATTGCACGCAAGGTACCAGAGGGAGAAGTCGTCGGAATCGATCTTTCCCAAGGGATGGTGAAAAGCGCGCATCGTTCAGCCCGGGCCCACGGTTTGCGGAATTGTGCTTTTGTGCAATCTGATGTTGGCGACCTGCCTGAGAACTTCGCCGGAGAATTCGATGTTGTCTACAGTTGCCTGGCGCACCACCATTATCCCGAACCGCCCCAAGCTACATGCGAGATAATCCGGGTTCTCCGCCCCGGAGGCATCTACTGCGTCGTCGACCCAGGTCCGGAGTGGTACAACAAGATGAGCACACCCTTGGCCAAGTGGGCAGATCCCGGATGGATCGGCTTCCACACACCGAAGGAGTTTTGTGCTCTATTCCGGACTGCCGGCTTCGCAAGAGTGGGCTGGATGGAACTGCTTCCTGGTTTCGGCGCTGCTCTGGGGCAGAAACCAATCCACGACAAGTAAATAACTAGCCAGTAGGGGTGTTGTACACTCTCCTATAATTCACTACCTCTTATCAGTTCCGTTCCCATACCTCGACCTGTATGAGTCACGATGTCCAACTCGTAGAGAGAATATTGGCGGAAGCGCGCCAGGCCGTGATGGGTGAGCTGCAAAGAATTTTTGCCGAACGGAAGCGAACCGGCTATGGCCCTCTTTATGACATGTTAGAGGACTATCCGTTTCGCGAAGGCAAAGGACTCCGCCCGGCAATCTGCCTGGCCTCATGCCGAGCTGCAGGGGGCAGGACCGAGCAAGCTTTGCTTTCGGCTACAGCTCTGGAGCTGTTCCATAATGCGTTCCTGGTACACGACGATATCGAGGACGGATCCGAGTTCCGCCGTGGCAAACCTACGATGCTGCGGCAAAAGGGCGTGCCCGTCTCTATCAATGTCGGCGATGCCACGAACGTCCTGGCGATCGAGCCGCTTCTCGGCAACACCCGACGCATTGGAGTGCGTAAGGCTCTGCTGGTCTTTCGTGAAGTCGAGCGGATGGCGCGCGAGTCGACTGAAGGACAGGCCATTGAACTCGGCTGGATCGCCGATGGCCGCTTCGATCTTGCGGATCAGGACTATGTCCGCATGGCATACAAGAAGACGTGTTGGTACACTGTCGTCGCGCCGCTACGTGTTGGAATGATCTGCGGAAGCCCGCCCGGTCCGCTCGCTCCTCTGGAGGAAGATCTAACCAAACTGGTCGAGCTGGGTTTTCTTGCCGGTATCGCTTTTCAGATTCACGACGATCTTCTGAATCTTGAGGGCGACGTTGGTCTTTACGGGAAAGAGTCTGGCGGCGACCTTTGGGAAGGGAAGCGCACGATCATGCTGCTACATTTTCTCCGCGCTGCATCTGCGGCGAATCGCAAGCGTGCCTTGGGACTTTTGGCGATGCCTCGTCGCAAGAAGAAAGCGGCGGATGTCCGCTGGCTGCTGCAGGCGATGACTGCGGCGGGTTCACTGCAATACGGAAGAAATCTGGCGAGGGAATATAGTGAACGCGCCTTGGAATGCGAGCAGCGTCAACGACTGTTCGAGGTCGACAATGATGACCGCCATTTTCTGCGCGAGATGTTGCACTATGTGATAGATCGTTCCAAGTAGTCAACGAAGAGAGAGCTATGTCCAAAGAAGAGTCTCCCAAGAATCCGCTTTCCGATTGGCTCCATTTGCAGGCAGACTTTCAGGCTCGGCTGGCCGACGAAACGCTCCGTTACCTGCGTCGCTTGCAGGGGGCAGCCGCTCCCGTGACCCCGGGAACAGTGCTTGTGCCAGAAGACGGTTCCGAACTGACGGCGCGCACGAAATCCGGCGGCAGCTTTGAAATCACGTTGGACGTTAAGAACTATCAACGCGTGCACGCGATGGCAGCTCCAGCCCTTGATCCTATGGTTTCGTCTTCCGGTATTACCTGGTATCCCGAAGCGGAGTTCTCGCCGGAGTTCTCACTCGTTGCTCCAGACGAAAGCATCAAATTCGTATTGCGTGTCAATGTGCCCGCTATTCTCCCGTCCGGCACATACATCGGAGCGTTGTCGCTGCGCGGGTTGCGCCAGCAGATCTTTCGAATTTCCGTCGATGTAAGTGGCAGCAAAGCCGCGGATCGGCAATCACACTTGAGCGAAAACAAGCGTGGGACGGCTGAGAAACGCAAAGCACGAACCGCCAAATCGAGGCAGGCGAAGAGATCGTGACCACGAACGCCAGCGCGGCGCTTATTGATCGGGAGGATACTGCCGGTCGCACTACAGCGACACTGGTCGCGTCGTTAGCCGCACGGCTTGCCGCACTTTACTTTATTTCCGGAGCTGATGCGATCGCGTCACTCACAAGTGGTTTTGCCGCGCTCGGCCGCGAAGTTTCGAAGACTACCGAGGGAGCGCGGTTGAGAGAGGCCCTCGGCCGCTCTCGAATCGCACGCAATGGCGACGCAACCTGGAGCGCTCTGCGAATCGGAGAAGGATCGTCGACGGCCGTTCCCAGTCCAGTGCTTGACCAACTCCGCAACGATGTCGCTCTCTTGCTCGCCGATGACTTGGAACAAGTGCTGTGCATGATGCCGATTCCTACCGAGGCTCCCACTGGAGCGCTTCCTCCACCTCAACAGAATGCGACGTTTCTCGATTTTGTTGTAGGTTACTGGGCTTTTTCCAAGGAAGCGATTGCGTCAATTGAAGAATTGGCCAAACTGGGGAGCTCTCCGCCTGAGGTCGTCAATTCAAAGACGAGTGCCGATATTCCATTGAAGGGTTCTTTACTGCGGTGAGCTACATCGAAAGACTGCGTCCTCCGTCACCCTTCGACCTTTCCGCGCCGGCCTATAAAGACTGGTTTCACTTGAATTTTGCCGATCCAGTTTCGGGTGCAATTGGACTGGTGAATACCTCTCTTCATGGGTCTCCCTGGGATCGTCGCTCTCTCGCGATGGGCACAGTGCTTGTGCATTTTCCCGAGAGTGGCTGGCAGAGTCACGTTGAGAACTTGCCGTATTCGGATGCGAATCTTTCTCCAGCCGCGATTGCCCTTCGCGACGTAGCCCTGGCCATCGACAACCGAAGCGGAACGATTCACGTATCCTCAACCGGCCAACTGAATCCCTTTCGGGCCCGTTTTCGCGCGGACGCTGTCACCACACCAATCGATTTCGAACAGGAAATGCCACTGGGCTCCCAATGGATCTCCTGGTACCTCGTGCCAACCATGGTCGTGTCTGGGGAATGGACAGTGAAAAACCGCCGCACTATCCTCGAGAAACTCCCCGCCTATCACGACCACAACTGGGGACGTTGGCATTGGGGCGATGATTTCGGCTGGGAGTGGGGCTGCTTTCTGCGGAACGCCAACACCAGGGAGAGTCCGACCCTGGTTTTCGCTCGTACTACTGACCGTGCGCATCGCCACCTTGGCAGTCCTTTCCTGATCGTGGATTCCGTCGTAACCCGGCGGAGTTTTTCACCGGACACTATTTCCTTAGAATTTGACGGACGCCTTGACTTGCCGCTCCATCGTGTGCCCGGCGCAATGGCCGCTCTGCATCAGGAGATGTCGGAACCAAAGCTCCCGAAGTCAGTCGAAATTCGAGCGGCACAGGGGATTGATCGCGTGGAGATTTCATTCACGGCCCGTGCCGCAGCACAATTCGTAACGGCTGATCCGTCCATTCGGGGATACGGCTTTATTCATGAAATCGTCGGAGAATATAAGAGTCGTGGTACGGTCCGAAATATTGGATTCGAAACCAGCGGATATGGCGTCTTCGAATATGTAATGTGATCCGGCGATGACTTTAGGCGAATACATCTCGGCCCTCGTGCAGTGCTTGAAAGACTGTGAACCGCTGGCGTATAGCCGGATGTGTCATGTGGTCGGTGGTCGTACGGCGCGCATTCGACTCGACGAGCAGCCCGTATGGATACGTATGTCGGATGGCTCGCTGGTCGTCGATACCCATCTTCCCGAAGGAGTCATCGAAGATGGCAGCGGCACGACTGATACCACAACTGTGCTTGCGCTGCTTCGCGGAGATCTTGAAGTATTGGAAGCAATCCTGAACCAATCGCTTGCGATAGATGGGGAAATCGAGCAAATCCATCGCATGTTTCTCGCGATTGAGATCCTCTTGGACGCGGGTCCCCGGTGTCCTCATCTACAGAGGATTACCGAGCGATTCGTCGCCGAGTCAAGGCAGTTTGAGTCCGGAAATCTTCCCCCACGCGCGAATTGGTATCCATTCGCCGTCGGCGATGACGAATTAGATTTGCTGAACCGCTATGGGCTATTGCCCGGCAAGTAGCAACTGCATCTGGAGACAATTTAAACGATGTGAACGAGGGCCCTGGGGCAGCCGTGGACCAAATTGGCCACGCCAGCTACTCCGCCATAACCACCGCTTCCCACTAGCGTCCTATGAAATTGCAATCCCGGACAAGCGGCCACTTTCAATTGATGACCTTACCTCTCGTGATGATCGTGCACGGGCGAAGATCGGCATTGACCTTCGTAGCGTCTGTGACGATCTGTATCGGAAGGAATTTCGTTTTGTTCAGCGACATCCACGTGAAGTCATAATTCCGTCCTCCAAGGAAAAAAGGTTCAAACTTCTGTTTGCGGCTACATTCGGGTTTCTACCTGAGTCGGGTCCATTGGCGGACGTGTCTGACATCTTTGTAAAGGCTCTAGACGCGAAACCTTTGAAAACCAAAGCAGTGGATTTCCCGAAGTTGTTCAATCGGAATATTTTTACCCGCTCCACGCGACGCACCACGAACTGCCATGCGCTGTGAGAAAATCGCTTCTTTTCCCAGGTGCTCCGAACCATGAATTGGTAGGTGGCGTCTGAACTAGATTATTCACGGTCGTGCTCTGGGCGGTCCTAGGAGCCACCTTTGGAGATGTCAATCTGGTACAGGTGGGATTGAGAAGCGTGCGAGCCTTCTCGCATTTTGCGATGGGATGCACGTGAAGGATGTCGACGATGCTTAACAGCTGCAACAGTACTAGTTTTGTCGGGCTTAGTCGGGTTGTATTCGTTCTTTCCATTCTTCAAACCGCACTCTGTCTCGCGCAGGTGGAGCCCGACCTTTCGCTGCTGAAGGACTCGTTTACACATCCACCGGAAGACTCACGCATCATGATGCGCTGGTGGTGGTTCGGACCGGCTGTCGCCAAGCCCGAAATCAAGCGGGAACTCGAACAGATGAAATCGGCAGGTATTGGAGGTGTCGAAATTGCCACCTTGTATCCTCTCGCGCTAAACGACCCTCAAAGTGGCTTTCACAACATGACGTTCCTGTCGGACGAGCATCTCGATTCTCTCCGGTTTGCTGCTTCAGAAGCCACAGAACTTGGCCTGCGCGTGGACATCACGCTAGGCAGCGGCTGGCCCTTTGGAGGCCCTCACATTCCTGTAACCCAGGCAGCGGGAACAATGCGAGTCGAAACCGTTGAGATTCCATCAAGCGCTAAATCGATCCCTGTTCCCAGCCTCACAAGCGGCGAACGATTGGAGGCAGTTTTCTTTGTGCCCGGTTCACGCGAGGCTCTCGTTGCTCAAGAAGGAAATCAGGTCCGGAATCCGGTGATTGAGCGCGGCCGATTACAGATTTCTTCGCCACTGAACGGTCCCAACGTAGGGGTATTTTTCATCTCCAGCCGCACCGGAATGACCGTGAAACGGCCGGCAATTGGAGCAGAGGGATTTGTGCTCGATCACTACGACAAGAATGCGATACAGACCCATCTTCACGCCGTCGGAGATCGTTTTCTGGAGGCATTCGGTGATCATCCTCCCTATGCTGTGTTTAGTGACAGCTTGGAGGATTACGGATCCGACTGGACTCCTGACCTGCTGCAGGAGTTTCAACGACGGAGGGGCTATGATCTTGTCCCCCGTTTATTAGCCCTGATTGGCGATGCAGGTCCAGAAACGTCCGCCATCCGCCATGACTGGGGGCAGACTTTGACCGAACTCGCCGATGAGCACTACCTTAAGCCGCTGCACGACTGGGCGAGGCAGCATCACACACTCCTCCGTTCTCAGACCTACGGATTTCCGCCTGTCACACTCTCCAGTAACCAATACGAAGACCTGCCGGAGGGGGAAGGCAAGGCGACCCTGTTGATGTGGCGGCAGTTCTCCGACACGCGTTGGGCAGCATCGGCGGGACATCTTTTCGGTAAGCCGATCATCTCATCAGAAACCTGGACATGGCTGCACTCGCCAGCTTTTCAGGCCAACCCGCTCGATATGAAGGCCGAAGCGGATCTGCATTTCCTGCAAGGCATCAATCAGTTGGTTGGTCATGGATGGCCATACTCTCCCGACATCGCAGGAGAGCCAGGATGGCGGATGTATGCTGCTGGTGCATTCAATGGTCATAACCCTTGGTGGTTTGCCATGGCAGACCTGGCGGTGTATCTGCAGCGAGTCAGTTTCATGCTGCGACAAGGTGAGCCGGCCAACGATGTGGCACTCTTGTTGCCGAACGACGATGCTTGGGCCCGCTTTTCCGTGAACGGTCAGTCGACTTCGTCCGTGACAACAAAGACCGGTTTCAACACGCGTGGCAACGATGTAAGCATTGATGAGTCCATGGATGGCTTGCTAGGCCACAACTTGATTCCGCAGATTCTTGACGCCGGATTCAATCTGGACTTCATCGACGCCGATGCGATCGACAAACTCGGCATTCACTATCCGATTCTTGTTCTGCCAGGAATAGAGCGCATTCCCATCGCCACCTACCGAAAGATCGAGCAATACGCGATGCACGGGGGAACTGTCATAGCCTCGCGACGGTTGCCTTCCGAGTCCCCGGGGCTACTGAACGCTGACACCGAGAGCCCGCAGATTCAGGAAATCTCGCGGCGGTTGTTTCTTGGCACAGGAGCAGCCGGCCACTTCGTGGAGGATGAATCCCAATTGGGAGCGGCATTGGCCAGCTTCAGTAGGCCAGATGTTAATCTTTCTCCGAAAGCTCCAGAAGTAGGCTTCATCCACCGCAAACTAGCTAACGGAGATCTATACTTCGTCGCAAATACTTCGAATCACCCTGTTCAGACGCAGGCCCAGTTCCGTGACACGAAAAGCAACGCTGAATGTTGGGATCCGTTCACCGGTCGGACTTCGCGCATCCAAAACGCAGCCAAAATTGACATCGCACTGCAGCCTTACGAATCGCGGCTCATCGCTTTTACAGGGAACGTCAGCAAAGAAGAGCCTGAAACGGCAGTAGACGCTCAGTCAAAATACATTGATCTATCTACCGACTGGAAGCTCACGTTCAGCGATTTAAACCAAACCATTACGATGGCGAAGCTTCATTCGTGGAGTGATGAGGAACCGTTCAAATACTTTTCAGGTATCGTCCGGTACGCGAAGACGATTGATCTACCCGCCTCGACGATGCTGGAGAACTCTTTGGTTCTGGACTTTGGAGAAGGTACTCCAGTTCTGATTCCCGATCCGTTACCCACTCCAAATATGCGCGCCTATCTGGATGGCCCAGTACGAGAAGCCGCAGAGGTCTATGTCGATCGTCAACGCGTGGGCGTTGTCTGGCATCCGCCGTACTCGATTGATCTGACCAGATGGCTAAAGCCGGGCAAGAACGAGCTAACCATCGTCGTTGGCAATACCGCAATCAATTCCCTGGCGGGCCAAGGTCTTCCTGACTATCGCTTGTTGAACGACCGGTATGGAGAGAGGTTTGTGCCACAAGGTATGGATCATTTACAACCCCTCCCTTCTGGAATTGTTGGCAAGCTACGACTGCAAGTCACACCGCGCCACTGAGAGGTTAAGAAGGAAGGTAAGCGCCAGAGCAGGAGGTCGAGGCTACTCCGCGGCCATAAATCCACGGTGCAAGAACTCTACGGAAGAGTCACCACTGCTACCGAGTACCCGCCCAACTTCAGTGTGTCGCCGCTCAATTTCATCATCGCTGGCGGCTGGAAACTGGTGGTCTGATCTACATAATCGAGCCGTCCGCCGGTCGCACCCGTGACCGTAACGTCGAACGGGCGATTTCGCTTGTTCACCAGCAGAACTCGCTTCTTGCCATCTCGGGCCACGGAGGCTAGCGAATATACATAAGGCTGGCTCGACTCGGTCTCAACCAGTTTATCCTCTCCAGCGAAGCTGTCGTGCAAGAGCTTCAGCACCCAAAAGCGGGCATTCGGTTTGCCATCTTTCCAGTCAACCATCGAAACACTGGGATATTGGGTGGGAAAACCCACGAGTTGCGACTCGCCCGCGACATCGATTCCAATCTTTGAAAGTTCGCCGAAGAGATATGCGTATAACGCACCCGCGAGATTCCAATAAGAGTCCTCAATCGGCTTGGCCACGTGCCCGGGTTCGCCCTGAGCTGCATCGTCAGCTGAGATGACACCAAGCTCATCGATGGTCGTCTTGGTTTCAGGAGAAAGCAGCTTGCGCATTGCCTCGATGTATCGCACGGTCTTGAGAAAACCATCAGCCTGATCGAAATATGTGAACTGCTCAACTTCCGGAGTCTGATCGGGAGTTGGCGAGGCATAAAAGTGATACGAGATGAAGTCCAGCGGAACGCCTGGCTTGTGATTCTTGTGGTCGAGGAAATACTCGAAGTAGCGCGGTTCGGTCTCCACGGCGAGGGCCAAACCAACAAACTTCAACTCGGGCTGCACCTTCTTCATTGCCAGCACGATTTCGTCATAGAGCGCCGTGTAGCTCTCGGGACTCATGCGGTGCTCAAAGTCAACTTCGTTCAGTACCTCCCAGTACGGAATCGAATAGTGGTAGCCGGATTCATGTCGCTTGCCGAACTCATCGGTAAAGCCGCCCTTGGTATACCAGGCAAGCAGGCGAGCGTAGTAGTCGGCAACTTCCTTCATGGTCGGATCGCGGAGGTCTGTGCCTTGTTCATAGGTCCACGTCACTTGGACCGGATCTGCGGGATATTCAACTGGCTTGTCAGTCTTGTACATCCATTGCGGGATAGTGCTGAAGTTCAGAATTGTGGAGTGCGCCTTGGTGGCCTCCAGGAAGTCGATGGTCATCGGATCGATCAGCGTGAAGTCCCATGAGGTCTTTCCATCTCGTGGCGGCTCAAGTTCGGCGACCGCCAACTTCGGATAGGGCAGCCACGGCACATACCGCACATAGTCCGCTCCCAGATCGTGTAGCGCCTTGAATGTGTTGTCATGCACAGGAGTACCGCGCTGAAGGGGAGGATTGACTACGACCTGCAGTGTCGGTGTGGTGTGACAAACGCTTACGATTTTGTCCCAATGTACTGACACTGTGACTGGTTGGTCCTGGCTGGCTGCAGTCCCGGCGCAGACGACGATGAGTACTAGACTAGCCGACGTTTTTCTTGACAGCTTAAAAATCATCACATCCTCCGCGCGGGATGATTACGTTCCTATTGACCGAGCGGCAGAAAGACATCCCTTCGGTCGAATCGAATGCTAGGCGAGACGGATTGAAGCGTCAACTGAACAGAGTTGAGATGACAACATTTCACACTGAAGAATGCGAGTGGTCGGACATCCTACGGAGCCATCGAGCCGTACCGGCGATCTTGTGCCGCGAGCTGGCAATTCCACACAGCCGAGGTTCGCCACGAACGAAATCCTCAAAATGTGTCTAAAGTTTCGCAACGCGAAAAATCGGCAGACGATTGCGAATGCTTGTGACCGGAATCGGCAGCCATTTATGCTTACCGAGAAAATTCCAAGGACTCCAGGTTTGGAAGGTCGCCCATGAAATCTTCAGAGGTGAAACTTAACGTTGGGCTGTTCAGCATCGGTCTTGACACCTACTGGCCGCAATTTCCCGGATTGCGAGAACGGCTGGCGGGGTCCACCGAGCGAGTTGCTCGAAAGCTGGCGGCCTCCCAGGTACAAGTCACTAACGTTGGTCTCATTGACACTCCAGAAAAGTCCGTGGCGGCAGGACATGAGTTCCGAAAGGCAGATGTCGATCTCATCTTTTTATATGTCACGACCTACGCTCTGTCCTCGACGGTGCTGCCCGCGGTTCGCCGGGCAAAGGTGCCAGTAGTCATTCTGAATCTCGCGCCTTCCCCGGCCATCGACTACGGCACTTTCAATCGTCTCGGGGATCTCACCAGGATGACCGGGGAGTGGCTGACGTACTGTCAGGCTTGCCCGGTCCCCGAAATCGCCAATGTCTTCAATCGCTGCCGAATTCCATTTTTTCAGATCACCGGCATGCTCGAAAACGACCCGGTTGCTTGGGGCGAAGTGAACGACTGGATCGACGCCGCCCGCGTGGCCCACGTCATGGAACACAATCGCCTTGGACTGATGGGCCATTACTACGGGGGCATGCTCGACATCTATTCCGATCTCACGCAGCATTGCGCGTACTTCGGCGGACACATCGAGATTATTGAGGTGGAAGAGCTTGCCGCGCTGCGGCGCGAAGTAAACGCTGCCGAAGCGAGCCGAAGAGTGGAAGAGTTTAAGACTTCTTTCGACGTGCAAGAAGATTGTCCAATGGACGAACTGTTGCGTGCGGCTCGTACTTCTGTTGCGTTGGATCGCATGGTCGAACGTCACCGCTTGGGTTCCATGGCGTACTACCACAAAGGGGTCGGCAGTGCGGAGAATGAGGATGCAATCAGTTCGATCATCCTTGGTACAAGCTTGCTGACTGCGCGTGGTGTGCCGGTCGCCGGTGAGTACGAGGTCAAGAACGCGCAAGCCATGAAGATAATGGACTCCTTCGGGGCCGGCGGTTCTTTCACTGAGTATTACGCAGTGGACTACAACGACGATGTGGTGCTGATGGGACACGATGGTCCGGGCCACGTCGCAATCGCAGAGGGAAGAACCAGGGTTCGGTCGCTGAATGTGTATCACGGTAAGGTTGGAAGCGGCCTCTCCGTGGAAATGTCAATTAAGCACGGTCCCGTCACTTTGCTCTCTGTGGTCCAAACTGTCGGAGGCGAACTCAGTTTCCTGGTGGCCGAAGGAGAATCCGTGCCCGGACCAATTCTCGGGATCGGCAATACGAACAGTCGCTACCGTTTCCCGATCGGCGCAAGGAACTTCCAAAACGACTGGAATATGCATGGCCCTGCCCATCACTGTGCCATTGGATTGGGACATATTTCCGCAAAACTGAAAAAGCTAGGTGCTCTGCTTGGAATAAAACTCATACAGGTATGTTGAAATCAGCGGCGCCGATGGATGCATGAGCGTCGATTCCCTTAACTCCGTAGAGTAGGCTGGCAATCAACCGGGGCGTTTTGTGGCGCACGACTTTACTCCGTGCGCAGTGCTTGGATCGGATCCAATTTGGAAGCCCGCTCCGCGGGTAGCCACGCCGCAAGCAGTGCCACGGCGAAAAGTATCACGGGCGCGCAAGCAAAAACTGCGGTATCCCACGGCTTAACGCCAAACAGGAGGCCGGCGATTAGGCGGCTTAGCCCAAAAGCTGCCGGGATGCCCACCGCAATGCCAGCAAGGGCCAGATTGACGCCGTGCCAGACCAGGTGTCTGAACTGGTCCGATACAACGTTGCCTTGATCTTCTTCTAATTTGGGTGGGACGACTTATGCGCCTGTGACGTAGCGGTGTCGGTTCTGCGCCAACAATCGTACAAATACTCCCAATGCTCATCGGGGCCGTGCGAGCGATGCACTGTGGCCGTGCGCTTCAGCGGACCGGAGAACGCAATTTTGTAGGATGTCTCAGGCTCGAGTGCGCCTTTGAGCCAGGCCTGGGCTGAGTGCTCCGAATGGATCTTTACGTTCCGAGGCAAGTCCTTTTCAAGCAAACTCCTCAGGCACGCCGGTGTGGCTTCGCAGCAGGTCGCGCTCTGTTCTGGCGTCGCCTGTCTGCGCTCCAGGTTCCTGATAGCGCCCGTCAACTCCTGGTGCTGGTCTTCGGGAGCTGGGAGCGTTTCGTAGTAGCGGAGCAAAGGCAGGGCCGATGCGTCCTCGATCGGCATCAGGATCCACCAATTATTGTTGCGGTCGGGAAGGTTATTGAAAAAGGTCAGGAGTCGCCGTGTGTTCTCACCGCGAGTGTGGGAGAGAAAATCATAAATGAAGTGGTTGAACACCACCCGATCCTGCGGTCGATGGCCCGTTTCGAGCCAGCGTAGCAGATCCTCCTGGTCCGCCACGCTCATTTTGTCGCGATGTCCAGGGTCGGGAAATACCAGCATGAATTGCAGCGTGACCGGGATCCAAATGTCCCAGTAGCTGCGGAAGCGTTGCCCTTGGCGGGTCTCGATGTTGCCTTGCATGAGCTGCCATTGCATGTATTGCGAGGGTTCGGTCGCGAGTAGATCGAGCGCGGCGGACGCGAACTGGCGGCCATAGTGTCCGAACGCGTTAATCAGGGCCTGGTGCCGCAGCCACGCATCTGACTCTTTGTGCAGGATGTTTGACCAGTAACTGATGGTTTCCGGTGAGCGTAATCCGAGGGACTTCAGAGCAATGACACGGCCCATGTAATCGCAACTTGGACTGTTGTGTTCATACAAGCTTCTCAGATCCGAAAGCTCGGCGCGTTCCTGCCCGCGATCGGGGCTGGGAGGAAAGTAACCCAGCCAGTATGCTGCGAGAGCTTCGCGCACACCGCAACCTCCTTTGAGGATCTTCAGCAGATTCGTTCGAGTGCGTGCGTCGGGGGGGACCAGACTCCAGCGCTCGTAAATCTCGGAGAGGACCGGCATATCCTGGTCGGCCAGCGTGTTCTCGGCCAGGTTATGGTAGTCGCCTTTTTCCTGATATCTCTGGATCAGACCTATCGCCCGCTGCGTACCGATATTCCGTAACGCCTGAAGAACGATCGCCTGCTTGAGTTGACTGCCGCTGGAGAGATGTTGCTCAAGGAGGTCGACGGCGTGCTCTTGCTGGCCTGACATCACCAAGGCGTATACCATCGTGAAGACCAGTTCCTTGCCGCCGAATCCCTTGGGCAAGTCTGGCGGCTGCATATACACGTTGCCGCTGTTGAGCGCAGAGTTGAGAACAGACGAGAATAGGTTGTCGAATTTCTCCCATTCGGGATTGTCCTGGTGAAGCACGACCAGCGCCGAGCGGGCCAACATCACATCCAGATAAGCAGCGTGTCCGTCCTGAACGATAGCCGCGATCTGCTCGGTCGTGATCTCTTGAGGAGCTCCAATCTGCACGGTGCGCAGGAGCCGCGGAGTGGGCGATCCGTCCTCAGCCCGGCCCGAAATGGAGATGAGCAACAGCGCCATGACGCTGACGATCAAGCGCTTCACTTTGTCTCCGACTCGGAATTGTTGAGAACGATGTTGCCCACCAGATGGAGCGGCAAGTTGCCCAGTAGCTCGGGCGGCGAGGCCTGCTGGCCTGATGGGTACGCGCTGATGCTGATCCGGTAATAGTCGGTCGGCCCTTCGCCGCGCATCACCTTCTCTGTGGAGCGCAGGGTCAGGCTTTGCAGCTGGAGCGACTCGGGCAGATCATTGGCCTTGCAAGAAAGGCTTTGCGCACCCGCCGAGACACACCACCGCTTCCACGCCTCGGTGGTGCAGCGGCTGCGAATCTCCTTGAGTTGTTCGTCAAAGTTTTCCAATTCGTAACGGATCACAACAATCGATTGGCGCGATTCCGCGGCCGACATGTTGTCGCCAAAGCGGTCCAACCCCAGTTCGATCAGGTGCTCCAAGAGGCTGTCTATCGGAGCATCGGCGGGAAACTCCGCCCGAATCCTTTGCGCGAGCTGAAAGCTGGGGTCACGCGGCTGGCCGTTGATGGAACCTTCCGTGTGAATCATCCTCACCCGTTCCAGTTCCTTCAGCTTGCCTTGATTCTGCTGCACGTATTCGCGGATCAGCTTCATTTGCTTGTCGAGCTGGTCAGCCGCACTCGATGGCTTGAGCGCAGACACGGCGACTCCGCCCGAGACGACGGCCGTGGCTGGACGCAGCTCTGCTTCACAGGCGCCGGTGATGGTAATGACACGCGATGGGTACGTCTGGCCAATCTGGGCGAAGGCCGGGATCAGCAAGGCGTGCCACGCAATCATCCAGAGCAAAAGCCGCCGACGCCGACCGGCACCCGTCCCACGAAAGACACGCTGACTCATAGTGTTTCTCTATCAAAATAGACACCAGTTCACCATTGTTTTCGCGGGGCAAGGCTTACTTTCGTTTCTCATGCGGACTAATTGTTGTGACCGGGGTTGCGGGGATAGAAGATAGCATGTGTTGCCTACCTAGCCATATGCGCACTGCTCAGTGCGATTCTTTTATGGAGCCACATCAAGGCGTCCAATTCTCCTGCAGTCCGGGAAGCTCAAAGATTGCTGCCGTCCTGTCGATGAGTGCTATCACGATGTTACGCCAGGCTGAGTCTGACCACCTTGAAAACGAAGGCGAAGCCTGGCAGCGTCTCGCAGCTTCTATTAGAACGTGAGGACGACTCTTGCTCGGGCGTGCCCTTCTTCTACGTAAGCGATAGCACCGGCGGTTTCAGCCAGCGGATAGCGTCTGTCGATCACTGGGGTTAGTTTCCCGGCCTCGATTAGTCCGCAAAGGGTCGTCAGGTCGTCTCTATTTATTTTCGCAACAAAGAATTTGAACTTCGGTCGCACGAATGCTTTGAGCAGTCGGGCAAATACTGCCCACAGTTGCTTAGGCGCTCCCGCCATGGCACACTTCCCACTCGGACTCAGAACGCGGCTCATCGCTGACAATGTGCGGTTTCCCACGTTATCGAGAAGCAGGTCGTAACGTTCGCTGTCCTGAGTGAAGTCATCGCGGGTATAGTCGATGACCCGGTCCGCGCCGAGGGAGCGCACCAATTCAACATTCTTCGTGCTGCAAACGCCAGTGACGTTAGCGCCAAATGACTTCGCGATCTGCACGGCAAAGGTGCCGATCCCTCCCGCCGCACCGTTAATCAAGACCTTCTGCCCCGCCTTAAGGTGTCCTTTGTCGCGAAGCCCCTGCAATGCGGTAAGCCCAGCAATTGGCACAGCAGCCGCTTGGTCGAAGCTCACGCTTTCCGGCTTCCGGACCAACTTGGCTTCGGAAGCACAGGCGTATTCAGCGAAGGAGACGAGAAGGCTCTCTGGCGAGAGGAATCGGCTTACGATTTGGCCCCAGGGTTCCGTCTTGTTCCGGATGAGCATACGATAGTGCCGCGATTCGAGATCGGCTGTGGCCTTCTCCACATCTTCTACT
>Ga0335085_10006107_pt1 | contig 19115 bp, 20 predicted proteins | sample Lox_Sample_45_FD_206712 | JGI IMG/M metagenome (GOLD analysis project Ga0335085, IMG submission 206712) | Soil microbial communities from Loxahatchee National Wildlife Refuge, Florida, United States - Lox_Sample_4.5 | ecosystem: Environmental > Terrestrial > Soil > Wetlands | place: USA...
CATGCGTATTCCACGACTGAGCAAGGCAGTTTGCAAAGCGCCAGGTGCTTCCGTTTGTGGCATCGGCATAAGGTTTTTCCTACTGGTGTTGCAGCACGTTGCAACGGAGTTGCAATCAAATCTTAATACTAGCTCTTGACCTCGCAAGTCATAAGGCGCTTAATAGATGGTTGCAATCGATAATATGCAACTAAGTTGCAACTAATGAAACAGCCTCATTATACACCAATGCCAAAAATGCAATTAGACTCTGCGCCGCCCGATCTTGGCGTGTGGTCGTGGAACGCATGTGCAATTAGCTGCATCGCTGGGCCGGAAGAGCCCAGGAAGTTCCTGGCCAGCCTATCGCATGTTCTCAGATCAACCTCACGGGCGGGCTATGCCGTTCTTCTGTTGATGGCGCTGACACTGCCTTGCTGGGTGAGGAGCGTCGCTCAGGAGTATCCCTACTTCGTTACCTACTCGCAAGAGATGGAGGAGCCCGGAAACCTCGACATCGAAATGTTCAACGTGGTGGGCAACCCCCAAGGCGGGAACAGATTTATTGGATCGGATGTTGAGTTCGAATATGGCCTGAAAGGATGGTGGACCACCGAGTTCTACCTCGACGGACAAGCCACACAGAATGAAAGCACCATCTTTACCGGATTTCGCTGGGAGAACCGCTTCCGTCCTTTATCGCGGGAGCATTGGATCAATCCAGTGCTGTATGCCGAGTTCGAGGATACCAGCGCCGACAAGACCATCCGCGAGGTCGTCGGCCATGACGGAAGATTTGACTTCCTGGTTCCCAACTGGCTGGCGCGGGCAGACAAGGAGCGCGAGATCGAGCTGAAGCTGATCCTCGGCAGCAATACCCACGGCTGGAACGTCAGCGAGAACTTTATTGCAGAAAAGAATCTGGCCGGCGATCCGTGGGAGTTTGGCTACGCTTTCGGGATCAGCCGCCCTCTCCGGCTTGCCGCCAGCGCCCGCGAATGTTCATTTTGTGCCGAGAAATTTCAGGCGGGTCTGGAAATGTATGGCGGCCTGGGCGATACCGAAGGCTTTGGATTGCACCTTACCTCTCAGTATCTCGGACCAACGGTTAACTGGGAAGCGCCCAATGGAATGACGGTGGCGTTCTCGCCGCAGTTTGGGCTAAACGGCTACAGCATTCCAGTTCTGTATCGCTTCTCCGTGTCGTATGAAATTCAGCAGTTTCTCAGTCATTTTCACCGGGGTGACCAATGAGGCGGGGACGGATGGCCACTGTCATCGTGGCGTTCTTGGCAGTATCGTCGTCGCTGGCCCTGTTCGCCACCTCCAATGGAGCGTGGATGGCGAATGTTCCTCAGAAGGATCGCGAACGCGTGAATCCTTATCGTGATCAGCCGGACGCAGTGGCCGCCGGCCGCCGAATCTTCCTCGACCACTGCGCCCATTGCCACGGGAACGACGCAGAGGGAACGAAGAAGAGGCCTTCCTTGAAGAGTGCCCGTGTACAACAGGACGCCACCGATGGAGACCTGCACTGGTTGCTGGTGAACGGGAACAGAGGACAGGGAATGCCATCCTGGATCAAGCTGGGCGATCCGCAGATCTGGCAGGTTATCTGCTACGTGAAGTCGCTACATTGAACCTCGGGCGAAATCGCATCGTTCTCCATGGCGGATACTCAGTACGTCTCTGGGTGAAGAAAATACTTCTTGCCACCTTCTTTCTTCTCTTTTTCATGCAGTTCATCCCTGTGGATCGGACCAACCCTAGTGTGGACCCGTCGCACACCATATACGCTACTTTGGAACTGCCCCCTGGCGTAAAGGTTGTTTTCGAGCGCTCTTGCAGGGACTGTCACTCCAACGAAACTGCTTGGCCCTGGTACAGCCATGTCGCTCCCGTGTCGTGGGTAATGGCGCACGATGTGCACCGGGCGCGACAGAAAATGAACCTTTCCGAATGGGGCAGTTATACCGCACAAGAGAAGGAGGACAGGCTCGAAGAAATCTGCGAGCAGGTGATGAATGGCGATATGCCTGATCGCAAATACGCGATCTTCCACCGCGAGGCTCGGATTACGCGGCAAGAACGCGAGGCCGTTTGCCAGTGGACCGACGATTCGCGCCAGTATTGACCTTCGGTGGAACGTGTCGTACCGGTCCATGGCTTCACTCTCCCTGTAAAATAACCTTCAGGGGGAAGCGTTGAGACTAAGTGATCGAGTTGTGCCTGCATTATTCGCCCTAACCGCATTCGCGACGGCGCTCTGGATAGTGCCTCACCTTGCGGCTCATGAAGTCCACTTTCAGGAAGCGCCTGCATCGGCCGCAGCCATGACCAATCCCTATCAGGGAAAACCCGACGCCGCGGCGGCGGGCAAAAAGCTGTACGGAGAGAACTGCGCACAATGTCACGGCCATAATCTGCAGGGCATTGGCCCCGCCCCGGCGCTGGATAGACAGGTGGTAAAGAGTGCCAAGCCGGGCGAGCTGTTCTGGTTCATCAGCACGGGCAAGGCGGCTGCTGGCATGCCGTCGTGGTCCGCTTTACCGAAAAACCAGCGCTGGCAAATTGTGACTTTTCTGCAATCGGGAAAAGCTGCTGCCAAGTAATGTCCGCCGCAAAACGAGAAATCCGCTATAACTGAATCGTGAGTGTAAGCAATCCCTTCTATGCCCCACGCACAGCTCTAATCACGGGCGCCTCGAGCGGCATCGGACTTGAGCTGGCACACTTGTTTGCCCGCGATGGCTACCGACTGGTGCTGGTGGCGCGCAACCGTGGCGCGCTGCGCGCTCTTGGCGATGACCTGCAGTCGCGCTATCACATTCCCGTGCGCGTTTCGCCCAAGGATCTGGCCCATCCCGCTTCGCCCATCGAACTGCATTCCGAACTCGAGGAAGCCGGCATTGTGCTCGACGTGCTAGTGAACAATGCGGGCTTTGGCGTTGGCGGCGCTTTTCTCAATACCGATTGGAACACTGAGGCTGAGATGATGCAGGTCAACATGGTGGCGCTAACTCACCTCACCAAGTTGTTCCTACCGCAAATTCGGGCGCGCGAGGGCAAGGTGTTGAACGTGGCCAGCACCGCAGCGTTTCAGCCAGGGCCGTTCATGAACGTGTACTACGCCAGCAAGGCCTACGTGCTTCATTTTACGGAGGCGCTGGCCGAGGAACTGGAGGGAAGCCGCGTCACGGTGACCTGTCTCTGCCCCGGACCGGTGCGCACCAATTTCCAGAAGCGCGCGCACATCGGCGAGACACGGATGCTGAACAGCCCGCTGCTCGTGGATGTGCGCGAGGTGGCGCGTATCGGGTACGAAGGCATGCAGCAGGGCACTCGCCTGGTTATTCCGGGATGGAAGAACCGAATGGTGATGGAGATGCTGCGCATCTCCCCGCGGAAGATGGTGACCAGAATGGTGCGCAAGATCCAGGAGAAGAAGTAGTAGCCTTCAGGGATCAGGGAGGACACTTGGGGAAACGACATTCATCTGGCCGCCCAACGATTCTGTTTCCTCCGAACACTCACACTCCTTTCGGCAACCACCGCCGAACCTGCTCATGATGCGCCACCCACGCGCGCCACGCCGAGTCAGCCCACTCCGGGACGGCTTGGCGGTGCGCCGCGGCATCCTGGGCGCTCCAAACATGCAGGACAGTCTTGTCGCCGACCGACGCCGGTGGGCTCAGCCAACAGAATAGCTGTTTCTGCTGTGCAAGGATGGGCATCGCCTTTCCCGCGGCCACTTCGCTGTAGCCATGTTCGAGAATCAGACAAAGCCGCAGCAGGTGAATCGCTACCGACTGAGTACTTTGCGGCGACGGTGTGCCAGGATGCTGCACTGCGTACGTGTCCACGGAGCCAATGCATTCCTGCATAGGCGGGATCGGAATACCCGCGTGCCAGCACATCTCCGTAGATTGTCCAGCAACCGGGGGACGATTATATATATCGATGCACAGGACTGCTGGCGTCCGGCACCAGCGCGCCACAACCTATGCAATGGACCGTACTCATGATCGGGGCTTGAACAATCGGGCTTTAATGCTGGCACTTAGCAATTGGTGTTGGGAGTTGACAGTGCAAACCACAAAATCGACACCGGGCAAGAATAAAGTGCCAGATACTAACGATGAATGTTGTTCACAGTCCGAACAGCTCCCGCAGCCGCTTGGTCTGCGCGCGGCTCACAGGGACTTCGGTTTGCTTCCTATCGTCCATTCGGATCTGGTAGGAGCTCTTGAACCACGGGACGACTTCCTTGATGCGGTTGATGTTCACCAGGTATGACCGGTGGGCGCGCCAAAAAGTGTTGGAGTCAAGCGAATCCAACAGTTCTTCCAGGGTGCGACAATTTGACTGCCCTTCCATTCCAGTCGCAACCACAGTGATGACGCCATCCTCGATCGAGGCATAGCAGATATCCTTCTGATCCACTAAGAAAAGCCTGCCTGCCGATTTCAGCAGTACCTTAGCGGCAGGTGGGCGCTGCTGCTGCTCCAACATCCTGACGATGGTGCCGATCTGCTCGCTGGGCGAGCCGGCGCTCTCCAGTTTCCGGCGCGCCTTCTCTACCGCCTGTGCAACGCGCTTCTTGTCGAAGGGCTTCAGCAAGTAGTCGATCGCATTGACTTCAAAGGCCTTCACCGCATACTGGTCGTAGGCGGTGGCGAAGACAATCTGTGGCAGCGGCACCTTCTTGTCCAGCAGTTTCTTGATAGCGCCGAAGCCGTCCAGTCCCGGCATTTGCACATCGAGAAAGACCAGGTCGGGCGAAATCTCCTTGACGAGATTCACCGCTTCCACTCCGTTCTTGCCCTGGGCAACGACATCAACCTCCAGATCGCGCAAAAGATAGGCAAGCTCGTCGCGTGCAAGCTGTTCGTCGTCCACAATGATGGCCGAAAGTGACATGAAGGTTGCTCAAACACAGTATAACTGCAGAGAATAGACCCAAGCTTCAGCCTTGGTGGACGGGACCCTTGCGATTGCAAATCGAAAAGCTGGTTTATGGCGGCGACGGCTTAGCAAGAATGCCGGCCGACGGTAATGGTCCGGGGAAAGCCGCCTTCGTGCCGTTTGTCATCCCTGGCGAGCAGATCGAAGCCTCCCCCGTGGAGACACGTCGCGGATTTGTTCGCGCCCGAACGGAAAGGGTCCTGGCCGCCTCGGGAGAACGCGTCGACCCGGCATGTCCTTACTTTCAGCGCTGTGGGGGATGCCACTACCAACATATCAATTACGACGCGCAGTTACGCTATAAGGCTGAGATCCTGCAGGAGACGCTGCGCCGCACGGCCAAGTTTGACTTTGGCCGGAACATACAAGTGCACGCCTCGGAGCCGTGGAGCTATCGCAACCGCAGCCGCGTGAGGACGCGGCATGTGCCCGACTTCGCTCTGGGATACAACCGCTTTAACTCACATGATCTGCTGCCGGTCGAGATCTGTCCCATCAGCTCCCCCCTGATCAACCAGGCCATCGCCGCAATGCGGAAGCTGGGCGGCAAAGGCACCGTCCCACGAGCTCTGCACGGATTGCAGTTCTTCTCGAATGGAGACAATACAACGCTGTTGGTCGAAGCCTATGTCTCCAAGGATGGCACGGCCTCACAACGTGTCACAAGCTCGACGCGAGATCCCGGCAGTAGAGGCTTGAGCAGTGTCCCTGCAGAATTCCAACGCTTCGCCGAGGCGCTGCACGGCGAATTACCGCAGGCGGCTGGAGTTGTCGTTTTGTCCATGCCCCCGATCGAAGACGAGTCCCGTCAGCCGACATCCGACACCATGTTCTCCGAAGTCCTGCACGTTGTCGGCGAGCGGGCACTGCTATACCACGCTGCTGGGCATGACTATCGCGTCAGCGGGGGTTCCTTTTTTCAGACAAACCGATTCCTGACCAACACATTGATAGAGGTCGTCCTCAATGGCAGAAAAGGGTGCGGAGCAATCGATCTCTACGCCGGGGTAGGGCTGTTTACCGCGCAACTGGCTCGGAACTTCGATACCGTCTTGGCAGTCGAATTTTCTCCTCACGCATTCGCAGATCTGCGGCAAAACGTGCCTTCGAATGTGAAATGCATTCGCTCCACAACCGAGGAGTTTCTCGCCGAACGTGGCGCCAAACTGGCCCCTGATCTGGTGGTCGTCGATCCCCCGCGTGCTGGATTGGGCGAGAAGACTGCCCGCGTTTTGGGCCGTATGACCGTGCCCCATGTGACGTACGTCTCATGTGATCCGGCAACGCTCGCCCGCGATTTGCGCGTCCTGTTAGAATTTAACTTTCGGGTCGAGCAAGTGCATCTCGTGGACATGTTTCCGCAGACCTTCCACCTGGAAACAGTCGTGCACCTGGCACATTGACTCGGCGACCCTCGCCGGAACTCCTCCATAGCGGCGTCCTGCCCGTCGTGGAGCGAAAGAGGCTGTATGTACGCACTAGCCATCATTCGCTATCGCAAACCGCTGGAAGAGGTGCTGAAGCATCTCGACGCGCACCGCGCTTATTGCCATGGCCTGAAGCAGGAAGGCCTGCTGATCGCTTCCGGGCCGCTGGTGCCGCGCAACGGCGGGGCCTTCCTCCTGCGGGTACCCGATAACGAGGCTCAGGCGACGCTGGACAGCATTCGCGACAACGATCCCTATACGCGCTTCGGATTAGCGCAATATGAAATGTGGCCCTGGGCCCCGGCGCTCGGTGCTGAGGACCTCGACCGCCTGTAACCCCTCCCCGGGTTTCTGAGGTAGCGCGACTGGCAGTAAGTAGCCGTGGCGACGACCTCAGTTTCGACCAATGCTGTGCGAACACCTGCGCCCGCGGGTGTCAGGCTCTACTGCGGCGGCCAGGAGCCTGTCTTTCTTGTAGCCGTCGCCTTCTGCCTCGGAATCATCGCAGCCAATTATCTGTGGCGTTCTCCCTTTGCATGGCTGGTTGCATTTCTAGTGGCCATCGCCGGCGCAGCGTTCTTTTATCGTCGCTCTCCGCAAGTTGCGTTCTTTCTGGCTCTGCTGGCTGTCGTCCCCCTAGGCGGGTTTTATCTTCAAGCTCGTGATGCTGCGCAGCCGACTATCGCACAAAGCCTTCAGCCGTTCGCCTCCGGTCAGGACGAAGTGGAAGTGACGGGACATGTTATCCGCGAAGGCCTAACGCGCGATGGCCGCTACGGCGGGAAGCAAGAATCCGTGGATTTGGAGACCGAACGGTTGCAGCGAGGTTCCTGGACGTTCGACGGGGGCGTGGGAGTCCGGCTGACGATTTACAGCAAGCAGACGGAGGAGGACGAAGCTCGCGACTCCGGTACTGAATCACCGCTGCGTGTGTACACCTACGGGCAAATCCTGCACCTTACAGCCAAGCTGCGCCTGCCACGCAACTACAGGAATCCCGGCGCGACGGACATGGCCGGTTACCTTGCCTCGCAAGGTATTCGACTGACCGGTTCCGCGCGCGCCGGCAACGTCGAGGTGCTAGCCGGATTCGTCGGTAGGCGCGTCGGGCTTTGGCGAAGCGCCGCACGACGCAGTGTGCTGGCGCGCATAACTCGGCTCTGGCCGGGCGAGCGCGGGGCGCTAATGCAGGCTATGCTGATCGGAGGCCGCGCTTTCTTTGGGCGCGAAATCAAAACGGACTTCCAGCGCACCGGCACATACCATATTCTGGTTGTCTCGGGGATCAACGTTGGGATTCTGGCCTTTGCTGCCTTCTGGATGCTGCGCCGGCTGCCGATGGGCGAGACTTGGGCGACCATCACCACGATCCTGCTTTCGTGGGGCTACGCCTTCATCGCCGACCTCGGATCGCCAATTGTGCGGGCCACGATCACACTCAACATTTATCTTGTGACCCGGTTGCTCTTTCGCGATCGTGCAGCGATCAACGGACTGGGCATCGCCGCGCTGGGGATCCTGCTGGTCAATCCGCGAACCTTGTTCGAAGCCAGCTTCCAGCTCACCTTCCTTTCCGTGATCGCTGTGGCTGGAATTGCGGTTCCGATCCTGCACCGTACCCTTTATCCCTTGCGCAACGCGGTTAGAAACTTTGATTCCCCGGCCTTCGACTTCTCTCTACCGACGCGGGCATCTCAGTTCCGTTCGGACCTACGTTTGATTCGTGAGCAAGTCGCCAACCTGATTGGGTCGCGCATCGCAAATGTTGTGATCGTTCAGGGTGCTGGTTTCGTTCTTGGCGTTGCGGAACTGCTGTTTATCTCGACCGTCATTCAGTTTGCGCTGGCGCTCCCTATGGCGTGGTATTTCCATAGGGCCACCACCATGGCTCTGCCGGCTAATACGCTTATGATTCCGATTGCAGGGATACTCTTGCCCGCCGCAGTTCTCGCGGTTGGTCTGTCGTATGTTTCAGTGTGGCTGGCCTACATCCCTGCGGTAATCAGCGTTCGTGCCTTGGACGCGTTGACAAGCACGGTTCGCGTCATCGGCCACATGCGTATCTCGGATGTGCGCGTGCCCACGCCGAGCCTGACGGTTTGCTGCTCAACGGCCGCGGCGTTAGGGCTGGCTATTTTATTGTCGCGCCGGAAATGGCCGTTCGCAGGACTCGGCCTCGCTTCCCTGCTGGTCGCCGCGGCGTGGATTGTTCTTTTTCCGCCCAGGCTGCAATGGCATCCCGGCGTCTTCGAAGTCACCGCCATCGATGTCGGTCAGGGTGACTCGCTGTTACTGATTACCCCCGACGGCAAGACGCTGCTCCTGGACGCGGGAGGAGCAACCGAAAACTCCCGCTCCGAATTCGATGCGGGCGAGGAAGTTGTGTCCCCTTACCTCTGGTCGCGCGGCATTCGTCGGCTTGACGCGGTCGCGATCTCGCACGCTCACACCGATCACCTGGGCGGGATGCGCAGCATCATAGCCAACTTTAAGCCACGCGAGCTGTGGTATGGAGTCAGGTCACCGAGTCTGCCATTCCGTGAATTATCAGAGACGGCAAGCGCGTTTCACGTCCAACAAAGGACACTGCTCACTGGCGACACATTTAACTACGGGGACCTCCACATACGCGTTTTGAACCCCGGGCCGGGGATGTCCGCGCACGATCCCCCGCAGGATGACGAGTCGCTTGTGTTGCACCTGCGGTACGGCGAAACCTCGGTTTTGTTGGTGGGCGACTCGCACAAGCGCATCGAGAAACTGCTTGTGAATGAATCTCCGCAGGCTGATTTGCTCAAGGTTGGACATCACGGCAGCGCCACGTCCAGCACACCCGAGTTTCTGGCGGCAGTCCGGCCTCAATATGCCGTCGTTTCCGTCGGTTACTACAACTCTTTCGGGCATCCGAGGCCTTACGTGATGCAGCGCTACGCCGCCGCGAACGTTCGCACATACCGCACCGACCTGGCCGGGGCGGTGTCGTTCTTTCTCGACGGTAAGACAGTGACGGCTACGCCTGTTCCTCGCTGACCGCCTCGTCGGCGTCGGTGGTGGGATTCTTCCGGTAAGCGTCGATGGTCTGCACGGCGTCCTCGGCTTGGTCCGCCCGCACCAACACGATGACGCCACCGACGGGGAACACGTCCTGCGCTTCGCGGTTCTGCAGAATTGCATCGATTCCGGCTGCTTCGAGCAGGCCGCGCACCACCATCGCCTCCGATTCTTCCTCGGTGTCGAACACTTTTACCAGTTGCTCGTTATCCTCGGCCGCCTGTGCCATAGTCCCTCCAGTGGATTCGATGCAAATGGCGGCGCGTTGCCCTTTGCAAAGGATTTAGTTCCTTGGCTGCAATGCTAACGTTTCGGTGTATGATGCCGACCAACACCATCGTACGCGACGGTTCGACGGTGCGGAACATCCAAATTGTAGCGCGCATGCAGCACGGCAGAAGCTGCAGCCGCTTGATGTTTCTCCAAGGGGACTCCATGCGGCCATCGGAACGCGAAGATCCAGCCGGACCCACTAGCCAGCAGCAGGAACAAGAAGAAGAGCGGCGTAAGCTTCGCCGCTTGCAGGTGATGATGAACATGGTCATGTCCGTGATCAGCCAGGACCAGGGTCTTACAGTGGAAGAAGCGGCTGAACTTGTGGCCAACACCAAGCGAGCAGCCCTGGCCATGTTCCCTGACAAAGAGTTCGCCTACGACATCCTCTATAAGCCACGCCTGCAACGGCTTATGGCGGAGCGCTTTCGCTTGCAATAGCCCAGGGCACCTGACGCAATTGCAGGATGCCAAGCTGTTGGGTTTCGCATTGCGCCTTGCCCTACTTGCTGATGCTGGTTAGATAAATCGTCAATGTTCCCCAGAAAAGCCGGGCACGCATTTGTACCGGAAGGTGTTGGGCGTCGTCGGTGAACCAAATCCAGACCCCACCACGGTTCTTCAGGGGACCGTACTCGCCCTCCGGCCCCACGCGAATGGTGTTGAACGTCCCGGCGGGCGTCTTCACCTGCTCCTTGCCCTCGACGTGCGCCCGTACAGTCACGGTCTTGCCGCCGTCGTTGAGGGGAAAGCTATAACTTGCGCCCTGCTGCAAAGGCAGGCTGGCTACGTAAAGCATCCCGGACACCACGTCGGTCACGCAGCCCGGAATGTCGTTTTCTGTTCTCTTCTGCGAATTGTCTTTGAGGTTGCGTTCCTCCAGCACAGCTTTGCCGCGGCTGTAGTCGTAAGTGATTATCGTCTCCCGGCGATGAGAACCTTCTTCAGTGTGTTTGATCAGTTTGTAGGAGCAGAGGGTTTTGGCGTCGAAGTAGGAGTTGAAACGGTCCGCCACGCGAAAAAGCAGGGCGACGACGCCCGTGGAGTCGGCGCTGCCAGTGATGTGTTCCTGCGAACCCGTGCGCTCGAGATGGAAACTGGCGACGCCTGCGGTCACGAACCGCCAGTCCGCCTCGTAATGAAGGGTCTGGCCGTTGGGAAGTTCGAAGCCCGGTCGCAGCGGCTCAATGCGAGCAGCAGCGCTGCCTCTGGCCTCGGTCTGCGATTGTGACCCGGCGTGAGAAACAGTCGCAGTTTGTGCAGCGCCGATGGTTGCAGGCAATCCTGACCCGGCCAGCACAAGTGCCACTACCAGAAAATAACGTGTAATGGAATTCACCGTCACCCGGGAAACCAGAGGATCTTTACGACGAGCGCCGCCACCATCAACGCCGCGCCCAGCAGCGAATTGTACTCGCGATGCTTGAAGTATAACCCGCGTGAGAACCCGTTTGTAATTTGACGGAACAGCAACGTGTCGGGAAGCAGGCTCGGCACGCGACGCGCATAATCGTCATACTCCTGGAATTGGCTGCGCAAGAACCCTTCTTCCGAGCGAATGACGGGCAGGTAGATGACGGCAAAGAGCAAAGCAATCGCTAGGTAAATCCACACATCCCGTGCGGCGATCGCAAATCCAACTCCGATGACAAGGGAGCCCAGATAAAGGGGGTTGCGCACGTAGCTGTAGGGCCCCGTCGTTGTGAGCACACGATTCTTTTCGACGTAACCCGAGGCAACGGCACGAACGGCAATTCCCACCGACGCAATAACGGTCCCGATCAGGAGAGATGTCCACGCCGGCTTGGCCCGCCAAAGATAAAAGGCAGCGAATGCAAACCCCAGCGGCACGCGAATACGCCGCGCGACCCGCCCCCAGGCCACCTCCGTTTCACCAGGTTGCCCTTCAGCCACGCCGGCCTCCATGCCCGCCACGTGGCCCACTTTCAGATTTCCGTCGTGACAGGAAATCAGTGGTCGAGTGTTCCTTGAGGTCGCCGACGATCGCGACCCGTCCACTATGCGCCAGCACTTCGTCGCGTTCTGGGACATTCTCTGCTGTGTAATCGGTACCTTTGGCTTGCACATCAGGACGAATCTCGCGAATCAGCGCGCGCACGTCCGGCTCGTCAAAGATGACGACGGCGTCCACGTCAGCGAGCGAGGCTATGATCTCCGCCCTCTCAGCGGCCGGCATGAACGGGCGGCCTTCACCTTTGATTCGGCGTACGCTCTCGTCGGCGTTGATGGCAACGATCAGCTTACCTCCCAGGGCTTTTGCCCCATGCAGATAGCGGATGTGCCCGACATGCAAAAGATCGAAGCAGCCATTCGTCAATATGATTTGCTGGCCGTCGAGACGCCACCGGGCCACGCGCTCGCGCAAAGCATTACGCGAGAAAATTTTTTTCATGTTGTCGTTCACTTGACTATCGTTGTCGAGAATTGATCGATGGCGGCCAGAAGTTCCTGGTTCCAGACCGATGCTGTGCCCCGCTTCATGACCACGATACCGCCGGCGAAGTTTGCCAGCCAGGTTGCATCGGCCGTGCTGGCCCCGGCCGCCAGCGCCGCCGTGAAGGTCGCGATCACCGTGTCGCCGGCGCCGGTCACGTCCACTACCTGATCGGAGCCAAAAATCGGTACCGCGAGCGGAGACATGCCCTTTTCGAACGCTACCATGCCGTCTCGCCCCCGCGTGATGACCAGCGACTCCAGCGTCATCCGCTTCATGAGCTTCTTACCTGCATCCCACAGTTCTTGATCATCGTTACCGATCTTGATATCCAGCGCCTCCTCCACTTCCGGTTCGTTCGGTGTGGCTGCAGTGGCGCCCTCAAACTCAAGCATGCGATAGCGCGAATCGAGCGTTACGGGCTTGTTCAGCAGGCAACGGTTTGACTTGATGAAATTGAGCAGCCGGGGAGTGGCAGCGCCATATCCGTAATCTGAAATAAGGAACGCGTCGGAGGCGGTGGCGTATTCGCGCGCGGCGTTAACCAGGTTAAGCAAGACCGGATGCAGTTCCTCCAGCTGCGCGGGTTCGCGGTCCAGGCGTACAACCTGCTGGCGGCTAGTATGTTGCATTCCGGCGAGGATGCGGGTTTTGGTCGGTGTGGTGTACCCCTTCAGCCGCTCAATCCCACTGGTGGAGACCTTCCTCTCCCGCAATTGCTCCAGCAGGAGGCTGCCGCTCTCGTCATCGCCCACTACACCAACCGGTAAGACGTTAACGCCCAGCGAGGCCAGGTTCATTACCGCGTTGCCACCGCCGCCCGGGACGACGCTTCGCTCACGGTGCTTCAGGATGAGCACCGGCGCTTCGCGCGAAACACGGGCGATTTCGCCGAAGACGAACTCATCCGCGACCAGGTCAACCAACGCCGTGATGGAAACATCGCCGAACGACTGAACACTTTTCTTCAAACGCTCGGGGTCTATCGGGTGTCTGGTCATGACAGCAAAACGACTCGCTGGGTGGCAGAGCCAAGTCTCGATTGTCTCATGCGCCTTGTTGCTTTTGCCCCGTCAGTCTGCGCACCATGGCATCCAGCGCGCTGTCACGATTTTCCAACTCCATGCGCACCCGCACAGTACGGATCGGCTGCAACGCCTCCACGTGCGGGCCGAGATTCACCGCGTCCTTTTCCGTGGTGACAAAAGCGGATGCGCCCGTCTGCTGCCGCTGACGAAGAAGGTCACGCACATCCTCATCGCTGTAAAGGTGATGATCCCGAAAGCTCTGCAAGCCCGCCAGCACAACCTGGGCGGCTTCCAGTTGCGCAAGGAAGTCCTCAGGGCGAGCGATGCCGCAGAAGGCGTAGTAGGTGCCGAGTGTCTCCGGTGGCTCGATGTCGCGGCGTACCCGCCAGACAAGCTGATCTGTGAGCCCCAGACCATCAGCCGATGTGTCGTTCGTGAGCACCACAGCGTCAGCCCGCCCCAGGGAGGCAATGGGCTCTCGCAGCTTTCCTGCCGGCAACAGCGAATCCTGGACGTCACTTGCGCTTACCAGGGCGATGTCAAAGTCCCGTGCCAGCCGCCGATGTTGAAATCCGTCGTCGAGCAGATGTAATTGTGGGCCGAAGGTTGATTCGGCCAGCTTGCCGGCGCTGTAGCGATCTTCGCCGATAACCACAGGAACCCCGAGCTTGCGCGCGATGAGCAGAGGCTCATCGCCAAAGTCACGCGCCGAACCGTTGGGATCGACGATTGCCACTCCTCGCGTTTGGCGACCGTATCCACGCGATAGAACATCGAAGTTGATCCCACGCTGGTAGAGCAACTCACCGAGCAGAATCAGGAATGGCGTCTTGCCCGAACCTCCGACCCTAAGGTTGCCGATGCTTACCACCGGTCCTGCGAGGCGCTGGGTGGAAAGCACGCCGCGGTCGTAGAGTTCGTTGCGGGCGCGAACGATGGCTCCGTACAACTCCGCGAGCGGCTTCACGCATGCCTTTCGGAGGAGAGCTCGGCGGCTCGCGCCGATTCCGGCAGCAACTCCAGAAGCGCTTTGACGGTCCGGTTGGTTGCACCCTGCTGGGAACGGAACACCTCGGCAGCGCGGCGTCCCAGACACACTCGCTCATCCTTATTTGCGAGCAAATGCAGAATGTCTTGCGTCAGCGATTGGGGCGTGGTTACACGCAGACCATCAGCTTTGTGGAGTATCTCGATAATGTCACGAAAGTTCTCGGTATGCGGTCCCACCAGAATCGGTGCCCCAAACTGCGCCGCCTCCAGCACATTGTGTCCACCCCGAGGTACCAGACTTCCGCCAACGAACGCCAGATCAGCAAACTCATACAAACTAGCCAGCTCACCAATCGAGTCGAGGAGGAAGATACCGCCGGCGATCGGCTGCCGGCCGTCCCATTGCGAGCGCCGCTGATAAGGCAATCCCGAAGAAGCCGCCAAAGAGGCGACCGGTTCGAAGCGTTGTGGGTGCCGGGGAGCCAGCACCAGCAGCGCCTCCGGATATCGTGACACGACCTGCCGGAAAGCCTCCAGCAGCATCCTTTCTTCATCTTCCAAAGTGCTGCCCGCCACCATCACCGGCCCAACCGGTTCCCGTTCCAGCGTAGCCGCCACCCGGGACGCCAGTTCCGGCTTCGCGGCAGACGTCACTTCGAACTTCAGGTTGCCGCTCACATGGACCCGCCCTGCCGTCGCTCCCATCTTGATCAAGCGGCGCGCGTCTTCCTCGCTCTGGGCCAGAAAGATGTCTACATTTTGCAGCACACGCCGAAGCAATCCGCGAGATCGCATATAGCCGGGCAACGAGCGATCGGAGACGCGGGCGTTGACCACTGCCACCACCACTCCGGACAGCCTCGCCCATCGCAGCAAGTTGGGCCAGAATTCGCTCTCGGCCAACACCAGCAGCTTCGGCCGCAATGCTCTCAGACAGGCGCGCACGGCAAATGGCAAATCCAACGGCATGTAGAAGACGTCATTTGCGCCGGAGCGATCGCGAGCCAGCTTCTGCCCCGTGTCCGTGGTCGTGGAAACCAGTACGCGCCAGCCCGGCAACTGCGCCTTCAGGTCCTCGACGACGCGGGAGACGGCCAGCACCTCGCCCACCGAGACGGCGTGAATCCAGATCGTATCCGGCGCACCGTTGCTCCGCAGCCGGTCAGGAACGATGCCGAGCCGCTCGCGCCATCCGGCGCAGTACTTGCCATGGCGCAGCATCTCCAACAGCCACCAGGGAGCGCTGATGATGAGCGCCAGCAGCAGTAGTACGCTGTAGAGCCAATACACGTTGCGATTGTAATTGCGGTGTGACGATGCACCAAACCACAGTTGAGCCTCACGGCTGGAAAAGCGGATAATCCAAACATGCCCTTTCGATCTCGCGTGTTGACTGCGGCCGCAGCGCTCGTTGTGTTCTCAACCAGTGTGCTGTGGGCCGCCAAGGAGTTCGTCCCGCCCAAGGCCAACGATGCGAATACCTACCCGTCGAAAGACCCTCATCCGAATGAGAAGGTGACGGTCGCCGTCGATGTCTATAACTCTCCCCCCAAAGACGACATCTTCATCACGCGTTATAACCAGGAAAGCATTCTGCCGGTACTACTCATCATCACCAACGATGGCGACCAGCCGATTACAGTGAAGGATTTGCACGCCCAGCTGGTGACAGCACGCCGCGCCAAGCTGGAGGCGATCGACGTGGAAGATGTCTTCCGCCGCGTGGCGCATATTCAGGGCAGCAGCACCCCGCACCAGGTTGGCCCCATCACGCTGCCAGGCGGCAACAAGAACAAGAAAGCCCAGCAGCAATACGACGAAATCACCCGCGCCCACTTTGCCGCCCAGGCCGTGGAACCACATACCACCAAGTCGGGATTCCTGTTCTTCGACGTTCTCAACGTGCAGCAGCCGGTTGCCGGAGCGCACATGTACCTTACCGGTATGCGCGACAGCAAAGGCAACGAGCTGATGTACTTTGAGCTGCCGCTGATCTCGGCGAATGCCGCCAATCCAGGCGGGCAATAGATGCAAACGCGGATGGCGCAGATCTCGCTCATAGTTACGAATGATCCGTACGGGATGGGAGTAATCCGCGGTTACGAATCTGCTTCCTCACTGCTCGCCCTATAATCGACCCATGGCCACTGCGCCGGAAGCCCCTGCCGCAACTCGCTCCAAATACGAGCCGGTCATCGGGCTGGAAGTCCACGTCCAGCTCCTGACGGTAACGAAGATCTTCTGTGGCTGTTCGACGCGTTTCGGCGATCCGCCTAACACTAACGTCTGCCCGGTGTGCCTGGGGCTGCCTGGACCGCTGCCAGTGCTAAATTGTCGCGCCGTCGAGTTCGCAGTCCTCGCCGCAACCGCGCTGAACTGCAGGATCAACGGAACATCAATTTTTGCGCGCAAGAACTACTTCTATCCCGACCTGCCCAAGGGCTACCAGATTTCGCAGTATGACAAGCCGCTCGCCGAGCACGGTTTCATCGAAATCAAAACTGCTAACGGGCCCAAGCGCATCGGCATTACGCGCGTTCATCTGGAAGAAGACGCGGGCAAAAGCCTGCACGACGGTCTCCCCGACAGCGCTGAATGGACCTCCATCGACCTGAACCGCTCGGGAGTGCCGCTCATCGAGATCGTCAGCGAGCCCGACATCTCGTCGCCCGACGAAGCGTACGAATACCTCACGCGGCTGAAGGAGATCATCCTTTACACCGGCGTCAGCGACTGCAACATGGAGGAAGGTTCACTGCGCTGCGACGCTAACGTCAGCATTCGTCCTCGGGGACAAAGAGAGTTCGGTACTAAAACGGAGGTAAAGAACGTTAATTCCTTCCGCTTCATCCGCCAGGCGCTGGAGTACGAAATCGAGCGTCAGGAGCAAATACTCGAGTCCGCCGGCGCCATCGAGCAGGAAACGCGCCTCTACAACGCGGCCGAAGGCAAGACCTACGGCATGCGTTCTAAGGAACAGGCGCACGATTACCGCTACTTCCCGGAACCTGATCTGCTGCCGCTTGTAGTGGACGAGAACTGGCGAAAAGAAATTGCTGCGAAACTCCCCGAACTGCCCGAGGCGCGCCGCGCTCGCATGGTCAGCCAGTACGCAATCACCGAGTACGACGCCACGACGCTGACCAGCACTCGCGCTCTGGCCGATCAGTTCGAGGAAGCAGCCGCAGCGGCCAAAAACCCCAAACGCGTCGCTAATCTGGTGCAGAGTGAGTTGATGGGCCGTCTCAAAGCCAACGGCCTGGAGATTGAGCAGTCGCCCATTTCAATGAAGGGCGTGGCCCTGTCGGCTGACCTGGTTGAGAGCGGCGCCATCAGCGGCAAAATCCTCAAGGATCTCTACGACCTCGCCTTCGAGCGTGGCGAGGATTTCCCCGCCATCTACGAGAAGGAGAAGCCGCAGCAGATTACCGACACGTCGGCCATCGAGAAGATTATCGACGAGGTGATGGCCGCCCATCCCAAGCAACTCGAACAGTACCGCGGTGGCAAGAAAACGGTGATTGCGTTCTTCGTTGGGCAGGTGATGAAGGCTTCGCGCGGACACGCCAACCCTACGCTGGTCAACGAGCTACTGGCGAAAAAGCTGGAAGCGTAGAGCAGTCTGACGTCGGGCTAACGCGGATCGGCTAAGGCAAGCCTGAAGGTCCACAGCAAAAAGCGCTATTTCTTCTTCTTTCCAAACAGCCCACCCAGCGCGCCCGCGGGATTACTGGCCGGGTTACTCCCGGTCGCCCCACCCAGCTTGCCTGAGATTGCCTGCTGCACAGCGCTGCCCGCTATGCCCTTCACATCGGGTACAAATCTTGGGTCGGAGGTCGTCCCCTGAATCATGAAGGGTACGCTCCCGCCTTGCCCGCTAAGCCCGGCAATCTGCGTCACTCCTCCCGCGGCGCCGCCGCTGAGGTTGGCGTTCATCTTGAAGTCGAGCGCACCGGACGGGCTGACCGTTCCCGCGCCCGTCACAACTCCCAACGCCGGCATAGTCAGGTTGATGTTGCTTGCCTGCGTCCCCTCAGGAGCCACGCGCACGGTTGTACTGAGATTCTGGATGGTAGTGTCCTTGCTGCCGCTCGTTTTGCCCGACAAAGCCGAGATTGCCGACATCTTCGATCCCAGATCAAAGCCCGCCAGCTTCGAGTTGGTCAGCCGAATGGGGCCGGCAATCACTAACTTGTCCATCGGGCCCACGATTGTAACTTCCACATTCAGGACCCCGCCCTGTAACTGCGATTTCGACGGAAGCACGACGCCCATGGCCGGCAGCACCGCCTCCAAGTCGTCCACCGGCATGTCCGAGCCAGTTAACTTCATGTTGACCGTGGTGACCGCCGCAGCAGCAGCGTAGCTGCCCGTCAGGTGCGCAAGAGCCTTGCCCGCTGATATGTCACCCTGGGTTACCGTGCCGGCTTCTGTCTGCAAGTTGTGATCGACGATGTATTTCACTTGCACGCTGCGGCCTGCCGGTGAGCCCTTTTCAGCCAGCTTCAATTTCTGTGCGGTTACCGTGCCGACGCTCTTGGCAATGAGACCATTGGAGTTAATCGTGGCGTCGAAATCCGCCAGACCCTGAATTCCGGTCGACGCATCCACAAATCCCGAAGCTGCCAGATCGAGTTTGCGCACCTTGATTTGTGCCGTGAAGGGAGTGGTTGCCGCGTTGCCTGCGTTGATCGGACCACAGGTACCTTCCAAGCTGACATCGCCACCGCCCGGCAGCGCCGCCGTCAGCTTGAATGGGAACTGTGCAGTCGGCGAGAAGTTGGTGACCGCGAGATTGACTTTGTCGTACACATGGGGCTTTTGCGACGAGCCGGCGTCTCCCACCTGCAGGCGTCCGTTCGAGACGTTCAGCTTGTCCACCGATAGCACGCCGGTCGAAGCCTGGCTGGGCGCCGCAGTTTGCGCGGGCTGGGCGGCCTGAAGCGT
>Ga0335085_10006108_pt1 | contig 19115 bp, 14 predicted proteins | sample Lox_Sample_45_FD_206712 | JGI IMG/M metagenome (GOLD analysis project Ga0335085, IMG submission 206712) | Soil microbial communities from Loxahatchee National Wildlife Refuge, Florida, United States - Lox_Sample_4.5 | ecosystem: Environmental > Terrestrial > Soil > Wetlands | place: USA...
GGCGCAAAGGGCGGCCTTGCTGCGCATCCGGCCGCCGCCTTCCGCCGCGCCCACGATGGCGGGGCTAGGGTCGCCAGCGCCGGCCTCAAAAGCCCGGTCAGCGGGCTGGTTCACGGCGGTTCACCATGACCCGGGCGCCCGGCTGCGGCCGGGCACGCAGGTACAGATGCGTCCGCTGTGGCCGGCCGCCCGGGCCTGCGGCTGTGCGAGCACCAGGCTGGCAGCCGGCCGGCCCTGGGCACGCCCGCATTGCCTGCCCTTCTCGCGTGGCGTTCCCGGGCATGCGGTGAGCGGCCTCCCGCCAGCCGCACGTTGCGGTGTGCCTGACTGTTTGAGCCAGGACGGGGTGGCAATACCCAGCCACCGGCGGCTTGGGGTCACTGGTTCTCCTCAGGGGGTCGTGCTCCGACGGTATGCGATGCGGTTCAGGCGCGCCGCGGCGAGCCGCGATTGCGGCCGGTAACCCGCTGACCCAGAACCAGTTGGTGCAGCGGTTCAGCCTGACCCGTGCGCAGGCGGCGAAAGTACGCGAGACAGTCAGCACATCGCTCAACGGGCACAAAGAGTGACCGATGTGACGGGGCCGGCGCTAACCGGCAGCCAGCTAGGCTGGCCGCGTGGGAGAAGGACATTCAGGCAGGCATTGAGTGGCCCTGGCCGGTCAGCCGCGAGACCACATGGCCGCCGGGCGGCCACTGCTGCCCGGTGCCCCCGGGCGATCCGCCCGGGGGCATTCGTTATCGCCAGACCCGCCCTGCGGGTGAGCCGGTTCCGGTATCGGCCCTTGCGCGCCCATGCCCACGCTGCGAGGGCTGATAGGCCAGATAGATCTGATAAGCCTGCTGGGATCGGCTCCAGGTCGTAAACGTGGCAAAATAACCCCGGAGTTCCCTGGCGTCCCGGGCTCGGGCTCAGGTGGCGATCTTGAGCTTGGCGGCCGCGGCGGCGGTGTCGACGGCGAGCCTGGTCAGGCGTGCATACTCCTCCCCGTTGACCAGCGGGAGGTCATGGTCTGCGTCGGTCTCGATCACCTGTGCGTGCAGCGCCTCGGCCAGTTCCCGCTGCCTGGAAGGGCGCACTATCCGGTCGCGGGTGGTGATGAGTATGGCCGCAGGCAGGCCCAGCTGGCCCGCCCACGGCCGGGCGTCGTAGCGGTCCACCGCGCGTGCCGCGTCGGCGAGCCCGGGCGTAAGCCCGCGGCGGAGCTCAGCGGCCAGCCACGGCCGGTACCGGCCGAGCCCGGGCTGCTCCTCGATTGCCTGGCGGGCGACCCGGTCGGCAATGCCGGCCCCGGTACCGAGCCGCAGGCTCAGCTCAAAGGCTGACAGCAGCGGGCGCCGGGCCAGCCGCTGCCGGGCCGTGCCGCGCGCTTCGAGCGCTGTGGCCTGCATGACCAGGGCCGCCACCGTGCCAGGATGCCGCCGGGCCAGCAGCAGCCCGACCGGGCCGCCCATCGAGTACCCGACCACAATCACCTGCCCGGCGCCAAGCTGGCCCAGGAGCGCGGCGGCGTCGTCGGCGCAGTCCTCCAGCGTGAACGGTTCGGCCGACCGCATCCCCCGCCCATGCCCGCGCAGGTCCGGCGCGATCACCCGGTAGGACTCGGCGAGCAGGGCGTAGGCCGCGAAGAAGTTCAGGTCGGCGCTGACGGTAAAGCCGTGCAGGAGCAGCACGGCGGGCGCTGCGGGGATGCCGCCGGAGTCGCGGACGAAGACCTCGCCCCGGCCGGGCAGGTTGATCACCCGGCCGGGCGGAAGCCAGGGCGGCACCGGCGCCAGCGGCGCACCGCGCCGTAGCGGCCGGGCAAACTGGCCGGCCCGCCGCGCCTCCTGCCTGACCTCGGGACGTGCGGCAACAGCGGCAAGACCCACGGCCGCCGCTCCCGCCACGGTCACGGTCAGCGTCCGCGTCCTCCGGTTCATGTTCCTCACCCACTTCTGTGGCCAGGCCTGGCCGTCGCTGACATCGATGGCCGGGAATCCCTGAGACGCTACCCCCAGCGGCTGGCTGGCGGGCGCTTGTGCAAGCGCGCCTTCCCGTTCGGCCTGGTCCAGCCGCCGCGCGGCCCGGGAAACCCGGGTCAGGACTCGCCGCTCCCGCCGGGCCGTATCGATCCGCTCGCTGATCGTCACCCGCCCATCGTGCCAGCTACGTTCAGAAAACTGAACACTGTAGCGGTGCTGGCGGGTCCGTTGTTACCGGGCCGGGGTCCTAGATGACCTGACCGGCACCTCGGCCGTGACAGATGGGACTGGCGGGGGTTAGCTGGAAGCGGGGGAGACGCCGGGCGCCCGCCGGAGAAGGGGCCACCATGATCGAGCCGTACCAGGTGCTGGGCCTGGTGCCCACCATCCGCGCCATCCGCCACCGGCCGGGCACGCCGTCTTCATCGACGGACGGGCCATGCTCCCGCATATCGACCCGCTGCACCACCCGGGCCCGGCGCTCGCCTGCGCGCTCTACACTGAGGGCGGCGTCCGGTCCTGCGGGATCGGCACCGTGATGTTCGGCCTGCACCCCGACGGCACCGAGACCCCCGCACCGCTGGACCTGGTCCGGCTCGCCATCCCCCGCCGCGCCTACACCCAGAGCCACACGACGACGTGATCGAGATCGGCGGGCGTGCCGCCCGCCGGAGTCCCGGCCTCACCGGCATGCGCATCGTGTCCCAGCCCCGGCAGGCACTTCACCGCCCGGTTCGCCCCGCTGCCCTGAGCAGAGCCCTGAGCAGAGAAAGGTAGAGCATGATCGGCGTCACCACCGTTGCGCGCAGGATGGCCCGGCTGGAGTATGCGGTCGTCCGGCAGCCGTTCGCCCTCTTCGAAGACCGCGTCGTGGCCCGCTGCTGGGAGGAGAACGCGACCGTCCGGGTCGGGTTCGAGCGGTTCCTCGGTTCGCTGGACTGGGTCGCCGGCCGGCTCCTGGCCGACGACGCGATCTCCGCACGCGGCCGGGCTCTCCTGCGGCAGGACGGGTTCCCGGCGGCGGTCGGCGTGCCCGCACCGACGCCGCGGGCGCGAGGGGGCCGGCAGGCCCAGGAGGCGGAGGCCTGGGCCGCCTGGGAGCGGGCGCAGCCCTGGTATGCCCCGGGGCAGGAGGGCACCCGGCAGGCCACCGGGCGGGCGGGCGCCCTGCATCCCCCGGAGCAGGAACGCGCCTGGCAGGCCCCGGGGCAGGAGGGCGCCTGGCAGGCCCTGGGGCAGGAGGGCACCCGGTATGCCCCGGGGCAGGAGGGCACCCGGCAGGCCGCCGGGCGGGCGGGCGCCCTGCATCCCCCGGAGCGGGCGGGCGCCCTGCATCCCCCGGAGCAGGAGGGCGCCCGGCGGGCCCCGGAGCAGGCGGAGGAGGCGACGCACGGCCGGGCCGCCGCCCACCAGGAGCCGGAGGACGAGCAGCACGGTCACGGTGAGGCCGGTGCGCCGGCCGGTCACGGTGAGGCCGGTGCGCCGGCCGGTCACGGTGAGGCCGGTGCGCCGGCCGCGCCGGACGAGCCGCCGGCGCAGGACGCGGCCGGCGAGCGCGCCGCCGGGCAGCCCGGTACGCCGGCCGAGCAGGCCGCGGGGGCCGGCACCGTCGACGTCACCTTCACTCTCCCCGCGGAAGTCAGCGCCGAGACCGTGGCGCTGTGCGGGGACTTCAACGACTGGTCGGTGCAGAGCGTCATGCTCGAACGCGGCAGTGACGGCTCCTGGGGGGCCACCGTGGCGCTCGAGCCGGGCCGCAGCTACCGCTACCGGTATCTGCTCGACGGCAGATGCTGGGAAAACGACTGGCACGCCGACCGCTACATGCCCAACTCCCACGGCGGCACCGATTCGGTCGTCGTGGTCCAGTGACCGGGATGCGCCAGGCCGTCCGGCCGCTGAGCGCGGCCGCGCGCCCGCAGTGCGGGCCGCCTCAGGGCGGGCGCCGGAGGTGCTGCTGGGCGCCGACCTGGTAGGCCTCGGCGAGCCACGCGGCGAACTCCTCGTCCACCTCGGCGGGCGCGTCCAGCCGGAAGGTGTGCACGATGTTGTGCGGGGACAGCGTCTCGATGCGCAGGAAGCGGGGGCTTTCGATCCGCCGGGCCAGGACCAGGTGACCGTTGAGCCAGGAGCGGCGGGGCATGAACGCCGCGAAGCTCATCCGGACCTGCAGGGCGATGCGGGTCTTTTCCGCCAGCACCTGCACCGGCCCCAGCGCGGAGACGGCGGCCAGCACCGCGTCGAAGGTGGCCCGGACCTGCGGGCTGGCCCGGGCGAAGTGCCGGTCCAGGTCGCCCAGGGCCGCACACGTGTGGACCTGGTTGCGGCTGGCGAAGCTCCGCCCGCATTCCGGGCAGGCCCACATGCCCCTCACCGGCCCGCCCCACCGGTCCCTGCCCGAAGGACCACCGCCAGCACCTCGACCACTCGAAGTTCTACCCGTACCAGGAGGCCGGCCCGGGCCGCAAGACGGCCTGAGGCAGCACCCGGGACGCCGGGCGGCAGCCAGCCGATCGCCGCCGCGGCCCGTACCGCCCGCCGCCGGCCGGTAACAGCGCCCTCCCGGGGCGGCGGTAGACGCGACGGGCGTTCGCGTGGCCCGCCTGCCGGGCGATCCGCTCGGCGTCGGCGCTGGTCCAGGCGCCGTCGTCCAGCCCGGTCCGCAGGAAGTCCGACAGGCCCCGGCGGAACAGCATCGCGCCGAGGTAGTGCAGCTCCGGCAGGCCGAACCCGTCGGAGGAGTAGAGAAATTTGCCGAACGGAACTAGCTCGAGCGTTTCGGCGATGAGGGCGGCGGCGCGGTGGCCGAGATTGTGCGTGGCCAGTCCGGCGTCCACATACACGTGCGGGAAGACCTGGGCGAGGTAGCCGGCCTCGCGGTGATACGGGTAGTTGTGCAGCAGCATGACCGGCGCCCCGGTGGGCTCGATCGCGCGCAGCAGCGGGGTCAGCAGCAGCGGATTGCCGCGCTGCAGGTCGACGTCGCGGTCGCCGTACCCGGCGTGGAACTGGATGGGCAGCCCGAGATCGGCGCCGCACCAGATCAGGAAGCTGTGCAGCACCGGGTCGGCCAGCCGCGGGGGTGTTCCGCCGGGTGAGCCGGACGGGCCGAGCCAGCGTTCCGCGGCCGCCGCCACCTCGGTTTCCGTGGGCCGGGCGGCGGGCAGGTCCAGGCCGGCCCGGTAGGCCGCGACCGACTTGAGGCCGGCCGCGTCGCGGGCCCGGTCGGCGAGCCCCTCCCGGAACGCGCCGGCGAACCCGGACGCGCTGGCGCCCGCCGCCGCGACCGACTCGGCGACCCGCTCCAGCCGGACAATTTCGTAGGCCGGGGCGCCGGCCACTTCGGCAAGCTCCGGCGGTGACAGCAGCGGCTCGGGCTCGAAGCCGGTGTCGACGCATAGCGCGGCCAGGCCCGCGGCCCGCAGGAACCGGCGGCTGACCTCGGCGTGACCGAGTGCGGCCCGGTGGTCCAGGTACTCATCCGGCCCGGTGTGCGCGGGCAGGCCGAGCACGGGCGGGCACCAGCGCCGGACCGCCAGTCCGATCTGCGAGTCGAACAACGTGACGGCCCCCGGGTTGGCCGGCCCTGAGCCGGACAGCGTGACGGCCCCCGGGTTGGCCGGCCCTGAACCGGACAGCGTGACGGCCCCCGGCGCGCCCGGCCCCGGACCAGTCCCAGCGGGGGTATCAGTCCCGGCCCAGGCCCGTTCGGCTATATGGGGGGCATCAGCCGGCGCGGCCGCGGCACGGTGTTCCCGCCGGGCCGGGCGCGAGCCGTAAGCGTCGCCGGCCTCGGTGAGCAGCGCCTCGAACCCGCGGCGGTCCACGTCCCGGCGGATGACCCCGTGGCAGTGGTGGTCCACCAGCGGCAGGCCGGCGACGAACGGGAGCATGCCTGCCGCCCAGGCGGGGGGTCCCGCCTCGGCTGGGCCGCCCGATCCGGCCGTGTTCCCGGCCGTGTTCCCGGCCGTGTCAGGCACGCGGCGCCTGGTCGCCGGCCGCCCCCCCGGCGGGGAGCCGGGTGGCCGCGGCGGCGGGCTGGGGCGCCGCGATTGCTTCGCTGGCCGTCAGCGCGGCGCCCAGCCGGCGGGCGAAGCCGGGGGCCACGATGACCGCGACGAGCACGACCACGAGCCAGCCGCCCGCCACGACCGGGAACCAGCGCCCGGGGCCGGACGGCGGGTACGGGATCACGTTGCGGTAGAGCGTGTAGCCGAGCACGACCAGGGCCAGCAGCGGGACCACCACCTGCCACATCGGCACCAGCAGTTTCCGGCGGAGGAACACCAGGATCATGCAGCCGATCGTCGCCAGGACGTAGGTGACCAGCAGGATGAGCGTCCCGATCGTCCCGGACCAGGCGAAACTGTCCTCGGCGTTGGCGTGGAAGGCGGCGGTGTAGATGACGAAGATCGCAGCCGAGAAGCCCGTGATCACCAGCGTCGCCGCGGCGGGCGCCCCGGTTCGTGACGCCCGGCCCACCCCGCGGGCCCCGCCAGCGTCCCGGGCCAGCGCGTACATCAGGCGGGACGCGCCCACCGTGGAGGCCAGGCAGCAGCCGAACGCGCTGATGGTGGTGCCCAGGGTGATGATGTCGCCGATCCACGCCCCGACGTAGCTGGTGCCGAGGTCACCGAGCAGCGAGGGAGAACTGGCGAAGGCCGTGACCCCGGCCTGGTCCGTGCCGAAGCCCATCATCTCCACCGCGGTGACCACGACGAAGTAGATCCCGCCGAAGACGGCGGTGCCCAGGATCGCGCGCGGGATGTCACGGGTCGGGTGCGTGGCCTCCTCGCCGAGGGTGGACGCCGCCTCGAACCCGGCGAAGGAGAGAAAACCGAAGACCACGGCGAGGAACAGCGGCGAGAAGCTCGTCCCCGCCGGCACCGTGAATACCGACAGCGTGAAGTGATGGTGGCTGGGCGCGGCGCCCGACAGCAGGCGGACCAGCACGATGACGGTGACGATACCGATCAGCGCCACCGTCGCGCCCTCGACCGACAGCAGCACGTTCGTGCCGCGCCGGGCCGGGAAGACGGCGACCAGCAGGGTCAGCGCCAGGGCCACCCCGGCCAGCAGGAACGGCGCCCAGGACGGAGGATGCGGCCAGGCCCCGACCGCGTTCAGGAACGCGGTACCGAAGATGCCCGCGGCCGTGGACGTCACCACTGCGTAGAACGTGTAGGTGCCGAGCATCCCCCAGCCCGCGACCACCCCGGCGCGTGGCCCGAGCGTCGCCCCGACGAACGCGTAGACCGAGCCGGAATGGTGGTAGTACTGGCACAGCCGGACGAAGGTGTACGCCACCAGCAGGACGCCCACCGCCGCGATCAGAAACGCGAGCGGCACGGCGCGCCCGGCCGTGGCCGCGCTGGCCTGGGGGTTGATGTTGGCCGCCATGCTGGGCGCCATCAGCGCGATGGACAGGCCGATGGCCTGCCAGACGGACAGGGACCTCCTCAGCCCGGTGCCCTGCGGCGACGTTCCCGGCATCGGTCCTCCTCGCTCCGGGCCCTCCCTCCGGGCCCTCCCTCCCGGTGCTCCCGGCCTTCGGGGTGCTCCCGGCATATTAAAGCCTGCACCCCGTCGGGCTGTGCGGGAGTATAGTCACGGCTTGGCGTGAGCTGCATGCATTGAGTAGCGGCTCGGAAAGAACCGCTACGTATCCGAGGGATGGCGGATGATGGCAGTCAATCCGCCCGATGCTGACGTGTGCCCGGCTGGCCTGGACCGGGACATGCGGTGGTTGCGGGTCTTCGCGGGCGTGCCCGCGCAGGTGGCGGAGGTCCGCCGGTTCGTCGCCTGCCTGCTCGACGGGTGCCCGGCCAGGGATGCGCTGGTCTCGTGCGCGTCGGAACTGTCCGCGAACGCGGTGGTCCATACGGCCTCCGGCGACGGCGGTTTCTTCACCGTCGAGGTGGTGTGCTCGCGGGCCGGCGTCGCGCGGGTCTCGGTCACCGATGCGGGCGGCCCGACCGAACCCGCGGCCGGGGTCCCGGTCACCGGCGAGACCGGCGACGAGGACGTGGATGACCTGCCCGTGCACGGCCTCGGGCTCGCCCTCGTCGCCGCGGCCGCGGGCTGCTGGGGCTACCACGACACCGGTTCCGGCCGCACCGTGTGGGCCGAAGCCTCCTGGCCCGTTCCGGTCCTGAACGGCCACCCGATGGTCACCCGCCCGCCCCTGCTCACCGGCAAGCAGGGCTGGCGGGACGGAGACGGCGCGGCGTGACTTCCCCGAGCGCGCCGCGCCGTCCTCTTCAGCGCCGCTGAACAGCCAGTCCCGGTTCGGCACGGTCGCGCTCTGCCAGGCGGAGATCGATCAGGTCATCGGCAGCGGTGTCCGCGTATTCCTGCGTGCCTACGCCCTTTCTCCCGGACCCCCTCATCCCCGGCGGCCCCACCTCGCCGCGCCCCAGGTGGATTCGGTCCCTCCGATGAGGCACCGGCGACCGGTCGGGCCCGTGGTGCGGCGCTCACCATCATCGGCGTCGCTTTTCCGCAGCAGCTGCGGAAAGCCGCGCCGATCATGAAAGCCCGGCCCGCGGCACCCAGTTCAACCCGCGGCAACCGGGCTCATGCGCGCTCGCTGCGTCGGCCCCTTGGCGGGGTACCCGCTGGCGTCTCCTCGGCGGTTCGCGGTCGGCATATGCCCTATGTGATCTATTTAAGGAGATCTCAAATGTGAGATACAGTTGATCGCATGAACGAAGAAGGCGGAGCCCGGGCGGGTCCGAGACCTGCACCCGCCGCACCGGGCGCACCGGTCGCTACCACCGCGCGGCTGCCGCTCCTGCCGGGGTTCCGGGAGATGGCGCTGCGGCGGATGTCGCAGGACCGGGCCCGGCTGATGAGGGACCTGGCCGCGCGGCGGCAGGACGCCGGGCTCTCGCAGACCGAGATCGCCGCGCGCATGGGCACGTCCCAGTCGGCGGTGGCCCGGCTCGAATCGGGGGAGGCCGACGTGCGCGCCTCGACGCTGGAGCGCTACGCCGCCGCCCTCGGCACCGAGATCACCTGGAAGTTGCAGAGCTGACGCCGCGCCTGCGGTGAAGGGAGCGACCCGAATGACCATGCGATCCGAAAGCCGGTCCGCTACGCGCGAGCCGCCCTGGTGGCCGTCCCCGTCGGCGCCGGCGCCGGTCCACGCCCCCGCGCGGGTATGGCTGGATCCCGGCGAGCGTCCCGGGCTCTACGAGCGCCTGCTGGAGCGGCGGATCGTGATGGAGCACGGCCATCTGGACGACGAGGCGGCGACCCGGCTGTGCGCCCAGTTGCTCACCCTGGACGCCGACGGCGACGGCCCGATCCGCTTCGAGCTGCAGAATCTCGGCGCCGATCTCACCGCCGCACTTACCGTCATGGGGGTGCTGGACGTGGTTGGCGTCCCGGTCCAGGCCCGCGCCGCCGGCCAGATCAGCGGGGCAGCGCTGGGCGTGCTCGCCGCGTGCGGGCCGCGCCACGCCTACCCGAACGCCGTGTTCGTGCTGTCCGAACCGACGGTGGAGTTCGACGGCACGATGATGGCCATCGCCGCGCGCGAGGAGCAGACCAGGAAGATGCTCGACTCGCTCTATGCCCGGCTCGCGGACGTGACCGGGCGTGAGGTCGACGAGATCCGCGACGACGCCCGGGCCCACCGCGTTCTGACCGTCGGCGAAGCAGAGCGGTGCGGGCTTCTCACCGGGCAGATCGAGCGCCGCTGAGCGGTCCGCCCGGGCTGCGGCGGCCCGTCCAGCCTGGGCGATGCGCCCTCGCGGCCACCCTCCGGGCGGGTAACATCGGCGCCGGGGAAGGCTCGGAGGATCTGCCGGCGCAGGGGACGGCGCATGATGTCCGCATTCTGCGCGGCCATGCGACCGCGGTGTCACCCATGTGACCCCTGCCTACTGCTTAAGGGCGAGGGTGAGCACGACAGACGACGCGGAGCACAAACGTTTGGCCGCGCGTGCCGAGCACGCGTTCCCGGCCGCCAGCTTCCGTGCCGGTGCCGGTGCCGGCGATGGCCCGGATGCTGCCCCATCTCGCCAGTACGCCGCGCCTGCCGGGCCCGCCGCGCCGCCCGTACTTTCGACGCCCCCCGCGGCCTGGCCCTACGGGCCCTTCATGGCCCCCGTGCCAGCTGTCCCGGTGCCCGGCGGCGGCACCTCGGCGCTGCGCGGGTATCCGGGTGATCCCGGCTTTGCCGCACGCCACGACGCACCAGCCGGCCCGGGGGAGGGGCCGGTCCGGTCGGTCTGGCAGCACGCGCAGCGCGCATGGCACACCACCGGGGCCGAATGGCACCCCGTGGCCGTAACCCGGGGAATTTCCGCCCCTCCTCTCGACGCGTCCCCGGCCGCCCCGGCAGGGACAGCCCCGGCCGCCAGGAACAGGCGGACGCCGGGCGCCAGGATGCGGCGGGGAGTACTGCTGACGGCGGTCGCGGTCGCTGCCCTCGCCGCCGTAGCCGCAGGGTCGGGGTACGCCGCGCTGAACACCGGCGGGCTGGCCGCACGCCACTATCCCGCCGCCAGCCTGGCGGGCGCCGTCCTCGGCGGGGAGGGGATCCTGCCGGGCCGGGGTGTCGCCCAGACGATGAGCCGGGTGGCGAGCTACGGCGGCACCGTGGTCGCCGTGGGCTCGCAGGCCGGCGGGGACGTTCCGCGGGCCCAGTTCTTCGTTTCCGGTAACGGCGGGCAGACCTGGAGGCTCGCGGCGCTGACCGCCCCCGGGGGCGGAGCGCCGCCCCCGGGGCACGCCGCGCAGCTGATCGTGCACGGCCGGAAGGGCTGGCTCGCCGTCGGGCCCGACGCCATCTGGACCAGCGCCACCGGCCAGTCCTGGACGCTCGCCTCGCCGGCCGGCATCGCCCCGGCCGACGCGGGTGACCAGGTGCCGGTCCTGACCCCCACGGGCAGCGGTTTCCTGGCCGCCGGGCAGAACCCGGCCGAGGGGACCGCGGTGGTCTGGACCTCACCGGACGGGCTGCACTGGCAGCGGATGACGGCGGCGCAGCTCCTGCTGCACGCGGGCAGCGGCACCGTGGCGGACCTCACCGGCGCCGCCGCGCATGGCAGCGACGTCCTGCTTTCCGGGCACATCACGACGGCCTCGGGCGGCCGCACCCCCGCGACCTGGCTGAGCACGGACGACGGCCGCACCTGGAAGTGGGCGCCGGTACCCGTCGACCACGGCGCCACCAGCGCGCTCGCCGGGATCGCGGCCAGCGGAGCGGGCTTCGTCGCGATCCGGCCGGGCTCCGGCCCGCAGGGACCGTCGGCGAGCACCCAGGCCAACGGCGTAGTCTACGCATCCTCCGACGGAACGTCCTGGCGGTACGTGGCCACGCTGACGGCGGCGGACGGTGTGCAGTTCGGCATGGTCAAAGGCGGCCCGGGTGGCTTCGCGGCCCTGGGCCGGGGACCGGGTGGGGACATGGCCGCCTACCTCAGCGCGGACGGTCTTACCTGGCGGCCCGGGGTCCCGTTCGGCCCCGCGCCGCCCAGCGTCGCCGGGGCGACGGTGACGGCGGGCGGGACGGTCATCGTGACCGGCTCCACCGGCGCCCTGGGCCGTCAGCAGCCGTACCTCGCCTTGGCCCCGCCCGGGCAGCCCGCACGGGCGGTGCACGTCGCCGCCATTCCCGGCGGGATCATCTCCCAGCTCAGCGTGGATGCGGTCGCCGTCTCCGGGAAACGGCGGGTCGCCGTCGGCGAGGCCGGCGGGCTGCCCGCCATCTGGACGGCCACCGGCGGCTCGTGGTCCACCGCCTCAGCTGACCCGGCGACCGCCCCCGCCGCGGCATCGTCCGGCCCCACCTCCGTCGGCTCGGCTGGCTCCTCCGCCACTGGCTCCCCGGTTACCGCCGCCGGCTCCTCCGCGGCTGGCTCCTCTGCCGGTGGCTCCTCTGCCGGTGGCTCCGCCGGTTCCCCGGACACCGCCGGCGCGGGCTCCCCGGCCAGCGGCTTTCCGGCTGCAGACGCGCAGAAGCTCACCAGCGTAGTGCACGGCCCGTCGGGATGGCTGGCCACCGGCGAGGCGGTATCCGGCACGGCCCAGCATCCCCTCCTGCTGACCTCCTCCGGCGGGACGATGTGGACCGCCACCAGCCAGGACGGTTCCGTGCTCCAGGGGGCCCGCGTACTGGCCGCCCAGGCGGCGGCGGGCCCGGCCGGCTACGTGGTCGTCGGCGGCAACACCACCAGCGCCGGAACGTTCCCCGCCGCCTGGTGGTCCCGCGACCTGCGCACCTGGAGCCGCGCGGGCGGCCCTGCGTCCGGCGGCGCCGCCCGCGACGACCCGGGGGAGATGCTGGGGGTGACCGCCGGGCCGTCCGGGTTCATCGCCGTCGGCGCGCAGAGCATTTCCCCGGCCGTCTGGACCTCCCGCGACGGCCGGACCTGGCGGATGGTCACCCTCAAGGTGCCCGCCGGGGCGGCCAGCGCCAGCCTGCAGCAGGTGGCGGTCAGCGGGCAGCACGTCGTCGCCCTCGGCGGGGAAGGCTGGTCCTCGGGCGCCCGGACCGCCTTCGCCGAAGTCTCCCCGAACGGCGGCCGCACCTGGCGGCCGGTCACGTTCCCCTCACCGCACGGTGACACGATCGTCACGGCCCTGACGGCGATGCGCGGCGGGTTCACCGCCGTGGGCGCGTACGGGACGCCGGGCCACCGGGACGTCGTCGTCTGGACATCCGCGGACGGCATCGGCTGGTCCGTTCAGCTACCGAACGGTCCCGGGCTGAGCGGTACCGGCATTCAGGAGATCACCGGACTGGCCGCCGCCGGCGATGGCTCCCTGACGGGCGTGGGCTTCACCGCGTCCGCATCCGCCGAGCAGCCGACCGTCTGGACCGTCCCGGCCCGCTGACGTCCATAAAGCCGGAACTCTGCCCCGTCGCAGACAACACGGCTTCCAGGTCGGCTACGGGGCCGGGACGCCCCGGATCGACGCGTCGAGGATCTCCGCGGTGTGCGCCATCGTGATGCTCTCGCCCCGTGCCCGCAGGGCGGCCGCGATCTGCAGCGAACATCCCGGGTTGCCGGAGATGAGCAGCTGCGCGCCGGTGCTGTGCACCGACGCGGCCTTCCGCTGGCCCAGCTCGCTCGCCGCCTCCGGCTGCAGCAGGTTGTAGACCCCGGCCGAGCCGCAGCACGTGCCGCCGTCGGGGATCTCGGCGAGCTCAAGTTCCGGGATGCCGTTCAGCAGGGCGCGTGGCGCCGCGGTGATCCGCTGCGCGTGCGCGAGATGACAGGCGTCGTGATAGGCGGCCCGGACCGGCAGGGGGTGCCGGGCCGCGGCCTGGCCGCCCGCGGTCTCGAACAGGCCGGCCAGGAACTCGGCGAAGTCGCGGACTCTGGCGCTGAGCGCCGCGGCCCGCGCGGCCCACTCCGGGTCATCGGCCAGCAGCTCGGCGTACTCCTTCATCGCCGACCCGCAGCCCGCGGAGTTGACCACGATGGCCTCGACGCCCGCCTGCTCGAACGTCTCGATGGCGTGCCGCGCGAAGGCGGCTGCCTCCCCGGTCCGGCCCGAGTGCAGCGACAGCGCCCCGCAGCACGCCTGCCCGCGCGGGATGACCACGTCGCAGCCCTCCGCCGCGAGGACCCGCGCGGTCGCGATGTTGACCTGGGGGAAGAAGACGGACTGCACGCATCCGGTGAGCATCCCGACCACCGCGCGGCGGGTGCCGCGGGCCGGGACCCGCTCGGGCAGCCGCCCGGCCGGCATCGGCGCGCCCGGCCTGGGGGCCAGGTTCATCGCCGCGCCGAGGACCGGCGAGACGCGGCCCGGCAGCCCGCTGCGGGCCACCAGCCGGTCCAGGCCGGTGCGCTGCAGCACCCGCAGCGGGCCCGTGAGCGCACGGAGCCGGCGGGGATGGGGGAACACAGCGAAGATCGCCGCACGTGCGGCGCGGGCACGCAGCGGCCGGTGCAGCCCCCCGCCGACCGGAACCCCGGCGGCGTCAACTCTGCCGAACGGCCCGCCGCCGGAGTCAACCCCGCGGGCCGGACTCCCGTCGGCTTCGACCCCGGCTGCCCCTGCGGTCCCGGCTGCCCCAATGGCCCCAATGGCCCCAATGGCCCCGGCCGCGGGCCCTACGGCGGGCGCGTGGGCGGGGTCATCCGTCCACGACCGCGCGGCCTCGATGAGCCGGTCGTACTGGACGCCGGAGGGGCAGGCGGGCATGCACGCCATGCAGCCCAGGCAGCGGTCGAAGTGCTCGGCCGCCGCGGCGCTGAGCTCCGCGCCGTCCAGGACCTGCGTGACCAGGTGGATGCGCCCGCGCGGGGAGTCCATCTCCTCGCCCCACAGTGTGTAGGTGGGGCAGGCGGGCAGGCAGAACCCGCAGTGCACACAGTCGCTGGCCAGCTCGCGCAGCTTGCTGCCGTCCAATCAGATCCCTCCGGCGAAACGTCCCGGCGCCATCGTGTTGCCCGGGTCGAACTGGCGCTTGACCGCGCGCATCAGGGCCAGCGCGGGAACCGGGCCCCACATGTCGACCGAGGCCCGCACGGGCGCCGGCGCGGTCAGCACCACGACGCTGCCACGCGCCAGCGCGGCGGGGTCCCCGGCGCCGCCGTGCCCGGTGGCGGCGCGCAGCGCCCGGACGAACACGGCCACCTGGTCGGGGTCCTCGCCGGCGTCCAGGGACACCTGCAGCACTCCCGCCCCGGCCGAACCGCCCACCGCCGGGGCCACGCCCGCATCGGCGCCGACCGCGTCGATCGCGTCGAGGACCCGGCGCAGTTCCGCGGCCCAGAACGTGACCCGGATCAGGGTGCCGCCCACGGGGCCGGCCGCGGCTTCGCCCCGCTGCGCCCACCACTGCGGTGCCAGCAGCGAGGTCTGCGCGCCGTGCCCGAGCACCTCGGTCATCCGGTCGGCGCGCTCGCTGACACCGGACGCGGTGCCCTCCAGCAGGACGCCGACCCGGACCGGCGCGCCCGGCGCGGGACGGTCGATCTCCGCCGCCGACGCCTGCAGCGGCGACGCCGCCGCGGTCGCCACGGCTGCGGCGGCGGCCGCGGCGTCGTCGTAGTCGCTGGTCACGTATGCGGTGAGCGCCGCCAGCGGATGCAGGCGGAACGTGGCCTCGGTGATCAGCCCCAGCGTCCCGCGCGACCCGGCGAACAGCTTGCCGATGTCGTAGCCGGCCACGTTCTTGACGACCTTCCCGCCGGAGTGCGCCACCCGCCCGTCGGGGCGCACCACCGTGATCCCGATCAGCAGGTCGCGCGCCGTGCCGTAGCGCAGCCGCAGCGGGCCCGCCGCGCCGGTGGCGACCACCCCGCCGACCGTGGCCGCGGCCGGGCCCTCCAGCGCGAGCCGCTGTCCCTTCGCGGCGAGCACCTCGCCGAGCTGCCCCAGGGTGACGCCCGCCTCGGCCCGCACCACCAGGTCACCGGCCGCGTGCTCGAGGATGCGGTCCATCCGCGTCATGTCCGCGACCACGTCGCAGCGGGCCGGGGGCGGTCCCCACGAGATCGTCCGCCCGCTGCCGCGCGGCACGACGGTCATGCCGAGGGCGGCGGCCGCGCTCATCACCCCCGCGGCCTGGTCCACCGTGCCGGGGTAGGCCACGCAGGCGGGAACGACCCCGGCCACCGTGTCCCCGGGACCGGCCTCGCCGACGACCGCGCCCGTCCCGGCGAGCGCCACGGCGACCTCCGCACCCGTGGTCATGCTCTCACCTGGGTCCGTTCGGCGGAATTGAACCGGCCCCGCCGCCGGCCGCGGCGGAGGGCATCAGAACAGGTCCACTTCGCCGGCGGCGGCCGCGGGGTGCGGCGCGCGGCGGACGCCGGGGACCTCCCCGCACAGCCGTGGCGTGGGGAACACCTTGCCCGGGTTGCACAGGTTGCGCGGGTTGAACGCGCAGCGCAGCAGCTGCATCGTGTCCAGGTCGTCCTCGCCGAACATCTTCGTCATGTAGCGGGACTTGTCGACCCCGACGCCGTGCTCCCCGGTGATCGACCCGCCCGCCTTGATGCACAGGTCCAGGATCTGGCCGGATACCTCCTCGGCCGCCTCGCCCGCGCCCGCGATGCTGTCGTCGAACAGCACCAGCGGGTGCAGGTTGCCGTCGCCGGCGTGGAAGACGTTCGCGACGCGCACGCCGTCCACCCCGGCGGACAGCTCCGAGATCCGGGCCAGGACCCTCGACAGCGCGGTGCGCGGCACCACCCCGTCCTGGACGATATAGGCGGGGCTGATCCGGCCCACCGCGGCGAACGCGGATTTGCGGCCGGCCCAGATCCGGGCGCGTTCGGCCGGGTCGTCGGCCACCCGGATCTCGCCCGCGCCGGCCTGCTCGCACAGCTCACGGACGGCCGCGCGGTCCGTTTCCACGTCGGCCGCCGGGCCGTCCAGCTCGACGATCAGCACTGCCCCGGCCCCGGCCGGGTAATTGCACTGCACGGCGGCCTCGGCGGCCTCGATCGCCAATGCGTCCATCATCTCGATCGCGGCCGGCACGATGCCCGCCGCGATGATCGAGGACACCGCCGTGCCGCCGGCGCTGGTGCTGTCGAACGCCGCCAGCAGGCAGGTCACCGCCTCCGGCAGCGGCGTCAGCTTGACCACGATCTTGGTGGCGATGCCGAGCGTGCCCTCCGACCCGGTGAACGCGCCGACCAGGTCGTACCCGGGGGCGGCGCTGGTGCCGTCGCCGAGCCAGACCAGCTCACCGTCGGGGGTGACGATCTCCAGCCCGGTCACGTGGTGCACGGTGAACCCGTGCTTCAGGCAGTGCGCACCGCCGGAGTTTTCCGCGACGTTGCCGCCGACCGAGCAGATCACCTGGCTGGACGGGTCCGGGGCGTAGAAGAACCCGAACGGCTCGACGGCCTTGCTGACCGAGAGGTTCGTCACCCCCGGCTCCACGATGGCGCGCCGGCTGACCGGGTCGATCTCCAGGATCTTCCGCATCCGCGAGGTGACGATGAGCACTCCGTCCGAACGCGGCAGCGCCCCGCCGGACAGGCCGGTGCCCGAGCCGCGCGCGACGAACGGGACGCCCGCCCCGGCGCAGGCCCGTACCACCGCGGCGACCTGGCCGGCCGTTTGCGGCAGGACGACCAGCCCCGGCGCCGTCCGGTGCGAGGTGAGCCCGTCGCATTCGTACGTGGCCAGATCCCGCGGGTCCGAGACCACCCCAGCCGCCCCGCAGATCTGCGTCATCACCGGGATCAGCGCCGCGGTCGGGGATTCGGCGACCGGCAGCCCGGCCGCGACCGCCCCCGCGGCACCCGCTGCCTGCCCGCCCGCTGGCCGCCCGTCCGCCGCCCCGCCGCGCGCCGCCCTGCCGCGTCCCGCCCGGGCCGCCGGATCCGGACGCCGCGCCGCCATCAGGGCATGCGCTCGTAAGCGGGGATCGTGAGGAACTCGGCGTAGTTGTCGGCCAGCGCGACCTCCGTGAACAGCGCCGTCGCCTGGCCGAAGCGTGCCGCGTCGAACTCCTCGCCCAGTTGCCCGCGGATGCCGACCAGCTCCTCGTCGATCATGACCTCGACCCGCTCGCGGGTCACCTTCGGCCCGTCCTCGAGCAGGATGTCGTTGTGCAGCCACTGCCAGACCTGGGAGCGCGCGATCTCGGCGGTGGCGGCGTCCTCCATCAGGTTGTAGATCGCGACCGCGCCGTTCCCGCCCAGCCAGGACGCGAGGTACTGGATGCCGACGCTGATGTCGTTGCGCAGCCCGGCCTCGGTGATCGTGCCGGGCGTCTTGGCAACGGCCAGCAGGTCCGCGGCGCTCACGCTGACCTCGTCGCGCAGCCGGTCAAGCTGGTTCGGCTTGCTGCCCAGCACGCCGTCGAAGATCTCGCGGCAGACCGGCACCAGGTCGGGGTGTGCGACCCAGGAGCCGTCGAAGCCGTCGGATGATTCCCGCGACTTGTCGTCGCGGACCTTGGCCAGCGCCTTCTCGTTGACCTCGGCGTCCCGCCGGCTCGGGATGAACGCCGCCATCCCGCCGATCGCGTGCGCGCCGCGGCCGTGGCAGGTCTTGACCAGCAGCTCGGTGTAGGCCCGCATGAACGGCGCGGTCATCGTCACCTGGTTCCGGTCCGGCAGGACGAACTCGCGGCCCCGGGTGCGGAACTTCTTGATGATGCTGAACAGGTAGTCCCACCGGCCCGCGTTCAGCCCGGCCGAATGCTCCCGCAGTTCGTAGAGGATCTCCTCCATCTCGAACGCCGCCGGGATGGTCTCGATCAGCACGGTGGCGCGGATCGTGCCGCGCGGGATGCCGAGCGCGTCCTGGGCCAGGTTGAAGGCGTCGTTCCACATCCGCGCCTCGAGGTGGCTCTCGGTCTTGGCCAGGTAGAAGTAGGGGCCCTTGCCCTTGTCGAGCTGCTTGCGGGCGCTGGTCGCCATGTACAGCGCGAAGTCGACCAGGCTGCCCGCGGCGCGGCGGCCGTTGACCAGGATGTGCTTCTCGTCCAGGTGCCAGCCGCGCGGCCGGACCACGATCGTGGCCAGCTCCTCATCGGGCCGCAGCTTGTACTCCTTGCCGTCCGCGGCGGTGAAGTCGATCGTGCGGTCCAGCACGTCCTTGAGGTTCAGCTGGCCCGTGATCATGTTGTCCCACAGCGGGGTGTTGGCGTCCTCGAAGTCCGCCAGCCACACCTTCGCGCCCGAGTTGAGCGCGTTGACCGCCATCTTCTGCTCGGTGGGCCCGGTGATCTCCACCCGGCGGTCGGCGAGGCCCGCGGCGGGCAGCGCGACCTGCCAGGTCGGGTCCTGCCGGATGTGCCTGGTCCCGGGCAGGAAGTCGAAACTCCCGCCGGCGATGATCTCCGCCTGCCGCTGCTGGCGCGCGGCGAGCAGTTCGGCCCGGCGGTCGGCCAGCTCCCGGTGCAGCGCCGCGATCAGGCTGATCGCCTCGGGAGTGAGAATCTCGTCGTAACGATCCCCGGAAGGGCCGGTGATCTCAACGCCATCGGTGCCCGGCATGTCTAACTCCTCCGCAGTCTGCTGTACATCCTAGGCAGATCGGGTCCCGGGGTACGAGCCCCCTACCTGCGGACCCGCTCACCCGGTACCCGCCCGGTACCCGCGGCCCGGCTGACCGCGCGCCCCTGCGTCGCGGAATGTGAGCTTTGTTACCTGCCAGTAACGGATATCGGCGCGGTAACGCTATCGGGGCGGATATGCGGGGGTCAATGAGGGG
>Ga0335085_10006109_pt1 | contig 19112 bp, 14 predicted proteins | sample Lox_Sample_45_FD_206712 | JGI IMG/M metagenome (GOLD analysis project Ga0335085, IMG submission 206712) | Soil microbial communities from Loxahatchee National Wildlife Refuge, Florida, United States - Lox_Sample_4.5 | ecosystem: Environmental > Terrestrial > Soil > Wetlands | place: USA...
AATGTCTACATTGCCACGCTTTCCGAGAGCGGCAAGCTGGACATGGAGATGCGTCTCAAGCGCGGCCGTGGTTATGTCTCGGCAGACAAGAATTTCGATGCCGACCTGGGGCTTGGTTTTATTCCCGTGGACTCAGTGCACTCGCCGGTGCGTCGCGTAAACTACGCAGTCGATGCCGCCCGCCTCGGACAGATTACGGACTTCGACAAGCTGACCCTCGAAGTGTGGACCAACGGCGCAGTGTTGCCTGCCGATGCTATCGGCCTGGCCGCCAAGTTGCTCAAGGACCACATGAACATCTTCATCAACTTCGAAGAGGAGATTGAAGCGGAAGCCCGTGGCGAGGAAGGCCGCATCCTGCTCCGCAACGACAATCTCAACCGCTCCGTGGAAGAGCTTGAGCTTTCGGTCCGCAGCTACAACTGCCTGAAGAACGCGAATATTCAGACCATCGGCGAGCTGGTGCAAAAGACGGAAGCCGAAATGCTGAAGACCAAAAACTTCGGCCGCAAGAGCCTGAATGAGATCAAGGAAATCCTGGCGCAGATGGGCTTGTCGCTGGGTATGAAGATCGACGAGCAGGGCAATGCGGTTCCGGGACCGACCAGCATTCCACCGCAGACGGCTCTGGCCGCGGGGTTTGGCCGCTTTGACGATGAAGAGGAGCCCCTGGATTCGGTGGATCTCCAGTTGCCGACCGAAACGGAGAATTTCTAAGGACAAGCTTTCAGCCTTTAGCTCTCAGCTTTTAGCTCTTCTGCGCAGGTTAGATGAATCAAGCTCAGCGCAGGGAGCTAAAAGCGTGAAGCCAAGGCGGCAGGCCAAAATCGAAAGAGAGTTTTATCATGCGCCATCGCAATGCAGGATTCAAACTCGGACGCAACACCAGCCATCGCCGCGCGCTCTTGCGCAACCTGGTCACGTCCGTCATCGTTGAGGACCGCGTGCAGACTACCGTGGCGAAAGCCAAGGCAGTCCGTCCGCATATCGAGAAAATGATTACTCTGGGCAAGAAGGGCGACCTGCACGCGCGCCGTCAGGCGCTCGCTTTTCTTCGCACCGACGACGCCGTCAAGCGGCTGTTCGATGTCGTGGCTCCGCGCTACGGCGACCGCAACGGCGGCTATTTGAGAATCATTCGCACCGGCTTCCAACAGGGAGACGGCGCCGCCAAGGCATTCATCGAGTTGCTGGGCGCCGAAAAGCAGCTTGAAGTGAAGCGCCAGAAACGCGCCGACCTCAAGGCCAAAAAGCGCGCTGAGCTCGAGAAGCAGCTCGAAGAGCAAAAAAAGGATGGGGAAGAACCCGAGGGCGGCGAAAAAGCCGCATAAGCACAGGGAACTTTTGCGTCCGGTGGATAAAAAACAAGCGGGCATATCTCATCGAGATATGCCCGCTTGTTTGTGCGCTTGTGTGTGAGCCGCTATGAGCGGAGCACTGCCGATTTGCTTCTTTCTTCAATCGCTTCCCGGGCGACCGTCTTACGCAGCACCTCGATGTCATCAAGTTCTACTTCCAGCGAGAAGCACTGTTTGGTTGCCGCAAGGGTAATGACCACTTTGCATTGATGACGAAGCTCCGTCACGATTCCCTCTGCCCCTTCGAAAACGCCACGCTTGACCCGCACCACCTCGCCGACGGAAACCGTGGGATGTGGCCTCAGGATGCATCCACTGGCGAGGCCGGCGCGGATTCTCTCGATTTCCTCGGCGCTCACTGTCTCGCCTATTCCGCTTCCTAGAAGGCGCAGCACGCCAGGGGCGCTTACGACTGAAATACGAGCTTCAGACTCGAAGCGGACAAAAACATATCCGGTAAAGAGAGGGCGCTCCAAATCGACGACGCGATCCGTCCATTTGGAACGCACCGAGTAGAGCGGAAGGTAGTGTTCCAGGGAGCGGGCCGTCAAATGTTGCGCAACGCGCTTTTCATGGTTCGCGACGACGTGCAGGACACGCCAGGGACTATCGAACATTACACGCTCCGATGAATGCTTCGCAGATCAGGAAAAGCTTCAATGGTTTAACTTGCAATGCCGGCTGCGCCGTGCTCGTCGGTCCCCGATGCGCTTTGATTCGCAACGATGCACCTTTCGTGGAAAAACTTAGCGGCACCGAAGTCGATATTATCCGGGCGACAGTGCAAGTATATCCCAGAATCCCTTGCGAATCGCCTTTCTCTCAGAAGCGAGCCTTCTGAAGGTCGGAAGCAAACGATCGTGCGAATCCGGGAGCACACGAGGTCATTCAGATTATCAACAAACGCAGGTTGACCGATGCAGCGCCCCAAGAGTTGAGGCGAGCTATCATTTTCTCAGTTGAAAGGGGTCAGTCGAGGGACTTGCGGAGTGGTGGCGCGAATGGCGCAGGAATACCTAATACCTATCTAATCTGTCCGGCTGCTGATGGTCGATCGAATCTGTAAATCACACTGCGATGGAACGCGTGTCGACGATATGAATCATCAAATCACTTTCATGGCATCACGTCCTTCGTGTGCCGTAATCCGTTTGAGGAGATGAACACTCGGGCTGTAATCAGGAACGAGTTCCTTGAGCGCAATGACCAAGCGGCCCATGTCCCGCGTCTCGCAGATTTCGCGCAGCGCTTCGAGCCATGTCCGCATGTCGTTTTCCGGAACGCCGTTGCCGACAAAAATCCGAATCTTCTCGTGTTTCGAGGGCACGGTGTCTTCAAGCAATGTGGTGAGTTCTTCCGAAAGCTTTTCCCCCGGGCGCATCCCGGTAAATTCGATTTTGATATCTTCCTCCGGCCGGAGACCCGACAAGAGAATTAAGTGCCTGGCGAGATCGAGAATCTTGACGGGCTGCCCCATGTCGAGAACACAGATCTGACCGCCTTCGCCGATCGCCAGTGATTGGAGCACAAGCTGGCAAGCCTCTGGAATCGTCATAAAGAAGCGGCGCATGTCGGCATGCGTCACCGTGACGGGCCCTCCGGCCGCGATCTGTTTTTTGAAGATCGGAATGACGCTGCCATTTGAACCCAGCACGTTGCCGAAACGGACGGCCACGTATTTCGTGCGGCCATTCTGCAGCGCCATCAGGATCAGTTCGGCGATGCGCTTTGTCGCGCCCATCACGTTGGTTGGCCGAACTGCCTTGTCGGACGAGATCAGGAGAAAGTCTTCGACGCCATGCTCCGCGGCGGCAACGGCCACATTGTAGCTACCGAAGACATTGTTTTCGATGGCCTCGAACGCATGCGTCTCCATCAGCGGAACATGTTTGTAGGCCGCCGCATGATAGACAACAGATGGTTTGTAGTGCCGGAAAATCTCGTTCAGCCGTTCGCGATTCTGAATACTCCCAATCTCGGGATAAAACGGGACTTGTGGAAAGGATTGGCGCATTTCGCGGTCGATTTCAAATAGGGCAGACTCAGCCATTTCCAATCCAACGATGCCGGCGGGATGGAAGCGCGCAATCTGACGGCACAGTTCAAAGCCGATCGATCCCGCGGCGCCTGTAACAAGAACGACCTTGCCCTCCAGCGTCTCCCTGATCGAACCTTCTTCCAGGTGCACCGGCGTTCGTCCCAGCAAATCTTCGACTGCAACCTCGCGAATCTGGCCAGCAAGTCCGCGTTCCTCAATGACCTCACCTAACCCGGGCACGGTTTTGAATTCGACGCCAGTGTTTTGACATAATTCCAAAATTCTCGTCATTTCCATCCCGGTGGCGGATGGAATCGCGATGAGTACGGCCGCTATTCTGTGCCGCGCCGCAACGGTGCCGATCGTGTTGCCGGTTCCAAGAACTGGAACGCCTGCGATGCGCAGGCCTGTCTTGTTGGAGTCATCGTCAATGAAACCGCAAACGCGATAAGCGAGCCTGGGATTATTGCGAATCTCTCTCAAAAGCGTGTTTCCGGCATCACCAGCGCCGTAAATCAGAGTTCGCTTCAGCGAGGCTTTGCTGACTCCGTATTGCGAGCTGAACCGCGATGTTGCGCGAGCCAGGAGGCGGAGGCCGCATGTGCCAATAAAGCACACCATCAGATCGAGAACGTAAAGCGATCGGGGAAAGCCTGGAGGCGCAAGCCAGTGTATGAGGAAAAAGCCGAGCAGTGAAGCGACCGCATTTGCAGTCGCGATCCGGACTAAATCGAACGCCGAGACGTAGCGCCAAAAACCTCGGTCGAGTTTTGCCGCATAGAATACAAGGAATTTAACGGGCAGCCATATGGCAAGTGCATAAGGAAGATAGCGGAGATAGAATGCCGGCACGCTGAAATCGAACCGAAGCAAAAACGCGGCGACGGCCGAGGCTGCAAAGATGACGGCCTGCGTTGCCCAGATAAGAACCCGGCGCACGGCGATGTTTCGAACAAGAAATCCAGTTTCCTTCTTCATGTTCAATCGCTCACTTTCGTGAAACACGCAACCGGGAGAGATGACTTACGCATGCAGTCTATGAGACCGTCCGAATGACTTGCCAATCGAATCAATCCTGAGAAACGAGCATCGAGGATGGTCGTTCCCGGCCTCCTTCGAATCGAAAACTTATGTACACGAGCGGAACGATGGCAACCGCGGCGAATATCGGCGCGGCTTGCTGATGGCGCGAAGCAGCCCATGCCAGCGGAAACAACCAAACGATGTTAATGGCGGCGACCGCGAGCGTTACCTTCGCATGGCTGCCAAAGACCTGAGCGGCATGCTGATAAGCGTGACTGCGATGAGCCTCGTACCAGCGTGCGTAAAGAAACATGCGGCGCAGCAGAGTCAAAGTAGCATCCACAATGAAAGCGGCCAGCAGGATCAGCCAGGGCCAGATGACTTGCGGACTCGTCTTCGAGGAGAAGAGCGCGAGCGTGCCCAGCGTAAAACCAAGGAATCCGCTTCCGACGTCGCCCATGAAAACTTTAGCCGGCGGCCAGTTCCAAATCAGAAATCCGAGACTCGCGGCAGACAACATGAAGAGAAGTTGCGCATCATTCGACAAACCGAGGCGGAGCAGCAGGAATGCGCCGAGCCCGCTGACACAGACGGCTTCCGTGCCGGCCAGCCCGTCGATTCCGTCCATGAAATTGAAAAGGTTGGTGAGCCAAACCAATGCGACGAATGCGGCGCATCTGCGAATCCAGCTCCAAAGATCGTCGCCGCCACTGAACTGCGCGGGGTGCACTGCGCCGAGACACCAAACAGCCCACGCGGCGGCAAGAGAGTGAACAATAAGACGGGGCCACGCAGGCAACTTGAAGCGATCATCGAGAAATCCAACTATGGCGATCGCGAGACCGCCTCCGATCAGCGCCCATGCAAGGCTGCGCAGGATGGCATGTCGAGCGAGAATCCAAACAACCGCGGACAGGAAAGCGATTACGATTCCCACGCCGCCACCACGTGGAACCGGCACTGTGTGAGAGCTGCGAGCGTTAGGGAGATCCATCAGACCGTGCCGTCCGAGCAGCCACCGGACGCCGCCTGTGATGAGAGCAGAGATGACGAAGATCAGAACGAAAGCCTGCATCAAGAAGTCTTTCTTCCCGATGACTTCCAGGTTTCCAGATACCACTGGGCGGTCGCCGCCAAACCATCGTCAAGAGTTATGGGCGGAGTCCACCCGATCAGCCCTTGCGCTTTGCCAGAGTCAACGACCAGCGAATCTAAAAGCCTACTCACAGCCTCCTCTTTTGAGGCGAGCCGGGCCGCCAAACGGATCAAAGGCTCCGGAACGACGAACAGTCTCGAATGTCGACCCAGCAGCCTCGCCAAACGAGAGATCAATTCACGCGTAGATATGTCCTCGGAGTCTTTCACAAGGAAACTCTGACCGGCAGCGCCGGGATGGTCGACGCTTCGCACCAGGAAATCGGCAAGATTGTCGACCCCAATCATGCTGCGGCAATTCGGCCTTTCGGGCAGAGGGAGCGGCAAAGCGCTATCGACAAGGTTGATGAGCCGAAGAAAATTCCCTCGAACGCCCGGACCAAAGACGAGCGGGGGACGGACGATAACCACCTCAAGCTCGGTCTTCGCCGCAATGTCGCGAAGTGCCTCTTCCGCCTCCCATTTCGAAATTGCGTATGGATCTTGAGGTTTGGGGGGCGCGCCGTCATCAAAGGGATCGCCGGAGGTTGACTCGCCGTGAACCTTTACGGTGCTTACAAAAACGAACCGCCGAACACCTGCGGCGGCCGCTGCGAGAGCGATGGACTTGGTGCCGTCAACATTGGCTTTCCTGAACTCTTGCAGCGGATCGCGGGCAGACTCCCTCATCACGTGAACGCGGGCCGCAAGGTGGACCACAACCGATACGCCGGAGAATGAATTCCTAAGATCCGGATTCGCGCCGAGATCTCCCAGAAGGGAAACCTCCGTCAACCCCGGAACCGCCTGCTGCAACTCTGGCCAAACCACAAGGTCTCTGACTCCGGCAATAGGAGTAAATCCCGATCCGATGAGCTTGCGGCAAACGTACTTCCCCACAAATCCGTTCGAGCCCGTCACTAACACTCGTTCACTCATGCCGGTTCATCGGGAAACTCATTGTTTGATTGCAGCAATCCAATCTGCGTCAATCGGCGAATCCATCGAAGGAAGGCTTCCGTGTTTCCAAGCCCAACGCATGAATCACCCGAGCCACCCCGGCGGGCTTGTCGAAATTCTCGATGAAAGCCTGGCGGCCATTCTGTCCCTTTTCATGGATCTCTTCCGGATGCTCGAGGAGGCGCAGGAGCAAAGACTCTATCCCGTCTTGATCACCACAATCAAAGTGCCATCCGCATTCGAATCGATGAATGGTAAGGGCGGGGGTGGCCGCAGCGGGACCGATAAAGAGGACTGGCCTTCCGGCTGCCATCAACCCGTAAATCTTGCTTGGCACGACTGCGCCGATGGTCGATGGTTTCTGCGTCACCAAGCCAACGTGGCCCTCCGCCAGACTTGCGCCTAAGTTCTGCAAAGGAACGTAGCCCGGGAAAGAAACGTTCCCGATTCCGTGATCCCGGCAAAAACCAATCATCTCTCTACGTGCGAGACCACCGCCGGCGAAAACAAACAGAAAATCAGGAGAGTTCGCCAAACGCTCTATCACGCCGCGAATGGTGTCTACGTCGTGCGCCAGCCCAAAATTTCCCGAGTAAAGAATGCGCAGGGGGCGCTCGCTGGGAAACGGCAAAGGAACAATCGCCCGCCCATCTGCCCAATTCTCCGCGATGATAATTCGATCTTCAGCAATGCGGTGTTGCAGCAGGCGCGTCTTCATGCAAGGGCCGAGAGCGATCACCGCGTTGGCCCGGCGCCTTGGAAAATCCAACGCCGGGGAGGTCCATTTGGCAACCGGAATATCGAGAGCGACGGCGATGTCGGGATAAACATCCATCTCCCAGGCCACGTGGCGGCAGCCGCGAATCTGTTTTACCAACCAGCCAATCCAAGCCAGCCCCGGCGGTGCTGTCAGAGTTAAGACAACATCGGGCTTAGGGACACACAGCGCCCTCCACACAGCCCCGGCATAGAAGGAGGCATAGGAAAGAAGTTTGCGCATTTTGCTCTGCGAGAACGTCGCGGTTCTGACTCTGACAACAAATATCGATCCTCCGCCTGCAAAAGTTTCCCGGGTCGTGTTGGAGTTCTCGCGCTGCGCGGCGCCCGGTGCAGCAACCTCCGGCGCCGCGTAACCGGTTGTACCGCAGATTATGCGGACATCATGGCCTGCAGCCGCGGCTCCCGTCGCAAAATCGTCCAGGAACTGCCCCACCGACGACTGATCAGGGCCAAAGAATTGACTGATGACAATGATTCTTGCGCGCGCAGCCAATTCGTTTGGACCAGATGTGGTTTCGGATCTGTCTTGAGTTTCTGGCGCCACAAATCGTCTTTCACGCCGCTGCTATTGAACCTGAATGCAATCAGGCCTCGGACCTCGTCCGAGAATCCAGTCGTACACACCCGTCATGGCGCCCGCGATTCGCTGCCACTGATAGCGCTCTTCGACGAGACGTCGCCCGTTGCGGCCCATGGCAGCGCGCTCCGGATCTGTCATGGAAAAAAACTGGCGCAGTGCCGCGGCGATGCTGTTCGTGTCTGGATCCATCATGATGGCGGCTCCCGCTTCAGCGCCCTCGGATAGATTGCATTCGCGCGTCATGAGGACAGGCAAGCTCCACGACCAGGCTTCAAGAATGCTTACTGGCAGGCCTTCGCTTTCACTGGGCAAAATAAATGCGGAAGCCGAGGCGAGGCAGCGATCCTTATCGGTGTCGAACTGCGGGCCGAGAAAGTCGATGCTGGATCGAATGTGAAGCTGATCTGCGAGGCGTTCTAACTCTTCACGATGGTGATTCTGGTCCCATCCTGCAATTGTCAGGCGCCAGCCTGCGGCCGCCGCATCGTCGCGGACCGCGTCCCAGGCCTTGATCAGACTGCGCAGTCCTTTCAGGGGATGAACCCTTCCGAGATAAAGAATTGACTTGCCCTGCGGCGTCTGCCTGCCAGCGACATCAGTCCGCAATGTTGCGCCATTCGGAATCACGCAAATTGGATTCTTCAATCCATAGGCGCGGAATGAGTCTGCCTCGGCAGCGTTCAAAGCGTGGAGGCAAGCCGCGTGGCGCAGGTGCGCATCTTCATAGAGCAAAGCCGCTACGCGCTTTTTCCATTTCGAATTCTGCAGCGCTATCGGCCGCAGAAGGCCGTGAGGGCTGACGACATAAGGCCTCGTGTTACGCGCCCAGCGCGCGGCTACTACTGACGGATACATCCAGATGCTGTGGATATGCAGTATGTCTGCGGTACTTTTGTCCACTGCCGAAGCCAGCCCCGAGGCGTAGCCGAAAATGCGCGGACCGCGCACTGGAAATGTCCGGATGGTGATATCGCCCCAGAGCGGTGCATCGATCTCTGTATAAGCATCGCGAGCGCTGAACACGGCGGGAAGATAGCGGCTCTCCGCAGCAATCGCGAGGGTAAGATTGCGCATGGCATCGAAGATTCCGCCATTCATCCTCGAAACTGAATTGGTAAGGACGGAAACTCGATATTGCGAACTAGGCATGGGGCACGAACGGGAAGCGCTGCTGAAGAGAGCGTGCGAGTCCTGGAGTCAGGAGCTTTACCGCGGACCAGCGTTCGCTACGCTGAGCGCAACGGCCTGGAGATAGCCCTGGACTTCCAGGTCCATTCTGCAAGTCCGATCAACGATCTCTTTGGAACGCGCACCCATCGTTGCGCGCAGCGCGGGGTCAAAGAGTTTCGTCATAGCCGCCGCTAGCTGGGAAACGTCGCCTGGCTCGACGACAAACCCATTCACACCGTCCTGCACGATCAGTCCCGCCGATCCGCAGGCGCTCGTTGTCACAAGCGGCTTACCGGCAAGCCCAGCTTCAACAAGAACCTTGGGGAAGCAATCCTTATGAGTGGGCAAGAGGACAGCATCGACTGACAAGTAGATCTCGGCGAGCTTCGCCGGCGAGACGGGTCCAGGAAAGCGCACCCGATGCTCGACGCCGCATGATCTTGCAAGGCGCATGAAATGCTCGATCGTCGCGCCATCCTTGCTCGCCGGCTCCTCTGGTCCAACGAAAACACAGAGGAAAGAGTGATCGGCGGGAATCAGCGCCGACGCCTTGACGATATCAGCCACTCCTTTAAAAGAATGCAGATTGCCGGCGTATAGAAAGATCACGCCAGCATCAAAGCCGAAATCGCGCCGCACGTCTGCGCTCGATTCAACTCCGATAAGGATCTCTCTGAAGAGCGAGGCGCCGCCTTCGTATGGTGCGGAGATAAGCCGGTCAGGAGCGCAGCCGTAAACTTCGGTGAGGACCTGGAATGAAGCAGGACTTTGATAGATGTGGTGCTGGCACATCCCAAGCAACAAGCGCTTTGACAGTCGAACCCACCAGCGTCGCTTCCTCTCCCACTTAACCGGCAGAGTCTGATTGGTAGAGATTACGACCCGGCCGAAAAGGCGGGCGCAAAACGCGCACCATATTGCTCCCAGACCAAGCAGGCCTTTCAGAATTACGACGTCGGATTCGCGCGCACAAGCGAGGCCGACTCGCCATTCAGGATTGGAAACAAATGCTTCCGGAGTGCTGCCTTTTACGTTCACTCCCAGATGCTTTCCGTGCGCAGTGGCCGGGCGATACGCAACCCTGGAAAGCTCCTGATCGCTATGCGCATAGAGCGGAAATGCTTTTAGGGAGAACGGAGCAGCCTGGGCAACTTCAAAGAGCGCATCTTCTGTGTTGCGCTGCAAATCGTATGTTAGAAAACCGACCTTAAGGCGGGATTTGGACTCCGCTTCTTTCGGGAGATCCTCCAAATTCCTTCCGGTGCCAGACTCAATCATTCAATCGCCCGTTCAAGCAGCGCTCCCCAAATGGAGAGTGCGCTGTGCGCTATGTTCGAGGCCGGAGCCGTCACGCGAATGGCTTCCGTGACCAGGTGAAAATTTGAGGCGAGAGATTGGGAGCCGCTCTGAGCATGAAGAATCCGGCTCGCCTGCAGAGCTCAAACAGCGAAAGCGGCCGCGGATAGCAAGCGACCGCGCCGGAATTGACAATCTCGAGCGAGGAGGCCTCAATACATTTCCTGAGCGATCGCATCGAGTGATAGAAGACGTGCTCCCAGGGAGCGAGGTCCGCAGGCCGGTTCAGTGCGCGTCGAATCCGGATCTTCCACGGAATTGCTCCGCCGTTGGGAACCGAGATGAATAAGTGCCCACCGGGTTGCAGCACGCCGCCGAGCTGTTGCAAGAACAAGACTGGATTCCGAATGTGCTCAAAGACATCCCACAGCGTAATGAAATCGAACTTCAGGGCGGGCTGGTCAAGGAGGTCGAGGTAGGCGTGGATAGAGCTTGCAGGCCGCACATCCGGGAATTGCATTCGCGCATGCTCGGCCTGCGCGGTCGAAACGTCAAAGCCATAGGCGCGAAAGCCATTTTCGGCAGTAAACTTGAGGAACCCTCCCGTGCCGCAACCGACATCCAGAAGGGCCGGAGCCTTGTTGGTTGCGAAGTGCGCGGCATAACGGAGCCATTGCTCAAACGCCGGCAGCTTATGTGTTCCCTGGCACCAAAGGCGGTCTTCATCGACTGCGGAGGACTCCAGGCCGACGTAATCCGGAGATAACTCCGCATAATGCTCGACTGTTTGAATAAGATCGCAACGCGAACAATGCACGAGATGATACGTGAGAAAGTTATATTCCTCGCAGGCCACTTCCTTGACCTGCGGTGAGCCGCAAAGTTTGCAGAGTGGCGCATCACTCACTTATCCGCGACTCCTGACCAAGTTCAACATTCGAGCCGCTTTTCATTGCGCCAACTTGTAACATCCGCGAGCCACTGGCGCATTCTGCTGTAAATGTCGTTTCCGGAGGCCATCACGCGCGCATACCCGGCGGCGGCAATTCGTTTCCTCGCGCTCTCGTTGCCGACATAGAATCGTGCTTTGTCAATAAATTCCGCTGGACTGTTGAAGAATTCGGCTTCTTTTCCTTCACGATAAAACTCCTGCATCGGAGGCGTTCGCTCGGAGAGGAGAAAAACGCCGCATGCCGGGATTTCCCACGATCGCGTGGTGTACTGATCGCGATTCCACTTGCTAAAGAAGCAAGCGCCAATTTTGCTCGCACACAGTGCGCGGCGATAATCGGCGCCGCGGGCGTGGAAGATGGGCCGCACCCGCTCAAACGCATCATGCGGAAGAGCAGATTTCCATTCCTCTGCGCCGCCGAAGATTCTGCACTTGAGCCCGGTCCGAATCACTCCCGAAAGACAGTCAATTCGGAGGTCGGGCTCCATGTGTCCCGCAAAAACTACATCAGATCCAAAGTCCTTTTGATCCTGCGCAGTGAGTGAGCATGGGAAATGAAGCCAGGGAATGTAGTACATCATCAGGACTCGTACACGTTTAATGCCGAATGCTGCGGCCTCGGCAACATTGCATTCCCTATTGACGTGATACCCATCGTATTTCGGAAGCGCCTCCAAGAGAAGCCTGTATTCCCTGAGGCCTGGTCTTCCGAACGGATCGTCGTTGTGAAGGCCTGAGGCAAAGGCAATCTGCGCAACGCTCGCGACGGTGTCGGCAGCGTAGTGATGTCCCTGATAGAAATGCACGACATCGGGATTCATCTTTCGCGTGCACTCAACGATCATCCGGTTCACGTTGCGGATGTGCGGACCCCGCAAGTAACGCTGTTCGATGCGGCCGGCCAGATTCGACGGGATATGGGAATGGGTGTCGAAGAGTTCGACGCTTATCCCAAGATCGCGCAGCGCCCTGACCCAGGCTAGCTCGTGAATCTCTCCAAAAGCCGAGCGGACGAGCAGGATCGATTCAACCTTACTTCCGCCGGACGCAGCCATAGGGATTCCAAAGAACGACTTTATTCACGACGGTCGAATACCGCGTGCCCCGCCCATCACAGGAGTGGACCCGAACACGTGCTTGCAGGCCTCAATGAACGCATCGCAAGCGCGAAACCCGGCCACAGAAAGTGCCGCGCGATACACGCGAAAAGACAAATATTTTCCCAAACCGAGCTCGGACAAAGCTGCCGCATAGCGTTGAAAGGAAGACCGAGTGCTCATCCGCGCCTGGATGGCAAGGAGCGGGTATGAGTAACGCGCGATATCGGATCGAATGAGGCGACCCACGATTGCGCCGTGCGCTGACTCAAGGCTCCCGGTAATCGCGAGGAGGCCGCGAACAAAATTCAGCGAATGTTCCGGGCTTAGTTGCCGCGGAGCGAATCGCTCGCGCTCGTTCTCGCTGGATCCGAAGTAGTGTTCTCCACCGGCGCGGCGAATCGCGGTCATCTGCGATAGATAGTAAGCCGGCAGCGTCATGAGGATGTTGCCAACCAAGTGCAGTTGATAAAGCAAGGTCCCATCGAAGTCGCTGGTTCCGATTGCGCGTGCAGCATCTGTGCGGATTACAAGGCCGGAGATAAAGACCGACCTCCGGAAAAATGCTGCGACTGTCGCAGGCCCCGGTTTGAATGCGCGATCACCTGGGAAGTAGCGATGCACATCCAGCACTTCTCCGGTGTCTTTTGAAATGGTCTGCCATGCTCGCAGAATGACGCCCACATCGGAGTTTTCGTCAGTCACTCTTGTAAGTGCCTGTAAAGCGCCGGCGCACCACAGATCGTCATCGCCCATGAACACGCAGTATTGCCCATCCGCGTGATCGATAAGATAGCGCAGATTGCCGTCATAGCCGAGATTCGCAGGAGTGGTGAGGAAACAGACATTCAGCTGCTCGTGGGCTTGCGCGAATGTCTGAACTACTTCCGCGATCTCTTTTCTCCGGGGCGAAGAATCTTCACTGACGACTATCTCCCAAGCTCCGGGCGGCTCCGAAGCGATGCTCTCCAGGAGATCTGACAGCTCCTGGGGGCGATTGAACGCAGGGATGCAGATTGAGAAGCGCTTCGTCATTGCCTTATTGGGTTGCAGACGACGTATGGATCGGGCCAAGCGGTACCGGAAATGGCGGGATATGCCGCTTGCACGGTTTGCTAGGCGGGCAGGGCGTCCGTGGCGGCCTGTGGCGCAAGATTTGCTGACCTGCTCACGGTTTGCTCGATGGCGCAGAAAATAAGAATGGGCAGGCCCCTTGTTGCCAAGAGATAAACGCCAATTGTTGCGGTCATGGGTATGGTCCACAGGCACAACAAAGTGATGACGTAGAAGCTGAGGAGCAAAGTTCCCATGTTGACCGCCGAGTGCGCCATCGCAATGCAAACCCTCGCAATTCTTCCGATCACAAAGAAGCCGCAAAGTACACCAAGCGTGCCGAAGTTGAAATAGAACTCCGCGAGAGTTCCCGGCACGACGCCATTGATCGATGGATCCTGATAGATATACTGCCCGACAAGTGCGGTCATCGCTGCCGGTTCCGGTACCTTAAGAGGAATGTGCAACAAGGTGGCCGGAGCATTGACCGTCATGGCCAGGCCCTGAAGCAGGGTTGAGCCGAGCGCATGGCCGTATCGATTCACCATATCGAAGGCCAGACTGATCGTGGGATATCTTCCCATTTGCCAATCGAAGACGGCGGCCAGTTGATTGGCCACGAATTGGCTCGGCGTTGTTCCACCCTGCATGAGAAGGTTGAGGCCGCCATTCAGCATCGTGGCAGTTCGGGCGATGGTTTCGAAGATAACGATTCCCACAATTCCAACGGTGATGATCCACGCGAAAGGGCGGAAATGGCGCCGAGCAATTTTGTTTACCACAAAAAACAGAGGCAACACTGCGAGCAGAATCTCGGCACGGCTGCCGGTCCAGAAGAGGTTCAGAAACATGCAAGCCGATCCGCCCACGAGCGCGGTAAGCGTGACTCTGGGGTGGTTTTTGCTGAATCGCGAAACCATGAACGCAGTCAATAGGAAGATGATGCCCCATGAAAGCCAAGTGGACATGAAAACATAACGAGCGGTTCCCTCGGAGAGCTGCCTCGTCCGGTCAATGGTCGCCACGTCTTGAACCAGTTCACCGGAGTTGGAAAAGAGCATATATGTGCCCGCGACGCCAATGAGCGTGAATATTGCCCCCGCCAGAATGAGCAGAGCGGAACGCACGCGAACCAGGTGCGGCTCGTTCAGCAGGACCGGAGGACGCGCAGGTGCAAGTCCCCACCAAAGGGCCAACTGCGCAACGAAGACGAGCGCAAGCGAAAGGTAGACGTGGTGGATTTGCGTATGAGGATCGAGCGCAGCGATTTCATAGAAGCCGAGGGATATGTAATCCGTGCCAGTGAGATGAATGAACGCCGACAGCGGGTAGGTGAGCAGGAATGTGCTCAGCACCAGCGTATATCCATTGATGAGGCTGCCGGTCTTCACCGCAGCGCGAAGCAATATTGCGGCGGAAATGACCAGCAACAATGCGGCGAGAACGCCGGCGCCCGGTGCGTCGACTCGCTCGCGCCGCACGACCAGCGTCACGACGACGAGCAAGACGACCGATAGAAGAAGCCGACGCCACGGAATTGCCCGCGTCTCTTGTTCAGTCTTCAGCACGCGCTCTCTGCAACCTCTTCGTTTCTGTTTTCCGCCAGGAATTTTTCTCTGAAAAGCTCAACCATTGCGAGCGCCATGGCGCGAACAATGCTGGGCCGAAATCCCCAGAGCGACGTGAGGCGGACACCTTGCCGGGTGGTGAGATAAAGCCCCAGGCAGATCAGGTAAATCGTCTCTGCAATCAGCACGGCGCAACAAAAGCCGAACGCACCCCAGCGCGGCACCAGGGCGATACTGAGAAGGATGAGTGCTGCAAGGTTGATTGCGGCGCCGATCGTGCCCGGAACGATGAAGTGGAGGCCGCGCAGATTGTTTTCCAAAGTCCTCGTCATGGCTCTCAGCGACATGGCAAGCGCGAGAGGGTATGCGGCCGGGACCGCGCTGAGATATGCCTTGCCGAAGCCGAACCGGATCACCGGACCGAGAAAGGCACATGCAAGGAGAAAACCAGCTCCGGCAACCACCTGCGCCATTTGGAATCGGCGAAGCATCAGGGCCAGCGACGCTCCGGCGTTTTCGGCGCTCGAGACTTCGACAAAACCAATCTGCGTGAAGGCCTCAGTGGTGATCGTGATCGGCATGGTGACCGCGAAGGCGATGGCAAAGTAGCCGATTTGGTCGAGCGTTGTGGTGCGAATGAGGATGGCTCGATCGGCATTGAGCAGAACCACGGCGGCGAGGCTTGGCGCTGCGAAGCGAATTCCCAATCCCAAACATTGACGGTAGGCGCCACGGGGAAGCCGCAGATTAAGCCAGGATGGCTTGATGTGAATAAGGTGCAGGAGGCACTGGAGTAATTGGCTAGCGAGCGCGGAAAGCACGGCGCTGAGCGGAGTGAGAGTCCCCGTGAGCCACAAGGCGAGAAGTGCGACCACATAGCTCGCCTGACCGGAAAGCGTTACGGCATTGACCCATGTGAAGCGCTTCAAGCCATAGGCCATCGCGTTGAAGTACGGCACGAGAATCATGAAGCCGCCGCACGCGCAGGAGATTTGCACCGGAATTGCCAACTGGCGATTGTCGCCTGTCAGCGTGAGCGGCGCGCAAAGCATGAAAAGCGGAACCGCCAACAAGGCCTGAGCAACCGCGAGGCGGAAGCCGGTGGTCATCATCTCCTGTGGATGCTTCGGGTCTTTGGAGATGAGTGCAGTGATCGCCTGCGGAGTTCCCAAACTGAAGAACGCAGCCATCAGCGTGGGAAAGTAGAGGAGGATTGCGAGTTCGCCGCGTCCGCGCGGCATCAATAACCGCGATACCATCAGGCCCGAAATGGCGCCGAGTCCGACGCGAAGCGCATTGGCTCCCGAAGTCGAGACATAGGACCAAATCAGATGTTTGCGATGGTGGGACGTTTTCCCGCTCCAGGGTCTGATGCGGCGTTCAGCTGGCACTCACTCGTTGACGGGGACCGACTTGAATTCGGCCAGCAACTGCAAAAGGTGGGGATTCGTGGCCAGGATGCTACGTCCCAAAATATATAGCCACGCGCCAAACAACCCGAGCGCCGTAAACACAAGCACAATAAGAGTTCGTCTGGGCGCGGATTTGTGATCCGGGGGAATGGCTTCTTCGACCACCTGAATCACGGCAGCGTTGCGCGACTCATCCCATCGCGCGGCGTCATACTGCTTGAGGAGCAGGTCAAACAGCGCCTGGCGGTACTGGAGCTCATGCTCCGCGCGCAGGTAATCGGCGCCCGCACCGGCAACGTCCGCCAGATCGAGGCCGCCCGATTCCGGAGAGCCGCTGCGCTCTTCAAGCTTGGCTGTTTGATCCTGGAGCGATGCGAGCTGGCTCTCCAGCAACTGTACCTCGGGGTTCTGCTCGGTCGAGTAGGATCGCAGCGCCTGCAGTTGTACTTCCTTATCCGCAGCTTCGGCGTGCAGGTCGGCCAGAGATGTGATCAGCGCCTTGGTCTGCGCATCCAGTTGAATCAGGCCCTTTTGCTTCTGAATCTGCTGGAACGCAAGCTCCGCATTCACGAGGTCCGTTTTCGCATCTTTCAGCCGCTGCTCGTAGAAGAGGCGCCTCTGCGATGCTTCGGTCACCGCGAGGTTCTTCGTGAGATCGCGAAGTTGCTCGGGGTAAGCATTGGCGATTGCGGCAGCGCGCTTCTTGTCAGTATCCGTAACGGAGATCGAGATCAGCGTGCTCTTTTCCGAGGTGACAATGGTGCGGTCAGCAAGCGCCTTTCGAGCGGCCGTCATATCCCTCGCGTGATAAACGCCGGCGAGACCGAATTCCGCGATGATCCCGTCCGCGACGGGCCGCGAGGCCAGCAGCCCAAGGTAAAGTTCGTTGGGATTTCTGAGGCTTAGCCCGCCGGTTGCGACCGACAGGGGATTGGTGGCGGCAGGATTGATGGCCAATTGGCTCATGAGCAATGCCGCTGACGGCTGCGTTTGCTGCGGCGTCATGATCTTGGTTGTTGCCGTGTAGCTCACTGGAAGCAACAGGCTGACGACGATTCCGATGACAAACGCAATTCCCGTCGCAAGCAGCACGAAGCGCTTACTCCGGGCCAAATGGGTGAGAGCGCCAAAGAAGGACCATGGCGGCACGAGCTCTCGCTCTTCTGAGAGAGATTCTCCGCGGGGGCGTACGTCTTCCTGGACCATCGTTGAATTCTGTTTCATCATGGTTCGCCGATTTGCTAGTAAGCCGTACCGAGCACGGCGCCGGTCAGGGCGGTTTGCGATAGGATCTGCGTGAAGTACGGGAGCTGCTGGATAAACGTGCTTGGGCCCTTCAATTTCGGTGGGACAATAATCGCATCTCCGGGCAACAGCGTTGTCTTGTCAAAATCCGAGCGCCAGAAATCGCCGCGGGTTTGGCGGCTGATCACGGTTCCGTCAGCGCGGATCAGGAAGATGCGCTTTGTATCCGCCTGCCTTGTAGGTCCTCCTGCATCATTCAAATACGCGAGGAGTCTCTTCCGTCGCTCATAGCGGAAGGCATTCTCGTTGTAGACTGCACCGGAAACCTGCACGGTGTTCAGCTCCTGGGGAATGTAGAACGTGTCGCCATCCTCCAGAGGAAACGCCGGTATGTCTTCGACACTGCTCGCATCGGGCTTCATGGCCAGAACCACGCGCCCCGTCGGCTGAACAGCGGCAAGCTGCGCGATTAATGCCTGCTGCGCGCTCAATTGCGCCTGCTGCTCTGAAGTGCTGGGCGCGCCGACAGTGGAGGCGGCGGCGTTGCGCGCGAGGAGGTCCCTCTGCATCTGCGCGGTTGACTGCCGGATTTCGAGTTCTTCAGCGCGGCGCGTCGAAAGGCGGTTGAGCTGCGAAGCGTATAGGTAGGAGTGTGGCGTGAGCCCACCGGCGCGCTTCACCACGTCCCGCAGAGTCTCGCCTGGATTGATGCGGTAAATGCCGGGTGCATTCACTTCACCATCCACGCGAACAAATGCAGCGTGCTTATCCGCGGGAAGCGGAATGTCCTTCTCAGAGAAGATGGTGACAACGTCACCGGGCTCGAGAACAACGTTGTCTGTCGACGAGTGGTCGTCGATGGCGTTGGCCAAATTAAATGCGATCAGGCGTGTGCTCAGATCGTGCTGATCGAGGCGCTCAATGGCCGCGTAGTCCCAATTGATCTCCTCGCCGTTCCGGGCCGCTGCAAAACTGGCTTCGCTGCGCTGAATGGCCTCGTTTTGCGTGTTGATCTCGGCTTGCAGGCCGGTCACTTGCTGCTGATTGTTCCCGTTCTGCGGATTCATTCCTGTTTGAGGATTCAGGCCGGCCTGCGTATTGTTTAGAGGCTGAGCGTTTGATGAAATCTGTACATTGGGGCCAGGCTGGGCGTTGGTTCCGGTCAGCTGATTGGTTCCGGGCTGCGGATTGAATCCGTTTTGCGTGTTGAACTGGTTTTGTTGATTGATGCCGTTCGGCGCGTTGGTTGGAGTTGGCACATTCGTTCCGGTCTGAGGATTGAACTGGCTGGGCGCGAGTCCGAAAGGATGCGCGATTCTCTCTGGAACAAGAAAGTTCTGCTGGTTCCAGTAATCGCGTGTGAGCAGGAACTGGCGGTTGGGGATAAGGTCTGAGACACGCATTCCGTCGTGCCACGCGTAACGTCCCGGCTCGCCCACGTTGCCG
>Ga0335085_10006110_pt1 | contig 19112 bp, 20 predicted proteins | sample Lox_Sample_45_FD_206712 | JGI IMG/M metagenome (GOLD analysis project Ga0335085, IMG submission 206712) | Soil microbial communities from Loxahatchee National Wildlife Refuge, Florida, United States - Lox_Sample_4.5 | ecosystem: Environmental > Terrestrial > Soil > Wetlands | place: USA...
GGGGGCGCTGAGCTTCACACAGCTGACGACCAACGGGACGGCGACCGACAACGGCAATCTCAGCGCGACCTCGGACCACGCGGCGCTCACGGGCGGCTCAGCCTCGGTCCACGGCACGGCGAGCCTGGTCGCCGATGGCACGGGCGGCGCGATCTCGGTCGTGGCCGTCGGCAGCGGCGGGGCGCAGACGCTGCACGCGCTTGGCGATGTGAAATTCCAGACGCTGACCACGACGGGTCTGGGCAGCGACGCCGGGGATCTGTCGGCGACCGCGACGAACGGCTCGATCCTGGGCGAGGTGGCGACGTTGCCGGCGCTGGCGGGGACGATCACGTCGCACGGCAAGGCGACGCTGAGCGCGGGCGACAAGATCGCGGTGGATCAGCTCACGGCTGCGAGCGACACGCATCTGTCGTCGGGCAACGAGCTGCTGTTCACAAGCGTGAAGAGCACCGGCGGCAATCTGCTGCTCGGCTCGACCAGCGGCCCGATCACGGCGACGACCCTGACCGCGACGATCGGCAGCGCATCGGTGACGACGGCGGGTGCGATCAATCTGACGACGGTCACGACCGGCACGACGCTGGGCGTCACCTCGAGCGGCAGCACGGTCACCATCGGCACGGCAACGAGCGGCGGGACGCAGACGCTGGAAGCGCTGAACGATATCGCTTTCACTCAGCTCACCACGACCGGTGCCGGTGCCGATCCTGGTGACGTCGTGGGCTTTTCGACGGCGGGCGCGATCCGCGGCGGATCGGTCAATGCGCATGGCAGCATCCATTTCACGGCCAACGACATCGTCTTCGGCACGATCACCAGCGGCAACGAGATCGACCTAGTCGCGTCCGGCGACATCACGGGTCACCAGGCGATTGCCGCCAATGAATTCGTGATTCAGGCGGGGACGGGTGCGACGGGGGGCTCGATCCATCTCGATATCTTCCAGGCAAGCACCGCCTCACTCGACACGACGGGCGACCTGACGCTGGGTGAGGTCACCGTCGCGACCAGTCTCAACCTCGGCGCCGCGACGATCACGGCGAATATCGCCCAGTCTCCGGCCGATCCGGCGAGCGCCACGCCGCTCCTGCAGATGAATGTGACGGGTCACGATCAGGGCGTCGCGGAGACGGCCAACCTCTTCATCTCGACGCCGGCTGGAACCGCGATCGGCGACTTTTTTGCCGATAACGGCAGCATCACCAGCGACAATGGCTTCGTCAGCATCGCCCATGCCAAGGTCGCCGACGTCCTGGTCGTGACGACGCCCGATCCGGTCATTTATATCAACAACCAGAATCCGGTCCCGATGAACGGTTACAGCGTCCAACTCTTCCAACCCGACGGCCAGTTCGCGCTTGTGCTCGATATGAACACGCTTGGCACCAGCAGCTTCGTGGTCAATTACCAGCCTCAATATGCCGTGGTCGGGCTCGGGATGGTTGGGCCGCTCAACGGCGGTACCGCGATCAGCCGCGACGCGACGCGCAACGCCAGCGTCGGCGACGCGACGATCCTCGCGACGCCGGTCGGCTCCGAGCTCGTCGCCTACGCCGCGCTCCAGCAGCAGAATTTCGACAGCATGGTCGCGCTGCTCGCCTCGATCATGCCGGCCGCGGGCGGCGGCGGACCCCTGGTCAATTTAACCGACGACAACGACGCGACGGACGGCACGAATTGATCGCCAGGTTCCGTTCGATGAACGCGCCGCGACGGGCATGGGGCGCTGCTCTACCCGGCGCGGCGCTCGCGATCCATGCCGCTTCCGCACAGACGCTGCCGCAGATCAATCCGAACGCGTTGGGCAATCAGCAGCTGCGCCAACAGCAGCGGCTCGAGCAGGAACAGAGCCCCGATCTGCTGCCGCAGGAATCGCCGGTCATCAATCAGCAGCCGGCGCCGGGCAGCAATCTCCCGGCGGGGGGCCCGGTTTTTCAGCTCAGCGGCGTCACTTTCGATAAATCGGCCTTTCTGACCCCCGCCGAGCTCGATGCCATCGCCAGCCGTTACGTCGGGCGCAAGGTCGATCTGTCGGAGCTGCGGAAATTGACCGACGACGTGAACGCGCTCTATCAGAGCAAGGGCTTGGTCACCGACAGCGCCATCGTGCGGCCGCAACGCGTGGCCGGCGGCGTGGTCCACGTCACGCTCGTCGAAGGCCGCCTGGGCAAGGCGGAGGTCCAGGACAATGTCTCGACCAGCGACAACTATGTCCTCCAGCGCCTGCCGCTCGATCCGGGCGCGGTGCTCGACGTTCCGAAGCTGTCGGACGACACGATCTTCTTCAATCGCACGAGCGACTCGCAGATCCGCGTGCTATTGCAGCCCGGCGCCTCGTTCGGCCAGACCGATGTCGTCCTCGCCATGCAAGAGCCGCCGCGCAACAGCCTCGATATTTTCGGCGATAATGAAGGCGTCGACAGCACCGGCATGTGGGAAGGCGGCGGGCTTTTCCGGCGTCATTCGACGTTCTTCAGCGATGACCGGTTTACGGCCTACGCGGTCGGTGCGCTCGGTAGCTTCAACGGCAATTTCTCCTACAACCTGCCGGTTGACGTCTGGGGCGACCGCGTCGGCGTCAGCTATCAGCGCAATCATATCAACATCGTCCAGGGACCATTTCAGAACCTGAAAATCGCCGGCTGGGGGCAGACCGGCGAGGTCGACTTCACCCATCCGATCATCGCGACCCAGCAATGGCTGGTGACGGCCAATGTCTCGGGGTCGATCGCGACTTCGAAGACCGATCAGGGCGGCTTCTTCGTCGCGAAAACCACGACCCAGAAGGCGACGACGGGCTTCTCGGTGACGCATAGCACGAGCGAGCACACGATAACGGTCACGCCCAGCGTCTCGATGGCGCGGTCGCGCAACGGCGTGCTCGATCAAAGCCGTTACGTCCGCGAAGTCGGCGGTACGGGACGCGCTTTCTTCGATATCGCCTATGATTTCAGCCTGGTCGGGCTCTTCGGCGCGCAATATTCGCCGCAGCGCCTGCTGCCCGCCGATCAGCTATTCCAGATCGGCGGCGCGACCACGGTGCGCGGCTATCCGGTCGATGCGCTGGCCGGCGATAGCGGTTACTATGTCAACGGCGAGTTGCATCGCAGCCTCGACCAGTTCGTCCACGGGCTGGACACTTTCATCTTCTACGATTGGGGTTCCGTCTTCGCGGTCGCGCCGACGGTCAGATCGCTGGAAGCGGTCGGCTACGGCTGGGATTACGAATTCCGCAACCTCGCATCGTTTCAGTTCGCGCAGGCTTTCCCTCTGAAGAACCGAGTCCCGAACCAGGCCGATTTTGTTATTTACGCGCGCGTGGTCTGGCACGTGTTTTGACGACCTGGCGCGATGCGTCCCGAGAATCGCCCCCGGCCGGTGCGCCCACCACTCAGCGGGTTCAAGGTTCGATTCGCCAGCGGTCCAAACTGGGTCTTGCGCTCAAGCATCGACCGTTTCGATCCGAGCCATCGGCGGAACGCATTGGGCGGTCGCGCCTGCACGGTCTATGGTCGGCGTGAATGCGGATGCGAGCATGTCGGCAGATTTGCGAACCGAAAAAGTCCTGATCGTTGGCGCGGGGTTGGGCGGACTCTCGCTGGCGCTTGCCTTGCGCCGGTGCGGCATCGCCGTCGATCTCGTCGAGATCGATCCGGCCCTGCACGCGCTCGGCGCGGGCATCACGCTGAACGGCGCGAGCCTGCGCGCCTTCGCGGCGCTGGGGCTGCTCGGCGAAATTCAGCGCCTCGGTCATTGCCACGATGGCCGCGAGACCTTCGACGGCAAGGGCAAGCTGCTCTTTTCCTCGCGCGGCGAGCGGCCGCTCGGTCCGGATATCCCGAACGGCGGCGGCATTTTGCGGCCGGTGCTCCATCGGATCGTCTATGACGCCGCGGTTGCGGCCGGCGCGTCGATCCGTTTCGGCATGTCGGTGACCGCGCTCGACGATTTGGGCGAGAGCGTCGAGGTGCGGTTCACCGACGGCGCCAGCGGCCGCTATGATCTCGTCGTAGGCGCCGACGGTATTTCATCCGTCGTCCGCGGCTTTATCTTTCCCGACGCGCCCAAGCCGATCTATACCGGGCAAGGGTGCTGGCGTGCGGTGCTCTCGAAGCCGGCGGACATGCAGAACCCGCGCACGTTCATGGGTCACGACCATAAAGCCGGTCTCAATCCGATCTCGCATGACGAGATGTATCTCTATCTCCTTCAGCATGTGCCGGACAATCGGTGGATGCCGCCGGCGGAATGGCCGGCGCTGCTCGCGGCCGAACTGGCCGAATTCGACGGCATCCTCGCCGAGATCCGCGAGAATCTGGGTCCGGGGTCGCGGGTCAATTACCGCCCGCTCGAGAAGCTGTTGCTCGATCCGCCATGGCATAAAGGGCGCGTGGTGCTGATCGGCGATGCCGCGCATGCGACCACGCCGCATGTCGGCTATGGCGCGGGGCTCGCCGTCGAAGATGCGATCGTCCTGGCCGAGCTGTTGCGCGCACCCGCGCCGTTGGAGGAAATCCTGACGCGCTTCGTGCAACGGCGCTATGAGCGCTGCCGGCTCGTCGTCGAAGGTTCCGTCCGGCTCGGCGAGCTGGAGATCGAGCGCGCCTCTGCCGATGCTCATCGTGCGACCTTCAACAAGATCGTCGCGGCCATTCAGCAGCCGATTTGATGCGGCACGCTTGTCGTTATCGCCACGCAGCGAGGGGGTAGTCCATGGACTTGAACGCAACCCATGATCCGGCGCGGAAAAGCTTCGTCGCCTCGGCGAACGCGCCAGGGTCCGATTTCCCGATCCAGAACCTGCCCTTCTGTGTCTTTGCCCGCGCCGGCGAAGCGTTTCGCGGCGGCGTCGCGATCGGCGATCAGATCGTCGATCTCGGCGCGGCGCAGCGCGCGGGTCTCTTCTCGGGCGCGGCCGAGAACGCGGCGCAAGCGGCTTCGGGCACCGCGCTCAACGCGCTGATGGCGCTGGGCAACGGCTATGCCTCCGCGCTGCGCGGCCGGCTCTCCGATCTCTTGCGCAGCGACGCGGCGGAACAGGACCGCGTGCGGGCGGTGCTGGTGCCGGAATCGCAGGTTCGCTATGCCGTGCCCGCGGCCGTCGGCACGTTCACCGATTATCTCTGCTCCTTCGATCACACCTCGCGAATGTCGCGCACCGGCGATCTGCCGCCGGCCTTCAAGCATTTGCCGATCGCCTATCACAGCCGCGCCAGCACGGTGATCTGCGGCGACGGCTTTCACCGCCCGAACGCGCAATCGCGAGACAAAGAGGGCGTCGTTCGCTTCGGTCCCGAGCCGGCGCTCGATTACGAATTGGAAATGGGTGCTTATGTCGGACCCGGCAACGCGATGGGGACGCCAATCGCGCTGGCGCGGGCACCGGATCACATCTTCGGCTACTGCTTGCTGAACGATTGGTCGGCGCGCGGCATCCAAGCCTGGGAATCGACGCCGCTCGGTCCGTTCCTCGGTAAAAGCTTTGCGACCTCGATCTCGCCTTTCATCGTCACAGGCGAGGCGCTGCTGCCTTTCGCCGTCCCGAGCCGCGCGCGTGCCGCGGGCGATCCGCAGCCGCTGCCTTATCTCAGCGATCCCGGCGATCTCGCGGCGGGCGGGCTCGATATCACGCTCGATGCCTATATGGTGACGGCGCGCATGCGGGCGGACGGCGCGCCGCCGGCGCGCGTCACCCGCACCAATTTCCGTCACATGTACTGGACCTTCGGCCAGATGCTGACGCATCACGCCAGCAATGGCTGCAGCCTGCAGCCCGGCGACATCCTCGCCAGCGGCACGACGTCCGGCCCGACCGACGAGTCGCGCGCCTGTCTCGCCGAGATCTCATCGCGCGGCAGCAAGGCTTTCACGCTGCCGAACGGCGAAACGCGGACATATCTGCTCGATGGCGACGAAGTGATCTTCCGCGGCCGCGCCGAGCGCGACGGCTTCGTCGGCATCGGCTTCGGCGAGTGCCGCGGCGTCGTGCTGCCGGCTGTCGCCTGGCCGTCGAATTGAGGAGAGCGCCCATGGCGACCGTCAATATCGATCCCGTCCTCCGCCTGGTGATGACGCTGCGCATCCAGTGCACGCCGTTCGAAGCGGTCGGCGACATGGGCAGAGGCATCCGCCGCATCATGCATCTGACCGGCGGCACTTTCGAGATTCCGGCGCAAACTGGCGGCACTTTTTCGACGCCCGCCGTGCGCGGCGTGGTGCTCGGCGGTTACGACTGGCAGATCCTGCACAGCGACCGCTATGCCGAGCTCGATGCGCGCTACAATCTGCGCACCGACGACGGCGGTCTCATCTATGTGCACGCCTCGGGTCGACGCTATGCCAGCCCCGAGGTCCTGCAGAAATTGATGCGCGGCGAGCCCGCGGAGCGCGGGCCCAATTACTACGGCGCATCGACGCCGATCATCGAGACCGGCGTGCCCGCGCTCTCATGGATGAACCATCACGCCTTCATCGGCAATTCGCGCAGCGACCCGGACGCGCAGAACCTGCGCTTCTTTGCGGTCGATTACGGCGGCCCGCCGCTGGCGTAAGCTCTCAGGGCGAGAGCCTTCCAGCACCTCGAACTTGCCGCCGACATCCCTCCCGCGGCGACGCGTCATTGACCTGGCGGCTTGCGTGCGGCTACCTGTATCCCCGACTATTCTCAAAATTGCTTCTTTCGCCCGAATTCATTCGGCCGGACGATAGCTCCAGGGGGTGCGGGTGCGCTTTCACCAGCTCGATCTCAACCTGCTCGTCGCGCTCGACGCTCTGCTGAGTCAGGCGAATGTGAGCCGCGCCGCCAAGCAATGCAATCTGACGCAATCGGCGATGAGCGGCGCGTTGAAGCGCCTGCGCGATCATTTTCAGGACGAGTTGCTGGTGCAGGTCGGCCGGACGATGGTTCTCACCACCCTGGCGCAAAACCTGGTGGCGCCGATTCGCGGCCTCTTGCTGCAAGCGCAGAGCATCGCGGTGACGCGGGCGCATTTCGATCCCGCCATATCCGAGCGGCAATTCGTGATCATGTGCTCCGACTATGTCGCGACCGTGGTTCTGGCCGATTTGACCCGCTATCTCGCGAAGCACGCCCCGCGCGTCAGCATCCTGATCCGCACCTTGGCGGACGACGACACGCGCGAGGATTTCGACGACGGCAAGGTGGATTTCGTCGTTTTGCCCGAGCGTTATCTCTCGACCCGGCACCCGCGCGAGGCGCTCTACGAGGACGATTGGACCTGCATCGCCTGGAGCAAGAACAGACTGGTCGGTCGCGAGATCACGCTCGAGCGCTATCTGTCACTCGGTCACGTGCAAACCATTTTGCGGCAAGGCGGCATTGTCTTCGACGATTCCTTCATCCTCCGCCTCGGCCATGCGCGGAAAATCGCGGCGGTGGTGCCGAATTTCACGCTGATGCCGGAATTCGTCATCGGCACGAATTTGATCGCGACCATGCACACGCGGATGGCGCGGATTTTTGCGCGCCGACTGCCGCTGAAGCTGTTCGCCCCGCCGATCAAGATTCCGCCGGTGTCGATGTCGCTGCAGTGGCACAAATCGCTCGATCGCGATCCGGGCTCGCTCTGGCTGCGCACGGCAATTCGTCAGGCCGTGCGGGGATAGTCCGCCGACGGGTCAGCGCGCCGACGGCTTCGGGACGATCTTCGCGCGCAGCGAGCCGATGATCGGCGAGCGGATCTCGACCGTATCGCCCGGCTTCAGGAATTTATCGGGCGGATATTCGCCGCCGGGCAGCATCTCGCTCGAATCCGCGGCGGTGCCGGCGGCGGTGCCGCCGCTGACGATGTCGCCGGGATAAAAAGTGAAATCCACCGAGAGGAATTCGATGTATTCGGCGAAATCGTAAACCATCGTCTTGGTCGAGTAGTTCTGGCGCCGCTCGTTATTGACGAAGACCTCGACCTGCGCGTCGAACGGATCGACCTCACCGATCGCGATGCAGGGGCCGAGGGAATAGCCGGTGTCGAAATTCTTCGAGGTCGCGAAGCGGCTGCCTTTGTTCGGCTCGTGCGGACGCCGGATGCTCCAATCGCCCAGCAAGGTGACGCCCCAGATATATTGCCGCGCGTCGGCGGCTTTGATGTCCTTGCCCTTCTTGCCGAGGATGACCGCGATCTCGCCTTCGTAATCGAAGCGTGTCGACCAGGACGGAAGGATCACCTCGCCATCCGGGCCGACCGGGTCCTTGCCGACCTTCCAGAAGCCGCGAATGCCTTCCTGGCGCTGCTTCTCGCGCGCGGCTTCGAGGGTCAGCGCGGGGCCGGGCTTATTGCCCTGCATCTTGATCGCCATGGCCAGCGCGTGGTCGGCGAAATTGGCGCCGGCGCAGGCAACGCGCGCGCCCTTCGGCACCGGCGCGTGGATCGCGACCTCGCTCAACTCATGGATCAGCGTCTCGCCGTGTTCGCCGGTCTTGGTCTGTGCCTGGCCGAGAAGGTAATCGACCGCCTTCTGCGCATTCTCGAGCGCCATCGGGCCGGCTTCGATGAAGCGCATGAGATCCGCCGGGGCTTGCTGCTCGGCAAGGCCGTAGGGATAGCGCTCGTTCTGGCGCTCGCGCAGGTATTTCGCGAACGCCAGCGACACATCGACGACCTGCGCCTTGTGCAGAAAGCCGAGCCGCTGATCCGGCCCGAACACCACCAGCTTCATGAGAGACCCTCCCGCTTCTTGAGGATGACTTTAGAGCAGGCGCCGAGGATTTTCGAGACGGGGAGGTTTTGGCAGCGCGGAACGTGGCGCCGTGCGCCGTCGTTACTCATGCAGCCAGCGAGGAGGTTTCGATGCCCGCTTATCTCATCGTCCATCGCCGCAAGATCACCGATCCCGAGAGCCTCAAGCGCTACGACAATGTCGAGACGACGATCGGCAAGTTCGGCGGCAAGGTCCTCATCCGCGCGGACGAGTTCCTGGTGCTCGAAGGGCGCTGGCACAGCGGCAGCCGGAGCAGCGACGAGCGGCCCGAGCGCATCACGGTGATCGAATTTCCGGATATGGCGCAGCTGCGCGCCTGGTACGATTCGCAGGATTACGCGGAGCTCAAAGAGATCCGCAAAGAGAATTCGGCCTCGGATATCGTCGCGGTCGAAGGCGCAGCCGGCTGAGCCCGCCGCGTTTCCTCGCTTAGCGGATGCCGGGCGCCAGGCCCGGAAGCTCGGCGCTTTGCGGCGCCGTGTTCGACGAGCATTGCGTATTGCCGTTGCTCGTGTCGACCGGCGTGATCCGGCCGCCCGCCGCCGGCGCTGCTGTGGCCGCGGCCGGGCTCATGACGCCGCCGGTCGCGGCCAGATTGGCCGCCGGCGCGCAAGGCGGCGGCAGGCGCAGATCGGGCGCATTCATGGGCGGATTGGGATCGTGCGGCCCCGGCGACGACGTCGTGTTCGGCGATTGCGCCGCCGCTGCCGTTACCCATCCGAAGCCGAGAAGCGCAAGAATAAGGGCTCGTTTCATGAGCGCCCTCCTTCCCTTTGAGAGGACAACGGAGGCGGGGGCGGAACGTTCCCTAAGCTTGCGTGTTCCCCGGCGCGCGCGGGGCGTTTTCAGCCGGGCTTGCCGCCGGCGAAAGTCACGTAGCTTTTTGTGTCGCCGCGCACGACGAGGATGCCTTGCCGCGCCGCGCTCGGCGTTTTCACCGATGGCGCGCGGCTTTGGGCCGCCGGCAGCAGCACCGTGATCGCCGGCTGCTGCACCAGCACCGTTGGCGCGTAGGTGTAATTGTCGAGCCACACGCCGTCATAGCCGAGCGTGGCGAAATGCGACCCGATCGCATGCGTGTGATGCAAAGGAAGGCGATGCGCGAAGGACATGTGCGACACGCGCGACGCTGAAGGCGAGGGGTGCGACGCAGACGGGAAGGCCCGCACCGTGGCCGGTCCGGGGATCGCGGGGCCTGTATTCTGGAAAGCGCCCGCGCCGAAATGGGTATGGCCGCCGCTCGGACCGCCGTGGCCGCCGCCGTGACCACCACCGAAGCCGCCGCCGCCGCGCGCGTCGGTGGTTGCCGGCGCCATCGTGGCTGCCGCGAGGATGATGGCGATGCTCGAAGCAACGAGCCGTCGCCGCTGCGCTCCCGTGATTGTCGCCAAGATACTCTCTCCTTGCTCAAAGCCAGGGGCTCAAAAACCCGTGACGCGGTCGAGGAGAGCACCGGCCTCGCGCGGCGGCGCATCGCCTCGCCAAGAAACATGCCCATCCGGGCGAACAAGGACAAGCTTTCGTTCGTAAGCGTTTCCGATGGCGCGATCGTCGATTTGAACGATATTGAGCGGCATGCGGCGCGCCGCGGCGGCGCTGCGAAAAGCGTTGCCATCATTCGCATTGCCGAAGCACAGCAAGGTGAAGCCGCGGCCGAAGAGATCGAGCATCGATCGTCCCCCGTTTGCATCGGGTGGGGTCAGCCAGGCGTGCGGTGCCCGGCCGCCCGGCCGCGCCGAGGGATGATAGGTCTCGGGATCGTCGGGCAGCGGCGGCGTGCCGTCGGGAATGCAGATCGGCGAGTCCTCATAACGATAGCCGAGCTGCAGGCCCATGGTGCGGAACTCGCGGCCGACCTGATTGACCAGGACGTCGCCGATGCGGCGGCGCAGCGCCTCGCCGGCCGCGCCTGCTTCATCGAGCGTCTCGAGCCCGTCGCCCCAGCCGGATTGCGACGCGTGAAACTGCGTCGCGCTGCCGACCGCGCGCGCGCCGGCGGGGCGGCGCTCGTCGTCATAGCTCGCAAGCAATTGCGGCCCGCCCCAGCCCTGGATCACCGCGGCGAGCTTCCAGCCGAGATCGACCGCATCGCCGAGCCCGGTATTCATGCCGAGCGCGCCCGTCGGCGAGACTTGATGCACCGCATCGCCGGCGAGGAAGACGCGGCCGCCGCCATAGGTTTCGGCAAGCACGCTCTGCCGCCGCCAGACATTGATGTCGACCCAGTCGACGGCAAGATCGCGGCCGAGCGCACGGCGCAGATAGGCCGGCTTGTCGACGCTTTCGATGGTGGTGTCGCCGCCCGTCTCGTTGACCATCAGGCGCCAGAGCGCATTGTTCGGATCGATGATGCGCAGATTGGCCCAGACGCCGCCGCGATCGACCGGAACGAAGAACGTGCCGGGCGCCTTGCCGCAGATCTCGAGCAGGCGCGGCGCGCGGAAGAACATGTTCACCGCGTGGCCGAGCAACCCCTTGCCGGTGAGCGCGATGCCGCCGGCGCGGCGCACCGCGCTGCCGGCCCCGTCGCAGCCGACGAGATATTGGGCTGCGATGGTCTCGCGCGCGCCCGTCGCGGTGTCGATCACGGTCGCGACGATGCCGCCGTCGCTCTCCTCGAATGACTCGAAGCGGCAGCGATAGCGCAGCGTGACGTGCGGGAAGGAGCGGGCGAAACGTTGCAGGATCGGATCGAACCAGTGCTGCGAGCAGGTTTGCGTGTATTCGGGCGAGTGCTCGGAAGCGCGGATCTGGCGCGGGGGGCGTTTGACGCGGCCGAGCTCGTAGCCGCTCAGCGTGGTCATGAAGACCACGTCCTTGGGCCAGTCGAGCGGGAAGGGGGTGTCGAGCACTTGCTCGGCGATGCCCCAGCGGCGGCAGAATTCCATCGAGCGCGTGTTGACCTCGTTCATCTTCGGGGTCTTCACGACGCCGTCGCCCTGCTCGATGAGGAGGCAGCCGACGCCCTGCCAGCCGAGCTCCGCCGCCAGGGCGAGGCCGACCGGACCGCCGCCGACGATCAGGACCGGAACGGTTTGCATCGCGGTGCTCATGAGCCAGCCTACCCCTAGCGAAAGCATGAAGTCATCGGCCGCTTTGAGCGATCGCGCTGCGCGGGATCGGCCGCGCGCTCTGATCTCGCATGCCGAGCGCCGAGCGCCTATATCTCGCCCATGAGCAAGCTCGGCTATGTGATAGCAGCGGCGCTCGGCATCGCCGCGATGGGCGTCGCCTGGCAAGCCTGGACGGCGATGGCGGATGTTCAGATCGGCATTTCCGGCCTCATCGCGATGATTCTGGGCGCCGTGGGTGCGCTGGTGCTCGGCGGCGTCCTGATGGCGCTGCTCTTCATCAGCCATCGCCGCGGCTTCGACGAGCAGGTCGGCGGGGCGAAGATCGAGCGCAAGAATTACCCGGAATAAGGAAATAGGACCGATCCGGTCCGGTAGCTTTGCGGCCGTGCAGTAAGAGTGCTTCGAGAATCGGTAGTAATCCCGAGAGCGTCACGGTATAAATCCGATTACAGATTGATCGCTTGATCATTACGAGGGGGGAAGTCGGAATCATGGCCGAAGTCCGTAAGGGCGATGACAATGGAGGGCGCCGCCGTCGCACGATTCGCGAGCACGGCCCCGACCCGGTCGATGTGCATGTCGGTCGTCGCCTGCGCCAGGCGCGGTTTCTCGCCGGCATGAGTCAGGAAGAGCTCGGCGCCGGCATCGGCGTCTCCTTCCAGGCGGTGCAGAAATACGAGCATGGCGAGAACCGGCTGAGCGCCAGCCGCCTCTACAAGGCGGCGCGGCTCCTCGATCGTCCGGTGTCGTTCTTCTTCGAGGAACTCGGCGGCGAGAACGCGGCCGGCTCGAGCAAGGGCTTCACCCGCGAAGAGATCGAGCTGGTGCGCCATTTCCGCCAGATACCGAGCGAGGAAGTGCGCGAGCATCTCTTGCAGATGACGAAACGCATCGGCGGGCTCGAAGGCGTCGCCGACAGCGCCGACAAATCGGCGTAAGCGCCGCTTTTTCAAAAGCCGATCGGCGATGCCTGGGGGCCGGTCTCTGGCCCCCAACGCTTTTGTGGGGCCGCATTTTGCTATCGCCGCGCGCTGCGCCCTTGCGCTAGAAAGTCCCGACTCTTCGAGGCAAAAGCGAGGGCGGGATGGTGCGTAGTTTTTCGGCAGCGCTTGGTGTGGTTGGCGCCGCGCTCGCTTGTCTTGCCGCGCCGGCCCACGCCCTCGATAAGCCGCTCGATCAGGTCAGCTTCGGCACCGATTGGCAGGCCGAGGCCGAGCATGGCGGCTACTACCAGGCGCTCGCCACCGGGATCTATGAGAAGTATGGGCTGAAGGTGGCGCTGCGCCAGGGCGGGCCGCAGGTGAACCACACCCAGCTTCTCGCCGCCGGCCGCCTCGATTTCGACGAGGCGCCGGCCTCGTTCACCGCCATGAATTTCGCCAAAGAGAAAATCCCGATGGTCGCGGTCGCGGCCTTCTTCCAGAAGGACCCGTCGGTGCTCATCGCGCATCCGGGCGTCGGCAACGATAGCCTCGCCGCCTTGAAGGGCAAGCCGATCATGATCGGCGCCGACACGCGTGTCGGCTGGTGGCTCTTCCTCAAGGCGAAGTTCGGCTACAGCGACAGCCAGATCCGTCCCTACAATTTCAACATGACGCCGTTCCTCGCCGACAAGAACGCGGTGCAGCAGGGCTATCTGACGAGCGAGCCGTTCCTCATCGAGAAGCAGGGCCACGTGAAGCCGGTGGTCTTCCTTCTCGCCGATGCCGGCTACACCAGCTACGGCTCGATCATCGAAGTCGCGCAGAAGACGATCGAGGCCAAGCCCGATCTCGTGCAGCGCTTCGTCAACGCGAGCATCGAGGGCTGGTATTCCTTCCTCTACGGCGATCCGTCGCCGGCCTACGCGCTCATCAAGAAGGACAATCCCGATCAGTCGGACGATCTCCTTAAATACGCGCACGATACGATGAGGGCGCAGGGCGTCGTCGACAGCGGCGATTCGAAGACGCTCGGCATCGGCGCGATGAGCGATGCGCGCTGGCAGGATTTCTTCAAGACGATGTCGGCCGAGGGTCTCTATCCCAAGGACATGGATTGGCGGAAGGGCTACACGCTGCGCTTCGTCAATCAGCGCGTCGGGATGAGCGCTATATCCAAATGAATATGCCGCGATGAGCGAGGACGCGCCCGCGGCGTCCGTCGCCGATGTCCCGCTGGTCGACGTCGCGGGCGTCGGCAAGAGCTTCCGCAACGGCACCGTCGCGCTCGAGGGCATCGACCTGCGCGTCGCCCCGGGCGCGTTTCTCTCGCTCCTCGGGCCGTCCGGCTGCGGCAAGAGCACGCTGCTGCGCTTGATCGCGGGCCTCGTGCCGCCGAGCGCCGGCCGCATCGCGCTGAGCGGCGTCGTGCGCGGCAAGATCGGCTTCGTCTTCCAGGAGCCGACCTTGATGCCCTGGGCGAGCGTCTGGGACAACGTCTATCTGCCGCTGCGGATTTTAGGCGTGACGCGCGCAGACGCTGCGCGCCGTATCGAAGAAACGCTCGCTGCGGTCGGGCTCGATGCCTTCGCCAGGACCTATCCGCGCGAGCTCTCGGGCGGCATGAAGATGCGCGTCTCGATCGCGCGCGCCCTCGTCACCGATCCGCAGCTCCTGCTGCTCGACGAGCCGTTCGCCGCGCTCGACGAGATCACGCGCTTCAAGCTCAACGAGGATCTCCTGGCGCTCTGGCAGTCGCATCGCTGGACGGTGATCTTCGTCACGCACAGCGTCTTCGAATCGGTATTCCTCTCGAACCGCATCGTCGTGATGACCAAGCGCCCCGGCCGCATCGCCGCCGACGTGCCGATCGATCTCGCCTATCCGCGCGCGGCGGCGCTGCGCACGCAGAGCGATTACACGGTTCTCTGCGCCCGGCTCTCGGCGATCCTCGCGGCGGCCGCGGCATGAAAACAGCATCGGCTGCGGCGAGTATTGCCGCACAGCTCGCTCGTCGCGGCTGGCTTGCGCTCGCCCGTCACCCGGTATCTGCTGCTGCGACGGCCTAAGACCGTCGTGTTATGCTGGTGACGGGTCTCGACCAACGAAGCGACTGATCAGATATGTCTTCCCTTGAGCATCACGACCTTCTCGCCGGTCTCGTGCGTTTGCATATTCTCAATCATGCTGCACAGCACGAGATCTATGGGCAATGGATGATCGATGAGTTGGCGCGCCATGGCTATAAGCTGAGCCCCGGAACGCTGTATCCGATGCTGCATGCCATGGAGCGCAAGGGCTATCTCTTCTGCCGCCGGGCGCGCGAGGGCCGAACGGTGCGTAAGCTCTATTCCGCCACCGAATTCGGCAAGGCAGGCCTGGCTCTAGCAAGGGTCCGCCTTCGGGAACTGACCGGCGGCGGAATGAAAGCAAAAGAAAAGGCGAGACAAAAGAAAAGCAGTCGTCGGTCGCGAGGACGCGCGGAAACCGCCCGCGCCGTCTTTTGACATCGCAAAAGCGCCGCTCGCGCACGCGGCGTTGAGCGCGGCCATCAGGCCACCGTCTGAACAATTCTAGGGCAGCCTCTCAGGAGAATGGGGCTACCCGCGAGCGCCGCCGTCGATGGCCAACGTCGTGTTGCCCGGTCGCCGCGCCGGGTATAATATCGTATTCCGATAACGATCTTCGCAAGTCACGGACGGCCCGTCGTCGCGCGAGGCCGGCTCAAAAATCCATGGAGGTGATCGCATGAGCAACGAAAATCCCGTCGCCGATCTCCAATTCCGCATCCATCACACCATGCTGCCGGTCGCCGATCTCGATCGCTCGATCGGCTTTTATACGCGCCTGCTCGGCATGAGGGGCATGGGCCGGCGCAGCGACGAGAACCGCAAGGTCGAGGTCGGCCATGTCGGCTATGGTGATCGCGATGCGCAGCCTTCGCTCGAATTGACGCGCGATCTCAGCGCGAGCCCACCGACGGAAGTCCGCCCGACGGGCATTCATGTCGCGATCCAGGTCAGCGACCTTCAGCGGCTGTGCGGCGTGCTGGAGCGCGAGGAGGTCAAATTCCTCCAGCCGCTCAAAGGCGTCGGCGGGCGGCGGCTGACCGCCTGGATCCGCGACCCCGACGGTCACGCGATCGAACTGATCGAAATTCACGCCGCTTAGCGGAGTGACTGCTATGAATGAGGCTTCTGTCGCCGAACGGAACCGGAGGCGCTTCGTCGCGGCGAATGGATCGCGGACGCAAGGGAACGGGATCGCGACCAGCTATATGCGGCTGCAAAACGCGCTTGTGGCGTGGTCGGAGGTCTCTGCGGTCGGGGCTTCGCTCAAGCAGGATACTGCCGGCGAGAGCGTCGTCGTGCTGCCGGAAATCGCTGCCGTACTGAGAGCCGGCGACGCGAGCGCCGAAGCCCCGGCGCGCAGCATCTGCATTCTCCCGGCCGGCGCGACCTCGGTCGAGGCCAAAGCGCCGGGCCGCGTGATCCGATTTTTTGCGCCGGTGCCCGAGGCGCTGGCGCGCCTCGCCGTGAACGGTGAGGATTATCGCGAGCCGCGCGCCGGCGTTCTGCCGATCGATGCGCCGCTCACCTATTCGGGCGCGCCCGGCATCCGCGTCTATCCGATCGACCAGTTTAAGGCCGCGGCAGGACGGCGCCCGCCAAGCTTCCAGACCGCGACCATGAACGTGATGTGGATCGAGCGCGAGGGACCGACCGACCGCACCAAGCTCGATCCGCATTCGCATGACGATTTCGAGGAAGGCGCACTCGTCGTCGCCGGCGAGTATGTCGAGCATTTGCGCACGCCTTGGGCGGCAGATGCCTCGGCCTGGCGCGAGGATGAGCACGTCACCTGCAAGCCCGGCACGCTGATCATCGTGCCGCCGACGGTCGTCCACACGACCGAGACGCTCGGCGCGGGCCGCCATCTCATGCTCAATCTGTTCGCGCCGGCGCGCAGCGACCACATCAAGAGCGGCATGGTGTTGAACGCGAAGGATTACGGCGCCGCCTGATGTCGCCGAACCAATAAAGCGAGGAGGTTTGGCATGGACAAGGTGAACGTCCGCTACATCGTCGACGATGTCGATGCCGCAATCAAATTCTATACCGAGCTGCTCGGCTTCAAGCTCGAGATGCATCCCGCGCCGGGCTTCGCCTGCCTCTCGAAAGGGGCGCTTCAGCTCTATGTGAACAAGCCCGGCGCTGGCGGCGCCGGCCAATCGATGGGCGATGGGCGAGCGCCCGCGCCCGGCGGCTGGAGCCGCTTCCAGCTCGAATTCGCCGATCTCGCTGCGACGGTCGACAAGCTGCGCGCGGCGGGCTGCCGGTTCCGCAACGACATCGTGGTCGGCAATGGCGGCAAGCAGATTTTGGCCGAGGATCCGGCCGGCAATTGCATCGAGCTGTTCGAGCCGTTCCGCGGCGATGCTGCGCGTGGCGGCCGGCCGGGCGCAGGAGCGGCGCGGTGAGCGAGAAGGAACCTGGTCGTGCGGCACCTTCCGAAGACGTGCGGCGCGCGGCGATGCGCGCCGCCTCGCGGCGGATCGATCGCGTCAACGATCGGCTGCACCTCGGCGGGGCGATCACGGCGGAAGAGTATCGCCGGTTCAGCGACGGCGGCATCACGCATATCGTCGATCTGCGCGAGGATTCAGAGGTCGACAGCGATCTCGCACGCCTGCGCGAAATGAATATCGAGCATCTGCAAGTTCCGGTGCCGAACCACGGCGCGCCGTCCACCGGGCAATTGCAGACGCTTGTCGAATGGCTCGATTCCTTCGCCGGTGAGCCGGTCGTCTATGTGCATTGCGGCGGCGGATTTGGTCGCGCGGCGACGATGGCGGTCGCCCTTTTGGTGCAGGAAGGCGCTTCCGTCGATGCGGCGATCGATCAGGTGCGCAAAGCGCGGCCCGAGATCCGTATCAACGACGATCAGTTGAAATGGTTGAAAGAGATCGAGGATCGCTTGCGATAGCAGGGCGAGCCGACAGCCATCAACGGTTACGGTATGACAACTTTTCCTCGTCTCCATCAGAGACACCGCAGTTTCCTGCTCGTCACATACGTCTGAGATGCCTGCGCTTCAGGATCGGCCGTCACCTGTTTCATTTTCTTGCGAGTAACGAAGCATACGCAAATGCCGCCGAAGACAATCATATGGTCCCATGCGGCGGCATTGCGCTTCGTGCTGCTCTTCGGCGCCGTCAATCTGTTTGCCGACATGACCTATGAAGGCGCTCGTAGCATTGTCGGCATCTACTTGGCGCAGCTTGGCGCAAGCGCTTTCGTGACGAGTTGTATTGCGGGCTTCGGGGAATTCCTTGGTTATGCGCTGCGATTCGTCTCTGGCCGATGGGCCGACCGCAGTCGCCTTTACTGGCCGACAACTCTCGTCGGCTATGTCCTTCAGATGGTCGCCGTACCGACGCTCGGTCTCGTCGGAGCATGGCCACACGCGGCCGTGCTCATCCTCGCCGAACGTACGGGACGTGCGACTCGAAATCCGCCGCGTGACGTGATGCTGGCCGAGGCCGGCGAGCGTATGGGCCGTGGTTGGGCGTTCGGCGTCAACGAGGCGCTCGATCAAGCCGGCGCCGTGATCGGCCCGCTCGCCGTCTCGGCAATCCTTTTTTGGTATCGTGATGCTCACCCGGCGTTCTTCTATCTTGGGCTTCCGGCCGCTATCACGCTCGCCTTGGTGTTCGGGCTTAGGCTTGCTTTCCCGAATGCCGGTCGCGTTTCACGGAAGGTCGAGCCCGCAGACGATCACGCTTATCCGCCGGCGTTCTGGTGGTATCTCGGCGCGGTCAGCCTCGTCGCTTTCGGTTTCGCCGATTACTCGCTGATTGCCTATCACTTCACGAAGGCACAATCCGTTCCCCATCCATGGATTCCGATCTTTTACGCGCTCGCTATGGGGGCCGGCGGCCTCGGCTCGCTGACGCTCGGCAAGCTCTTCGACCGCCACGGCTTGATCACGCTCGTGCCCGTGACCGTGATTACGGCCGCGTACGCGCCGCTGGCGTTTTCCGAGAGCTTCGCGTTTGGCCTGGGTGGGGCGCTGCTTTGGGGCATCGGTCTCGGCGCCCATGAATCGGTGATGCAGGCCGCCGTCGCTCAAATGATCCCCCAGCACCGGCTCGGCTCGGCTTACGGGCTCTTTGGGGCCGCTTTCGGTATAGCATGGCTCGCCGGGAGCGCCGCCATGGGTGCGCTCTACGACGTTTCGATAGCGGCTGCCATCGTGATGGCGGTCGTCGCCGAGCTGCTCGCCGTCGTGCCCCTCATTTTTGCAGCGCGGACGCTTAGGTGAACGAAAAGGGGGATTGATCAATGACGACGGCTGCGCGCACGGAGGAAAAGAGCGGAGCCATCGGCTCGCCGCT
>Ga0335085_10006111_pt1 | contig 19106 bp, 15 predicted proteins | sample Lox_Sample_45_FD_206712 | JGI IMG/M metagenome (GOLD analysis project Ga0335085, IMG submission 206712) | Soil microbial communities from Loxahatchee National Wildlife Refuge, Florida, United States - Lox_Sample_4.5 | ecosystem: Environmental > Terrestrial > Soil > Wetlands | place: USA...
CACCTCCGACTCGGGATCTCGTGGTTCGATGCGAAAGACTAGGAGCCGCTGTGACGCTCCTCCGACCGCGCTGGATTGCAGGCCACCTGCTCGTCCTGGTGCTCACGGTCAGCTTCGTCGCTCTCGGATTCTGGCAACTTGCTCGGAATCATCACAAGCAGGAGCTCGTGCGGGCGGAGCGAGCGGCCTACGCGGCACCCGCGCCCGAGATCACGTCGAGCACATTGCAGCCGGGCGCACGGGCGCAGGCGTCGGGCACATACGACACCAAGACGGTCGTGCTGTATCGCAATCAGGTCAACGACGGGCGAGACGGCGACGACGTGTTGAGTGCGCTCGTGCTCCCCGACGGCACGGCGGTGATCGTCGACCGGGGCTGGGTCGAGGCCGCGGGCGACGATGCGAGTGTCCACGCCGCCATCGCGACGACGCCCGTCGTCGTGCGCGGCATCGTCCACGCGTCGAGTCCACTCGGTCCGAACGACACCGTCGATCACGCCGGCAATCAATTGTCGCTGCCCCGCGTCGACCTCGCGCGGATCGGCGAGGTCGTGCCCTACCGGCTGCAGCCGTACTGGATCGAGGCGCAGGCGCAGGACCCCGCACCGGCAGCGAACGCGCCCGTGCTCCCGCAGCCGCCGCCGCCCGACCCGGTGAACCACATGCAGTACGCGATCGAGTGGTTCGCGTTCGCGGCGATCGGGATCATCGGCTGGCCGGTCGCGCTCTACGCATTCTCGAAGCGCCGGGGCGGGTTCTCAACCTCGAACGAATTCGACGACCGCGACGAGCGCGAGGATCGAGCAAGCGACGCCGGTGATCCGGCGCAACAAAACGCCGGGTAACAGCCGCACGAGCTGTTTGCCGCTGAACGCGGCGAGCGCGGCGACGCTTACCAGCGCGAGCACCGAACCAACCGCGACGCTGAGAGGCGCGTGGTACCGGGCGGCGAGGTTCGCGGTGAGAACCTGCGTGAGATCGCCCCACTCCGCGACGAAGATCACGGCGAACGCGGTCGCAACGACGCGGTGCGGGCGGACCAGGGTCTCCTCGATCACGTCCTCCGCCGCCTCTTCCTCCTCCGACTCCGAGTCGCGGAACGCGAGCACCGCGCCGACGGCGAACAACACTGCGACGAGCGCGTCGATCGCGCGGTCCGGGAGCAGGTGGAACAGCGCAACCCCGATGCTCACCGCGATCACGACATGCACCACGAACGCCAGCGAGGCGCCGATCCATACCGCGAACGGCCGGCCGCGCGCCGCGAGCAGCAACGACGCGAACATCGTCTTGTCGGGCAGTTCGCCGAAGAAGATCAGCGGGAAGACCGCGAGAACGATGCCGACGTCCAACGCCGGCCTACTCGACGGACTTCAGGAACGAAGTGTCGTTGAACGTACTGAGGTAGCTGCCGCCGTCGGGCCGGCTGCCGACGCGGGTGACCGCGGCGACGTCGAGCTGCATTCGAAAGGTCACGCGTTCGTCGACCTGCAGTGCCTTGCACACCGCGGCCTTGATCGGCGAGACGTGGCTCACGGCGATGACGAGTCCGGGATCGCCGACCTCGGCGCAGAACGCGGCGACCCGCGCGGTGACGTCGACCAGACGCTCGCCGCCGGGCGGCGCGAATTCCGGGTCGGCCCGCCACGCTTGCCAGTCGGTCACGGGGACATCGCCGAGCGGGAGCCCGTCCCATTCGCCGTAGTCGAGCTCGACCAGGCGGTCGTCGACCTCGACGGCGAGGTCGTGCGCGCCCGCGATCGCGGCCGCCGTTTCGTACGCGCGCCGGAGCGGGCTGCTGAACACGCGCCGCACCGGTTCAGAGGCGAAGCCGCGCCCGAGCGCGCGGGCCTGCCGCCGGCCGAGGTCGCTCAGCGGCACGTCGAGCCGTCCTTGCAGCCGGCCGCTGCGGTTGAGCTCGGTCTGACCGTGCCGCACGAACGCGATCACGCATCGTCTCCGACGATGCTCAGCCGGCCGGACCGCGCGAGCGCGTGGCGCCGGCCGGCGTCGCGCAGGCCGAAGCGGCTCCACGCCCACCACGCCGCCGCGAGTCCGAGTAGCTCCTCGATCACGACGACCGGCCAGGGCGCGAGCAGCGGCGCGCTCGGCCGCGTCACGCCGAACGCCGGCCACCAGAACACTTCCTTGTGGGCCCACGCCGCGCTCAGCACCAGGCACGCGTACCAGCCGATCGCGAGGCTGATCGCACGACGGCGCCGGAGCCGGTGGCCGCGTCCCGTCGTCGCGAGCATCGTGATCACCAGCACGAGCGTCGCCGCGAGCAACGTGTGCGCGTACGACATCGCCCCGAACGGGAGGTCGATGAGCAACGGCAGCATCGACCCGGCCGCAATCAGCCGGAAGTCGAGGCCGGGACTCTGGAAGACGTTCCACACGCCGAAGATCGAGCCGAACACGAACCAGAGGAGCATGACCGGATCACGACCCCGCGTCGAGTGCGGCGTTGACGAGCGCGTCGGCATCGGCATTCTGCGCACGCGGAACGTGTTGCATGTCGACTTCCAGGTATGCACCGAGCAAGGCGCGCGCCCGGTCGAGCAGCGGACGCAGATGCGGCTGTTTGACCTTCCAGGTTCCCTTGACCTGCTCCACGACGAGCTTGGAGTCGGCGCGCACCCGGATGCGCTGTGCCTTGTAGGGCGCGGCCGCTTCCAGCCCGGCGATCAGGGCGCGGTACTCGGCGACGTTGTTCGTCGTGATCCCGATGCGCTCGCTCACGGTCGCGAGACGAGTGGCCGGGTCAGTGGTGGGATCGAGCACGACCGCGCCGATGGCCGACGGGCCGGGGTTCCCGCGCGAACCGCCGTCGCAGTAGACGAGGACCTCCGCGAGCTCGGTTCCGGACGCCTCTCCGAACAGTGAGGACTGGGTCACGGAACCAGGATCGCAGAGCAGTTGTCGCAATAGGCGATCTCCGCGCCCGCGGCGCGCCGGATCTGTTCGGCTTCGGTCGACGGTATCGTCAGGTGGCAGGCCTGGCATGTGGTTCCGACCAGGCGCGCCGCGCCCGCGCCGCGGTTCTGAGCCCGCCGCCGCTCGTAGTCGCGCAGCAGCGATTCGACGATCGGCGCGGCGAGTGAGTTGCGTTCGGCTTCCTCGCGCCCGATCTCGCCGTCGATCTCCTCCTCGGCCGCCGCGATGCGCGCCTGCAGCTCGTTGACCGCCGACCACAGCTCGTCGATGGAGCTGTCGAGGCCGGCGAGTTCCGCGTCGAGCGCCTCGCGCTGTTCCATCACCTCGAGCTCTTCGTCCTCGAGATCGGAGCGCCGGCGGCGCAGCATCTCGAGGTCGGCCTGCATTGCCTGCAGCTCCCGGGGCGACGACACGGATCCCGAATACAGGCGCTGTTCGACGTCCGCAGCGCGCTCCCCCACGGCCTGGGCTTCGTCGTCGATGCGGTGTTCCTCGGCGGACACCCCGCGGTGGCGCTCGCGCACTTCCGCGCGCATCGCCTCCTGCGTGCGCAGGTCGGCGGCTCGGGCGGTGAGCTCGGCGCGTTCCGGCAGCGCGGCACGGCGATGGTGCAGCTGGTCGAGGAGGATGTCGCGTTCCTGCACGAGCAGCAACGCTTCGAGCTGTTCGAGGCTCAATGTTTGTGCCGTTTCGGCTTCGACGTCGGCGGTCCGCTGTTCGTGGGCCCGGGACCCGGCGGGGGCGTCGGTTTCGGCCCCTTCTGCGGCGTCGTGACGACGGTCGGCGCGGTCGAACTCGCGGGTGTGGTGTCGGTCGGCGCCGGCACCGTGTAGCTCGGTATGTACACCGTGGTCTTGCGACCCAACTCGCTGACATACCGCGGCTGGTTGAAGAGCGTGCTGTCGGGCGCGGAGAAGTCGAGCGGCGGTAGCGACGCGCTCGCGTCCTCCATGAACGTGCGCCAGATGCGCGCCGGGTAGGTCGCGCCGAACACCGTGATGCCGCCGACGTTCGTCATCGGGATCTCACCGTCGGGGTTGCCCATCCACACGGCCGCAGTCAGCTGCGGGGTGAAACCGACGAACCACGCGTCCTGGTTGTGGTCGGTCGTACCGGTCTTGCCCGCGGCCGGCCGGGGAAAGTTGCCGAGCGTCTCGCTCGCCGTACCGTCGGAGAGCACGTGCTTGAGCATCTGGATCTCGGTGCGGGCGACGTTCGGGTCGAGCACGCGCGTACCGTTCGTCGGCGCCTGGTAGATCGTCTTGCCGGTGCGGTCGACGATCTTCGTCACGATCGTCGCCCGGCGCAGGATGCCGTCGTTGGGGAGAACCGAGTACGCCTGGGCCATCTCGAGCGGGTGCACACCGTTCGTGCCGAGCGTCGTTGTGACGACGGGCAGGAAGTTCGACGTGTTGATGCCCATGGCTTTCGCCATCTGGATCACGGCCTGCGCGCCGTCGGAGCCGAAGTTGCCCGGTCCGAGCGAGAGCTCCGTGCGTATGAACGCGCAGTTGTCGGACCGCGCGATCGCGCTAGTCAGCGTGATCGTGTCGCCGCTGCAGTCGTCGCCCCGCCCGCCGATGTCGTAGAACGCGTCGGAACCCGAACCCTGGTTCAGGCGCCAGTGGAGCGGGCCGGTCGAGACCGTGTCGTTCGGCGTGTATCCGCGACTCAACGCGGCCGCGAGCGTGAACACCTTGAACGACGAGCCGGCCTGGCGGCCGGGACCCTCGACCGCGGGATCGAACTGCATCTCCGCGAACGTTCGGCCGTTTGCGATCGCGCGCACACCACCATCGGAGTTGTCGATCACGACGAGCGACGCGGTGAACGGCGACTTCGGCAGCTCCTTGTTCACCGCCGCCGTCGCTTCGAACTGGATCGTCGGGTCGTACGACGTGTAGATACGCAGGCCGCCCCGGAACACGGCATTGGCGCGCGCTTGCTGGGTCGGACCCAGCGCCTCGGCGGGATCGCCGGGAATCGTCGGATCGTCGTTCAACAAGACGTTCTTGACCTCGTCCATGTAGTAGTCGAGGACGGCCGGGTGCGGATAGCTGACCTTCGTCGGCAGCGGGACGTACTTGGCGAGACGAGCCGCTTGGGCGGTCGTCTTGTGGTTGGCAACCATCGCGTCGAGCACCTCGTTGCGCCGACGTGCGGCCGCACCCGGATGCTTGATCGGGTCGAGATCGCCGGGCGCCTGGATGACACCCGCGAGGAGCGCCGCCTGCGCGAGGTCGAGCTTGCCGAGCGGCGTACCCGGGAAGTAACGCTCGACCGCGGCCTGCACGCCGTACGCGCCGTTCCCGAAGTACACGAGGTTCAGGTAGTCCTCGAGGATCTGCTGCTTGGAGATCTGCTGCTCGAGCTTGATCGCAAGGATCGCCTCGCGCGCCTTCTCCTTCAGGTCGCGCTTTTGGTTCACGCCGAAGACGTTCTTCACGAGCTGTTGGGTGATCGTCGAGCCACCCTGCGAGATCGCACCGGCGTCGACGTTCTTGAACAGCGCGCGCGTCGTGCCCGCCCAGTCGACCCCGTGGTGCTCGTAGAACTTGCGGTCCTCGATCGACAAGACGGCGTTGATCAGGACCTGGGGCACGTCCTTCAGCGGCACCGGAGCGCGGTCCTGCGTGGCGAACGACGCCATGACGTTGCCGTTGTCGTCGTAGACGAGCGACCGCGCCGGGGGCGCGTTGATCGTCACGTCGAGGCGGCCTATCGGCGTCGTCGCGTGCTCGAGCGGGCGGCTCGCGGGACCGAGTACGACGAGCGCGCCCGCGAGCGCGGCCCCGCCGACGGCGATCGTCACGACCAGCTTGAGGAGGAACGTCAGCGCCTTCACGGGTCCGACCAGGATGGCATACGACGCACCGTCTACCCGGTTCGCCCCCGGTTACGCTCCCTTCACGCCTCGGCGGGGACCGCCGGCGGGCGGGGTGACGGGTCGTCGCGCTCGGCGGCGAGGAGCGCCTCGACCTCGGCGATCGCCGCTCGCAGGTCGGTACCTGTGAACGTGACCTCGGCCGAGCCGTGCGGTTCGAGGAAACACAAAACCGCGCGCACGACCGGTTCGCCCGTCGCCTCCGCGACCGCGAGCGCGTACGACGCGGCCTGGATCCGGTAGGAGACGACGCGCGCCTCACGCGTGTCTTCGCCGACGGCATCGGTCTTGTAGTCGACGACGACCAGCCCGTCGTCGTCGCGGAACACGAGATCGACGTAGCCCTCGAGCGTGATGCCGTCGAACGGAACCGCGACGTACGTCTCGCGCCAGTGCGCGCGCTCGGCCGCGCGCGCGACGGTGGGAGACGCGAGCGCGGCGCGTGTCAACGCCTCGATCGTGGCCTCGTGACCGAGTACTCCCTCGGCCGCGGCCTGTGCCGCGACCAATGCTTCGACGCCCTCGCCGGTCGCAAGGTCGACGGTCTGCAACGTTCCGTGGACGGCTCGGCCGATCGCGGTGCCGTACCGGCCTTTGTTCCACGGCGGGAGCTCCAGGTCACGCGGCTGTTTCTCGAGCCCCGGGTCGCCCGCGCCCTCGGCGGAGCGGGCCGCCTCCGCGCCGTCGCGCCGGTGCGCGAGCGTCGTCGCCGAGACGAATGAGCGGCGGTCGCTGCGCCGTTGCAGGCGGTCGTACTCCTCCTGCCACTCGTCGGGATCGATCGGGAGCAACGGGTCGGCCGCCGGCGCGGCGGCGCGACCGGGCCGCCCGGTGGGCGCAGCCCCGGCCGTGACCCACTGCGCGTTCCGGGCGGCGTCCCACACGAGTTCGGCATGCGTCCATTTGGGCCGATCGGTCGGATCGAGCGTGCGCGCCTTGCGGTGCACCGACACGACCAGGTGGTCGCGGGCCCGGGTGGCGGCGACATACAACAGTCGCAGCTTCTCGTGGAAGCCCATCTGTTCGTCGATCGGCTTGTGCAGTTCGAATTCCGCGGTCTGCACTCCTTTCACGATCTTCACCTCGCACCCGCCCGCCGGTGGGAACAGCACCTCGACGCTGTGCGCCGCGCCCTGGGCGGCAGTGGTCATGCCCGAACACACGACGATCGGGAACTCGAGCCCCTTGGCGCCGTGGATCGTCATGATCCGGACCGCGTCGTCGTCCGTCTCGGGCAGGACCGCCTCGACGACGCGCGCGCCTTCGGCCCCCTGCAGGTCGGCCCACGCGAGGTAGTCGCGCAACGTACCGCCGGCGGCGTCGGTGTAAGCGCGCGCCTGGTCGACGACGAACCGCACGCGACGAGCGACATCACGGAAACGCCCCATCAGCGCCCCCGTCTCCAGTACACCCCGTTCGCGCACGACCCGCTCGAGCAGCGCGCTCGGCGTCGACCACATCCGTTGCGCGTGGAGCTCGGCCAAAAAGCGCATCGCCTCGCCGACGCTGTCGTCGTCGAGCAGCGTCTCGGGCAGCGGTGCGGTGATGTTCCAACGGCCGCGCTGCTCGACGTGGAACGCGAACAGGTCGTCGTCACCGCAGCCGAAAACGGACGACCGCAGGGCCGAGACCACTGCGAGCTCGTCGGTAGGGTCGTCGATCGCCCGCAGCGTCATGAGCAGATCGCGGATCTCGCGGCTGCTGTAGACGAGCGAGCTCGTCTCGGCCCGGTACGGGATGCTCGCGTCGGCGAGCGCGCGCTCGAGGTAGCCGAGGGACGTGCGCGCGGGAAGGAGAATGCAGATGTCGCCCAGCCGCGCCGGCCGCCAGTCGCCGAGCTTGTTGTCGAAGACCGGCCATGCGTGCGCGACGGCGGCGGCGACGATGTCGGCGACCTCGGCCGCCTCGCGAGCGCGCAGCTCGGCCGCGCCGATGCCGGGCTCGTCGTGCGGGTCGACTCCCAGCAGCACGACGTCGCGGTCGTGCTCGGGCGGCACCGGCCGGCCCGGCTCGAGCGGCCGGTACTCGGGTTGCGACCCGTCGTACGGCTGGATCAGCTCGCCGAACACGTGGTTCACCCAGGCGAGGACGCGCGGGGCGGTGCGGAAGTTGCACGTGAGGAACCGCGGCGCCGGGCGGGCGAATTGCTCGCGGGCAGCGAGGAAGGTCGCGATGTCGGCCCGCCGGAACCGGTAGATCGACTGTTTCGGGTCGCCGACGAAGAACAGGCGGCCGGGGTCGATGTCGACGCGGTCCCACGGCCGCGCGCCGGCGTCGTCGTCGCCCGAGCCGAGGAGCGCGGCGAGCTCCACCTGTATCGGGTCGGTGTCCTGGAACTCGTCGATGAGGATGCGGCGGTAGCGCGCCCGTAGCCGCGACCGCGCCCGCGGTCCGTGCTCGGGATCGCGCAACAGCGTGCGGGCCAGCACGAGCAGATCGTGGAAGTCGAGCTCGCCCGAGGTCCGGCGCTGCGCGACCGCACCGTCGACGTAGACCTTGATCGCGGCGACCGCGCGCCGGATCGCGACGTCGATCACGCCGTCGGTGAGCGCCTTGCGTTGCTCGCCGAGTCGGGCGAGGGCGCCGCGCACGCTCTCGATGTCCGGCCAGTTCTTCTTGTTGCCCGTCCGGCTCACCGCGAACGACGGCTTGGCCGCGAGCAGGACTTCGATCCGCTGCGCGTCGTCGGCCGCGTTGCGGAGCCCCCGCGCGTAGTCACCGAGCTCGCCCAGCCGAACCAAGAGATTGTCGCTGTCGTCACGGCAGTGATCGGCGACTCCACACACCGCGTCGAGGTCCCGCAGCCACGCGTCGACCCGGACCTCGGGCAGCGGCGGCGGGGCGTCGACGCGGTCGAGCAGGTCCCAGTTGTCGTCGAGGACCTCGGCCACGGTTCGGAGGTGGTTGAACTTCACGTTCGCGGCGAGGAGGACGAGCAGGGTCGACTCGAGGTCGGGATCGTCGAGCATCTGGTCGACGAACACCCGCCAGCGCGCGTCGAACGCCAGGCGCGACGAGATCTCGTCGCGCACCTCGATCCGCGGCGGCAGGCCGGCCTCGATCGGGAATTCGGTGAGCAGCCGCTGCGCGAACGAGTGGAGCGTCGAGATCGCGGCCGCGTCGAGGTCGTCGAGCGCCTGCGCGCAGCGGGCCCGGACGACCTGCGGCTCGGTCTCGTCGTCGGCGCGCCGCCGGAGCTCGGTGCGGATCCGGTCGCGCAGCTCGGCCGCCGCCTTCTCGGTGAATGTGATCGCCGCGATCGCCGATACCGGCACGGGAAGGTCATCGCCGTCGTCGGTGACGAGCGCGACCACGCGGTCGACCAGCACCTTCGTCTTGCCGGTGCCCGCGCCGGCCTCGACGAACATCGTCTTCGCCAGCTCGGACACCACGGCCTCGCGGTCGGCGGCGTCGCCCGGCGGCGGGAACAGCGCGAGCTGGTCGGTCACTCCGCGTCCTCGCCGTCGTCGTAGGCCGCGAGGCTGTGCAAGATCGCCATCTCCGGCGCGTCGTACTTGCGCTCCCACTCGCGCCAGCGATCCGTCGTGCCCATGCCGTCGGGATCGCAGTAGCGGCACCGGACCCACGGTGTGGGCGCGGGCTCGGGCGGTGTCGCCGGGAAGACGCCGGTCTCGATGCCGTCGACGATGATCCGCACGGTGGCGGTGAACACCTCGTCGACCGTCGCGTCGACGTCGTAGCCGATGCGCCGGTTTTTGCCCCGGCCGACGAACCAGTAGTAAGCGGCGACCGGGGACGTCGCGTCGCCGAACGCGCGCCGCGCCGCGTACGCGTAGACCGGGAGCTGCAGATGTTGCCCGGCGCTGACGGGGTCGTCGGGGCCGAGGTCCTTGTACGGCCGCTCGGAGCCCGTCTTGTAGTCGATGACCACGAGCCGTCCGTCGGCGAGCCGGTCGACCCGGTCGGCCTTGCCTCGCACGACGAGCACGCGGCCGGGACCGAGCTCGACGTCGACCGCGCCGACCCGGGTCGCGACCGCTCCCGGATCGTCGGCGGCGCCGAATCCGAATGACAGCTCCGTGGCCAGTGTCTGCGCGTCGCCGGCCGCGCGGTACGCCTCGTCGGCGTCGAGGAACGCGTCGAGCTCGGCAAGAATGGCCCGGCGGTCTCGGCGCCACAGCAGTCTGCGTCCCGTGAGACCGTGCGCCTCCGCCGCCGCGCACACGTCCTCGGCGATGGCGCGCAGCCGGGCGCGCTCCTCCGGCGCCCAGGGACGGCCGGCGCCCGGCCGGTCGCGAGCCTCGCCGAGGAACCGGTCGAGCACCTCGTGCACGAGCCGACCGCGCGCGATCGGCTCGATCTGCATGATGTCCTCGGGCTCGTCGACCGGGTCGACGTCGAGGACGTAGCGAACGAAGTATGCGTGCGGGCAGACCGCCCACTGCTCGAGGCGCGTCGGCGACGTGACCATTCCGGCGGCGGTCGGGTGAACCTGCTCGAGTCGCACCCCGAGCGCGGTCAGGTTGCCGTCGAAGCGCGTGAGGCGGCCGGACGCGCGGGCCTCGGTGAGCTCGAGACCGCGTGCAACTGCCGGCACCTTGCGGATCCAGGCGTCGCCCGCGACGGCTGCCCGTACGTCGAGCTCGTGCCGGCTCGCCGGAAACGCCACGCGCGCCACCCCGGACGCGAAAGACGGGACCGAACGCAACGCGGCCAGCACGTCGTGGTGTTCGGCGAGCAACCGCGACGGCACCCGTTCGGTGGTGCGGCGCAGGTCGCCCCGCGGGTACGTGCACACGCGCACGCCTTCGGTCGATGCCAGCGCGGCGAGGTAGGCGCGTTCGTCGTCGGCCGTGCGGTCGGCGCTCACGCGCAGCTCGCCGCCGAGCGCGGCCCGTTCCCGGTCGCCGAGCAGGGGGTCGTCGCGTGGCACCGCCGGGAACAGACCCTCGGCGAGACCGCACACGAACAGCCGGTCGAGGTCGACGCCGAGCGCCATCCCGACCGGACCGACGAGCACGCCGTCGCCGAGATGGCCGATGCGGTCGCGGGCGGCGTCGAGCTCGAGCTCGAACATGCGACGGAAGGTCTCCGGCGCCGGATGCGGGTCGACCCCGTCGAGTGTGCCGAGCCGGTCGATGATCGCTTCGACCCGGCGAGCGGCGACCTGCTCGAACGGCGGCCACGATTCTCGACGCGTCTCGCTGCCGAAGTAACGGCGCACGAGACCGTGAGTGAACCGCGCGAGCTCGCGCCACGAGCGCCGCGCGCGGCCGCGATCGAGCTCGGCCGCAAGACTGGAGACGAACTCGCGCATCGCCGCGGCCTGGTCGCGGTCGTTCGTGCGCTGCCGCGCGTCGAGTTCCGCCGCGTGTGCACCGAGGCGATCGCTCCACTGTTGCGCGCCGCGCACGACTCCCGCCGCGCGCGACAGCCGCTCCCACCACGCGGCGGGAACGCGACGGCCGCGACCGTCGAGCACCGGCGCCGCGGCGAACAGCGAGCAAACGTCGTCGCGCGCGAAATCGGTGTCGGGCAGCGCGAGCAGACGGAGCAGGCCGCGCCCGAGGACCGACTCGGACATCGATCGCGTCGACGCGCCGTTGTGAGCGATCGCGGCGAGCTCGAGATGCTCGTGCAGCAGGCGGGCGTAGGGGTCGTCGGATGCGTAGAGGACTGCCATGCGTTCGAGGGGCACGCCGGCCCGGAGCGCCTCGACCACCCCGCGCACGATCATGCGCACTTCGTCGTCGGGGTCGGAGGCGTTCCACACCTCGGCCGGTACCGGCGGCGCGATCGCCGCGAGCGCGAGTGCGTCGACGGCGACGTCGAGCCGGGCCAAGGTGCGGTGCACGACGTCGTCGGCGACCCGCGCGCCGGTGAAGCCGGCGACAACCTCCACCGACGCGTGTTCGGCGAGCGCGCGCAAAAGGAGAGCGGCGGCTGCGGTCGAACGCTGCGGCAGGAACCAGACGATCGCGCCGAACGCGCCCGCGCGCCCGGGGTCGGTCGCGACGGCACCGGCGGCCTCCATCAGGTCGTGCTCGTCGTACCAGTCGGACTCGAGCCGAGCGCGGGCCGCGCGGTGCAGCCGAACGACGTCGCGGGCCCGAGGGTGTTGGGCGGCGAGCGCGTCGAGTTGTCGTGCATCGAGGTCGGAGAGCTCGCGGTACGCGGCGACGAGCGCCTCCTCGGTCGCCGGGTGATTCGCGACGGGAGCGAAGAGACCGGGCTCGCGGGCAAGCGCCGCACGCACCGCCGACGCGATGACCGGCGTGGAGACGGGACGGCGGTGCGCGGCCGCGAGCCGCGGCGCGCCGAGCAGCTCCGCGAGCCGGTACACGGTGAGGAACGTCACGCCAACGACCCCTCGGGCCGCGGGCGTCACCCGGCCGAGCTCTCCCGACGCGAGCCGGCGGCGCGCCGACACCCCGACCGAATTGGTGGGGACGACCACCGTCACGGGCGCGAGCGGGTCGTCGTGCTTTGCTCGAGCCACCGCGTCGGCCAACGCCTGCGAGGCGGCGCGGCCGTAAACGGTCGGTGTGACGGAGATGCCCACGGCCGGATCGTAAGGCCGCGGTGCGACAGAGAAAACGATGCGCGATCCCTACGCTGCGAGCGTGCGCCGGAAGAACGTGACGGCGCGCTCGACGGCCTCCGGCGGGAGCTCGGCGTGCGTCCCTGTCCAGACATCCATGCGCTTCGGTCCCGGGATCAGCTCGAGCACCTCGATCGCATGGACGATCGGGAAGTGCTCGTCGCGGGTCATGTTGAGCATCAGGACCTCGCGCCGGCCGAGACGCTGTGCGCCCGCCCGGATGAGCTCGTCGCGACCCGGATCGAGGGTCAGCCCGCCGAGCGCGAAGACGGCCGCGCTCACCGACGGCATGTCTGCGACCATCTGCAGGCCGAACATCGCGCCCATAGAGAACCCGGCGTAGCCGGTGAACGGCGTGAGGCGCGAATCCGCCGCGCGCGCCGCCGCCTCGACCGCCGTCCAGTCCGCGACCAGTTCGGTGTGACTCGCGGGATCGGACATGCGCCGAGCGATGTCGGCGACGAACTCGTCGTCCGATGAGCCTGGTGTCCGTCGTTCGCCGTGGCCGGGGCAGTCCATGAGCGCGACGGCCGCGGGCACGCCGCGGCAGAACCCCTTCGCGATCATCTGCATGATCGGGTCGTCCTTCGACAGATGCGCGCCGTGACCGAACAGCACGAGCGGCACCGGCTCGTTGCCGGGCGGCCGGAACAGCAACGCGGGCGGCGTGCCGTCGCCTTCGAGTCGGAGCGGCGTGAGCGGCATGACACGCAGTCGACCACATGCGTACCCTCACCACCAGACGGGAGGAAGCCATGCGAGTACCGCTGACCGTTTCCGACTTCATCGACCGGGCCGAGCTCGTGTACGGCAACCGGATCGGCGTCGTCGACGAACCCGACCAGCCGGCCGAGTCGCTCGGCGAGATGACGTGGAGCGACGTCGCGCGCACGGCGCGAGCGCAGGCCGCGGGTCTCGACGCGCTGGGCGTGCCGCACGGCGAGCGTGTCGCGATCGTGTCGCACAACTCGGCCCGCTTGTTGACGTCGTTCTTCGGCGTCGCCGCGCACGGCCGGATCCTCGTGCCGATCAACTTCCGGCTCAACGCGGAGGAGATCGGATACATCGTCGAGCACTCCGGCGCGTCGGTGCTCCTCGTCGACCCCGAGCTCGACGACGCGTTGTCGTCGGTGACCGCGAAGCATCGCTACGTCATCGGCAAGGCCGCCGACGAGGAGCTGCTGCGGTTCGACACCGAGCCCGAACCGTGCATTGCCGACGAGGACGCGACGGGCACCATCAATTACACGAGCGGCACGACCGCGCGCCCGAAGGGTGTGCAGTTGACGCATCGCACGTTGTGGGTCAACGCGACGACGTTCGGATGGCAGACCGGCATCAGTGACCGCGACGTGATCCTCTGGACGCTGCCGCTGTTCCACTGCAACGGCTGGGGCATGAGTTTCGCCGTCACGGGCATGGGCGGCCGCCATGTCATCCTGCGCAAGATCGACGGCGCCGAGATCCTGCGACGTGTCGACGCGCACGGCGTGACATTGCTGTGCGGCGCGCCCGCGGTCGTCGCCGCGATCCTCGACGCGGCCGAGCAGTGGGACGGACCGATCCCCGGTCGAGGTCGCGTGCGCATGGTCGTCGCCGGCGCGCCGCCGCCCACGAAGATGATCGAGCGCATGGAGACCGAGCTCGGATGGGAGTTCGTGCAGATCTATGGGCTCACCGAGACCGCGCCGCTGCTCACGATGTCGCGCGCGCGCGAGGAATGGGACGCGCTCACACCGGCTGCGCGCGCGCAGAAACTCGGACGCGCCGGCGCCCCCGCGCTCGGGGTTCAGCTCGCGATCAGCGATCAGGGCGAAGTGCTCGCGCGTTCCAACGTCGTGCTCGAGGGTTACTGGGAGCAGCCCGAGGCGACCGACGACGCGTTGGAGGGGGGCTGGTTCCACACCGGCGACGGCGGGAGCATCGACGACGAGTCGTACCTCACCATCTCCGACCGGAAGAAGGACGTGATCATCTCGGGCGGCGAGAACGTCAGCTCGATCGAGGTCGAGGACCGCCTCTACCAACACCCGGCCGTCGCCGAGGCCTGCGTGATCGGCGTGCCCGACGACAAGTGGGGCGAGACGGTGAAGGCGCTCGTCGTCCTGAAGCCGGGCGCGAGCGCGACGGAAGCGGAGCTGATCGAACACTGCCGCGCGACGCTGGCGCACTTCAAGAGCCCCACGTCGGTCGAGTTCCGCACGGAGTTCGCACGGACGGCGACCGGCAAATTGCAGAAGTTCAAGATCCGTGCGCCCTATTGGGAGGGTCGCACCCGCCAAGTGAATTGACGCGAGGCGACCGAAGGGAGCGAGCGAGCACGGAGCCGCGAGCGTCCGGAAGGCGGGTACCCCGACGAGCAGCGAGCGCGACCATGACTAAGGTTCGCCCGTGTTGCTCGGACTGGCCCTCGACGCGTGGTCGGGCGCCGATCTCTCACTTCCGGTCGCCCGCGTGCAGCTCGCCGAGCGGCTGGGCTACGACTCGGTCTGGACCGCGGAGGCCTACGGTGCCGACGCGCTGACGCCGCTCGCGTACCTCGCCGCGTCCACGTCGCGCATCAAGCTCGCGACCGGCGTCGTGCAGATCTCGGCGCGCACGCCGGCTGCAACCGCGATGGCGTTTGCGACCATCGAAGGGCTCGCCGGCCGCGGTCGGGTGATCGCCGGACTCGGCCTCTCCGGCCCGCAGATCGTCGAAGGGTGGTACGGGCAGACGTGGGCGCGGCCGATCGCCCGGACCCGCGACTACGTCGCGATCATGCGCAAGGTGTTCCGCCGGGAAGGGCCGGTCGCGCACGACGGAAGTGCGATCCGCCTCCCCTACGCAGGACCGGACGCCACCGGCCTCGGGAAGCCGCTGAAGTCGATTCTCCACCCGAACCCCGACTTGCCGATCTACCTCGCGGCTGGTGGGCCCGCGAACGTCGCGCTCGCGGCGGAGGTCGCGGACGGGTGGATTCCGATGGGCCTCTCCCCCTCCAATGCGCCGGCATTCCGTGCCGCGCTCGCGAAAGGCGCGGCGCGCTCTGGCCGTTCACTCGACACGCTCGCGATCCAATCGTCGACGAGTGTGCACCTCACCGATGACGTCGCGGGCACGATCGAGCGGATGAAGCCGCGCATCGCGTTGTACGTGGGCGGCATGGGCGCGCGTGATCACAACTTCCACAAGGACGCGATGGCCCGGCGCGGGTACCCCGACGCGGCGGAACGGATCCAGGAGCTCTTCCTCGCGGGCAGCCGCGACGAAGCGGTCGCCGCGGTGCCCGACGAATACGTCGACGAGGGCGCGCTCATCGGCTCGCCGGAACGCATCGCGAAGCGCTTCGTCGCGTGGACGGAGTGCGGGATCACCGGACTCACGATCCACACCGACCGCGACGACGCGGTCGAGCTCATGGCGCAACTCGCAGGAACTGTCGGCAACGAGGGAGCCCGACGTGGCTGAGGAATTCATCGTCGTCGACGATGCCGCGCCGGGCGTCCGGCGCGTCACACTCAATCGGCCCGACCAGCGCAACGCGATCAACAACGGCATGCGCGCCGAGCTCTTTGCCGCGCTCGAAGCAGCTGATACCGACCGGTCGGTGCACGTGACGATCATCCGCGGCGCCGGACCGTGTTTTTCTTCGGGCTACGACCTGAAGCGGGGTCGCGAGGAGCGGCCGTACTACACGGCCGGCGGCGACGGGAACTGGTCGCGCCACGTGACCGAAGGATGGGTCCGCATCTGGGACCTGGCCAAGCCGGTCATCGCCCAGGTCCACGGGTATGCCATGGCTGGCGGAACCGAGCTCGTCGCCGCGTGCGATCTGGTCTACGTCGCGGACGATGCGACGTTCAGCTACCCGGTGGTGCGCGTGATCAGTCCGCCCGACTTCCAGTACCACCCGTGGCTCGTCGGGATGCGCAACGCGATGGAACTCGTCCTCACCGGCGATCCCATCAACGGGGACGACGCAGTGCGCATCGGTCTCGCGAACCGTGCGTTCCCGGCCGCCGAACTCGACGCGCGCGTCGTCGACATCGCGCAGCGCATCGCCGGCGTCCCGGCCGAGCTGTTGCAGATAAACAAGCGGAGCGTGCACCGGGCGATGGAGATCATGGGCATACGCACGGGGATCCGCGCCGGCTCCGAGCTGCAGGCGATCGCGAGCAACCTGCCGGTCGTCCAGGCGCTGCTCGCGGGCGGCGACGCCGTTTCCAGCGTGAAGCGCGCCGCGGACAAGTGACGAGCATCGCAGTACCGGTGAGAGCAACGTGACCGACCATCCGAACCGCAAGGCGTGGGAGCCGATCCTCGCCAATCTCGAACAGCGGCGCGCCGCGAGCCGCGAGATGGGAGGCGCGGAACGCGTCGCCAAGCAACACGCGCGGGGCAAGCTCGACGCGCGGCAACGGATCGAGGCGTTGTTCGATCCCGGCACGTTCGCGGAGCTCGGCGCGTTCACCGGCGCGATCGATACACCCGCCGACGCGCTCGTCGCCGGCCTCGGCCGTATCGACGGCCGGCCCGCACTCGCCGGGGTCGAGGACTTCACGGTGCTCGGCGGCTCTATCGGCAACGGCGCCGCCGACAAGCGCTACCGGCTCGCGCAGCTCGCGCGCCAGGAACGCGTGCCGCTCGTCTTCATGCTCGAGGGAGCCGGGCACCGGCTCACGAACAAGGCGAGCGGTCGCAAGCCCAACGACCTGCAGGCGCTCGCCGAGCTCTCGGGACTCGTGCCGATGGTTTGTCTCGTGCTCGGACCGTCCGCCGGCCACGGTGCACTGACCGCACCGCTCTCCGACTTCGTCGTGATGACACCCGACTCGCAGCTGTTCAGCGCGGGCCCGCCACTCGTGCGTGACGCGATCGGCGAGGACGTGACGAAGGAGGAGCTGGGCGGCCCGCAAGTGCACGTCGAGACGTCGGGCGTCGCGCACAACCTCGCCGCGGATGACGCCGATGCGATCGCGACCGCTCGTCGCTACCTCTCTTACTTCCCTCCGAACGCGTGGTCAGCACCGCCCTTCGATCCCGGCGGACACGACACCGGGCCGCGGCGACTCGACGACCTGCTCGACGTCATTCCCCCGAACGCACGACAGCCCTACTCGATGCGCTCGGTCGTCGAGCTGCTGGTCGACGCCGGCTCGTACCTCGAGGTGCAGCCGAGCTACGGGGCCGCGATCGTCACCGCGCTCGCGCGCCTCGGCGGCCGCAGTGTCGCGATCGTCGCGAACGACCCGAGCGTGCGCGCGGGCACCGTCGACAGCGCGGCGGCCGAGAAGGCCGCGCACTTCGTCGACGTCGCCGGTGCGTTCCATCTGCCCTGCCTGTTCCTCGCCGACAATCCGGGCGTGATGGCCGGCACGCAGGCCGAACGCGCGGGCGCGTTGCGCGCGGTCGCGCGACTCTTCGTCGCGCAGCACCGGTTGCGCGGACCGAAGCTGCACGTGACGGTTCGCAAGGCGTTCGGCTTCGGTTCGTCGATCATGGGCATGAACCCGTTCGACAGCCAGACGATATCGCTCACCTTCCCGGCGATAACGCTCGGCGCCCTGCCCGCGTCGAGCGGCGCGGCGTCCGCCAAGCTCACCGACGAGCATGCGGCGCGCATCGCCGCAGAGCAGTCGGCCGCCGCGTTTCGCAGCGCGAGCGGCATGGGCTACGACGACGTCATCGACCCGCGCGAGCTTCGCAACGCGCTGCTGCACGGAATCACGCTCAGCGAGAACCGCGCGCACGGGCCGTTCCGTCCGGTGCGTCACGCCGGCGTGCTGCCCTGACATCACCCGATCACCATCGAGACCGAGGAACCGCACATGTCATTCGTCGTCATCGACCGGCCCCGACCGAGCGTCGCGCTCGTGACGCTCAACCGTCCGGAGCGCATGAACGCGATGGCCTTCGACGTCATGATCCCGCTGCGCGAAGCTCTCGAGACGCTGAGCCACGACAACGACGTCCGCGTCGTCGTGCTGACCGGCGCCGGCCACGGCTTCTGTTCGGGCGCCGACCTGGAAGACTCGGGGATTGTCCCGAACATCGATGGCCTCACCGTGACGTCGATCGCCCGCCGGGCACTGGAGCTGCTCGACGACGTGATCAACACGATCCGAAAGATGCACCAACCCGTCATCGGCGCGATCAACGGGGCCGCGATCGGCGGCGGCTTCTGCCTGGCGTGCGCGTGCGACATCCGCATCGCCTCGGAGAGCGCGTACTTCCGCGCCGCGGGCATCAACAACGGACTCACCGCGAGCGAACTCGGCATCTCCTACCTGCTGCCACGCGAGATCGGGTCGGCGCGCGCGTTCGACATCATGCTCACCGGGCGCGATGTCGCCGCGACCGAGGCCGAGCGGATCGGGCTCGTATCGCGCGTCACGGCGCCCGACCGTCTGCTCGACGAGTGCTACGACACCGCCACGCGCATGATCGGGTACTCACGCGTCGGCGTCGAGGTTACGAAGCGGATGTTGTGGTCGAGTCTCGACGCGGCGAGCATGCACGCGCACATGGATCACGAAGGGATCGCGCAGCTGTACGTCCGGCTGACGACCCAGAATTTCGAAGAGGCGATCCGGGCCCGGAAGGAAAAACGCACGCCGATCTACCGCGACTAACTGTGACAAGCGGGGACGTTGTCCCTGGCGGGATGGTGTTGGGTAGTCCACCAACGAATTGAGCCCTCCGACGAGGCTGTGGGTCTTCGACAACTCACGTCTCATCAGG
>Ga0335085_10006112_pt1 | contig 19106 bp, 8 predicted proteins | sample Lox_Sample_45_FD_206712 | JGI IMG/M metagenome (GOLD analysis project Ga0335085, IMG submission 206712) | Soil microbial communities from Loxahatchee National Wildlife Refuge, Florida, United States - Lox_Sample_4.5 | ecosystem: Environmental > Terrestrial > Soil > Wetlands | place: USA: Florida...
AACCAAGTAACCAAGGCTTAGAAATTAACCCGGCCGGCGAATTGCACGATTCGCGGCCCATTCATCGGGGCAGTAATCAAGCCAAACGTACCTCCGTCGGCCGGATAGCCGTCGCTTAGAGCTGCGTCCGGATCGCCGCGTCCGGTGCGGTTAAAGACATTGAACATGTCGCCCCGGAACTGGAAGTTCACGCGTTCAGTGATGCGAATCGTCTTGATGATGCCGAAATCCTCGTTTTCGTGTCCCGGCCCGCGCACATTGGGGAGAAAGCGGGGTGAGGTTCCGACACGCAAGGGGTATCCGCTATTCGGCGAGGACGGCGGATCAACGAACGCTGCCGAGTTCAAGTAAGCGGTTCCATTGATAACGTCCAACCCTTTCAGCGGCACGGTTTTGGCCACACCGGAGATAACATCAGCGCGCTCGGCGGGAGTGATGACCGTGCCTAGAGACGAGCTGACATAAATGGGAGTGCCCGAATAGTAGCGCTGAATCGCGGTGATCTGCCATCCGGAGAACAGTCGATCCAGCTTGCCGTACGACGCCAGATACTTCTGCCCTTTGCCGAAAGGCAGCGAGTAAATCCAGGTCAGCTTCAGGGATTGGGGATAATCGAACGAGGCGATCGATTTATCCAATTTGCGGTTGTAGAAATCCTGCACCGAATAGCTGGGATAGTAGAGCGCCGTGTCGGTGTTGGAGAGGGTCTTGGAGAGGGTATACGCGGCGATGAACGTCAACCCATGCGTCGAGTTCTTGCGGGCCATGACCTGGAGGGAGTTATAGGATGAACTGCCCATGGTGGGATAGTTGTTGGTCAGGCCGGTGTACTGCGGGTAACGCGCGACGGCCGCTGACACATTTTGGGAATAGTTATTATTCTCGAAGTCGGGGTAAGGCAACTTGGTGAGGCCATAGCCGGCCAGGATGGGGCCAAGAACGGGGTCCGCCAAGTCGGTAGCGAGGTCATCATCCAGGTTGTCGCCCAAGCCCATGAACTTGGAGTTCGCCTGGTCGAAATCCGTGGCGTAATTGCTGTCCAGCAGCCGAGTGCCTTTCGCTCCCACATAGTTGGCCTCCAGCAGGGTGTCGTGGGGCAGTGCGTATTGGAAGCCGGCGCTCCAGTTCTGGACGTAGGGTTGGGCCAGCGAATTCTGCGGGAGATAGTCCAGCCCATTCCCGTTGTAAGAAGCGGGATCGCGATTCGGCAGCGTGTCTGTAAATACGGGCAGGCCGATCGGCGCACCGGCCGGCAGAGAAGCACTCTTCAGGGGAGACCAGTATGCCGGGGGGTCGAATGCATGTGCCGAGCCCGAGGCGCGGTGACGGGTAATAGTAGCGTCGAAGCCGGAAATATTCTGGCTGCCGAAATTGTTCAGGATGGGCGGGCCATAGGAAATGCCGTATCCCCCTCGCAAGACCACGTTCTTGCTGAGCTGGTAGGCCACACCGAAGCGCGGCGCCACTTCCTTGAAGTACCAGTCCTGGAAGGAAGTGCGGTTGATGCAACCGGAACAACTGCCCAGGAACCCCAACGCCCCAGGTATATTGTCAGCGCCGGGGTTGGGCAGGTTCGCAAAGAAACCCGACTGGCGGTTGAAGGCCTCAGTCTTGGGGAGCGGGATTTCCCAGCGGATTCCGAGGTTGAGCGTGAGCTTGGAGGTGGTCCGCCAATCATCCTGCGCAAAGAAGGCGAAGGAGCCCGCACGGTATCCCGGTTCCATGGCGTAAACCGATCGGCTTGCCGCGTCGGTGGCACCCAATAGGAAACTCGCGAAGGGGTGGCCGGTGGCCGAGGGGAATCCCGGAAGCGCGGTTTCCTTGCTGTTGAAAGTGAAAGAGCCCGATTGGGGGCCCGGCTCATTGGTGTTGTAGCGGTAGCGGATGAAGTCCGCACCAAACTTCAGGCTGTGCTTGCCCCGCACATTGCTGTAAGTGTCCTGGTAGACGTAGCTTTCCGAAGGGTCGGTGTTGGCACAGGCGACTCCGAGCGCCGACATGAACTGAATGTTCTTGTTACTGCCGGTGCTGAAGCCAACCTTCGGGAAGCAGGCATTGGGAATACCGGGGATGCCTAACGCCGCAGTGTATTGGGCATTGTTCGTCACGTTGTTGGCATTGTTGGTACGGTTGTAGGCCACCACGAAGGTGTTAAGTGAGTGGTCGTTGATCGTCCAGGTGTCGGACAAGCGCGCCTGTGGACCCACCACATTCTGGTTCTTATAGGTGCTGATGGGTTGTCCCGGGAAAGGAGGGTAGGCGGAATTGCTTGTGTTCCTCTTCCACAGAGAGCGGCGGTAGTAACCAAACATCCCGCTGAGCCTTTGATGCTCGTTAATGACGTGGTCCATTTTCAGATTGACGGCGTCGCGCCTCAGGATGGGGGTCGAGCAACAAAACTGTGGAGTGTTGCGGGTGTTTCCCGCGAAGAGCGGGTTGGCGAATTTCGGCAGCAAAGTCGATGTTGCCGAGCTGAACTCAGTGCCCGGAATCACGTTGCCCGGGAAGGGGTCGCGAATCACGGCGCTGGCGTCGGTGTTGTTGGTGAGATTCGTCACCGGATCGACAGCCCCGGCAGCCACCGTGCGAGTGGTGGTGGGGTCGTAGATTTCATTCTTCAGAACCGGCCGCCCGAGTGCGTCGGTGCCGACCTGCGCGCCGAGGAAGGTGCTGAAGTCCCCTCCCCGCATGGCCGGGGTGGGAATGGTGGTGAGTCCGCTGTAAGCGAAATCGGTGTAGCGGTCACCCTCGTAGCTGCCGAAGAAAAAGGTCTTGTCCTTGCGAATGGGTCCGCCCAAGGTAGCGCCGAAATTGTTGTCCTTCTCGTTGTTCTTGATGCTGCCCGGGAAGGCATTGACCAGCAGTCCTGCGGCGTTGGCGGCGGGGTTCTTGTTATATTCGAAGGCCGTGCCGTGGAACTGGTTGGTGCCGGACTTCATGGAGAAGTTGACAATGGCGCCACCCGTGTCTCCGTATTCGGCCGAATAGTTACTCATCTGGACTTTGAACTCACCAATGGCATCGGTGCCGGGGTGGTACTCATCCATACTCCCTCCCGACATGTCGTAGCGGCCGATGGTGACGCCGTCGATCAGGATCTGGTGGCTGAACTGCTGACCGCCGTTGATGGAGCCTTGGTACGAGTCTCCCACGGCGCCCGGAAGACTGTTGAAGATGAAGGCCTGCGCTTGCCGTCCGCCGTCGTCCACTTCAATCGGCAGCGTCTGGAATTCCTGCGGAGTCAGACTGGCGCCCACCTCCGCCGTGGAGGGAGTTAGCAAGGGCGCTTCCGTGGTTACCGTGACTTCCTGCGTGGACTTACCGACTTGCAGGGTCAGGTCGATGGTCACCACTTGCGCTACAGCGACCACAATGTTGGTGGCAAGCGAAGCCTTAAAGCCTTCCTTGCGCGCCGTCAATTGATACTTCCCGGGGGGGACGGGCACCCGGTAGTAACCTGCGCTGGACGCCTTGACAACCGTCACGACTCCAGTGTCTGAATTGGCGATGGTGATCTCCGCCTGGGGTATCACCGCACCGGTGACATCATAAATCGATCCGGTAAGTGCGCCCAATTGGCCTTGGGCGAGAATCGATTTGGGTATGATCACAAGCGCCAGGCAAAGGGCACTTATGCGTAGGAACCTGGGCATTGGGTTACCTCCTTTTAATAGTTGCTGTTTCCCGAACCGACGCTTGAAAATGTTAAATGAGCACTTCAAGGAAGCGCCCCAAGGTAAACACAAATCCGCCAACACTGCAAGCACTTTTCCTGCCATTATATTACGAATTCGTGCTTCGGCGTTTCTATGGGCGCGCAAATGCCTTTCAATTACTTTCGACTGCCTTCCACGGCAGGGGATGTCTCTGCCTCGGGCATGGTGTCGGCCAACCGCGGGAGCATGTGCTTATTTTCGTAGCGTTGGGCTAAAGAAAAAGCCAATGGATGGATTTCACCGCGTCAGTGGAGACATTTTGGCACAGAGCCTGTGACCCTGGGACGCGCAGATTCACGCGGCAGGACGCCTCCTAAGGCCGTTTTGACTCGGAGGTGTGTCATTTTCAGCGAACGGCGTCTCATTTCCGCCGCCGTCGAAAACGCAAGCGCACGGGGCTCAAAAATTAGCAAACGATAAATTGCCCCAAAGGTGCGGTTATTGTTGGCTACTGTGGGTAATAGTGGGCTAGCTTGATTAGATCAACGGCCCGTCCGAAATTTCCACCCTCAGGGTTTCGAAATCAAATCTCCGAAAGCCGGCAACAACTGGTATTTGTTCTCCCAGGTCGTGTACATGATGCCGATGGAATCTTTCGTGCGCCCAAGGGACTCGACCCAGCCTTTGGGGTTTTCGAGGTCGTCAGCATCATAGTAGGCTGCGCCCAGAGTCCGATACCCCAGCTTGGAGAAAAAGTCGAGGCTCAGGTCGCGCTTTTCGTAGTACCAGCACCCGATGACAAGGTCCTTCGGAATGTACTTCCAGGTGCCTTGAAAGCCGCCATCAATGAGGTAATATTTTTCGCGGGCGTTATGATTGGGATCAAACATGTCAGACCAGACATAGACCTCTGCCTGGGGGTTTGCCGTGCGAATCATCTGGTACTGCCGAGTGACGCAATCTCCAAGGATCCGTGCCATGGAGAGATGCCGGTTCCGGCAAGCATCGCAAAACCCGCCCACGCGCACTTCATCCATGCTGAGGAAGTATTTCTTGGGCGCGAGATATTTCTCGATCAGCGGAATCTGGCGCTGCCATATTTCGTATACAGCGGGCTCCGACATGTCGATAGGGGTCTGGTCGCGGTAGATTGTGGTGCCGTGGTAGTAATCAACTCGCAAGCGGTCGCCCTTGCGGATCCGGCTGCCGGGCAGTAGCGTAATCGCCGGCCCTTCGTGCTCCCAACTGAAATTGAGCATCGGATCGGAAATGGCCGCGAAGTCCCGGCCCTCCTCGTAGGCCGCACCCGTGCTGTCATTGTGAACTTTTACCGGCGTCCCAGGGCGGCGCAAAACGTTGGTAAGGCCCACTTCCTCGATGGCAACGTCATCAACCCAGACCTTACCTTTCTTCCCATCTGAAACACCGACGCGGAATTCCACGCGGTCTGCGTACCAACTATTGAATCCCCAGATCGCTTCGTGCCAATCGCTGGTTTCCGGTAAAGGCGGCTCCATGTAGGAGAGGTCGCGCCCGTCAGGGGCCACGGCGAGCAGATGGATGGCCATGCGGGGGCCTGCGCCTTCAGTCTTCACCCAGGCCCGCAAGCGATAGGAGCGATAAGGATGCACGCGCAGCGGCTGGGCGAGGAAAACCGCGCCTTCCGGACCGCTGAAATCCTCAAATCGTACCGAGGCTTTGCCCGAGTGAAAAACTGCCGTATCGATGGCGGCCCGTGACCCGCGCATTGTGAACCCGGCCGGCAAGTTTCCGTCATGCTGCTCAAAGCCGCCATTCGCGACGCTCACGACCGGATCGGCAAGGAAATGGGCGTCGTGGTCTTCCGCCACGAACAGTGCTCCGCGGACAGGCTGACCTGCCGCCAGGTTTTTGTCGTGCGACAACACCCCGCCCCCGTACCCGACGCCAAAACCGGTGGGAATAATCTCCACCCCAAGGCGGTCGCAGGTCTGCTTCAAGCGCGTGATGCGGGCCAGTGCTTCCGGAGATTTCAAATCCATCTCGTCGAAGCCCGCCGACAAGAGCATTCCGTTTAGACCATGCTCACTGGCTATACGTGCAATCCCTTCTACGCGGTCGAGTTCCTGATCGCTTTCCAGACCCGTCGAAACATAAACCCAGCGGTCGCGAAAACCGTGGGATTGACCCAACATCATCGCCGTCATGGCGACAGCGAGCAACCCCAGAACAAAAACAAAAGTCCTTTTCATATCGATGCTCCTACTTGCGAGCTTCACCGAACCTCGACCGGCGCCAGGTCGTACCAACCATCGGATTGCAAGCCCTCGATGGCGAGTTTAATTGCCGGCTTCCCTGTTCGCGGGTCGAGCAATGCCACGCGCAGGCGATAGCTTCCCGGCTTTAAACTTTCGGGAATATAAACTGTGCCATCGAAAACAGCATCGCCAGGCAGCCACTTGCGTATGTCCACGGGCAGCTTGATTTCTACACGGGTCATGGCGGATTGCACCTCCAAGGCCAGATCATACGAGCGATAAACCGGCGCCACTCCGGCGTTCAGCCACCACATGTGAAGCGGCTCCATCGCTCCCGCATGAACGACTTTGGGATATTCCAGCCGCCTCAGGATGAACCTGTAACCCATTTTCTTCTGAAATTCGTCGAAGGTTTTTCTCCACTCCGGGGGAATCGCCGATGATTTGATATTCACGGACGAAACGTGCCAGCGGAGCGCCTGGTCCATGATGTAATTCACGTCCCAGCCTTGCTTCATCCAATAACCCGGCACCCAACAGCTTTCCAGTGACACAGGCCTGCGCTGCCAGACGTTCTGAATTCCGGCGCGAACGATTTGTTGCGGGTACACATCGAGCATTTCCGCCAGAAAGAAAGGATCATCGGAGGAAGTTCGCATGTCGCCCCAGCAGTCCAGCCGCCAGCCCGCGCCGCTCTGCGTTGCGTAAGTCAAGGATTTTTCTTCATCGAAATTCATCAGCAAAGGGGTGTGCTTGAATGCCTCGAGCCAAATATCCACCAGCTTCTTCTGTACTTCGAAGGCCGGCATATACGGGCTCCAACCCTCGCCCCAATAGCCGACCGAGGAGATATCGACGCTGTCCATATCCGGATGCCCGTCGTACCGCTTCCCTGCCTCCTCCACCACCGTGCCCCAGAATTTCAGGTACAAAGGATCGGCAAAATCCGGCTGCCAGGTGTCCCCGTCCTTGTCGGTCGGCCGGTTCGCGCGCCGGGCTCCGGAGTTTCGATACCAAGCCGGCAGCGGGTGCTTCTCGTCGTAAGGCATGAGCCGAATCGCCAGCGCCTGGTGATGCTCGTGCGCCCGGCGCAGGGCCTCGTCGAGAATCTCCCAACGCACTTTCCCCTGCTCCGGCTCCAGAGTCTCCCAGAACCAGCGGCAGTAGGAAATTGAGGACGCGGGGAAGTCCACCGCACCCGTTTCCGGTGCCGCCTTCCCGACCGGGCCTTCTTCCGACCAGTCCAGGCCGGGATTGATCACATCGCCGTTGAAGCGCTGGAAAGTCTCAATCCCCATGCCGGGATTTACTAATACCGCGTCGATTTCATTGGGGCGGACGATTGCGGCTTCCGTCTGCGCGCCCACGTTCACTGCACATTCCAACAAGAAAATGACGATTAGAATGAGTCGAGATGACACCGGCTCCTCTCTTTCTCACACCCGCTTATGTCGTGGCAGAATGGGCGGGGCAGCGCTCGCCCGGTTTTTGCCGCCGAAGAAATATGGCAAAGGCACATTGCAGCGTCCTTTTATCACAGATTGAGAAGCCCGCCCATCAAAAGTTTCCTTTGCTTGCGATACCTTGCGGTAGAATCCGAGTGGCGATTTGACGCCCATTACGTATTTAACTTCTTTATTAAGTAAGATTCCCCCTCGTCGGAGGGCTAACATGAATCGAGTAATAATCTGTGCGATGTTGATAGGAGTCGTGGCGTATGGGCCCGAGGTCGTACGCGCTCAGGCGCCGCTTGCTCAAGCTGACCTGCGCGTAATTCAGGATCCTTCCGAAACTCGCCAGATGCTGCCGGCTTTTCTGAACAAGCTGGCGCAAGACGCCACCGGCAAGCGGTTGGGCCGATTCAACCAAATCCTGACCGAAGCTGACTTTCACAGATGGCAGGATGGAAACCGCCGGAAATTCCTGGAGTTAATCGGAGGGTTGCCCACTGAGCGCTCGCCGCTCCACGCCCAGGTAACGGGAGAGGTTTCCCGCGAGGGGTATGTCATCCGCAAGGTCATTTTCGAGAGCCTCCCCCAATTCTACGTGACTGCAAACCTTTATGTTCCGACCACCGGCATGGCGCCGTTTCCTGCCATTCTCACGCCTTGTGGCCATTCCCCGAACGGGAAAGCCTATGAGGTGTACCAGCATCTTTTTATCGGACTGGTAAAGCGCGGATATGTCGTCCTCAGCTACGACCCCATCGGGCAAGGTGAAAGGTATGAATACTGGAACTTTCTTCAGCATGAAACCTTGTTGAAGGGGCCTGACGACCAGCACGCCATGGCGGGCTTGCAGGAAATGCTGCTGGGGCAGAATCTGGCGCGCTACTTCATCTGGGACGGCATGCGAGGCCTCGACTACCTCACCAGCCTTCCCGAAGTTGATGCCTCGCGCCTGGGGCTAACGGGCAGTTCCGGGGGCGGCACGCTCACAACTTACATTTCCATGCTCGATCCACGCGTCAAGGCGGCCTCCATCGTCTGCTTCATAACTTCCCTGCCCAAGAAGATCGAAGCGCGCAGCCTGGATGCCGATGCCGATCCGGAGCAGGATATTCCCGGCCTACTGGCTTCCGGCCTCGACCACACCGAGTTCTTGGGCATGATTGCTCCGCGGCCCGTCCTCATTGGGGCGGCACGGCGGGACTTCTTCCCCATCGAGGGTACGCGACAGACCTTTTCAGAGGCGCAATCCCTCTACAAGCAGCTTGGGCAGACCGAGCACATAAAAATGGTGGAGTTTGATCACCGCCACATGTATAGCCGGCCCCTGCGGGAAGCAACTTATGCCTGGTTCGACCGCTGGCTGAAGGGCGTCAATGCGGAAGCGCATGAGCCGGAAATTTTCACGGAGAGGGACGCTACATTGCAATGCACGCCCACCGGCCAAGTAATTACGTCTCTAGGCGGCAAGACCGTTTACGATTTAAACCGGGCACAGGCCGAGCAACAACTACCGCTACTGGACTCGCGCCGGAGTTCTTCGGAATTCCGCATGATGCTGGGCGAGAAAATCCGCAGCCGCCTGACGGTGCCTCCGGACGCGACGCAGCCGGCAGCGAAAACCCTCGCGACAACTGAAGTGGGGGACCTGGTGGTTGAAAAGATGGTGCTGGAAACCGATCCCGGAATCGCCGTTCCGACCCGGGTGATCTATCGCAAGGGATCGCAGGGGAGAGCCCCCGCTGTGGTCTACTTGCGCGATCGAAGGGGTGAAGGCGACAGTCCTGCCCTTTTCGCTTCCCTCGCCGAGCAGGGTCGCGTGTTGGCGGTCGCGGATGTTCGGGGATTCGGTGAAACGTGGGCGCCGCGCGACGTACGGGAGGAAACCGATGACTACTTCCACCCGCGCACGGGCAAGGACGCGGACTTTGCCTACGCGGCGCTTTTACTGGGTCGTCCGCTTTTGGGGATGCGTGCCCGCGATGCCCTGGGGGTGGTTCGCTATCTTCGCACGCGCCTCGATGTTGACCCTCACCGCGTGGCAGTGGCAGGGCGAGGCTGGGCAGGGGTCACGGCGCTGTTCGCGGCATCTCTCGATCGGGAGATTGCGGGGACCGCCGTGGAAGGAATCCCCGCCTCGTATGAGGCGCTCGCCAGAGCGGAACTCTACGAGCAGCCTGCCTATTTTCTGTTGCCGGGAGCGCTGCACGACTTCGACCTCACCGACGTATTCGCTTCTCTCGCCCCCCGGCCGTTGCTGGTGCTCAACCCCCAGGATCCGTTGACTCGAAAAATGGTGGAGCAAGAAGCGCTCACGGCCTTCGAGCCGGTCAGTGCGGTCTATCGCGGTGCGAATGCTTCCGCCGCATTCAAAGTAAAAGTTGAGCCGCTCGACGGGGACGTGCCAAGAGTGCTGGCGGAATGGCTCCGCGCGAACGAGAATTGAATCCCTCGGGACAACCGAGTTTATCTTCTCCATCCGTGCCCGGTTAGCGAAAGATTTGGCCGGTCGCTACACATCGCGAAGAGCGCCAGCTTAAGAGCGAACTGGCCGCACAGGCCTTTTGATTGATTTGTGGCGGCGCGCATGATAACTTGGCTCGGTGTAGAAAGGCTTTCCATCCTTACTTGGGGCGGGGTGTTAGGCCATGGCACCGTTCGATCTATCGTCTCGCGCACACATTATCTGTGTCACAATAATACTTTGTCTGGGGCTTATCTTTCCCTCGCCCAGTATCGCCGATCAAAGCGTTACGCTCAGAGGACAGGTCTTGACCAAGGACGGACAGGTGATTTCCTCCGGGGTCACGGTTTCTCTCGAGAATACCGAAGGCAGTTCGGTGGGAAGCCGCCCTACGGATGTTTTCGGCAACTACTCGTTTGATGGAATCCCCGCCGGCAGGTATCACATGACGGTTACGGCGGATAAATTCCAGATTTACCAACAGGACGTGGACCTAAGCTTCCGCCAGGTTTCTTATACCGTCAATGTTTACATGACGGCCAGCAACAAAACTGTGGTCAGGGTAGCGCCCGCGCTCACCGACGAGGCTGCGCCGAAGACCGCTCGCAAGGAATTTGAAAAGGGAAAGCACGCGCTGGATCACAATGGGATGGCGGAGGCTCGTCGCCACCTGGAAAAGGCCGTGGCGGAATACCCCTGCTATGCCCGTGCGCAGGAGGCATTGGCGCAAGTTAATCTGCACGACCGAAAGCCCGATATCGCTGAGGCCTGTTTCAAAAAGGCCATGCAATGCGATGGCAGCTTTCTTGACTCTTTTTCCGAGCTTGCCGAGCTGTACATTGTCGAAAAGAAGTTTCAGGAAGGCGAAAACGTCTTGAATCAGGGTTTGCGATTATCTCCTCAAACCTGGCTTTTCCATTATGAGTTGGGACAAGCCGACTACGGACTGAAAAAATATCCGGAATCCGTACAGGAGTATCTCCTGGCCCAGTCGCTCCACCCGGACATGCCCTCAAAGTTCCATATCAAGCTCGCCAGCGCCTACCTGCGAGCCTCCGCTTATCCCAAAGCACTGGCCGAGTTCCAGACGTACCTGCGCATGGATCCCAACGGGCAATATGCCGCCCCCGCTCGTGAAGTTTCCACGAGAATGCTCAAGGATGGCATAACCGCCGCCGCTGCAACCGGGCCAGGCGTCAACACAAACAAGCCCTAAAACTTGGCTCACGTCAAATTCGCGCCAGACGAACGCCATACCCTTCCCAATCGCTTAATTTCGAAAGTGAAAAAAACTCTCGAATCTCCTTGACAAAAGGTTTCGAAGAAATTACAAATGGTGTGTCTATGACTATGGAGTTCGTCCCTTGCGCGGTTGTCATGCTTTCGGCACCCGTCGAAAGCAAGTCTAGAGAGTAGGAATTGCCCGCACTGTTTCACTTGGCGGCCGTAATGGGTCGCATACTGTTAAAGCGTCGGCCTCGGGATTAGATTCAAGGAGATTAATACATGGAGCATAAAGCTCAGCAAAATGAGTGCAGGTGGAAGTCTGCATCTCTTGCAGCGAGTGCCCGAAAGGCCACGCTGCGCCTTTTAATTGTTCTATGCTTGATGCCGGTCGCGATGTGGGCGCAGGATACCGCCACCATCGTGGGCACGGTGACGGATTCAAGCGGTGCTATTGTGCCCAACGCGAAGGTTACGGTAGCAAACCCGGAGCGGGGATTCACCCGCGATGTGGCATCCAACTCCGCAGGAGAGTACACCGCGGTACGCATTCCCATCGGCAATTATACGGTCACCGCGGAGCTCTCCGGCTTTCAGAAACTAGTACGCTCGGGGATCAGCCTGGCAGTAGGCCAGACCCAACGCGTCGATTTGGTTCTTACGGTTGGAGCCGTTACCCAGGAAATCAGCGTGTCGGGTAACGTCGCCAAAGTGGAAACGGAAAATGCAACAGTTTCCGACGTCGTAACCTCGAAACAAATCGACAACCTCGCCTTGAATGGCAACAACGTGATGGGATTAGAGTTCCTCATTCCCGGCGCCGCCGTGGGCAACGGTCAAGATTCCGCCATGCAATTGGGCCACGCGGGCGGTGAGGTCAGCGTTTCCTTCAACGGCAACCGAAACGAGTACAGCCAATTGGAATATGACGGAGGCAATAACGCCCAGGAGAGCTCGCAGGCCAACGGCGGGGCAGTCACTCCGGCGCTTGATACCATCGCAGAATTTCGTATTTCCACGTCGAACTACGGCGCGGATGTGGGCCAGCATGCCGGCGCGCTGATTGAAATGGTTACGAAGGGCGGCACCAAGGAATTCCATGGCAGCGCCCATGAATTCGTGCGCAACCAGGCCTTGGACGCGAACGACTTCTTTGCTAATCAGGAGATTGCTCCTCCGGGAGGGAACGCCCCCAAGACGCCTCTCCAATGGAATATCTTTGGTTACACCGTGGGTGGGCCCTTCTACATCCCCAAAGTCTACAACACCAGCAAGCAGAAGACGTTCTTCTTCTGGTCGCAGGAATGGGCTCGCTACCGCGCGGCGACCTTGGCGACAGGTTCGGTTCCTACGCAGCGCATGCGGCAAGGGGATTTTAGTGAATGCGACCCCGCGTCGGGTGGCTACTTGGGGAACCAGTATCCGCAGTTCTTCTCCCCGAAGCACTGCACCCTACCGACGGTCGGTGGCGTGAAGGTCGACAACGTTATAGCCGTAAACCACAACGGGACAGATTGGCTCGGTTCGTATGTTCCTCTACCCAACAACGGCCCGGTCGGGTACGTCTCCGCTCACAAAGTGCCGACCAATTTCAGCGAGGACCTGATTCGTGTGGACCAGAACTTCAGCGACAAAGCCTCGTTGTTCGTGCGCTTCACAGACGATTCCTGGGTCAAAGAGACGGTGCCGGCTCTCTGGTCGGGGTCGAATTACGATACGACCGCGACCAACTATATTGTACCCGCGCGGCAAACCGTGATGCACCTCAACTACAACATCAATCCCACGCTGATGAACGAGTTCGTGTTCAGCTATACTGACACTCCGCATTTCATCGCTACGCTTGCCGGTCCCGGCAGCATTTCCAAGTCGAACCTGAAGCCCTCTGACTGGAGCGCCGGCACTTTCTTCCCGGCGAACGCTGCGGTGACGCTGCTCCCGTCGATCAGCGTCAGCGGAGGAGTGCCCTTTAATTTCCAGGTTAACCAAGGGAACTACCGGGGTCCCTATGATGCCGAACCCGTATACACTTACCGGGACAACCTTGCTTGGGTCCGCGGGAAACACACCATCAAGACTGGTTTCTTCTTGGAGAAATTCCAGTTGACCGAGCAATTCGGCGCCGTGGTTCAAGGGTTTTACACTTTCACCAGCTCCGGACCCCTGACGACGGGCAACTCTTTGGCAGACATGTTCCTGGGTAACATTCAGAATTACACTGAAGGGACCTTTAACAATCATGGTGTCTACACAGGCGGCTACGGCGTAGGACATTGGCGGCGCACGGACTTTGAGCCCTACATCCAGGACGACTGGAAGGTCTCCAAGCGGCTGACTATCAACTACGGCGTGCGGTACTATTTCTTGATTCCTCCGCATGACGTCACCCATCCGACCGTTGACTCGAGCTTCATCCCCGCCCTTTACAAACCGGGTGCTGCTTCGGTGCTCGGCGCCGACGGCCTTCTGCACCAGAATGCTGCCACGGGCCAAGTGAATGACTTCACCAATTTTGGTAACGGCTTGGTGGAGTGCGGTGCTGCGCCCGTAGCGAAGGGTTGCCAGGTACCCTACAAATGGAACATCGGACCGCGCTTCGGTTTTGCTTATGATCCCACGGGATCCGGAAAGACTTCCATTCGCGGTGGATTCGGCATTTACTATGAACCCGGAAACGGCAACGATGCCAACACCATCGGGCTCGAAGGCAATGCGCCCACCACTCTCGCTCCTGTCAAGTACAACATTTCCGGATACAGTTTCGGTGCTGGTGGATTCGCAGGGGTCGGCCCGGCGGACCTCCAGTCCATTCCCTATTTCCAGAAGAACCCTGCGGTGAGCCAGTACAACCTGAATATTCAACACGAGTTCCGTGGAAATAATATCGCGAGCTTGGCATACGTCGGTACGTCGGGACGGCATCTCGATACCAATCGCAACCTGAACCAGATTCCCATCCCGGTCGGAACGATGAACGTTCCGGCGTTGGCAGGGGCCAATAGCTTCTGCGACGCGCAGGGCAATTGCAATGTCCAAGCCGACCTCATGGTGAATTCAGGGGACACCAACTACTACCGCCCCTATCAGGGGTTCGGCAATATCCGGCAGAAGCAGTTCACTGGTGTGTCGAGCTACAACGCCCTGCAAGCGGACTACCGGCACACTACCGGCTACGGCCTGACCTTCGAGGCGGCGTATACGTGGTCGCACATGATCGATAACGCCACTTCGGCCTACAATATGAGCACCGTAGATGAGAATTACGACATGAATCGCTGGAAGGGGAATTCCGACCTCAACCGGACCCATGTCCTAAGCTTGAACTACATCTACGACATCCCGTTCTTCAAGAACTCCACCAACAAATTCGCCAAAGAGACCATCGGAGGATGGCGCGTCAGCGGTATCACCTCTCTCTTCACTGGAGAACCCGTGGGCGAGGCTAATGGCTTCTATACGTGTGGCGTAAGTGAAGATATTGGTGGAACTCTCACGCAACTCAACTCCGGAATCGGAGGAAGCTACGGGTGCAACGTTACGGGTAAACTCAAGATCAATAAGTCTACCTATAACGATCCTACCTACGGTCCGATGGTCCGGTGGTTTGACCCGTCCGTGGTTTCAAACCCACTGTTAAGTCAACTCTCTGCGAATGGCCAACCCGGCATGTTCGGAAACATCGGTCGTAACGTCCTAACCGGTCCGGGTCGCAACAACTGGGACCTCGCCCTCTTCAAGAACGTCGAATTACCATGGTTCAATGGCGAGCACTCCACGCTGCAAGTCAGGGTGGAGACATTCAATACCTTCAATCATACGCAGTGGTTGTATGTCACCGCCGGCTGCAACGGTAATCCCAATAGCGACGGAAGTGTAGCTTTTGGGCGGAACTGCGGTGGCGATACCTACAACACTGGCAACGGGGAAGTCAACAGTGCCTGGAACCCCCGCAACATCCAGTTGGGAATGAAGTTCACCTTCTAACTGGACCTGTTTATGTTTTTCCACAACCCGGCCCTGACGCCCTTTTCGATGGGGAGTCAGGGCCGGTTCTTTTGGAGGGGCGTGATGCGATGCCCCGATAGGCGCAGAGAAATCTAGTGCAGTGCCGGGTAATTGGATTGCCAATGCAGTGCCGCCCTTCAGGGCGGCACCTGCCGGGCTAAATCCCGGCGCTACGTCCGAAGCCGTGTCCCGTCATTTCGTGGACACCACGCCACACAAACCGGCATAGAGGTTTGCGCATTCGGCTGTAGCGACGGTCTCCGACCGCCGTCGTCGATCGGAGATCGACGCTACAATCCTGGCGCTCCCCGCCCGGTGTGGTAAACTCCGGCACCGCTCGAGGGCAATGCGCAGGAACTTATGTCGCTGCGTATAGACGCTTATTGAGCATTGCAAAATATAGCGACAGATCTCGTAGCGCCGGCATCTTGCCGGCACATGAGAAATGCCGCCAGGATGGCGGCGCTACGCAAGACGGCTGTCACCAGATTATGCAATCCTCCGTAGAGAGGCCCGACGTGAACCGCCGAAAATTCCTTACAAAAATCTCTACCCAAGCCATCGCCGGGAGTTCCACCCTGGCTTTGCTTTGTAGCCGCGCGGCACGCGCCGGCGCTGGGGATTCCACGGCCCCTTGGATCGACGCTGCTACCGCCCGCGATTGGCTGGCGCGTTGGGAGCGATTCATCCTCTCGGACTCTGTCAAGAACCGCTACTGCGACACGGAGATGGCGGAGGAACTGGGCTGGCTGGTCAGCCCCTTTCTCGACGGCTTCTATTATGGTTTTATGGCCACGCGTGATGCGAAGTGGGTTGAGCGATTAATGAATTGGGCAGACGCGTGCATTCGGCGCGGCATCGAGGAACCCGACGGCTACCTGGGGTGGCCGAAGGTTAGCGACCAGACGGAGGGCTTTGATTACGACAGCATGTTGGGTGAAGCCATGATTCTGCGCCCCATGGTGCTTATGGCAGGCGAAATCCTGAAGACCCCGGCGCTGAGGGCGAAGTGGGGCGGGAAAGCCGATAGTTATCTGGAATTGGCCGAACGGACCTTCGAGAAGTGGAACTCCCGCGACGCCTGGCGCGATTGCCAGGTGGGGGGAATTTGGGTAGTCCAGTACTTCGGGATTGACCGCGCCACGGGGAATGGGACGCGCTGATCCCGTTCGATGCGACGCTGCGCAAGATCTTTTTGGCCAACCATCGCCCTGATGGTTGGGGAGGGTTGCGCTCCACTCCCTGGTTTCTCTCGCTTGCCGCCAACCATTAAACCGGCAAATAGCCGGTTGCGACCGACGCCATTGCGCCGTATGATGGCGGCGGCAAGGCCGGCAGTGAATCGGCGGGAGCCTGCGCCTTCCAAGTCCGAAGCCCTGGCCCTCCCGAGTGCCAGGGTTTCTTCCGGAAGGTGTGGTTTTATTGTCTCTTGGAGCTTTTGAAAGTGTGTGAAGCGTCATTGGCCGGCATGGTTTCTGTGCTCTTGCTGATTCTTTCGGGGGTGGCCGGGCCGCGCCAGCAACCCGCACCCGATCCCAAGCTTATCTTCGAGCAAGCCCAGCGCGCGCTGAGTGCTCATGATTATCCCAAGGCTGAGCAGGGATTCCGCGAGGTGATAAAGATCGACCCGCAGTCGGCCGCCGCATACGGAAACCTGGGCGTCGTTTACATGCGGCAGAGCCAGTACGCCCGAGCCATCGAAGCCTTAGAACATGCCAAACGGCTTGCCCCCAACATTACGGGGCTGGACCTCGACCTGGGGTTGGCCTACTACCACCAGAATGATTTTGCCGGCGCCATTCCCCATTTTGCCACCGTTCTTCGCGCCCACCCCGAGCAAGAACAGGCCCGCTATTTACTGGGCATGAGTTACTTCCTGACAAATGATTTCAAGCGCACAGTCGATGCCCTCGCCCCTCTTTACGATCGTCAAAACACCAATTTGGATTTTTTGTATGTGTTGGGAATCGCTTACGAAAAGCTGGACCGAAAAGACGAGTCCAAGCGAATCTTTGTCCAACTGGTACAGGCGGGCGGTGACTCTGCGCAACTCCACTTACTGATGGGCAAGGCTCACCTGGACCTTTCGGAGATCTCCTTGGCGCAGGTCGATTTGGAGAAGGCCGTGGCCCTTGACCCGCAACTGCACTTTGCCCACTACAATCTCGGAGTGGTTTATCAGATTCAGGGAAAGCTGGATCTAGCGGCCGAGCAGTACAAAGCGGAGATCCAGATTACTCCTGGGGACCCGGCGAGCGCGGAAAATCTAGGCTTGGTGGAGCTGGCGCAGGGCAATCCGGACGGCGCCCTGGCAAGCTTTCGGCGGGCGCTCAAAATCGACCCCAAGCTTCCGAAGTCCCTGGATGGCATGGGAAAAGCTTATCTGCGCAAAAGCCAGCCGGAACAAGCCGTGCCCTGCTTCGAGCGTGCCCTGGCGCTCGCCCCGGACAGCGCCAAAATGCATTTTCAGTTGGGCCAAGCCTATCTGAAAATCGGTCAGCGCGAGAAAGGCGAGAAAGAGATCGCTGAGGCAAGCCGCTTGCAGGCCGACGCCCGCAAGAAATTTGAAGACACGGTCTCGGGGAAATTACCTGCTCCACAAGCTCCGAGTGAGGTACAGTGACCGCTATGGATAGAAGAGAATTCCTGGAAGCTGTCGTCGTGGTCCCCGCTGCCACATCGCCCGCTGGACGATCCAAACCGGCGGCACCCCAATCGGCGCCGGCCCGCAGCCTTGAAATACCAGCCTCCCAAGAGGGCCCCCGGATTCGAGAAAACTTTAATCGGGATTGGCGCTTCGCGCGGCAGTCGCAGGGGACAGGGGCGCTGGGTTCATTCGATCGTCAGAATGAAGCCGCCGCCCAGATCGAACCACGCTTTCTCGAAGCCCACCTTGCGGAATACGCCGATGCCGATTGGGAGGCCATCCACCTGCCGCACACCTGGAATGCCTTCGACTCCATGGATGAAGCGCCCGGCTACTGGCGTGGAATCGGGTGGTACCGGAAGCATTTTCGTCTCGCCAGTCAAGACTCCGGCAAGGCTGTGTTTATTGAGTTCGAATGCGCTAGCAGCGTGGCCGAGTTCTGGCTCAATGGCCGGCGCCTCGGCGAGCACCGCGGCGGTTACACAAGCTTTGAATGGGATGTGACCGACTTCGTGAAATTCGGCGATGTGGACAACGTTTTGACGGTGAAAGTGGATAACCTGTTTCGCGACACCGTGCCGCCCACCGTGAAGACCGACTACACCTTCTACGGCGGGATTTACCGCGATGTCTGGCTGCGCATCTCCGCGCCAACCTACATTGGCGAAGTTGTCTGGTCTACCCCGAGCGTGACCGCACACTCAGCGGAACTCACGCTGAGCACTACCATCGTGAACAAAACCAGGCGGGCGGCGGACCTGATTCTAGCGAATGAGGTGGTTGACCCTCACGGCGTGGTGGTCAAAAGCTTGTCAAAGCCTATTCATATTTCCGCTGGGCAGGCTCTCAGCTTCGAGCAGCGCGAGGGCGTGGTCACGGACCCTCTGCTCTGGAGCCCAGACACACCGCACGTCTACCGAATTCGCACCAGCTTGCTGGATGGGACGAAGGCGGTCGATACGCTCGACTCACCTTTGGGCTTCCGTTGGTTCAAATTCGACTCCCAGCGCGGATTCTTTCTCAACGGGAAACGCGTGCAGTTGCAGGGAACGACTTGGCACCAGATGTATCCCGGAATGGGAAGCGCGCTCCCCAACTCCCGGCATGTGAAGGATATGGAAATCATTCGGGCGATGGGGGTGAACTTCTGGAGAACCTCGCATTACCCCCACGACCCGGCCACGATGGAGGCCTCTGACCGCTTGGGCCTCATGGTGTGGGAGGAACTCCCCGTCAACAAAGAGATCGGTAATCCCCCGGAGTACATCGCCAATTGCCTGACGATGGCGGATGAGATGATCCGCCGGGACCGTAACCATCCGAGTGTAATTGTCTGGGGCATAGCCGGCGAAGTTAATGCTCCGCTGCCGGTAGCCCGGAAGGTGATCGCGGCGGTCACCAAACGATACCGCCAACTTGACCCCT
>Ga0335085_10006115_pt1 | contig 19098 bp, 10 predicted proteins | sample Lox_Sample_45_FD_206712 | JGI IMG/M metagenome (GOLD analysis project Ga0335085, IMG submission 206712) | Soil microbial communities from Loxahatchee National Wildlife Refuge, Florida, United States - Lox_Sample_4.5 | ecosystem: Environmental > Terrestrial > Soil > Wetlands | place: USA...
GTTGTGGTTGTAGTTGTTGTTGTGGTCGTAGTTGTTGAGGTGGTTGTAGTGGTCGTCGTTGTTGAGGTGGTTGTAGTGGTCGTCGTTGTTGAGGTGGTTATAGTGGTCGTCGTTGTTGAGGTGGTTGTAGTTATTGTTGTAGTCGTCGTTGTTGTGGTTGTCGTAGTCGTGGTGGTCGTAGTCGTTGTGGTGGTCGTTGTTGTAGTCGTGGTTGTTGTGGTTGTCGTTGTGGTGGTGGTCGTTTCAGTTGTTGTAGTCGTAGTCGTTGTGGTTGTAGTTATTGTTGTGGTCGTAGTCGTTGTGGTGGTCGTTGTAGTTGTGGTTGTCGTTGTTGTAGTCGTGGTTGTTGTGGTTGTCGTTGTGGTGGTGGTCGTTTCAGTTGTTGTAGTCGTCGTTGTTGTGGTCGTTGTAGTTGTGGTTGTCGTAGTCGTGGTGGTCGTAGTGGTCGTCGTTGTTGTGGTCGTTGTAGTTGTGGTTGTCGTTGTTGAGGTGGTGGTTGTAGTTATTGTTGTGGTTGTAGTTGTTGTTGTGGTCGTAGTTGTTGAGGTTGTGGTCGTTGTCAGTACGGACGGTACAGGGGTATCATATTCCAGCACCCGATGGTTTGAAAAATCGGCGACCCACAGATCCCGCGTTCCATCCACAGCAACACCAGTGGGGAAACAAAGGCTGGTATCAGTCGCGAGCCCGCCCGCGTTGCAGTAGTTTGAAGCGAAGCTGCCCTGTCCGAAAATCCGATCTGCAATGGTGTCGGTGGTCAGGGGCGTGTTATATTCCAGTACTCGTCGGTTACTTCGGTCTGCTATATAAAGATTATCTTCACTATCTACCGCGACTCCAGATGGATTATTCAGACTATTGGCGGTTATGCCTGCTGAATTGGCACTTGTTGAGGTAAAATTGGGCTGGCCGAAGACTAAGTCCGCCACAGTATCGCAGGTAGCGCAGGTCCCCAATGGGTTATCATACTCCAGCACCCGGTTATTTTGAAAATCTGATACATAGACATTACCTGAGCTATCCACGGCCACCGAATAGGGTTGGTTCAGGCCGCTGGCACCGGCTCTGGCAGTCCGGGAACTAAAATCTGTCTGCCCAAATACCCGGTCTGCCACGAAGACCACCTGGGTCCCAATTGTCAGAGGCGCATTATACTGCAGTACTCGATGGTTGCTTGTATCCGCAATGTACACATTGCCCGCACTATCCACTGTTACTCCATACGGATTGCAGAGACTGCTGGCATTCGCCGTTAAAAGCGTCGGATTGCTGCAGCCACCTTGATTAAAGCTCGTTTGCCCGAAGACAAAGTCTGCCGTGGTATTCCCGCTGCCCACAACCTCCGTGGCGGTGAAGGGTGTACGATACACTAACACACGGGAATTGCCACGATCCGCTATATAAAGGTTTCCTGCGCTATCCACCGCTAGCCCCTGCGGAGTGCATAAGGTATCGGCAGATCTCCCCCCTTTATTGCAGGTTTTTGTGGTGAAGTCTCCCAACTGACCAAAAACCAGATCGGCCGGTTGCCCGTTTATGAGGCTAGCCTCATTGGCCCAGCCCAGCACACGGTTGTTATTCATATCGGTTACATAGACCCGATTCGAGGCGACGCTTTGATCGATAGCCACAGCAAAAGGTTCATTGAAGCCACCGCTGTTGACTGAGCCGATGCCTCCGTTTACCGCATGATTCGTAAAGTCAGTCTGGCCGAGGACCAGATCCGCCGTGGTATCAAGAATGGCTGCAATAGATGGGAAAACCATAAGGGCGGCGAAGAGTACGATAAAGAAGCTTAAATATGTCAGGCTGTTTCGATTCACGGCGGTTCTTCTTTAAAGAGTGTAAATCTTTAAGAGGGTATAAGATAACGAAAAAGCCGAGAAAAGTCAATTACACGAAAGTGTATTTTCATGTTTGACGTGAACAAGGTTACTGTCACCCTCAATCTCTTTGTACTGTGGATCTAATGTTATTACTAAGCTCCCCCGGAGAACTTGTGCTCTGCTTTGGGCTCGAAAAAACTTTTAAAATCCCTTGCCGAATGGTGCGTTGTCCAATATAGTAAACAGATACGATGGCAAATCGTCGGGGAAAAAAGACAAGATTTCTGGCACTCGGCATGAGTGGCATGATTACCCTCTTCTTTCTTTTCGTGGATCTGTTTGATCCCGTCTTTGTGAAGAACACCCTAGATCTTTTTGAAATGAAAAGCTTGGATTTTCGATTTCGCCTCCGAGATGTCCTTCAGCCTAGGGTATCAGATGCCGATCTCGCCGTGATCGCGATCGATGAGAAAAGCATCAAGGAGATTGGCCGGTGGCCATGGTCGAGAGCCGAGATGGCAAGTCTGGTCAAGAGGGTTGCCGAGGGGAAACCACGAGTTATTGGGCTTGATATCCTGTTCAGCGAACCGGAAGTCTCTGATTCGCTCAAGCTGCTCCAGTCATTGAAGAAGGACTATGCTGCCAGGCCCTCACCAGACCAGCAATTTCTCAAGTCCATCGAACTCAGAGAACGTGCAGCGAATGCAGATGTCCAATTTGCCGAAGCCATCGAGCAAGCGGGCAATGTGATCCTCCCCACGGCCATGGTGGTTCCCGCAGAGTATCAATCGATACATCAGCAGCCACCGTCGGGGCTGCCTGCGTTTCTGATCTCCTCGTCGTTCGGCCTGGTGAAACGGGTGAGTACGGCAAAGACCTTCCTCCCGATTGAGGCCGAGACCGTGATTCCTCCGATTCCACTACTAGCTGAGAGTGCAAAGACCTTGGGCCATGTCTATTATCAACCGGACCGTGACGGCGTCCAGCGTTGGGAGTATCTCGTACTCAAATATGGGGACGATTACTACCCATCGTTCAGCCTCCAAGTCGCCCGTGAGGCCCTGGGGATCCAGCGTGAAAAGATGAAGCTCTGGTTTGGGGAAGCAGTTGAGGTGGGAGTGATTAGAATCCCCACCGATGAACGGGGAAGGATGCTGATTAATTACATCGGCCGAGAAGGCACCATTCCCACCTTTTCTGCCAGCGATATCCTACAGGGCCGCGTTTTGTCCAACATGTTTCAGAACAAAATCGTGCTAATCGGTACCACCGCCCTCGGGACCTATGACCTCAAGGTGACACCGCTGTCAGCGAATATGTCCGGTGTGGAGAAAAATGCAACAGTCATCGAGAATACTCTCCACCAACGTTTCCTCCGCCGTACTGATGGCATGAAGTTGTTAGATGCACTATTTATCCTGGTTTTTGGGGCAAGCCTCTGGCTGATCCTCCCCAGGGTCAGTGCGCTTAAAGGGGTGGCGGTGGCCGGGTCCATGTTCAGTGGCTACCTGCTGCTGGCCCAATATCTATTTCAGCAGAGCGGTCTCTGGATTAATTTGCTCTATCCCAGCGCCACACTTGCCTTCTCTTATACCTCTCTCACTGTGCTTCGGTTTATGACTGAAGAACGACAGGCCCAAGAGGTCCGCCGAATGTTCTCAAGCTATGTCAGCCCAAAGATGGTAGCCGAACTGGTGAAGGATCCAGATAAAGCGAAGTTGGGGGGACAGCGAAAAGAGCTGACCATCCTATTCTCGGATATGCGCGGTTTCACCACCTTTTCTGAGCAACATCAACCGGAAGAGGTGGTGGCAATTTTAAACGAATACATGAAGGCTATGACTGAGGTGATCTTTTACTGGGACGGGACACTGGATAAGTTTGTGGGAGATGCGATCGTGGTCTTCTGGGGGGCTCCCCTGGATCAACCAAACCATGCTGAGTTGGCAATCCGCTGTGCCCTGCATATGAAAAAACGGCTTGGTGAGCTTCAGGAGAAGTGGCGTACTGAAGGGAAAGAGGTCCTGGATGCGGGTATTGGGATCAATAGTGGGGATATGGTCGTCGGTAACATGGGGGCAGAAGGCAAGAAGATGGACTATACCGTGATCGGGGATAATGTCAACCTGGCAGCTCGGCTAGAGTCCCTGACCCGCCAATACAACGCCTTTATCCTGATTGCCGAATCGACCTATCAGATGGCCAAAGAGCTCATCGAGGTCAAGGAGCTTTTCCCCAATGAGAATCGAAGGAGATCTACTAAAATCAGTCATAAGGAGCGAAGGAGAAAACGGATGAAGATCGGACATGCCCAGTTCAAGGACCTCGGCGCGGTCAAGGTCAAAGGGAAGGCCAAAGCTATCCGTGTTTTTGAGGTGATCGGAATGCAAAAGGAAGGAGTATGAGACTGAGGGTATTGGGCTGTGAAAGACGGGCAGATCTTCAAAGTGTAGACTTGAAGCTCCCCGCCCAAGCGGCGGGGGATGCGACGCGCTTGCGTGTTCAACGGGATTTTGGGGTTAAGCTTACCGATACCGAGTCGATAGGCTTGACCGCTTCCTCGATCAGGGTTGTCAGATTGGTGCGGCTGCATTAAGACGCTGGGCCAGTGCGGTCGCCACTCCGCGCAGAAGCTCGGGCATTTTCTGGATCTCTTTTTCAAAAGACGTCATGTCAACAATTCTCGCCTTCATGTTCTCTATATCCTGGAGACGAGACATCAAATGACCGCAGATTTCGCTGCGACAGGTGAGATCGCTGACCAACCCGTTTAGCTTGGCTTTCACGTCTCGAGGCAATTCATTAATGGGCCGCCATAAAGGAGTCTCTTGGAATCATCCCAACCTCCACAACGTCCCTGCCCATTCAGTTTGTTAAAAGGGTCATTAAAATTTTGAAAAGCATAATATAAATGGTGGAATTAAATTTGCCGATCATTCTTAATAAACCCCCCTTTTGGGTAGTTGACGCGACTGATTTTAAAGATTATGGTTGTTATTATTTGACCGTTCTATTGTGTCGAGAGCTTCTTAAAACCGTTCCGGGCAGGGCAGATCGTTCGGAGTGAGGGAGGACACGCGGTTGGACAAATATATGAGGAGGGTCTGCTTTCTCCTTTCCTTTCAACTAGTTTTTTTAAATGCTGGCCTTTACCATCATGACCTAATGGCAGAAGAAGATCAGTCGTCTGCCCCCTCGTCTCTCTATGATCTTTTCTTCACCAAGGCCCTGTTTCACATCAATCAAAAAAAGTATCAGGAGGCTGTTGAAGAACTGCAAAGGGTGCTCTCAGCAAAACCTAACGATCTGGACGCTTCCTACTATTTGGGGGTTGCATTAAGCAGGGTAGGCAGGAACAAAGAGGCGGAGGAAGTCCTGCAAAAGGTGACCACCATGGACCCTCATTTTGAAAAAGTCCATGATGATTTTGGAGTCGTTGAGTACGACTTGGGGAAATATCCGGAGGCCCTCCGGGAATTTGGATTTGCCGAGAAAGCTGATCCGAACGATGCATTGATCTACTATTACCAAGGACTTACCTATCATCAGATGAAGGACTATGAGCGTTCCTCCTCCCAATTTCTTCGTGCCGTGGCTCTAGCCCCGGAATTGGGTCTCACCGCCCATTATTACGCAGGCGTCGGTTATTACCGTCGTGGGATCTTGTTAGAGGCCAAAAATGAATTTGCGGAGGCTGTAAGGATTGACCCTGCCTCACCTGTTGCACAATCGGCGCGGGAGTTTCTTACCCAGCTTGAAATCTCCGAGAAAAAGCCCAAGCGCTGGGACCTGACCATCAGTACGGCATACCAGTACGACAGCAATGTGATCCTTCTTGCTGGTGGCTCGGCCCTTCCAGCTGGGATCTCACGGCAAGGAGACAGCCGGTTCCTTTTCAATGTGAGAGTAGGATATCGTTTCCTTGAGACACAGGATTGGTCCTTGGGCGCGGCTTATTCGCTATACCAGAGTCTCCACATCGATCTCCATTCATTCAATGTGCAGAACCACGAGGCTGGCGTCTACTTCCTCTATCGGCAGCCCTGGATGCAGCTGCGCATCCCGTATGAATTTAACTATGCCCTGGTAGGCGGGGACACTTATCTCCTTTCCAACGCCGTCACCCCAACCCTCACGATCCCTGAATCCTCGAGAACTTTCACGGAGCTTCAGTACAGTTTCACTTCAAACGATTTTGTGAACACCCCTCAATTTTCCAATAACAACGATCGGGATGGAGTAAATAACAGGGCAGGCATTGCGCAATCGGTTGTGTTGAATAAGACGGTGCGGCTCCTCCGTATTCTGTTCGACTATGACAGAGAGTTCACCGGCAGCTCTGCGACGCAAGATGACTGGGCCTATCAGGGATTTAAGATTACGGGAGACATGGGATTATCCATCCCCATGGGGCTGAAACTGAGTTTTGAGGGATATTACTATCTTCAGAACTATGACAACCCGAATACGTATTCGCCTAGTTTAGAAAAACGCACGGACCATATCCAAGCCTATACTGTCACAGTATCGAAGACGTTTGACAAATGGGCTACATTGAGCTTGCAGTATCTCTATGACCGGAACGGTTCCAATATCGCGGTTTTTGACTATGATCGCAGCATCGTTTCCATAATTCTGGCGGGAAACCTCTGAACGTATCAGCAAGGAGTGAAAATGAAATACCGACTTGTCCTTATAGTTATTACATTCTGGATCTTGGATTTGTCACAGGGAGCAAGCGCCCTCGCACAGTCGTCTCAATCCATCGGCAACGTCACGGCCGTGCAACGCCAGGTTGAAGTGGTTCACTCCGGCGTGTCAGGTGTCTCAGTGGCGACTGTGGGAGCATCGGTGTTCTTTAAAGACGCCTATGAGACGAAGAGCCAAGCCAAACTAAAGCTGCTTTTTGAAGACGACAGCATCCTCAGCCTGGGGGAGAACACCAAACTCCAGATTACAGAGAACATCTACAATCCGAACCAAGACCAACGGAGTACAATTATCGAGATGTCGAATGGAACTGTGCGGGCCCTGATTGGAAAAATCTTCGGTGGTCCTGGCTCGAAGTTTGAAATCCATACCCTCACTGCGGTAGCGGCGGCCCGGGGGACCTATTTCATCGTCTGGACGTTCAAAGAGGAAAAACCTAAGTTGACCATCAGTCTTTCCGATATCCTGTTCGACTTCGGAAAGGCGACACTGCACGCCGACGTGCAAGACCAGCTCGCACAACAGGTCAAGGTTCTTGCCGCTTATCCGGATTATCAGATTGTAGTGAAAGGCCATACGGACAACATCGGCACCGATGTCTTCAATCAGCAACTCTCTGAAGCGCGAGCCGAGAGTGTGCGAAGCGCACTTATCGCTATTGGAATTTCACCAGACAAGATCAAAGCGGTGGGCTTCGGTAAATCAAGACCCCTTGTTGAGAACGATACGCCGGAAGGACGTCAAAAAAACCGACGGGTCGAAATAGCCGTCCTCAATCCAACCCAGCCGCCGGAGGAAGCTCCACCCCCTGCAAAAGGTGCAAAACCACCAATGCCAGGACAACCCACTCCTGCCACAAAGGAAGAAATGGATCTGACTGGTGTGGTCAATATTGGCGAATCTGGGAAGGTTGTGGTCCGCAGCGTTGATCCGAATGTCGAACACTCTGTTGAACTGGAGCCACGCCAATATGTGGTGGTCGAGAAAGGCAAACCACCCATTCAGGCTACCAGTATCAGCCAAGAGCAGTTGAACGAGCTGCTGAGCTCCACGGAGTTGAAAGATCAGGTAATCGAAGGTTTACCCAGGGGCACGGAGGCTCCGGGCTCTGATGTCTCAGGGATAAAGGTGACCGGCTTCCCTTCAAAACAGACCACAAAAGGTAAAACAGAGGAGGAGGCGCTCTTTCACACCATGCCCCCCATTCCACAACAGCCCGTCCTCAATAACACGCCGATCTCAGTGGGCGTGAGTTTTCCATGAGACTAATTTGACGGAGAGGGAATCGGAGCCTTGAATAAGGCGATCAGGATGACACACATTTTTGCTAAATGGATGAATGTCTACCTTGCGTTGTTCTCTTTTCTCTTGACCGCTTGCGGTCAGCAGGGAGCTGAACCTGGAGACTCGACCCCAGTAGAACTGACAATGACGATTCCGTCTGATGCTACAACCTCAACAGCCTCAGCCGAATTTCAGCCCCAGGCGGTTGCCCCGGCGTCGGTCTCTTCCATCATCCTGATCGTGGCTGCTGGAGGAACGGAGTTGATTTCCATCACGGTTGCTGTGAACCCCGGCCAAGAGGTGACGCTCAGCGTAGGAGTTCTCTCCGGCCCCGCCCGCATCTTTACTGTGCAGGCAATGAATAGCGAAGGCACGGTCCTCTTCTATGGGAAGAGCGTCCCTATCGATCTTGTCCCGGGCGTCCCTGATACGGTTACAATCGAGATGGTGGCGGTGGTCTCGCCTGGCCCCGGTGTATCGATTTCAACGACAAACGTTGCAAGCGTTTCTTGCGACGCGACCGGTGTCGTGATCATTTATAATGATAGCACTGCGGCATTTGCCCCCTACACCATTGTGAGCCCTCCGTATGTAGGCACGCCCAACCAAGACATCATGAAAGGCACCAGCGGTGCAGACCGAATGGTAGGCAACGGGGGAGATGACATGCTCTGCGGTTTTGGGGGTAATGACACACTTGTGGGCGGTATTGGAAACAATCTCTTGATCGGGGGAGACGGAGCTGATCGCCTTGTCGGCGATGGAGGAGGCGACACCCTCATCGGCGGTGCAGGTACCGATACCTGTTCAGGCGGTGGGGGAAACGATTCCTTTATTAGCTGCGAGATCACCTTACCTTAAACCATTTGGCTGTGGTTGGAGCCGCCCTGTTTCCTCAGAGGGCGGCTCCCTTTTTAAATCACTTTTAAAATTTCGGTAAGTTGTCCAGGCAGAATCCCATAACGACTGATTTATCTATGAAAACAAACTAATGGAAACATCTGGGTCTTAAGACCTATTTGGGTCTCGACTCGGACTAGGCCTTTTTTTTTATTGATGAACTCAAAAGATCAGGCTACAATAAGCAACCTATTTTGTGCCTTTACTTTGGTCTGGTATCCGTTTTCTCGGCTCTATGATTTTTGACTCTGATATTGATCGAAAACAGAGCCGGCTTTAAGTCCGTATAAAATTAATTAAGGGGGTAGGTTAAGGATGGCAAAGGTGCTCGAAGGACCGGGTATGGAGCTGCTTAAGAAATGGGGAATCGCTGTTCCCCGTTTTGTTGTGATCAACTCAGTGGAGCAGCTACAACATCTAGCTCAAGCGAATGCATGGTTAAAACAAGAGTCGTTGGTGGTAAAGGCACATGAAGCGATCGGCTCCAGGATGAAGCTGGGTCTGGTCAAACTGGGTCTTAAGTACGATGCGGCTGAGAAGGCGGCCAAAGAAATGCTTGGAAAGGATCTGGGCGGCCTGAAGGTCTCCCAACTGATTGTCTCCGAGATGATCCCTCATAAGGAAGAGTTCTATGCGGCTGTAAAGTCTACACGCGAGGGGGCCGAGATCCTCTTGGCTTCTTTGGGAGGAATTGAGATCGAATCCCAATGGGAAAAGGTCAAACGTCTTTCCGTTACGGTTGGCCAGGCCCCGTCACCGGATGCCCTTCAGAATCTTGCCCGAGAGGCGGGTTTTTCACAAAAGCTTGTCGAGGCGGTTGCCAACTTTACCCATAAGCTCTATCAATGTTTCTATCAGGAGGACGGACAGTATCTTGAGGTGAACCCGCTGGTGGTCCGGTCTTCGGATCACGAAATAGTGGCGCTGGATGCGGTGACCTTGCTCGATGCCGATGCCCGATTCCGCCATCCGGACTGGAACTTTTCTTTTGCATCCGAGTTCGGCAGGCCTTACACCAAAGCGGAGCGAGCGGTCATGGAAGTGGATTCCAAGATCAAAGGATCGGTCAAGTTCATCGAGATCCCGGGCGGGGACACCGCCTTGCTTCCAGCCGGCGGCGGGGCGAGCGTCTTCTATGCCGATGCGGTGGTGGCGCTGGGCGGCAAGCTGGCCAACTACGCGGAATATTCCGGCGATCCTCCGGATTGGGCGGTCGAGGCCTTGACGGACCGGGTATGCTCGCTTCCAGGGATTAAACGTATCATCGTGGGCGGCGCAATTGCAAACTTCACGAATGTCCAAAAAACCTTTGGAGGGATTATCGCCGGTTTCAAGAAGGCGAAGGCGGAAGGCAAACTCAACGGTGTTGAGATCTGGGTCCGCCGGGGTGGGCCGTACGAAAAAGAAGGCCTGGCGATGATGAAGGCTCTGGAGCAGGAAGGTTTCAAGATACAGGTCTTTGATCGCTACACACCGCTGACCGATATCGTGGATATGTCGATAAAGGGAGAGGGAAAACGGCCATGAGCATTATAGCGGATCGGAATACCCGCGTTCTAATTCAGGGAGGACCTGCCGGGGTAAATGCGTCCCGCCGGATGGCGGAGTTCTGCTATCTGATTGATGCCCCGCTGAATGTCACGGCTTTTGTTTTCCCGCCAGATGCCGGAAAGACGGCCGAGGTGCCATTTGGAAGTACACACGTTCAGATTCCGATTTACAAGACGGTTGCAGAGGCAACCAGGAATCATCCGGAAATCAATACCAGTCTGGTCTATGTCGGACCCGATCGGGCCTGCGGGTCTGCCCTTGAGGCCTTGAAGGACAATCATGTCCGCTTTGTCTCGATGATTACAGAAGGGGTGCCGGAGAAAGATACCAAGCTTTTGACGCAGGAGGCTGGGTCTCTGGGTAAGATTTTCAACGGGCCGTCTGCCATCGGGATCATCTCTGCCGGGGAATGCCGCTTGGGCGTTATCGGCGGGGCGTATGATAATCTGATCCTGAGCAAACTTTACCGTCCCGGCTCCTTTGGTGTGATTACGAAGTCTGGCGGTCTCTCGAATGAGATCATCTGGATCGCGAGTCAGTTTGCGGACGGGATCACGACCGCGATCGGGATCGGCGGAGATGCCTACCCCGGATCGGATTATGTCACGTATCTTGAGATGTTCGAGAAGGACCCGCAAACAAAGGCGGTTGTAATCGTGGGCGAGATGGGCGGCGATTTGGAAGAACGCGCTGCGGAATGGTATGCTGCCAAGAAGAGACGAATTAAACTCATCGCAGTTGTGTCCGGATTCTGCCAAGAAATGCTTCCGAAAGGGATGAAGTTTGGACATGCCGGGGCCAAGGAAGGGATGAGGGGGGAAGGGAGCGCGCGCTCCAAAGCGGATTTGTTGAAAAAGGCCGGCGCCATCGTGCCGATGACGTTTGGAGGTCTGGGACCGGCGATAAAAGAAGTGTACCAGGAATGGTTGGCTCAGGGGGTGATTAAACCCATCACTGAAGTGGATCCCAGTACCCTACCACGGCTTCCAAAAACCGTAGATGAGGCTTTCAAGGGTGGCGAGGTGATGGTGGAGCCTCTGGTCAAGACGACAATCTCGGATGATCGCGGGGATGAGCCGCTTTATGCCGGCTATCCGGCTTCGGAGCTGATCAATAAGGGCTATGATATTCCCCATATCATCGGACTCCTTTGGGATAAGCGGCTGATTAGTCCTCAGGAAACCGAGATCATCCGACGGATCATCATGCTGTCGGCGGATCACGGTCCGGCGGTCAGCGGCGCTCTCGGTACGATCATCGCGGCCTGTGCCGGGATCAACATGTCCCAGTCGGTTGCGGCCGGGCTGATCATGATCGGCCCCCGATTTGGCGGTGCGGTGACGGATGCGGGAAAATGGTTCAAATATGCGGTGGAGAAGAAGCTCAGTGTAGACGAGTTCCTCACCTATATGAAGGCCAACGTGGGTCCGGTGCCGGGGATCGGCCATCGGGTCAAGAGCGTCAAGAATCCGGACAAGCGTGTCAAAGAACTCGTGGGTTACGTGAAGAGCCTCAAGATATCGACACCGCACCTGGACTTTGCGCTTGAAGTCGAAAAGGTCACGACTGGCAAGAAAGAAAACCTGATCTTAAACGTGGACGGCACGATCGCTGCGATATTAATTGATTTGGGTTTTCCGGTCGAAAGCCTCAACGGCTTTTTCATCCTGGCAAGAACGATCGGGCTGATCGGACATTGGGTCGATCAAAAACGGCAGGACAGCCGACTCATCCGGCTGTTCGATTATCTGGTAAATTACGCGGCTCCCAAGAGGCGCGAAGTTCCGCCGCTTAAGAAATAAGTTAGCCGATGAATGCTTGCTTTGCAGCTTGCTTCGCCACCTGCAGAGAAAGTGAGGATTGAAATTCTGCACCTTTGGTGCAGTGCAGCTTGACGATCTATCGAAAACTCTGTTAAGATAACCACCCTAAAATTCATTTATGGGGAGGACCTTAGGATGTCTCTCGAAGCCATCAAAAAACTCTATACTTCAATGCCGGATCGCCTGGCAAAAGCCCGGAAGAAATTTGGCCGGCCGCTCACTCTAACAGAGAAAATTCTCGTCTCTCACATCGATGATTTTGAGACTCAGGTGTGGGACCGGGGAAAGGCGCAGTTGGCTCTCCGTCCCGATCGGGTCGCGATGCAGGACGCCACCGCGCAAATGGCGATGCTTCAATTCATGCAGGCGGGACGGAAAAAATCTGCCGTTCCTGCAACGATCCACTGCGATCATCTGATTCGGGCCCAGAGCGGCGCCAAACAAGATATTGAGCGGGCAATCAACGAGAACAAGGAAGTCTACAATTTTCTGGCGTCGGCGGCAAAGAAGTACGGAATCGGCTTCTGGAAGCCGGGCGCAGGAATCATTCATCAGGTTGTCTTGGAGAATTATGCCTTTCCCGGCGGTTTGATTATCGGGACCGACTCTCATACTCCGAACGGAGGCGGGTTGGGGATGCTCGCGATCGGGGTCGGCGGTGCCGATGCCGGTGAAGTGATGGCAGGGCTTCCGTGGGAAGTCCTCCATCCCAAACTGATCGGCATCCGGCTTACAGGTTATCTCAACGGCTGGACATCGGCGAAAGATGTTATCTTGTACCTCTGCGGTTTGCTGACAACTAAAGGCGGAACGAACAAAATCATCGAGTATTTCGGAGAAGGGGCGGACTCGATCAGCGCGACCGGCAAGGGGACGATCACCAACATGGGAGCGGAGCTTGGCGCGACGACATCGGTTTTTCCTTATGATCAGAAAATGTCGAGCTATCTTAAGTTGACCGACCGGGCTGATTTTGCACAGCTCGCTGATGTCAATCGCGAGCTGCTCGTTGCCGATCCGGAGGTTTTAAAATCACCGGAGCAATATTTTGACCAGGTCATCGAGATCAACCTCTCGACGCTGGAGCCGCATGTCGTTGGACCGCACACTCCCGATCTTGCCCGGCCGGTCGGAAAGCTCGCGGCGGAGGCGAAGGAAAAAGGGTATCCGGTCCAGCTCAAAGCGGCCCTTATCGGAAGCTGCACCAACTCCTCGTACGAAGACATCAGTCGCGCTGCTCATATCGCCCGGCAAGGTTTGAAGGCGGGTCTTAAGGCGAAGACGCCGTTTCTTGTCACCCCCGGCTCTGAGCGAATTTACAATACGATGAAGCGGGACGGTTTTATACAGACCTTTGAGGAAATGGGGGGGACGGTTCTCGCGAACGCCTGCGGTCCCTGTATCGGGCAGTGGAAGCGGGACGACGTCCAGAAAGGCGAGGCCAATTCCATCATCAGTTCTTATAACCGCAATTTCCCCGGCCGGAACGACGGTATTGCCGAGACTCTGTCATTTCTCTCCAGTCCCGAGATCGTTACCGCAATGGCCTTCGCCGGAGATTTAAATTTCAATCCGGTCACCGGAACCTTGCAGGCTGCCGATGGGACGAAGATTCATTTTGAACCGCCTCGCGGCGAGGAGCTTCCGGCAAAAGGATTCGCTAAAGGGGAAGAAGGGTTTATCGCGCCTGCAGAGAACGGAGACAAACTCACGGTCGATATTCCGCCCATGAGTGAACGGCTCCAGATTTTGAAGCCGTTTCCAGTGTGGGATGGGAAAGATTTCGCCAAGCTCCCAATCCTCGTCAAGGCAAAAGGGAAATGCACAACCGACCATATCTCTCCGGCCGGACCGTGGTTAAAGTACCGGGGTCATCTCGACAAGATCAGCGACAACATGTTTCTCGGCGCCAACAACGCTTTTACATCGGAGGCGGGGAAAGCAAACGATGTGTTTACCGGTGAGTCGAACCTGACGCCGGCTCAAGTGGCCCGCAGGTATATGGCCAAGGGTATCGGGTCGGTGGTCATCGGCGATGAAAATTATGGCGAGGGAAGCTCCCGCGAGCACGCGGCGATGTCGCCCCGATTCCTGGGCGTGAAGGTTGTTCTTACCAAAAGCTTTGCCCGGATCCACGAGACGAACCTCAAGAAACAGGGGATCTTGCCGCTGGTTTTTGCGAACCCGAAAGACTGGGATCTTTTCGAACAGACCGACCGGGTCAGCGTTGTAGGATTGAACGGACTGGCTCCGGGAAAGGCTGTCGAGGTTGTGATTCACAAAGCGAACGGAAAAGAAATCAAAATCCAAGCCAACCACAGCATGACTGCGCAGCAGATCACATGGTTCAAGGCCGGGTCGGCATTGAATGCGTTGAACTGAGAATTTAAAAGAGGATAAACCATGGCGACAAAAGCATCCAAAATTCTTTACACAAAAACTGATGAAGCTCCAGCGCTGGCGACTTACTCGTTTCTTCCGATCGTAAATGCCTTCACAAAGGCGGCCGGAGTATCCGTCGAATTGAGAGACATCTCTCTGGCCGGGCGAATTCTAGCCGTCTTTCCCGAATATTTGACTCCCCAGCAAAAGCAGTCGGACGATCTGGCCGAATTGGGAGAATTAGCGAAGACGCCGCAAGCCAATATTATCAAGCTACCCAACATCAGTGCTTCGATCCCGCAAATCAAAGCGGCGATAAAAGAGTTACAGAGCCAGGGCTACAAGGTTCCCGATTATCCCGAGGACCCGAAAGACGACAAAGAGAAAGACATCAAGGGACGGTACGATAAAGTGAAAGGGAGCGCCGTCAACCCTGTCCTTCGCGAAGGAAACTCGGATCGCCGGGCGCCTCTCTCGGTCAAGGCCTATGCCAGGAAGCATCCGCACAAAATGGGGCCCTGGACCTCGGACTCCAAAACACACGTGGCGCATATGAAGGGGGGCGATTTCCGGTCCAATGAGAAGTCAATGACGCTCACCGAGGCGACCGACGCACGGATCGAGTTCGTCGGCCAGGATGGCAAGACCGCTGTGCTCAAACCCAAAATAGCTCTTCAGGCCGGCGAAGTCATCGATGCCACCTTCATGAGCCGCCGTGCCTTGCGGGAGTTCCTCGAAGCGCAGATCGAGGACGCCAAAAAACAAGGGGTGTTGTTCTCGCTCCATATGAAAGCCACCATGATGAAGGTCTCGGACCCCAAGATCTTCGGTCATGCGGTGTCGGTGTTCTTCAAAGACGTGTTCGACAAACATGCGGCTGTGTTCCAAAAGCTCGGCGTTGATCCCGACAACGGCTTGGGCGACCTCTATGCCAAGATCAAGACCTTGCCGGACGATCAACGCAAGGCCATTGAAGCCGACATTCAGGCGGTGTATCAGAATCGGCCGCCGATGGCGATGGTCAATTCCGACAAAGGCATCACCAATTTGCATGTTCCAAGTGATGTCATTATCGATGCTTCCATGCCGCCGATGATTCGTGATTCCGGAAAGATGTGGGGTCCCGACGGGAAGCTGCACGACACCAAGGCGGTAATCCCTGATGGCAGTTACGCTCCGGTTTATCACGAGGTCGTCGAATTCTGTAAAAAGAATGGCGCCTTTGATCCGAGGACCATGGGAAGCGTTCCCAACGTCGGTCTCATGGCACAGGCGGCGGAGGAATATGGATCACACGACAAGACCTACAAAGTCCCGGGCAACGGCACGATTCGTGTGGTCACGACCTCAGGCAAGATGCTCCTTGAGCACAAGGTGGAGGAAGGCGACATCTGGCGCATGTGTCAGGTGAAAGACGCGCCGATCCAAGATTGGGTCAAGCTGGCGGTCAATCGTGCAAAAGCTACGGGTGCTCCGGCAATCTTCTGGTTGGACAAAAGCCGGGCCCATGACGCCGAGCTGATCAAGAAGGTCAACCGCTATCTGCCGAACCACGATACGAAGGGCCTCGACATCCGGATCATGTCTCCGGCGGAGGCGACGCGCTTCTCGCTGCAACGGATGAAAGAAGGGAAAGATACCATTTCCGTCACGGGGAACGTGTTGCGGGACTACCTCACCGACCTCTTTCCGATTCTCGAGATTGGGACCAGCGCAAAAATGCTCTCGATCGTCCCCCTGCTGAACGGCGGCGGTCTTTTTGAAACTGGAGCCGGCGGCTCGGCGCCCAAACACGTGCAGCAGCTTCAGGAAGAAGGGTATCTACGGTGGGATTCACTGGGTGAATTTTTGGCGCTGGCCGCATCGTTGGAACATCTGGCCAAAGCATCCGACAATCAGACCGCAAAAATTTTAGCGGATACGCTCGATCGCGCGAACGCCAAGTTCCTGGAGAGCAACAAATCGCCCGCCCGCAAGGTGGGCGAAATCGATAATCGAGGCAGCCATTTTTATCTTGCGTTGTACTGGGCGCAAGCCCTGGCCGAGCAGACCGAAGACAAAAATTTGCAGGCCCGGTTTGCCAAAATCGCCAAGCAGCTTGCAGACAATGAAGCCAAGATCACGGGCGAGCTGCTCAGCGCTCAAGGAAAGCCTGTTGATATGGGCGGGTATTATCATCCCGATCAGGAGAAGACGACAAAAGCCATGCGCCCAAGCCAAACCTTGAATGCAATCGTGGATGCGATTGCATAAAAGGACGGCTCATCTATTATTAAGAACATGTAACGTAAGGGGTCCACGTGTTAGCCGTTAACGTAAATCTAGAGACCGAGTCGGCCAAGAAAATTACGGTCGAGATCATGGGCAAGGCACATCAGGTCCCGGAAGGGATCACGATGATACAGGCGCTCTGGTACACGGGCCATGAGGTGATCCGCGGGGCCGGTTGTTTGGGCGGTTTCTGCGGCGCATGCGCTACGGTCTATCGCACAAAAGACGATCCAAAGGTCAAAACCTGCCTCGGATGTCAGACTATGGTTGAGGATGGGATGTTTATTTCCTCCGTACCGACAACCTTTCCATTCAGAAAAGCTAAGTATGATCTTGCCGAGATCAAGGACCCGAAACAGGATCTGTTTAAATACTATCCGGAAGTGGCGCTCTGCAGGAACTGTGATGCCTGCACAAAGGCCTGTCCCCAGGGTATTGATGTAAGGGATGGGGTGTGGCGTGCCGTGTTCGGAGATTTTGAGAAGGTCTCCGAAATGTTTCAGAACTGCGTGATGTGCGGGTTATGCGTTCCGGTCTGCATTGCCGATATCGCTCCCAATCTTGTGGCGGTCTATGCAAGTCGAGTCCAAGGTGCCTTTTACGGCAAAGAGCCGGAAAAACTCCAGCATCGTCTTGATGAAATCGAATCGGGAAAGTATGTTCAAGACTGGGATCGCCTGCTCCAGATGAATCCGGAAGACCTCAAGGCCTTCTGCCTGCAGTATAAATCGTAGGGGCAGGACATACTGTTCCTACTAAAAACGCATGCCTCTGATGGATGATATGGAAAACCTAAAACGACTCGCCGAAAAGACCCGGGAGGAGAGACGCGCCCAGATGATTCCGATCTTAACGCCTTCTGAGAAAGACAGGCTCATCGAAGCCTTTCATCCGGACTATAAAGCCGAAAGTTATCGAAATCTCCGCATGGGACCCAATGCCGGTGATAAGACTGTCCATGAGTTGGCTGATCTCCTCGAAGGCGATAGCATGTTGGACGAGAAGGGTCTTAACCTTAAGCCTGACTACACCGTGGATGTCTTGGTGGTCGGGGGTGGGGGGGCAGGCTGCGCTGCCGCTTTGACGGCCCAACAGGAGGGTGCGGAAGTTTTGTTAGCGACCAAGCTACGGTTGGGGGATTCCAATACCGTCATGGCGCAGGGAGGCATCCAGGTGGCAATCGGTGAGGATGATTCCCCCATTAATCATTTTGTGGACACGATGAAGGGTGGACATCACAAGAATGACCCCGAATTGTTGAAGATGATGGTGGAGAACGGGCCTGCGATTGCTGACTGGTTGTTAAGCTTGGGTGTGATGTTTGACCGGGATGAAACCGGCAACCTCAGAGTCCGTAAAGGAGGAGGAAGCAGCAAGCCTCGATTACTGACCTGCAGCGACTACACCGGTCTTGAAATCATCCGGGTTCTCAAGGATGAGGTGCTGAATCGAGGGATCCGTGTTCAGGAGTTTGCGCCCGTCGTGGAGCTGTTGAGCGATGAGAATGGTGGCTGTAGTGGTGCGGTTCTCAAGGACCTCGACAACCAACGTTACCTGATCGTCAGCGCCAAGACTGTGATCCTGGCCACCGGAGGGATCGGCCGGCTTCATATCCAGGGATTCCCGACCAGTAACCATTACGGTGCTACGGCGGATGCTCTGCCGCTCGCATATCGGATGGGAGCTCATCTCATCTACATTGACACTTTTCAGTATCATCCGACTGGCGTGATCTTCCCTGAGCAGCTCGCCGGCGCTTTAATCACCGAGGGCCTTCGATCGGATGGGGCTCATCTCGTCAACAAACATGGAAAACGCTTTGTTAACGAGCTGGACACGCGGGATGTCGTTTCGTCAGCCATTATTCGGGAATGCAAAGAAGGACGCGGCATCATGACGTCTGCCGGTCGTGAGGGTGTCTGGATCGACATTCCCATGGCGGATCTGGTGAATGGACCGGGGACAATTGAGAAGCGCTTCCCGGCAATGCTCAAGCAGTTCGAACGGTATCAGATTGACATCCGCCGTGAACCGGTGCTTACCTATCCCACCCTCCATTATCAGAACGGCGGGGTTCAGATCGATGTGAACGCGGAGTCCACCGTGAAAAACCTTTTTGTTGCTGGGGAGGCCTCCGGTGGACTTCACGGTCGGAATCGCCTTATGGGGAATTCTCTCCTGGACATCATGGTATTCGGCCAGAGAGGTGGAAACGCCACGGCTGCAAGGTCCAGAGCCATGACGCACGGCAAAATGACCTTGAATCATCTCAAAAGGTTTCGGAGCGAACTTAAGAAAGCCGGCATTACGCCCAAGGCCCTTTCGCCGATGGTCTTGCCGCATTATGTGCG
>Ga0335085_10006116_pt1 | contig 19096 bp, 14 predicted proteins | sample Lox_Sample_45_FD_206712 | JGI IMG/M metagenome (GOLD analysis project Ga0335085, IMG submission 206712) | Soil microbial communities from Loxahatchee National Wildlife Refuge, Florida, United States - Lox_Sample_4.5 | ecosystem: Environmental > Terrestrial > Soil > Wetlands | place: USA...
CCCGCATCCCGCGCCCGCCGCCGCCGTGGGCGGCCTTGACCAGCGTCGGCCCGTTCTTCTCGAAGAAGTCCCGCGCCGAGGCGAGCATCTGCGCCTCCGAGCCGTCGAGGGTGGCGCCGGGCACCACCGGCACCCCGACCCGGGCGGCCAGCTGCTTGGCCGCCACCTTGTCGCCCATCAGGCGCACCACGCCCGACCGCGGCCCGAGGAACCGGACGCCCCGGCGCTCGCACGCCTCGGCGAAGTCGGCGTTCTCGGCGAGGAAGCCGTAGCCGGGGTGGATGGCGTCCACGCCGGCGGCCTGGGCCACGTCGAGGATCTCCTCGATGCCCAGGTAGGCCTCCACCGGCCGCTTCCCGTGGCCGACGCGGTACGCCTCGTCCGCCTTGTGCCGGTGCTCGTTGACCCGGTCCTCGTCGCTGTAGATGGCGACGGTGCGGATGCCGAGCTCGTTGCAGGCCCGGAAGACGCGGATGGCGATCTCCCCGCGGTTGGCGCACATGACCTTCTTCAGGGGGGTGATGGGCATGGCGGCGCCTCGGCGAGAATCGGCAGGGGCATGCTACGCCGCCGAGGAGACGGCGCGCTGAGGGAGCGAGGGACGGCGAGGTCGCCGCGGCCCCAGGGAACCGCTCGGGCGAGCCCACTGGGGCCGCGGAAGGGGCAGGAGGAGCGAGCCGGTCGGAGCTGGGTGTTGCCCCGGGTGGCGCACCCGTCGACTGTGCTGCCGCGCCCCGCCCATCCGTGGCACGTTCCCCGGATGACCCGACCTCCTCCGGCCGGCATCGAGATCAGCACCGACCCGGCGCGGCTCGACGTCGGCGTGATCCACGACTTCCTCCGCGGCTCGTACTGGGCGGCGGGCATTCCCCGCGACATCGTCGAGCGGTCCATCCGGAGCTCGATCTGCTTCGGGGCGTACGACGGCGCGCGCCAGGTGGGGTTCGTCCGGGTGGTGACCGACCGCGCCACCTTCGCCTGGGTCTGCGACGTCTTCGTCGTGGAGAGCCACCGGAGGCGGGGCATCGCCGACGCCCTGATGTCCGCGGTGATGGCTCACCCCGAGCTCCAGGGGCTGCGGCGGTGGAACCTGGCCACCCGTGACATGCACGAGCTCTACCGGCGGCATGGCTTCAAGCCGGCCGCTGCGGACCGGGCGATGGAGATCCGCCGGCCGGACGTCTACCAGCGCGCCGCCGCGGCCGGGGCTCAGGGCAAGGCGCAGCCGTAGACGACCTGTCCCCCGTCCAGCGCGCCGGCATCGGCCGACCCGGCGTCGACCACGCCGCCGTCGGCGAGCAGCACGCGCTCCACGCACCTCTGCGGCCCACCGTCGGCCACGCAGGACTCGCCCAGGCACTGGGGGATGGAGCAGTCGTCCGGTGCGCACTGGTCCAGCGGGTAGCAGTAGCCGGTCCCACCGTCGGTCGGAACCACGCACCATTGCCCCCCGGCGCAGTCGGCCGCCACGGCGCAGGCGAAGTGGCCCTGGTCGGGGTCGATGCCGAAGCTGCATTGGGCGAGCACGACCACCGCCGCCGCGGCGACCGCCCACAAGAGCCGCTGCCCCTGAGGACGCATTCAGCTACCGCCCCGTCCGCCACGCATGAGGTCGATTCCGGCAAGCTCCGGGCCCGCTGGCGAGCCGTTCAGGGGTCTGACAGAAAGGTCTCGCCGGGCGATACGTCTTCGTCCTCGCGCTCGTCCGGGTAGCCGCCGCGGCCATCAGAAGCTCCCCGACACGGCGAGGGAGACGCCCTTCGGCCCCATGCCCACCGACGCGTGCGGCGCCGCCGGCTCGGCCGGAGCGCTGCTGGCGATCCAGGTGAGGATGCCCCAAGTCACCAGTCCCGCCCCGGCGATGCCGAAGCAGACGTTCGCCCAGGTGGCCTGGTTCTGACCGCTCACCGCCTGCGAGTAGCTCCCCTGGTAGGTGTTGCGCGCCGGGTTGTAGCCGGCCTGGAGGTCGTTCTCGGTGTTGTGCGAGGCGATGGCCAGCCAGGTCCCGGCCACCGCCGCGCCAGCCCCCACTCCGAGCGCCACCCAGCCCGCCACCGGCACGCGGAAGCCGCCACTCTGCGCCGGCTCCGGCTTCGCGCCGGGAGGCAGCGCCAGCGCCGCCGTCCCCGCCCCGGGAATGGCCACCAGCCGGACCGTGTCTCGCGTGGTCGCGCCGGGCTCCACCGAGACCAGCCGGTCGACCGGGTAGAAGCCCGGGGACTCCACGTGGATCTCGTGCTTCCCCGGCTTGAGCGTCCGGCTGACCGGCGTCTTCCCCGCCGGCTCGCCGTCCAGGGTCACCTCCGCGCCCGGCACTGCCGTCTCCACGACCAGCGTTCCCAGGGCCTCCTGCTGTCCGCGCAGCAGGCCGGGGATGGCCGCGGCCACGTCCTGCTGGAGCCTGCGCGAGGCGATGAGGATGGCCCGGTCCACCTCGGTCACCACCGCCGGAGGGGTGAGGGAGAGGAGCCAGAGGTGGACCAGGTAGTGCGTCTCGTCGCGCGACAGCGTCCCCACCACGGCGCGGCTGACCGGAAGTTCGGCCAGGCTCGCCGCGACGCAGCCCGCGGAGCCGCCGCACTGCTTGAGGGCCAGGGACTTCTTCGCGCCGAGGAACGAATCGATCTCCTCGGGAGGAACCACCGTCATCCCCTGGGCGCGGGCGATGGACAAGACTTGTTGACCGATCTGCTGGGCCAGGCCCTGCATCATCGGCGGGGCGTTGACCTCCACCACGGCCAGGGTCTGGGGCGGCGCGGCGGACGCGGAGGTGACAAACAGCGCCAGCGCCGCTAGGACCTCCCTCGGCATGGGGCGGAGGATAGACGAAGTGGACGAAGGCGTCGTGGAGGTCGCGTTCACCGTCGAGCCGAACTACGCCGGCTGGCGCCTCGATGTATACCTCCGCGAGAAGATTCGCCGGCTGTCGCGTTCACGCCTGCAGCGCATCCTTCGGACCGCGGTGGTGAGCGATCACCCGCTCAAGCCCAGCACGCGCGTCTGGCCCGGGCTCAGCTTCCGCCTGCGCCGCCGCTCCCTGGCCGAGCCACCGACCCCGGACGCGGTGGACGAGATCTACCGGGACGAGGCGCTGCTCGTCCTCGACAAGCCGGCCGGCCTCCCCATTCACCCCACCGCGCGCTACCACCACGGGACGCTGGTGGCGCTGCTCCGCCGCCGCCACGGAGCCGGGTTCCAGGCCCACCCGGCGCACCGCCTCGACCGGGAGACCTCGGGGCTGCTCGTCTGCGGCCGCACCGCCGAGGCGTCGCGCGCCCTGATGCGGGCCTTCCAGGGCGGCGAGGTGGAGAAGGAGTACCAGGCCATCGTCGAGGGCTGGCCGGACGACGACGCGTTCAGCGTCGATGCCCCGCTCGCCGAGGGCACGGCGGCGATCCGCATCGCGGTGCGGGTCGACCCGGCCGGTCGCCCGGCCCGCACCTGCTTCCGGGTCGAGCGGCGCTTCGTGCGCGAGGGGGCGCGCCTCGCTCTGTTGCGCTGCTTTCCGCGGACCGGGCGCCAGCACCAGATCCGAGCCCACCTGGCGCTCGCCGGCCACCCGCTGGTGGGCGACAAGATGTACGGACCGGACCCCGGCTACTTCGACCGGTTCAGCCGGCACTGCCTGGAGCCGGAGGCCTGGGCGCGGCTCCGCCTTCCCCGCCACGCGCTCCACGCCTCGCACCTCGCCCTCCCTCACCCGCTCACCGGCGAGAGGGTGGCCTTCTCCGCCCCGCTTCCGGCGGACCTGGCCGGCTTCCTCCCCCGGGTCGGCGCTGACGCGGCGACGGCGATTGACCCACCCGCATCGGCAGCGGAGGGCCGTCGTCTCGCGCACTTGGGGTGACGCGAGCGGCCGTGGCACGCACGGTGCTCCGGTGTAGGTCCGATGGCCTCCGGCGACGAAGCCGAAGTTGCGACGCCGGCCGACGTCCGCCATCCTCCCCAGGGAGCCGTGACCTCGAAGGGCAGCCAGCCGATGCTGAAAGGCCGGTACGACGAGGGGCCCGAGGCGCGACGTGACGAGCCGCCCCAGGTCCTGGTCGTCGACGACGAGCCGGCCAACGTCCGGCTGGTGCAGGCCTACCTCAAGGCGGAGGGGTTCCGGGTCCTGGGGGCCAACGGCGGCCCGGAGGCCCTGGAGCGCGTGGAGCAGGGGGGCGTGGACCTGGTCCTGCTCGACATCCGCATGCCCCACATGGACGGCTTCGAGGTCTGCCGGCGGCTGCGCGAGAACAAGGCCTATGCCCGGATGCCGGTCATCTTCCTCACCGCCGAGTTCAACGACGCCGACAGCGAGCTGAAGGGGCTGGAGGCCGGCGCCGACGAGTACCTCCACAAGCCCATCCAGCGGCGGGCGCTGGTGGCCCGGGTGCGGAACCTGATCCGCCTCGCCGATGCCGAGCGCGACCGGCGGCTGGTGGCCCAGCTGGCGCAGAGCGAGAAGCTGGCGGCCATCGGGCAGATCGCCGCCGGCGTGGCCCACGAGATCAACAATCCCCTGGCCTTCATCCTCAGCAACCTCACCTCGCTCCGGAATTACGTGGACGATGTGAAGCGCGTCATCTCCGCCTACCGGGAGTCACCGGGCCGGGGCCAGGAGCTGGAGGTGAGCATCGGCTTCCGCGAGACGCTGGCCGACATCGATGCCCTGATCAACGAGACGGCCGAGGGCGGCCAGCGGGTGCGCACCATCGTCCAGGAGCTCAAGGTCTTCAGCCGCGCCGACGAGAACCAGGTGCTCGAGCCGGTGGACCTGGCGGACATCGCCGCCTCCACCCTGCTCCTCACCGAGCGTGAGCTCCAGAGCCGGGCCCGGGTGGTGAAGGATCTCCGCCCCGCCCCCGTCGACCGCGCACCGAAGGGCAAGCTGCATCAGGTGGTGATGAACCTCCTGGTCAACGCGCTGCAGGCGCTCGACGACCGGGACCCCCGCCAGCACGAGATCCGCGTCTTCACCGGCGTGGACGGGTGGGAGTCCCTGCTCGGCGTCTCCGACACCGGGGTGGGCATCCCCGAGGAGCAGCAGGCCCGCATCTTCGAGCCCTTCTTCACCACCAAGCCGGTGGGCGTGGGGACGGGGATCGGCCTGAGCGTGTGCGTGGCCGTGGTCCAGAAGCTGGGCGGACGGATCCAGGTCCAGAGCAAGGTCGGCCAGGGCACCACCTTCGAGGTCCGCGTCCCGACCCGGGTCATCGCCGCGGTCTGACGCCGGCGCCCCGGGATGTGCTAACCCCCCCCCTCCCGGCACGCGTCGGATGCCACCTGGCCGGGGAGGGTGACGCCTTGCTCGAATGGCTGATGCCGAAGGGCGATGCGTTCTTCGACGACTTCGACGCCCAGTGCCAGGCCACGGTGGAGGGGGCGAGGCTGCTCCATCTGCTGCTCACCGACCTCCAGGACATCCCGGGGAGGGTCCGGTCGATCAAGGACGTCGAGCACCGGGGGGACTCGGTCACCCACGCCGCCTTCATCCGGCTCAACAAGCACTTCATCACCCCCTTCGACCGGGCGCAGATGCACCGCCTCCTCTCCAGCATCGACGACGTGCTCGACCTCATCGACGCCGCGGCCAGCCGTCTGAGCTACTACGAGATCTCCCGGCCCCTCCCCGACTGCACCGAGCTGGCGCGCCTGCTCCTGGCCTGCACCCTGAAGGTCCAGGAGGTCGTTTCCCTGCTGCGGGAGCTGAAGAACCGGGAGCGCATCTTCGCCGGCTGCGAGGAGATCAAGTCCCTCGAGTCCCAGGCCGACGACGTGCTCCGGCACGGCGTGGCTCAGCTCTTCAAGAGCGGAGTGGATCCCCTCACCGTCATCAAGTGGAAGGAGATCTACGACATCATCGAGACCGGCACCGACAAGTGTCAGAGCCTGGCCAACCTCATCGAGGGCGTGGTGCTGGAGCACGCCTGAGCATGCTCCTCCTCGCCTCGGTGGTGGCCATCGTCGCCCTGGCGCTGGTCTTCGACTTCATCAACGGCTTTCATGATGCGGGCAACGCCATCGCCACCGTCGTCTCCACCCGGGTCCTCTCCCCGCGCCTGGCGGTGGCCTGGGCGGCGTTCTGGAACTTCGCCGCCGCCTTCGGCGGCGGGGTGAAGGTGGCCAACACCATCGGGAAGGGGGTCATCTCCTTCGACCTGCTCCGGGGGAAGGGCCCGGAGATGGTCCTCTCGGTCATCTCCGCGGCGCTGATCGGCGCCATCGTCTGGAACCTCCTCACCTGGTACGCCGGGCTTCCCTCCTCGTCGTCGCACGCCCTGGCCGGCGGGATGATCGGGGCCAGCCTCCCGGCCCTGGGGAGAGACGGGCTGGTGCTGAGCGGCATCGCCAAGATCGCCGCCTTCATCGTGCTCTCCCCGCTCCTCGGCGTGCTGCTCGGAGGCGCGATGCGCATCGCCACCAGCTGGGTGGTCCGGGGCCAGCCGCCGTTCCGGGTCGACCAGTGGTTCCGCCGCCTCCAGCTCGTCTCCTCGGGCATCTTCTCCTTCGGCCACGGGACCAACGACGCCCAGAAGGTGATGGGCATCATCGCCGTCATCCTCTTCGGCACGGTGTGGGCGGACCGGCCGTTTCACGTCGACTGGTGGATCATCTTGTCCTGCAATGCGGCCATCGCGCTGGGCACCCTCTTCGGGGGATGGCGCATCGTCAAGACGATGGGCCACAGCCTCACCAAGCTGCAGCCCATCGACGGCTTCTGCGCCGAGACCGGAGGCGGGGTGACCCTGATGGCCGTTGCGGCGGCGGGGATCCCCGTCTCCACCACCCACACCATCAGCGGGGCCATCGTCGGGGTGGGGTCCATCCGGGGCTGGAAGGCGGTGCGCTGGGGCGTCGCCGGCCGCATCGTCTGGGCCTGGGTGTTCACCATCCCGGCCGCGGCGCTGGTCGCGGCGCTGACCTACGGCGCGGTGTTGCTGGTGGTGCGTGCGCTCGGGTAGCCGGCGGTGCCTCTCAGACGACGTCCCGGGCCTGGATGGCGCTCGGGCTGGCCGGAACCGCGGCCTGGTGGGCGACGAGGGCCGCGCGGTCCTCGAAGGTTCCGACCAGCTCGGCGCGGGGGGCGCGCTCGGCCATGAGCCGGGCCGCCGCCACCGGCACGAGCGGGCGGACGTAGAGCTTGACCAGCGGGATGAGCTGCAGGGCGCGCGCCGCCGCCAGCCCGGCGAACTCCACCGGCTGGGCCTCCACCGCCTCGGCCGGTGAGAAGACGGACCGGGTGAGGCGGGCCCAGATGCGCTCCACGCCGCGCGCCAGCCCGCCCACCACCGGCAGGGACGCCAGCCTGGCGTGCCAGAGGCGGAGGAACCACGGCGGCCGGGCGACGCCTTCCCGCTCCCAGGCGCGGGCGCTCTTGCTCGCCGTCCACACCACCCACCAGTAGGCGGCCCAGGCGGCGGTGAGCACGCTGGTCACCGTGGCCCGGTAGGGGAAGGGCATCGCCGCCAGGGTGAGCAGACCGAGGCCCGGCAAGAAGACCATCAGGCTCCGGGTCCGCTGCTTGAGCTTGCGCCGCACCCAGGCGACGTTGAGCCGGACCCGGGGAACCATCGGCGGGTCCTCCGGGGCCACGCCGAGGAGCAGGCTGGCATCCCTTGCGATGACCGCATGGTAGTCGCGCGATAGGGCGATGACCCCCGCCTGGACCAGGCTCAGCGCCCCGTAAATGGAGAGGACCAGGGCCAGCGCCGAATCCCAGAAGCCGGGCTTGGTGCGCTGCTCGAGGACGTCCAGCTCGGCCCCGGCGCGGATGAGCGCGGCCCGGTCCTCGGGGGTGAGGGGAATCTTCTCCGCCGCCCGCTCGAGAACATCGAGCTGCTTGTCCAGCGCCTTGCGTGAGCGCTGGAAGGCCCTGTCCCGGCGGACGGCGGTGGCGCCTCCCTCGCGGGAGAGCTCGGCGATGCCGGTCTGCAGCGCGTCGAGCGCCGTCCGCAGCTCGGCCGGTGTGGCGACCGGGGTCTGGGCACGGCGCGCGCCGAGCACCGCGGGCGAGCCCTTTGGGGCGGGCTCGTCCGTCGACTCGTCGTCCTCGTCCTCGGCGTCGTCCTGCGCCGCCGCCGGAGGGGGCGGGGTGGGCTCGGCCTTCCTCGTGGCGGGGGCAGGCGGCGCGGGCTGTGCCTTCTTGCCGGCCGAGGCAGGCCGCGCCGGATGCCGCGGCGCGCGCGCCGGCACTGCCACGGCGGCCCCCGGCTCTGCGCTGCTCACCGCCGCCACCTGCTCCAGGGCCCGTCGCACCCGCTCCTCGCGGAGCTCCTCCGACGACTTCCGGGCCGTGGAGAGAGACACGCCGGCGGCGGCGACGGTGACCAGCGCCTGGACGGTGCACCAGCGCAGGTATCGGCGCCAGGCGAGCCGATCTCTGCGCACGGCGCGGAAGGTCAGCCACAGCTCGGTGAAGCCGTGCCGGAAGCGCTTGCCGAATAATTTCAAAGAGTTGGAGTCCAGGTGGGTCATTCTTGCCCCAGACCAATGCGGTTCCACAGAGGGGCCCCACTCGTGGTTGAAGGCGCGCCCCTTTTCTAACGGGAGCAACGATGCACCGATTTCTCCGCCGCGTCATGCCACGACCCGCGCTGCTCGTCCTCCTCGGCGCGCTGGCGACGGCCCACGGCCCCTCGGCGATGAGCACCGCGCCCTCGGCGCAGGTCACGCGCGCGCAGTCGGCGCTGGTGGCCATGCGGTCCGGCCTGCATCTCGGCGACGCGGATGGCTTCCGCACCCGCACCTCGCTGGTCAACGGGCAGGGCGTCACCGTGGTCCGCTTCGACCAGGAGCACGCCGGCTACCGGGTGTGGGGAGGCGAGGCCATCGTCCACGCCCGGCCCGACGGCGAGGTGAAGACGCTCACCCGCAGCGTCCTGCCGGAGGTGCGCGTCGGCGGCGAGCCGCGCCTCACCGCCGAGCAGGCGCTGCGCATCGCCATCCGGGACCTCCAGCCCAAGGGCCCGTTCGCCATGCAGCCCCGGGTGGAGCGGATCGTCTTCCCGGCCCGCTTCACCGGCGGCCTGGCGCGCACCTGGGATCCGGTTCAGCAGCGCTTCCGGGTCGACCGCGGGATGAGCATCCTCGCCCGCCCGCCCGCGGCCCCCTACGTCTGGGCCTACGAGGTGCGCACCGTCCTCCACAACCGGGCCGACGGGCACCGGGAGACGTCTTTCGTCATCGACGGCAACACTGGCTCGGTGCTCCGCAAGTCGAACGACCTGCGCACCGCCGCCGCCATCGGGACGGGCCACGGCTTCTACAACCAGAACGTGCAGCTCGGGACGACCCGCAACGCGGACCGCACCTACTCGCTGGTGGATACCACCCGCGGGACGCTGCCCAACCCCTGGCTCTCCGGCACCGGTCCCTTCGACCCGCCGGCAGCCGGCTACACCGGGCCGACCAACGGTCTGATGACCTTCTACCAGGACTTCCAGAGCCTCACCCTCGGGTTCTCGCTCTACGCCGGGAACACGGTGGACACCTGGGGCGACGGGCAGCCCTACGCCGGCTCCTTCGTCGGCGACTGGCACGACTACGTCCTCTCCTACGCCGAGGGAACGCCCAACGGGCAGAGCCCGGCGGTGGACGCGCAGTACGGCGTCAGCGCGACCTGGGACTTCTACAAGAACGTCTTCGGCCGCAATGGCGTGGACGGACTGGGCACCTCGACCTTCACCATGAGCCACATGACGGACTTCCTGACCGGCGGACCGCTGGCCAACGCCTGGTGGTCCGACAACATGTTCGGGATGTTCTACGGAGACGGGGACTACCCCTACAACCCGAACGGGTTCCAGGAGGTGGCATCCATCGACGTCACCGGCCACGAGATGACCCACGGCGTGACCGGCTCGACCGCGCAGCTCGTCTACGACGGGGAGTCGGGCGGCTTGAACGAGGCCAGCTCCGACATCATGGGGGAGATGGTCGAGGCCTACGGCAAGCGGCCGGCGGGCAGCAACGCCGCCGTTCCGGAGGGCAACGACTTCCTCATCGGAGTGCAGCCGGGCCGCGGCACGCCGCTTCGCTGGATGACCAAGCCGAGCAAGGACGGGCTGAGCGAGGACCAGTGGTACGACGGCCTGGCCCTGCACGAGGTGCACTTCTCCAGCGGGCCGATGAACCGCTGCTTCTACTTCCTCTCGCACGGCGCCTCGTCGGACAAGGCCGACGACGCCTACAGCCCCTACCTCCCGGAGGGGATGACCGGCATCGGGAACGACAAGGCGGCGCGCATCTACTACAAGGCGCTCACCGAGTACTTCACCGCCACCACCGACTACCCCGCCGCGCGCGAGGCGCTCCTCCAGGCGGCCGAGGACCTCTTTCCCGGCAGCCAGACCGAGTCCGACGCGGTGAAGCGCGCCTTCGCGGCGATCAACGTCGGCGAGGCGCCCGGCCAGGCTCCGCGGCCGCTGGTGCGGATGCCGCCCGTCCACGGCGACGGAACGTATCTCGGCTACGTCAACGACCACTTCTTCGGCTTCAACAATTTCGCCCGCTCCCCGGTTCTCCCCATCGGCGTCCCGGTGAAGCTGAAGGCCACCGTCGAGAACAGCACCAACACCGAGGTGGAGTGGCTCACCCACGGGCGCACCCCGCTCCAGACCTGCGGCGGGACAGTCGAGCCCGACGGGACCTTCGTCACCCCGACCAAGGACTACGCCCTGAGCGGCGACGACTGCTGGGTGACGGTGGTGAGCAAGGCGGATCCGCTGCAGTTCGCGGTGGGCACGCTCTTCGTCATCAACCTCGACGCCGACGACGACCTGGAGGAGGACGCCATGGACCTGGGCGCCTCGGCGCTGTCCTGGGGTCTGCCCAGGGCCCTGAGCCCGTCCCACTCCATGACCTTCAACTACGCGGTGGACAACACCGATCCGGCCTTCGCCGTGGAGGCCATCCGCAACGCCTTCCCGGTCGACGCCGCGGTGGCCCCTTAGGACCATGACCATGCACACCCGCCTCCTCGCTCTCGCCGTCACTGCCCTGGCCGTCGCCGGATGCAGCGGCGGCGGCAACGTCGCCCAGCTCAGCTACACGGACCCGCCGCCCTACACGCCCGGGTGGCGGCTGGTGAAGAACGCCTCCTCGACGCCCACGCGGCTCGTCCTCGACCTGGTTGGTCCGGGGGACAAGAGCCGAGGGGTGGGGTTCAACCTGCAGGCCGACCCGCGCCTCCGCTTCGTCCCTCTCGATGACGGGATGCCGGTCCACGACACCGGCGTCTTCGAGCTGCGCAGCCTTCTTCCCGACACCGACGTCCCCGCCGATCTGGGCGAGCCGGTGTACTTCGCCGGCGGGGTGATGCCGGGGAACGTCCTCACCGTGGGCATCTTTCAGAAGGACCGCGGGGTCAGCGCCAAGAGCACCAACCTTCCCGTGCTCTCCATCGCGCTCGAGGTCGCCCCGGGCGGCCAGCCCGGGCCCCTGGCGCTGAGCGTCCTCAAGGCGCGCGCCATCCCCGAGGACATCGGCGGCACGGTGAACGGCGGGTACGACCCGCAGGCCGTGCTTCCGCCGCAGGTGATCGCCAAGTCCCACCTTCAGCCGATCCACATCGCGGTCGGCAACCTCCAAGTGAACTGATGCATCCGTCCAATCGTGGAGTGGCCATGAAGCGCTTCCTGTACCGGCCGGTGACGGCCGCCACCCTCGTCGCGGCGCTCGGCCTCCTGACGCTGGGAGCGGTCTCCGTTCCCCAGCGCGCCGCCGTCCGACCCGACCAGCTCGCCTCCATCCGGGCCGCCCAGCCGGCGCTGGTGGCGCGCGCCGTGCAGCATCTCGAGAGCCGGCGCTCCGAGCTCGGCATCGGAGAGCAGGGCGGCTTCCAGGTCCGGAACGCCTTCACCAACTCGCGCGGCCAGGTGGTGGCCCGGATGAGCCAGACCCACGCCGGAGTGCGGGTGTGGGGCGGCGAGGCCATCGTCCACGTGCTTCCCGGCGGCGAGCTGCGGACCCAGACCGGAGACGTTCGCCCTGGCATCGTCCTCACCGGCGAGCCGGCGGTCACCGCCGACCAGGCGCTGGCCGTCGCCCGGGCCCGCTTCGCGGCCAAGGGCCCGCTGGCCCGCCCGGCGAAGGTGGAGAAGGTGGTCTTCCCCACCGCACTCACCGGCGGCCTCGCGCTCCGGTGGGACGCGGAGCACCGCCCGACCATCGACCGGGCGATGAGCGTCCTTCACGCCACGCCGCGCGCGGCGCAGGTCTGGGCCTGGGAGGTGACCCTGGGGACGATGAACCGCCCGGACGGCCTCCGCGAGGTCCGCTACGTGGTGGACGGCTCGACCGGCGCAATCCTCCACATCTCGAACGGCGTGAAGGCCCTCACCGACTACCCGATGCCCACCGCCTCCCCCGCGCCGGGCACCGGCACCGGCCTCTACGCCGGCTCGGTCGACCTGGCCACCTCGGTGGACGAGGGTGGGATGAATTGGCTCTGGGACCAGACGCGCGGAACGGCGCCGCTGCCCTACTTCCGCGACATCGGCACCTACTATGGCTATCCGGGGGCGACCACCGGCCTGATGGTGCTCTACCAGGACGGCTTCAACTACGACCCGCTCTACGGCGACAACACGAACTTCTTCTCCAGCGCCGCCTCCAGCTGGGGCGACGGCGCGCCGTACCTGGGTGTGCCGAACGACGCCAACGGCCAGACGGCGGCGGTGGACGCGCAGTCCGCCGCCACCAAGACCTGGGACATGTTCCAGCTCATGTTCGGGCGCAATGGCCCGGACGGGCAGGGGACCTCGGTGGCAGTCATCGTCCACCCGGTGGACGGCATGACCGGCCTGCCCTACGACGGGAGCTTCTTCAACAACAATTTCCTCTTCCTCGGCGACCGCCCCGACCCCGCCAACCCTGGGCAGTGGATGCCCTACGCCGAGCCGGACGTGGTGGGACACGAGATGAGCCACGGGGTGGTGCGGTCCACCGCCCAGCTCGACGGCCCGAGCTACGCGCCGGAATCCCCCGCCCTCGCCGAGGCCTTCTGCGACGCGATGGGTGAGGCGGTGGAGGCTTTCGTCTACGGGACCCCGCGCGCGGACCAGTGGGGGACGCCGCTCCTTCCCGTCGACGGCAACGACTGGTCCATCGGCGCCCGCATGACCCGGGGCGCTCCCTTCCGCTTCTTGCAGAAGCCAAGCCGCGATGGAGCATCCCTGGACAGCTGGTTCGAGGGCATCGGCATGGCCGACCCGCAGTTCGCCAGCGGCCCGCTCAACCGCGCGTTCTACTTCCTCGCCCAGGGGACCTCCACCCGCCCCGGCGACGCCGCCTCCAGCCCCTATCTCCCAGGCGGGATGACCGGGGTGGGCATCCACGCCGCGGCGCACATCTGGTTCACCATGGTCACCGAGTACCTGGGGAACGTCTCCGGCTACACCGACGCCAGGGCGGCGGCGCTGGCCGCGGCCCGAGAGCTCTACGGGGCCGGTTCCAATGAGGAGTTCGCGGTGATGAACGCCTTCGCGGCGATCAACGTCGGCGAGGCGCCGGGACAGGCTCCACGCACCCACGTCAGCCTGCCCCTGCTCATCGATCGCGGCTTCTTCTACACCGACCGTCCCTGGTACCGGTACTGGCCCATCGTCGGCCGGGGGACGACGGTGCGCCTCAACGCCGACGTGTCCAACAACGAGGACAAGCGCATCGACTGGAAGCTGGGCACGCCCTTCGCCTCGACCGGAACCAAGTTCGAGGCCGGCGGGACCATCGGCGAGGACGGCCGGTGGCAGGTTCCCCTGCGCATGGGCTGGCACGGGATGACGGCGGTGAGCGCCGCCGATCCCCTCCAGTACGCCACCACCGGCGTGTTCCTGATCAACATGGACAACGACGACGACGGCGAGACGGATGCCGTGGACATGGGTGGCATCGCGCTCGGCTGGATGCTCGGCCCCCTGAGCGGCGGGGTGATCCCCAATCCCTCGGCCAACTCGGTCTTCTACAACATCTACTGGGTCGACGATGAGGACGTCGGCGCCTTCCACCAGGGCTTCTCGCACGCCTTCCCCGTCCCGGCTCCGGCCGCGGCCCACTAGAGGTTCATCCATGCGCACCCTTGCACTCACCCTGGTCGCCGCGGTGGCCGTCGCCGGCTGCAGCGGCAGCGGCGGAACGGCGTCCACGCTCAGCTACACCAACCCCACCTCCACCGGCTGGCGCCTGGTGAAGGATCCGGCCTCCACCTCGACGCGCCTGGTGCTGGCCCTGGTCGGGCCGAGCGGGACGAACACCCGCGGCGTCGGCTTCAACCTCCAGGCCGGCCCGGCTGCGCGCTGGTCGGCGTTTTCCTCCGGCCTTCCCATCCAGGACACCGGCGTCCTCGAGCTCCGTGACTCGATGCCCAACCCGAACCTGCCGCCGGATCCGGACGAGTACGTCCTCCTCAACGGTGGGTTGATGGACGGCAACGTCCTCACCGTGGGCATCTTCCAGAAGGACCGGCGCGTCACCGCCAAGGACGCCTCACAACCGCTGCTCCGCATCGCCATCGAGCTCGATGCCAAGGCGCAGCCGGGGCCGATCCCCCTCACCCTGAAGAAGGCGAAGGTGCTTCCCGAGGACATCGGCGCCTACACCGACGATCCGCTGACCGTGCTGAGCAAGTCGCACCTGGAGACCATCGACATCGCGCTCGGGACGCTCCAGGCGAGCTAAGCGCGAGCATTCAGGTCGGGACCAACGCCCGTGCCGTCCCGTTGACCTCGGAACGCCGAGTCGGCAAGGTCTGGCCGATGGTGCTCCGCGCTCCTCACCGCTGGGTCGGGGCGGGCCAGGCCCTGCTCCTCGGGGCGGCGCTGCTGGGCGCCGGCTTCGCCTCCGCGGACGAGCCCTCGCCGGCGCAGCGCAGCGTTCTCGTCCTTTACGGCTTCGACCCCTTCGCGCCGGCGGTGGCGGACTTCGACTCCGCGCTGCACACCACGCTCCTCGCCGAGGGTCCCCCGAACGTCACCGTCCACAACGAGGTGCTCGACCCCGAGGCGAATGCCGATCCCGAGCTGGTCATGAAGCGGAACGCCTGGTTCCGTGCCATCTACGGGGCGCATCGGCCGGTGGTGGTGGTGGCGGCAGGCTTGCTCGCGCTCGACTTCGTCCTTCAGGAGAGGGACGAGCTGTGGCCGGGCGTGCCCCTGCTCTACACCGGGGTGGACGAGGACGTCCTCGCGCGGCTGGACCTTCCCCCGGACGTCACCGGCGTGGCGCGCCGTCCGGCCGTCGGAGAGACGCTGGAGCTCGCCCTCCAGCTCCTTCCCGGGACTCGCCGGGTGGCGTTCTTCGGCGGGGCCGGCCCGGTGGACCGAGCGTTCGAGGCGACCACCCGGCCCGAGCTGCAGCGTGTCACCGCACAGCTGGAGCAGATCGATCTCACCGGGCTTTCGGTGGCCGAGATGGCGGACCGCCTGGCCACGCTCCCACCCCAGACCATTGCCTTCGGTGTCTCCCTCTTCCGGGACGGCACCGGACGAAACGTCCGGGCATTCGATGTCCTCCCCGGGTTCGCGCGGCGCGCCAACGCCCCGATGTTCAGCACGCATGCCCAGATCGTCGGCCGGGGCGTGGTCGGCGGCTGGGTGACCGACTACGGGCAGATGGGGGTCCAGACGGCACGGCTGGTGGCCGCCGTCCTCGGCCGGGCGCCGGGGGATCCGCTCCCACCGCGCAGCACCGCCGCCATCCGCCCCATGGTCGATGCCCGCCAGCTCGACCGGTGGCACATCCCCGAACGGCGGCTTCCACCGGGGACGGAGGTGCTCTTTCGCGATCCGTCCGTCTGGCGCCGGTACCGGTGGACCATCCTCGGCGTCCTCGGCGCGCTGCTGGTCGAGTCGGCCCTCATCGCCTTCCTGCTCCTCGAGCGCCGGCGCCGCCGCGCCGCCGAGGCCGAGGCCCGGGCCAACCAGGAGCGCATCGCCCACATCAACCGGGTGGGAACCATCGCCGAGCTCTCCGGCTCGCTGGCCCACGAGCTGAATGGCCCGCTCGGGACAGTGATGAACAACGCCCGGGCGGCGAAGAAGTTCCTGGTCACCGATTCGCCGGACCTGAAGGAGGTGCGCGCCAGCCTGGTGGACATCGAGAACGCGGCCGAGCGCGCCGGCCAGGTCATCCGCCGGATGCGCACCGTCCTCCGGAAGGACGAGTTCCGGCCAGGGCGGGTGGCGGTGGCGAGCGTGGTGCAGGATGCAGCACGCCTCGTCCACAGCGAGGCGGTCCGTCGTCGAGTCACCGTGGAGGTGGCGCCCATCCCGCCCGAGCTGGCGGTGAGGGGTGACGAGGTCCTCCTCCTCCAGATCCTCCTCAATCTGCTCCTCAATGCCCTGGATGCGGTGGCCGAGCAGCCGGTGGGGCGGCGCGGCGTGGCCATCGCTGCCGCGGCCCGCGGCGGTGCGGTGGAGGTCAACGTGAGCGACTCCGGGACCGGCATCCCGGAGACGGCGCTGGAGGGCATCTTCGAGCCGTTCTTCACCACCAAGGCGCAGGGGCTGGGGATGGGGCTGGCCATCTGCCGCTCCATCGCCGAGGCGCACGGGGGCAAGATCGTCGCCGAGAACCGGCCGGGGGGCGGCGCGGTGGTGCGCGTCACCCTCCCGGCTGCGCCGGCAGACCGCGAGGCGGCGGCGTGATTCCCTCGCAGGCTAAGGTCTTCGTCATCGACGACGACCAGGAGTTCGCCACGTCCCTAGAGCGCCTCCTCCGGGCGACGGGGGTGTCGGTGGAGGTCTTCGGCTCGGCGCGGGAGTTCCTCGCCCGGGCCGCCGCGGAAGGCCCGGCCTGTGCCCTGGTGGATCTGAGGATGCCGGACGTGGGAGGGCTGGAACTTCAAGATGCGCTCGGGCAGTCGGCCCGCAAGCTTCCGGTGATCTTCGTCAGCGGCTCCGGGGAGATTTCCGACTCGGTGAAGGCGATGCGCAAGGGGGCCATCGACTTCCTCACCAAGCCCGTCGACGAGGCTCACCTGCTCGAGGCCATCGAGCGGGCCGTCGCCGAGGACGTGCGCCAGCGCGAGGAGCGAAGCCGGCGTGCCGACGCGCGCCAGCGGCTGGCCCGCCTCACGCCGCGGGAGACGCAGGTCTGCCACCTGGTGGCCCGCGGCCTGCTCAACAAGCAGGTGGCCGCCGAGCTCGGCCTGAGCGAGCCGACGGTGAAGGCCCACCGGCAACAAGTCATGGCCAAGCTCAAGGTCGATTCGGTGGCGGCGCTGGTCCGGCTCGTGGATCTGGCGAAGCAAGAGCCCGAGCCGTCTCGCTGAGGCCTGTGAACAACCTGTTCCTTGGTCTGGGCGAAGCCTGTGGATGCCTGTGGGAAGGCGTTCGAGGACGAACCGGAATCGTCGGCCCTGACCTCCCGGGACTTCGGACGACCCGGTCCTCGCGCCGCCGCGCGGCGCTCAGCTGGCCGGCTGGGGCGCGGTGCCTGCCTCCGGCACCCGCTCCGGCTCCGGCGCCTCGGTGAACCGCGTCCACTGCTGGTACATGAGCGGGAGCAAGAGCAGGGTGAGCGCACACGCGGTCAGCGTCCCCCAGACGATGACCACCGCCAGGGGCCGCTGGGTCTCGCTCCCGATGCCCCGGCTGAGCGCCGCCGGGACCAGCCCCAGCGCCGCCAGCGAGGCGGTCATCAGCACCGGCCGCAGCCGCTCCCGTGAGCCCTCCAGGATGGCGATCTCCAGCCGGTCGCCCCGCCGCCGCCGCTCGGCGATGGCGGACATGACCAGCACCCCGTTGAGGGTGGCCTGCCCGATGAGGGCGATGAAGCCCACCGCCGCCGAGACGCTGAGCGGAAACCCCGCCGCCCAGAGCCCGAACACGCCCCCCATCAGCGCGAAGGGCACGTTGAGCAGGGTGAGCAGCGCCAGGGTGAGCGAGTCGAAGGCCTTGAAGAGCAGGAGCAGGGTGATGAGCAGCGCCACCGGGACCACCACCGCCAGCCGGGCCATGGCCCGCTCCTTATTCTCGAACTCGCCTCCCCACTCGATGGACATCCCGGGCGGGAGCGGCGCCTCGCGCTCCACCAGAGCGCGCGCCTCGTTGACGAAGCCGCCCATGTCCCGGCCCCGGACGTTCATCCGGATGCCGATGTAGCGGCGGCCGTTCTCGCGGTTGATGCTCGCCCGCCCGAGCCCGGTCTTGACCCGGGCCAGCGTGGCCAGGGGAACCGTCGTCCCGCCCTCCACCGGGACGCGCAGCATGCGGATCTTCTCCACGTCGTCGCGGGCGGAGAGCGGCAGCCGCATCACCACGTCGAAGCGCCGCTCGCCCTCCCAGAAGTCGGACACCGGCCGCCCTCCCACCGCGGTCTGGAACACGCGCTGGAAATCGCCGAGCTTCATCCCGTACCGCGCCAGGGTGAGGCGGTCGGGGGTGACCTGGATCTGCGGCACCTCGCCGCTCTTGACGATGCCCAGGTCGGCCACCCCCGGCACCCGGGAGATGGCCGCCTTCGCCTTCTCCGCCTGGGCCTGCAGCGCGACCAGATCGTCGCCGTAGAGCTTGACCGCGATCTGCCCGAACTGCCCGCTGATGTTCTCGTTGACGTTGTCGCGGATGGGCTGGCTGAAGTTCACCTCCAGCCCGGGGATGTTCCCCAGCGACTGGCTCAGCTCGGCGATGACGTCGTCCAGATCGTTCACGCCCGCCGGCCAGCGCTCGGGCGGCACCAGGCGGACGAAGAACTCGAGGTTGTTGGTCAGCGTGGCGTCCGTCCCGTCCTCCGGCCGGCCGAGCTGGGAAAGGACCGCCTCCACCACCGGCTTGTCGATGATCAGCTGGGTGATGCGGGGGACGAGCTTCCGCCCCTCGGTGAGGGAGATGTTCGAGGGCAGGGTGAAGGTCATGTACAGGGCGCCCTCGTTCAGCTCGGGGAGGAACTCGCTCCCCAGCCGGGGCAGGGTCCATCCGGCCAGCGCCAGGCCGGCACAGGTCAGCCCGATGACCAGCCAGGGACGGCCGAGGGCGAACCGAAGCGAGCGCTCGTAGGCTCGCGCCGCCACCTTCAGCACCGGCGACTCCCCGTGCTTCGGTGCCTGCCGGTACACCAGCGCCGCCAGCACCGGCACCAGCGTCACCGAGAAGAAGAGAGCCCCGCACAGCGCCGC